>Ga0207689_10004327_pt1 | contig 12932 bp, 6 predicted proteins | sample KBSMisM52_FD_184312 | JGI IMG/M metagenome (GOLD analysis project Ga0207689, IMG submission 184312) | Miscanthus rhizosphere microbial communities from Kellogg Biological Station, Michigan, USA - KBS Miscanthus M5-2 (SPAdes) (version 2) | ecosystem: Host-associated > Plants > Roots > Rhizosphere... | reverse complement strand
CGGCCAGAAGATCGTATTGCGCGCTGCCGGGACGACAGCCGGCGGTGCCCGGAAACGGGCAGGCATACGAACCCGTCGTTGAGCCGGCGAACACCAACGTGCCCGCGATGTCGGTCATGGCGGGCGCCCGGAAGCCGGTGCCCCAGGAGCCGCGCACCAGCAATTCCTTGATCGGCAACCAGCGCGCCGAAATCTTGTAAGTGGTCTTGCTGAACGTATTGCCCAGGTCGGCATCCGGCAGTTGATCGTAAAGACCGGTGACGGGATTCAAGTCCGTGGCAAACACCCAGCTGCTGCTCGTCTTGTCATAGTGGTCGTAGCGGAGCGACGCGGTGGCCTCCAGCGTCTTGGTGATGGGAACGAACCACTCGGCGTAGGCGGCCCAGTTGTCCCGATCCATGCCCAGCGGAACCTGGCCGTATTGCCCCCCGATGGGGAAGGAAGCCAAAGCCGGCTGGGTGGAGAACCCGCTTCCGAAAAGATAATAGTCGCCGTAGTCGACGTTGTATTTCTGCTTGAAGAAGTCGAGGCCCATGGCGAGGATGGTCGGCCCGCCCGACAGCTCGAAGAAATTGTGCTGCGCACCGAGATGCAGGTTGCTGAGCTTCGAATGCGATGTCAGGAACTTGTTGTTGAGAATGAACGGCGCGACGGAAGCGCCGCCCGTCCCCATGATCGGATCGTAGAGTCCGGCGTCGATGGCATTGAAAAACCCGATGGAGTCCGTGTACCCGCCGGCAGCCGTATCCGTGAACTTGGCATCCGCGTACGAGATCCGCGCGTTGTAGTCCCAGCCCCACGCGCTGCCGTCGACCCCGGCGATGTATTGCTGCGTGTTGGTTTCGTACTTGTCGGCACGCCCTCCCAGAGACTTTCCGCGATAACCGACGTTCGCCAGCGTGGCGTCGGGATCGGTGGGATCAGGACTGACGATGAGAAGGTTGTTGGCGTTCAGGAACGGCTGGATGTACGTGTTGTACAGGACCGGCGTCCGCGTCGTGGTATTGAGCCCGAACGGCTGTGCCGGTGGAGCGTATTGCGGGGTCGTCTCGAAGTGCGACAGGTTGACGGTGACCCAGGCGGTCGCGTTGTCGCCGAGCTTCAGGTAACCCTTGCCGACGAAGTTGGCAGTGTCCGACGGCGGCACGTCCTGCACGGTAGCGGCGTAATTGAAGCGGCAGGATTCGCCCACGGCCCCGAGGGACCCCGTGCCGGTCGGATCCGTGATCACGATGGCCGGAACCTGGCAGTTGCCATTTTGCCGGTAGTACGGGTTGATCGAGTACGGCGTCGGCGCAGCCGTCGGATTGGAAGCCGGTACCGCCTGGAAAATAAGGTTGCCGGGCTCGGTGTTTTCGGTCGCGTTGTTGAAGATGTAGTTCACGCCGTTGTGCGTGAACGGGAAGTAGGCGCCCTGCTTCGAGACCTTGCGGTCCGTGGCCTGCAGCTTCGATTGGTGGGCGTAGCTGAACGTGCCCATGACATTCCAGCCATCCTTGGCGAGATCGCCCCATCCCTTGCTGACGCCGACATTGACACCTTGGGCATCGCCCTTGGTCGGCCACGTGTACTGGGCGTACGCGTTGCCCTCCGTGGTGTTCTTCTTGAGAATGAAGTTGACGACGCCGGCGACTGCATCGGAGCCGTACACCGCAGTGGCGCCGTCCAGCAGGATTTCCACGCGCTCGACGGCATCCAGAGGGATGGCCTGGATGGCAGCGGCGAATCCGCCGCCGAACGAGTTGTTGAGCGCCGCCGGGGGCGGGCGCACGCCGTCGATCAGGACCAGCGTGTACTTGGAGGGCAGTGCGTGCAGCGCCGCGGTCGTGTTGCCCTGGCCGCTGCCGTTTACACCCGTGGACGAAGCCACGAAGTTCTGAACCTGCGGGAGTTGCTGGATGAGGTCGGTCGCGGTGGTCGCGCCGCTCTGCTCGATGTACTGGCGATCCAGCGTCAGTACCGGCAGGGCTCCTTCCACCTGCGTGCGCAGGATGCTCGAGCCCGTGACGACGATTCGCTCCGCCTGCGCCAGGACAGCGGGCGCCGACGCGACGATTGAACCTGTAACGACAGCCCGCGCGAGAACGAGCGCGAGCGGCTTTCTCCGATGAGTGCTCATTGGACAAGCTCCTGGAAGGGACGGTTATGGATCTCCGCCCCCCCAGAGCAGGTCCTGCAATTACGTTACAACGACGCGGACGGCCGCGCAAATCGAAAATGGGATCCGGGAGCCGCGCTCAACGGGGGTTGTTGCAAAAACGTCCGCGGTCGACCCATCGGCGCATGCGACCGGGTCGTTACCTTGGGGACAGCAGGTCGATCCCTTGCCTCAGATGCCGCCAGCGGTTTGCAGGGGCAGGCAACGACAGCGGCGAGTGGGCTTCCGGCCAGGAGCCGGCCGGACCCACGATCCTGCGCTAGCGGCCGTTCTGGATTTGCGGGATCGTCCGGAGCAGTTCGGGCGTAGTGGTTGCCCCGGACCGGTCGATGTAGGTGCGGTCGACTTCCAACAGGGGCAGGGATTCGTCCGGGCGCACCCGCAGGATGTTCGAGCCGGTAACTGTCGTGCGCCGCATTCTGTCCTGCTTGCGCGCGTCGGAGGCGGCGACGGGTGTGGTGCCATCCGCCCTCTGGGCGGCATCCTGGTTCGCCCTTTGGGCGGCATCCTGCGTGGCCTTCTGCGCGTCCTGCGTCGGCGTGGCGGAGTCCTGCGCCAGCGCGCATTGCGCGTGTGCCAATAGCAGCGCGAAGCCCACTCCGACGGCCGTGGCGGATAGTGCGAACGCCAAGCGACCACTGCTGAGATCTCGAGACTTCATGGGATGCCTCCTTCACTGCAGTGACGATGCAGGCCGGTATCGCCGTGCCCCCGACCACTGGACTTTACGCCAACGCCGAGCGGGTCCGCTACTGGGGGCGCCGGCGCTAGAATGGCCAGCGTCCCCACCTCGAAGGTTCGTGAGTCGAAGTGGGGGACAGGATACTCAAGACGATGGTTCGCGCTCTCCTGCCGCTTTTCCTGCTGCTTGCCGCCTGCGGGTCCGCCCCGGTGGCGCCGCCGCCCGATCGGCTGTTCAACGATCACCTGTTCCACGCCCCGTCCGAGCGCATCGTCCCCGACGACATCTTTGCCGTCAGCGACGCGATGAAGCGCTTCGTGCGCACCGAAATCGGCGGCCCGCTGCATGGCGGCGGCATCCAGCACCGATTCGCCGAGGCCCTCTATACGAAGGGCGAGTTGAGGCTCGAATACGAGTCGGTGCGGACCCGGAACGCGGCCGAGGCCTTCGACGCGCGCACCGGGAATTGCCTCTCCCTCGTGATCATGACGGCGGCGCTCGCGAAGGAAATCGGTCTCCCGGTGCGCTACCAGAGGGTGTACGTCGACGACACCTGGAGCCGCAGCGGCGACGTCTACTTTTCCATCGGGCACGTCAACCTGAGCCTGGGCAGGCGGCAGATCGACGGCGGATTCGGCCACAACGACAGCGACATGCTGACGATCGATTTTCTTCCGCCGCGAGACCTTCGCGGCGTGCGCACGCAGGAGCTCGAAGAGCAAACCATCGCGGCGATGTACATGAACAACCGTGCCGCGGAATCGTTCACCCGGGGACAGCTCGACGACGCCTACTGGTGGGCGCGCGCGGCGATCGAGAAGGACCCGGGATTCGTCGGAGCGTACAACACGCTCGGCGTGATCTACCGTCGTCACGGCAACGCGAAGGAGGCCGAGCAAGTGCTGGCCGGTGCGCTCGAACGCGAGCCCGCGAACACGCACGTGATGTCCAACCTCATCCCGGTCCTCGACGGCCTCGGCCGCGTCGCCGAGTCGAGAAATCTCGCCCTCAAGCTGGAACAGCTCGAGCCGAATCCTCCCTTCAGCTTCTTCAACCGGGGACTCGCGGCACTCGAGAGGTCGGACTTCACGGCTGCGAGGGATCTCTTCGCCAGGGAAATCGATCGCGCACCCTACAACCACGAATTCCATTACTGGCTTGCCGTTGCGCATGCCGGGCTCGGCGATCGCGAACGAGCGCGCAAGGAGCTCGTCACCGCGTTGGAAACGAGCAGCACCACCAACGACCGCGCGATGTACGCCGCAAAGCTCGACCGGATCAAGGCGTCGCAGGCCCGCTAGGTTGGCGGGTGCGCACGGTGTCGGCCTTGCGCGATGGGACCACGTGGCGTTCAGCATCGAGCGTAGGTCCCGCCGTGCTCACTCCAGCGCGTACAGGTTTCCGTCCGCGCTGCCGAAATAGACTGCGGTGCCGACGATGAGCGGCGACGAGAAGATCGAGCCGACGCTCGACTGCCGGACGGTGGCGACCAGCGGGTACTCGCGCCAGTTCGACCAGTAGAGCAGCGGGGCGTTGAATTTACGGTCCGCGCTGAGCACCCAACCCGCATTGCGCTTCGACGCTTCCGTCTGGAACTCCCACACCAGATCTCCGGTCGCGAGATCGCGCGCCTCGAGCGTGCCGTTGAGGACGCCGATATAGACAGTGTTCCCGGCGACCGTGGGCGACGAGAAGAAGAATGCCTTGTCCTGCTGCCGGACGAGCTCCCTGCCGGTCTCGGCATCGAGCACGAGATAGAGGCTTGAGTCCGACGTGCCGAATATCACCTTGCCCTGCACCACCGCAGGCGAGCTGATCACCCAACTGCCGGCCGCATCGAAGTGCCATTTCTCGCGGCCCGTCGCGGCCTCGATCGCATAGAGCTTCGAATCGCGGCAGCCGGTGTAGACGACGCCGTTCACGACCGCCGGCGACGACTGGAAGCCGACCTGGTTGTGGATCAGCGGATCCTCGCCGCCGTGAAAGCGCCACTTCTGAACGCCGGTGCGGGCGTCGACCGCGTAGAAATAGCTATCCCAGCTCCCGAAGTACACGACCCCGTCGGCGACCGCCGGCGAAGCGTGCACCACGTCGCCGGTCTCGAATTTCCAGTTGAGCGCGCCGGAAGGGGCGTCGAGCGAATAGAGGTTGCCGTCGCCGCTGCCGAAGAACACCGACCCCCCCACCACGACCGGACTCGACAGGAAGACGTCGAAGGGATCGGCAATCGTCTGGTTCTTCGGCAACATGCCGTGCAGATTCTTCGCCTCGAAGCGCCGTTCGCCACCGGTGGCAAACTTCCACCGCGTCGCTCCGCTTTTCGCTTCGAGCGCGTAGAAATTGCCGTCGTAGCTGCCCACGTAGACGAGATCGCCGGCGAGGGCCGGCGTGGCGGCAATGGGACCGCCGGTCCTGCGCTTCCAGAGCTGCCGACCGTCGGCCGCATCGACGGCGTAGACGTTGCCGTCGTCGCTCCCGAAATAGATCACGCCATCCTTGTGGATGGGCGACGACACGATCCGGTCGCCCGTCGGAAATGTCCACTTGACGCGGTGAAGCGCACGCGGACCATCGGCGCTGTAGGAGCCATGGTGTGCAGCGTCGCCGCGAAACATGGCTTGCGCCAGCGCACCGCCGGAACCGAGAGTCGTGGCCAGTGTACCGGCGAGTGCGGCGGCGATCGAGAATCCGAGGGCGGTCTTCATGATGGCTTCCCGCCGCGGCGCAACACCAGCGGCAGCTCGATCGATCCCAGCTCGATCGTGCCCCGAATCTCGCTCGCCCCGTTGCCGATGCGCCCCTCGAACGCAATCCCCGTCGCTTGCGATTCGATCCGCAACGAATCGCCGTTCTGCACAACCAGATCGACAGGAATGTCGTTCGTCGCCTTGCCGATGATGACGAGCTTCGCACTTGCGCCGGCAGCGGCGTGATTCTCGAGTGCGAGCGTGACGTGGCGCGGGTAGCCGCCCAGCTCGTACTCGCCGATCCAGCGGTCTTCGAGATCGCGTCCGACGGGAGTGCTTCGCGGCGACGCCTCGACGTGTGCTTGCCCGCTCCTCGCGAGCGCGAATTTCGCCACGTTTCCCGCCTGGCGCATCTCGCCGGTCACGCGGTCGGGGGAAGTGAGATGCGCGTTGAATCTCGCAGGGCCTTGCGTCGGGCTGCCAAGCACCTTGCCGAGGTCGAACGACACGTCGGTGTCGGTCGCGACGATGTTGGACAGCGCCACGCCCTTGATGCCGAGGCCGGGTATGACGATCGAACCCGACCACGCGCCGCCGCTACCCTGCGCGAGATCGACGACCAGCCGCAACTCGTTGCCGGGGATCTCGACCTGGCCTTCCCATCGCCCTTCCGGCGGCGGCACAGCGCCTCTCGCGATTTCGGGGAGGCACCAGAGGCAGGCAAGGAACGCAATCGAGGCGGTCGATCCGCGGCGCATGAGTTCGTTTCCTCCGGGATGAAAGCCGGAAGCGTACTCGGCGGGGCATTCGGCCGGCGCTCGCGCGACAAAGCGCGGTGCACGGCGACAGGGCGTCCGGGCGGACGACGATGCGGTCAGTGCCGCCGGCCACCCGCCCGCTCGACGAGCGCCCGCAACCGCAACCCGTAGACGTTGTAGACGAGGCCCGCGAACACCAGCGCGACGCCTGCGAACTGTATCGGGGCGAGCGATTCGCCGAGGAAGATCGCTCCGCTCGCGAGCCCGGACACGGGGATCAGCAGCGCGAACGGCGAAATCAGCGCCGTCGGATAGCGGTGCAGCAGCGCGTTCCAGGAGCCGAAGCCGAACAGCGTCGCGCCGTACGACATCACCAGCACGCAGCCCCACGCGAGCGGGCTCATGTTCGCGACCGCCCGGAAGATGTCGGGCCCGCCCTCGAATGCATAGCCGAGCGCCGCGAGCGGCAGCGGCGGAAGGAGACTGGACCAGACGGTGAGCGCGAACATGTCGGCGCCATGCTCGGCGGCCGCGCGCTTGGCGATGATGTTGCCCACCGCCCATGCGATGGCGGCGCCGATGACGAGCGCGAATCCGATCGCGGTGCCGGAGAGGCCGCTCGCGAGCTTGTACGCCGCAAGCACGATCATTCCCGCGGCGGCGATCGCGGCGCCGATCATGTTGTGCCGGTGCAAGTGGTCGCCCGAGAACGCGACCGCGAGGCCGATCGTGAAGAACACTTGCACCTGGATCACGATCGACGAGAGTCCCGCAGGCATGCCGAGCTTGATCCCTAGGAAGAGGAGGCCGAACTGGCACACGCCGATTGCGAAGCCGTACACCGCGACGTCGCGCCACGGCATTGCCGGCCGCCGGACGAAGAACACCATCGGCACCGCGGCGAGCAGGAATCGCAGCGCCGCGAGCGTGAAGGGGGGAACTTCGCGGAGCGCGACCTTGATCGGGACGAACGTGTAGCCCAGGACCGCGACGACGGCGAGCGTCAGCGCAAGGTCGCGCGGCGACAGGTGGGTCTTCAACGTGCGCCGCGGGCGGACGCTGTCGGGAGCACGTTGTCGATCTCGCCGTTACGCTCCGTCAGGGCTTCGCCTTGGCGAAATCGCCGGCGTACGAATAGGCGAACCCGGCGGGGTCGACATACTTGCGCAGCACGGCGTTCACCCTGTCGACGGTGACGGCGGCGATGGCCTCGTCGATCTTCTGCGCGTAATCCCACGTGCGGCCGAGGTACGCCTGCTGCACGAGGCCGCTCGCGAGCGACGAGTCCTGCGCACGGGAGATGCGCCGCGCCTGCAGGAGCGCGCGCTTGGCATCGTTGACCTCGGCTTCGGTGAATCCGTCCTTCAGCGCGCGGGCGAGCTCTTCGCTGATCGCCGTGCGGAGCTTTTCCTGGTTCTGCGGCGCGAAGATCGCATACAGGTTGAGTTGCGAGTTTTCCTCGAAGCTCGAAGGAGCGATCCAGGTCTGGATACCGTAGCTCAGGCCTTCCTTTTCGCGGACGCGGTCGGGAATGCGCGATTCGGGCGACGCGCCCAGGATCTTGTCGACGACGATCAGCGCCGGCAGGTCGTCGCTCTTGTCGTTGATCTTGACCGGCACGCGCCCGAACATCGCGGCGTTTGCCTTGTCGGGCGTCTGCGCCGTCATCAACGTCGGCGCCGGCGGACGGTACGGATTCGGCACGCGCACGAACGGCGACGGGCTCTTCCATGCGCCGAAGAGCTCGGTGACGAGCTTCTTCATTTCGGCGGGATCGAAATCGCCGACGATCGCGAGCTCGGCATTCGCGCCGCCGATGAAGCGCGTGTAGAAACCTTTTGCCTGCTCGAGCTTCGCCCCCTTGATCTCCGCGACTTCCTCGTCGAACGTGGGCGTATAGCGGACGTCGCCCTTGGGATAGGGATTGTTCCAGCGCTCCAGCGCGCGCTCCGCGATCTGCTGCGGATCGGTCTTGCTCTCTTCCAGCGACGCCAGGCGTTCGCGCTTGAGCTTTTCGAACTCGGTCGCCGCGAACGCCGGCTCGCGCAGCGCCTCGTTGGCGAGCCGCAGAAGCGCCGGGAGATGCGTGCGCACCGTCTGCCCGCGCACGACGGTCTCGGTCTCGCCGCCGCCGATGGAAAGCTTGGCGCGGAGCCCGTCGAGCGCGTCTTCGAACGCCTGCCGGTCGCGCTTCTTCGTGCCGAGTGCCAGCATCGACGTCGCGAGGCCGCCGCGCGGCGACATGCCCATGAGGGACTTCTCGTCACCCTGGTGCAGGCGCATCTGCAGTTGCACCGTCTCGCCGCGGGTTTTCTTCGGCAGAAGCGTGACCTTCATGCCGTTCGGCAGCGAGAACCGCTGCGTGCGCGCTTCGAGATTGGCCGGCGTCGGCTCGAACGATTCGCCCGCGGCCACGCTCGCATCGCCCTTGTAGTCCTTGACCATCGCCATGACGTCCGCGGAGGGCGGCGTCGGCGCGCGATCGGGCTTCGCGTCGGGAATGAACTGGCCGACCGTCCGGTTCGAAGCCTTCAGGTATTCGAGCGCCACTCGCTGCACGTCGCCGGGCGTCAACTTGCGCCACTGATCGCGCTGCAGGAAGAAAAGGCGCCAGTCGCCCGTCGCGATCGACTCCGAAATCGCCACGCCGAGCTTCTGCGGATCGTTGAACGTCTCGTCGAACTGGCGCAGCGCCTTGGCGCGCACGCGATCCACTTCCCCGGCGGCGATCGGCTTCGCCTTGACCCCTTCGACCGTCGCGATGAGCACGTCGCGCGCGGCCGCCAGCGAATCGGACGGCGGCACTTGCGCCCAGAAGATGATGTCGCTCGGGTCGGCCAGCACGAAATTCCACGACTCGACGGCGCTCGCCTTCTTGGTCTCGACCAGCGCGCGGTATAGCCGGCCCGCGGGCTCCACGGTCATCACCTCGCCCAATGCTTCCATTGCGACGGAGTCGGGGTGCGCGCCGGGTACGGTGTGGTAGAGAGCGGCGACGAACTGCGCGCCCCCGACGCGGCGAACCGTGACCGAGCGCTCGCCGTCCTGCACCGGCTCCTTCGTGTAGAGCACGGGCAAGGTCCGCGTCGGACGCGGGATCGGGCCGAACGTCTTCGCGATCTGCGCGAGCGTGCGATCGGGATCGAAATGCCCCGCGACGATCAGCACGGCGTTGTCGGGCTGGTAGTAGAGCTTGTAGAACGCCTGCAGGCGCCCGATGTCGACGTTCTCGATGTCCGAGCGCGCGCCGATCGTGAGGTTGCCGTAGTTGTGCCAGTCGTACGCCGCCGCCTGCAAGCGGCCCCAGAGCACCCGCTGCGGATTGTTCTCGCCGCTTTCGTATTCGTTGCGGACCACCGTCATCTCGGTGTCGAGATCCTTTTTCGCGACAAACGAGTTGACCATCCGGTCGGCTTCCATCCCGAGCGCCCAGTCGAGGTTCTCGTCGGAGGCGGTGAAGGTCTCGAAATAGTTGGTGCGGTCGAAGAACGTCGAGCCGTTCATCCGCATGCCGCGGCGTCCGAGCTCCTGGAAGATGTTGGGAATCGACGGCGTGCCCTTGAACAGCAGGTGCTCGAGCAGGTGCGCCATTCCGGTCTCGCCGTAGTTCTCCTGGCGCGAGCCGACGAGATAGGTGACGTTGACGGTCGTCGTCGGCTTGGTCGCGTCCGGAAAGAGCAGCACCCGAAGACCGTTGCCAAGCGTGTATTCGGTGATCCCCTCGACCGTCGCGCCCTGCGTGATGCCGGCGGGCACGGCGGCCCGGGAGGCGCAGGCGAGGAGAGTCAGGAAGGTGAAGAGCGCCGCGGCGAAGAGCCGGGCAGGGCGGGAGCGGAAGGCCGATGGCATGGGTATCTCGAAATGAAGACCGGAGAGGGCGGTGAGTATAGCCGCGCGAAGCTGAAGGAAATCTGAGGTTGCGACGGGGCGTGGAATTCGCCGCTGGGACAGGGGGATACGACCCCGAAGCGGGGAAAGCGTTCCTAGGGGCGGGACGCGGCCCACGCCGCCATCGCTCTTGCGCGGGCGAAGCCGCCCCAGCCAGGGTGTGCCGCTTGGGTCACATGATGCGCGTCAATGGGTGGCTTAGTTGACGTTTACGTAAACGTCATATAGGGTATTCGCGTACATCCCGACCCGAACGGAGGGGTAAGCTTCCCCAACGTCGCTGCGGGAACCGCGCCCACTTCGCTGGGCGCAGCCGACCGCGCGCAGGAGCCGCTCATGAACGACTCGAGCCGTCAGCCGCTCGTCTACAAGCCCGAGAACCGGGTCCGCTTCGTCACGGCCGCGTCGCTGTTCGACGGCCACGACGCGTCGATCAACATCATGCGCCGGATCCTGCAGTCACTCGGCTGCGAGGTGATCCACCTCGGGCACAACCGGTCGGTCGACGAGATCGTCAACTGCGCGATCCAGGAAGACGCGCACGCCATCGCCATCTCGTCGTACCAAGGTGGCCACGTCGAGTTCTTCAAGTACATGCTCGACCTCCTGCGCCAGCGCGGCGCGTCCCACATCAAGGTGTTCGGCGGCGGGGGCGGCGTGATCGTGCCTTCGGAGATGAAGGAATTGCACGATTACGGCGTCACGCGGCTGTTCTCGCCCGAGGACGGCCAGCGGCTGGGACTCGTCGGGATGATCAGCGAGATCGTCGCGACGTCCGACGTCGATCTCGCGCACGAGCTGCCGGCGGACGCCACCGCGCTCGTCACGGGCAGCCACGCGGAGCGCACGCTTGCGCTGGCGCGGATGATCACCGGCCTCGAGGCGGGGACCGTGTCGGCGAAGGAGCGCGAAGTGCTGCTCGCCCTCGCCGCGAAGGCCAAGATCCCGACGCTCGGCGTCACGGGAACGGGCGGCGCGGGCAAAAGCTCGCTCACCGACGAGATCGTGCGCCGCTTTCGCATCGATCAGCAGGACCGGCTGCGGATCGCGATCATCTCGATCGACCCGTCGCGGCGCAAATCGGGCGGGGCACTCCTTGGCGACCGCATCCGGATGAATGCGATCGAGCACCCGAACATCTTCATGCGCTCGCTCGCCACGCGCGATGCCGGCAGCGAAGTGAGCAAGGCGCTGCCCGACGTCATCGCCGCCTGCAAGGTCGCTGCCTTCGACGTCGTCATCGTCGAAACTTCCGGCATCGGCCAGGGAGATGCGGCCATCGCGCCGCTCGTCGATGTCTCGCTCTACGTGATGACGCCCGAGTTCGGCGCAGCGTCGCAGCTCGAGAAGATCGACATGCTCGATTTCGCCGACTTCGTGGCGATCAACAAATTCGACCGCAAGGGAGCGCAGGACGCGCTGCGCGACGTGCGCAAGCAGGTCCAGCGCAATCGCGAGGCGTTCAAGGTGCCGACCGACGAAATGCCCGTGTACGGAACGATGGCCGCGCGGTTCAACGACGACGGCGTCACCGCGCTCTACCAGGCGATCGCGGCCAGGCTCGCGGAAAAGGGATTGAAGCTCGCCCCCGGCAAGCTCGCGCCCGTCGCCACCCGTGCGTCCACGTCGCAGGTCGTCATCGTCCCGCCGGCGCGCGTGCGCTATCTCGCCGAAATCGCCGACACCCTGCGCGAGTATCACCGGTGGATTGCGAAGGAAACGCAGATCGCGCGCGAGCGGCAGCAGCTCCGGGCGACGAAGGCGATGCTCGTCGCGGAGTGCAAGGACTACACGCGACAGAACAAGGAGGACGCCGGACCGGAAGGGGCGCGGACCACCGCGATCGAGTGCAAGAGCGATCTCGAGGCGCTCGACTACCTCATCGCGGCGCGCGAGGCGAAGCTCGATCCGCGCGCAAAGAAGCTTCTCGACATGTGGCCGAAGACCAAGGCCGCTTACGCCGGCGACGAGTACGTGGTGAAGATCCGCGACAAGGAGATCCGCACGGCGCTCACGTCCACGTCGCTGTCCGGCACCAAGATCCGCAAGGTCGCCTTGCCGTCGTACGAGGACGACGGCGAGATCCTGCGCTGGCAGCTTCGCGAGAACGTCCCGGGGAGCTTCCCATTCACGGCGGGCGTGTTCGCGTTCAAGCGCGAGAACGAGGACCCGACGCGGATGTTCGCCGGTGAAGGCGACGCGTTCCGCACCAACAAGCGCTTCCACCTGCTCGCGGACGGCGTGCCGGCAAAGCGGCTCTCCACTGCATTCGACTCCGTCACGCTGTACGGCAACGACCCCGACCGCCGTCCGGACATTTACGGCAAGGTCGGCAACTCCGGCGTGTCGATCGCCACGCTCGACGACATGAAGGTGCTGTATTCGGGCTTCGACTTGTGCGATCCGGCGACGTCGGTGTCGATGACGATCAACGGTCCGGCGCCCACCCTTCTCGCCATGTTCGTCAACACCGCGATCGACCAGCAGCTGGACAAGTTCGCCAAGGACAACGGCCGCGAGCCGACCGACGACGAGGCGGACAAGATCCGCGCGTGGACGCTCACCGCGATGCGCGGCACCGTGCAGGCCGACATCCTGAAGGAAGACCAGGGGCAGAACACCTGCATCTTCTCGACCGAGTTCTCGCTCAAGGTGATGGGCGACATCCAGGAGTATTTCGTCCGCCACGCCATCCGCAATTTCTATTCGGTGTCGATCTCCGGTTACCACATCGCGGAGGCGGGGGCGAATCCGATCTC
>Ga0207689_10004321_pt1 | contig 12940 bp, 9 predicted proteins | sample KBSMisM52_FD_184312 | JGI IMG/M metagenome (GOLD analysis project Ga0207689, IMG submission 184312) | Miscanthus rhizosphere microbial communities from Kellogg Biological Station, Michigan, USA - KBS Miscanthus M5-2 (SPAdes) (version 2) | ecosystem: Host-associated > Plants > Roots > Rhizosphere... | reverse complement strand
CGGAGATTGCGTACGAAAAAGAGTTTGCTCCCATCCTGCAAGACAAAGAGTTCATAAAGCAGGTATTTTCGGAAGGACCTTAGCCCGAGAGTTACTTCAGCCCTTCCCATCATGTGGTGGATTATCTGGTTACAGTCTTATTCCTTGCGCCATATGTAAGGAAACATCTTGCCCGCTTCTTCCGGACTAAGTTTGGCCCCTATATGCGCGTGATCATGCAATGGTCTCCTACCATTTGCGCGCGATACCCAAGGGAACCGGACTGATTTTTTACAAAAGCCCGGCAAGATCAAGGCATACTTGGTAGCCAGCAATCAATGAGAATCGCAACAAATACACCCCAAAAATGCCTGCGGAGGGTCGCTCGGGCGGAAAATATATGCTTTGTTTACAATCACTTGCAAAGATTACTCCCGTGGTTCAATGACCCTTTGTCAGATTGCCCACCCCTCCCCTACGTCCTATAATCAACTCACTCTGGTAGGTTCTTGACGTTCAGGCTCCCGGGCATTTCAACGCGAAGGCGATGTGTGTCTTCGCGAGGAGGATGTTTTACCCGGTCATGCGCAATCGCCTGCACGCAGTCCTGATGGCAAGTACCGTAATCGCGACCTCTCTTTCCTTAACGCCATACGTGCACGCCCAAGCTCGTACCGGGAGCATTGTCGCTTCCACCGATGATGTTGGCCGTAAGGTCTTCACCAACGACTCTGTTCCTTCAGCTCCGTCCGCTCCCGCGGCCCGGAAACAAGCGGCTCCGGCAGCTCCAAGCAATGGCTTGGTTTACTGGAGTCCGAAGGATAAGAAGTGGAAATCAGTGCCCAACGCCAATGTCCGTGCAGCCCGTGCCGCGGCCGCCGAGGTGAATGATGCAAGCCAGTCTCAGAACATCGGATTCGCCCGCAAGCCCTTTACGGAAAAGGAGATCGACGCCGCCATCGAGCAGGCAGCGTCAAAGCATAACGTGGACGCCAACCTGGTCCGCTCAGTGATCAAAGTGGAGTCCAATTTCAACCCCAATGCCGTATCCCGGAAGGGCGCGATGGGGCTGATGCAGCTTATGCCACAGACAGCACGGCAGTTACAGGTCAGAAATCCTTTTGACCCGGAACAAAACGTTGATGCCGGGGTTCGTCATCTAAAGCAATTGATGGAGAACTACAACGGCGACGTCAAACTGACCCTGGCGGCCTACAACGCCGGAGCAGGAGCGGTAAACCGCAGCGCTGGAATTCCGCATTATGCGGAAACCCGTAACTATGTGCGGCGGATCACCGATCTCTACTACGGCGGCAACGGATGGAACCTGTTGTCAAACCCGTTGCGTAGCCCCTTGCGAGTAAAGCGCGACGAGCGAGGCGTGTTGTATATCAGTAACGTGGACTGACATTTGTCAGTGCACTAAGAAGTTTTAGCGATTACGGTCGATCAAATTGAAGAATTTCGCTAGAAGTCCGCGCGCCCTGCGCTTGGGAGCCGTTGCGCTTCTCATTGCGCTGCCGTTTTTCTCCGCCTCCGCGCGTACCCGCAAATCCAGCGACTGGGCCAGCAATCAATTCGACACCGCCGAACGCATGCGCGAAGCGCTGAATGGCCGTCCGGTAAAGGAACGTTCGCGGGTTGAGTATCAGAAGGTTGTGAACGCCTACCGTCGTATCTACTTCGAGGCGCCGACAGCCGGCAGAGCCTCTTACGCCGTAGTTGCCGAAGCCGAGGTCATGGTGGAGATGGGCCGGCAGTTCAACGATGAAAAGATTCTGCGCAACGCTATCCGAAAATATGAGTTCCTGCGCAAGGAATATCCCGGCAGCGAGCAGCGTGTCGACGCGCTGTTCACCATGGGTGAAATTTATAAAGACGACTTGAACGATCCGGACAGTGCGCGCGACACTTTTACAGAATTCCTCCGCCGCTATCCCAAGAGCCATCAAGCCGATGATGCGCGCAAAGCACTAGGCGGAATCGAGCAGGCTGCGCTGAAGACCAAAGAAGCGCCGGTCAGCAAGAGTGTTGCTGATAAAAGTGTTGCAGATAAGAAAGCTTCATCGGATGCACCCGCCACAGCCGATGACTCAGCCGAGGACGATGACAGCGCTGAGCCAGTCCGCGTCACCGGCATTCGTTACTGGTCCGCGCCGGAATATACGCGCATCGCCATCGATCTCGAGCAAGACGTCAAATTTGACTCCCAACGCATCGAGAGCCCCGACCGCATCTATTTCGATCTGAAAAATACAAAGCTGGCCTCCACACTGGTCGGCAAGAGCTTCGACGTGAACGACGGATTCCTGAAGCAAATCCGCGTAGGCCAGTTCCAGGCGGACCGCACGCGTGTAGTCCTCGAAGTGGACAGTCTCTCCGACTACAGTACGTTCCTGTTATCCAATCCTTCGCGGCTGGTCATTGATATCCACGGAAAACAGCAGCAGGTTCTGAAATCGGAGCCGAGCAAGCCGGCTGCCCCAGCCAAGACAGAAGAAACGACTACAACCACAGTAAAGAATGGTGTGAAAAAAGTCGTAGTGGCTGCGGATGATGACGATGATGCGCCACCGGCGAAGGCACAGAAGGTTACGACCGCGAAACTGGAAAAACCAGAGGTTGTGAGCGACGATGCGGACACTCCTGTCCCCGCACCTGCGCCCAAGAAATCCACCACCAAAGGCAAACGGAAGGCCACGCCTGATCTCGATATCCACGAATCGCAGCCAACCGCCAGCGGCGATCGCTCACTCATCCGTGCACTAGGCCTGAAAATCGGCAGAATCGTAATCGATCCAGGACACGGCGGCCACGACAGTGGGACCATCGGCCCGAATGGCTTGGAAGAAAAAGATCTGGTCCTCGAAGTTGGACGCCGCTTGGGCAAGCTGCTCGAGTCGCGCTTGGGAGCAGAAGTTGTCTACACCCGCGGTGACGACACCTTCATCCCGCTGGAAACCCGCACCGCAATCGCAAACCAGGAGCAGGCCGACCTGTTTGTTTCCATCCACGCCAACTCCAGCAACGATCCCGATGCGCGCGGCGTAGAAACCTACTACCTGAACTTCACCTCTTCACCCGAAGCGCTGGAAGTAGCAGCCCGTGAAAACGCGGTTTCCTCCAAGTCGATCCACGAACTTCAAGACCTGGTAAAAAAGATCGCGCTAAAAGAGAAGATCGAAGAATCCAAAGAATTCGCCTCTGACGTGCAGACCGCTCTGCACAGCGGACTCGCGGCCAAGGGCTCAAATATCCGCAACCGCGGCGTGAAGAAAGCTCCGTTTATTGTCCTCATTGGCGCCAACATGCCGTCGATCCTGGCCGAGATTTCCTTCGTCAGTAATCCGACCGACGAACGCCGCCTACGTACCCCTGAATACCGCCAGAAAATCGCCGAGTCTCTCTACCGTGGTATCTCAAAGTACGTAACCGGCTTGGGCGGAGTGAAGGTGGCCAGCAAACTGGATAAAAGCGTCGGACAATAAGCAGCTGCGATGTCACCGATTTTTGCGCCGAAATGCGCCCTTGCGCTGAGCAGTTGGCGAATATGGAACGGCTAAGTTCATTTTGAATCGTTTCCCTTTGCGATTGTCTACGGCGAACCAGGGGAGAATCATCCAGATACTCGCCTTCGCTCACCGTCCTCGCAAGCCAGACTATTCAAAAGACCGGGCTTAGCCGCAGTGTTTCTTCATTGATTTAGCTCGGCGCATGGAAACTTTCCAGCCCGCCCTGTAGTCTAATGTTGAAGGTCTCGTGTGTATTAAGCGTCTATTGAAAATACGTCCTCATCGTCTCATAGTGCTCTGGTTATTGCTGACATTGCAGGCTGTGGCCCAAAAAGCCACCCCAGCCCCGCAGGTCTTACCCAGGCAATTCGCGGGATGGCAGCAATCCGGCACACCGCAAATCAGCCAGGATCCCGGAGTCGCCGACCCGGTCAACGCGGCCCTACTGAAAGAGTACGGCTTCACCGACTTCGAATCTGCCGCCTACAATCGCGATGATGGCCGCAAGCTGACAGTCAAAGCCATCCGCTTCCCCGACGCGAGCGGAGCCTACGGAGCCTTCACCTACTACCGCGCCGCAGCGATGCCAGAAGAAAAAATCGGAGACCAGGGCGCATCGCTCAACGAGCGAGTTCTGTTCTATCGCGGCAGCATATTGGTAGATGCGGTCTTCAGCAAAACCAGCGCCATGTCGGCGGCGGAATTACGAGAGCTCTCCGGCATGCTGCCGTTACCACTGGCGAACGATCAGAATCTGGCAACATTTCTTTCTTATCTTCCGCGCGACCCAGAGCAAAAGGCCCACACAAAATACGTAATCGGCCCAGTAGGTTTGCAAAAAATCAACGCGCCAATTCCCGCGGACTTTGTCGACTTCAACACCGGTGCAGAAGTAGCCACAACCACAAGCGGCGACGCCACATTGATGGTGATCTCCTATCCCACGCCGCAACTGGCCACCGGACATCTGCAAGCCCTCGAAGCTGCCCAGGCGCAAAATGCAAAAGAGCCAGGAAGTGTTCCGGCCTTAGCCGCAGGACAAATCTTCACCAAGCGCACCGGACCACTTCTGGTCCTGGTAGCCGGATCAGGCTCGCGCGATCAGGTACAGTCGCTGCTCGCATCAGTCAATTACGAGGCCAACGTAACCTGGAACGAAAAGAACCCCTTCGATAAACGCGGCAACATCGGCACGATTGTCGTAAACGCGCTGCTTCTTTCCGGAGTCGTTGCCGTCCTCGCATTGATCGCTGGACTGGCTTTTGGGGGTGTCCGCGTCCTGATGAAGAAGCTTTTTCCCAACACTTCTATGGGCCGTCCCGACGAGACAGAATTCATAGCCCTCCACCTCGAAGAGGCCGAATCCAAGGGCCCTGATGTGCGGGTAAGTTAATCAATTAAAGCCAGTTAACCCGGAAAAAACTTGCATTTTGCCCAAAAACCTGCTCCGGCAGGTAATGTTGACCATTTTCGTATCTTATTGAAAATAAAGATATTTATTTCCCAAAAAATTCTTGACACCCCCCTTGGCGGCTCATAAGATTTTTTCCAGAAAGTTTCGGCGGGCTCAATCTCGTTGGAACTATTCTCCCTAAAAGAAGAGGCCATCCACTGCCGGGTGGCCTTTTCGTTTTGCTGACAAAAAATGTGAGCAACAAAGTCGGAACAGCGATTGAGAGTTCTCCGTATCAATGCAGAAAGAGTTGAGAGGAGGGACTTATGTTCTGCGACGCATGTGGCACAGCGCTTCATTCCGAACAAGCTTTCTGCAGCCGTTGCGGCAAGGAAGTTCGCCCCGGTTTTTCGGTTGCGTATCCCCGGGCCAACCGTGTGCAGGAGCATGTTCGCCTGCTGGGAATTCTTTGGTTGGCATATTCGGCATTCCATCTATTGGGCGGTCTTGTTCTACGAATCGCAGCCAGTACCATCTTCGCGCGTCCCGATCAATATGGCGTCCCCCACGGTCCGTTATTTCTGCATTCGTTGTTGGGGGCGATCAGCACATTGTTGCTGCTCAAAGCTGTCGTCGGGGTAATCGCCGGATGGGGATTGCTGCAACGTGAATCATGGGGACGAGTCCTCGCCCTGATCGTTGCCTTTGTTTCGCTGATCAACTTTCCGATCGGCACTGTGCTCGGAGTTTATACGCTTTGGGTGCTGCTGCCGGCTGAGTCGGAGAAAGAGTATCTCCGGCAAATCTCCGAGTGGCGTGCTAGTGCTTAACCAGGTTTTCTGAAGGCTTGTGGTTGAAATAGGACACCAGCAACGAAACGCAACACGCGGCGAAAATTCCGGTGATCACATCCATGGTGTAGTGGGCGCGCAGCACCAGCACGATGACTACTTCGAAAACGACCGATAAAACTGCAAGCGCGGTCAGCCAAAGTTTCTTTAAACGGGCCAACTCCAGGCCCGCAAACACGGCAATAGCGGTGTGCCCAGAAAAGAAGAAGTCATTCGCCACAGCATAAGTCACCAGCAAAGACGGAAATCCCGGATCGTGCCAGATAATGCCGGGGGGCGCAGGCAGGGCGCAGAGCGCCTGCGAAATCTGACGCAATCCCATAAGAAGGATCAATCCCAGAAATGGTCGAACCGTCCCGCTGAAGATCCACCGTCCCAGCAAAAACAGTCCCATCAAATCAATCACAGCCGAACTGACGATCAATAGAAAATTGGCAGCTCGCGGGTGCTCATGGAGAGATTGATTCCACGGCGCGAATAGACTGTGCATTCGGTCGCCGATCCCGGAATCCGAAAGCGATCGGTGCCCGATCAAAGATTGTGTCCAAAACCAAACAATAAGAATGACAGCAGTAATAAGAGCACGTTTTATCAAGGAACTGCCGATCGATCGAGTGTCCATGGTGAAGGAAGGGTTTGCTCTCTGCGGCCTTGTTTGCGATCTCTGCGTTTTAAGTTTGTTTTGCGAGCTAGCAGGACGCTTATTTAGCCATCGCACCCGCCAAAGACTGTGCCATTTCTTTGATTTTCCTCAAATCAAGCTTTCCGGTCCCGAGATAAGGCAGAACCTCCACGCGCGCAAACTGGTCAGCTTTCGGCTTCCACAGCGCCGGCAAATCCGAGGTTGCCAGCTTCTCCAGACAATCTTTCATCTTGTCGTCGGGCAGCGTGTACAACACAAACAACCGCTCGCCTTTTTTCTCATCCGGAATCCCGGTTACCGCGAAAATTTGTTCAGTCGATCCCGACACCTCGTGCAACTTGTCCTCAACGCGGATATGCGGGACCATCTCACCGCCAATCTTGCTGAAGCGGCTGAGCCGGTCGGTGATTCGGATGAATCCATCTTCATCCAGCACCGCAATGTCACCGGTGTTGTACCAGCCGTCTTTTAAAACCTCGGCGGTCTTCTCCGGTCGCCCCAAATAACCCTGCATCACGTTGGGCCCCTTTACATAAAGCAATCCAGGCTGGCCGAAAGAAGAGGGTTGGTTGGTTTCCACATCGATAATCTTCACTGTGATCCCGGGGAGAGGATGCCCGATCGACCCACGCTTGGCTCCAACCTGTCGGAATGAAGCTGCGCGGAAGTCACGTCGATTTACCGAGACCACAGGCGCACACTCGGTGCACCCATAGCCTTCCAATGGACGCAATCCAAACTGATCTTCAAACGCCTGCGAGATGCGGTCGGGCAACTTCTCCGCCCCAGCGACGACATACTGCAAGCTGCCAAAATCCTCTGGCGAGCAGCGCCGCGTATACATTTGCAGGAAAGTCGGGGTGGCCAGCAAGAACGTAACTTCATATTTGCTGACCAAAGCGCCGATGGCCCGCGAATCCAGCGGACTCGGGTGATAAACCACGCCCATCCCGACCGCGGCCGGCAAACATAAAGTCCCGGTAAATCCAAAAGAGTGGAAAAAAGGCAAAATGCCTAGGATCCGATCCTTGGCATCCAGCATGAAGATCTGTGCGATTTGATCAACGTTGGCCGCGATGTTGCCGTGGCTAAGCATGACTCCCTTGGGATCACCGGTACTGCCACTGGAAAAGATGATGGTTGCAGTGTCGTCCAGCTTGCTGTTGTGATCAGAACCGCAGGCGCGTTCCAGCGAAGTGGCAGGCAGAAACCACGAAGCCAGAAGCGCCGTGAACTTTTGTCCTCCAGTAATTGTCGGGACCAAATCTTCCAGATAGATCGACTCACCCGGCACGTCCAGCTTTACTTTCTCCAAAAACGCCCGAGAGGTAATCACGGTGTGCAGTTCGCATTGCTGAGCGCAGGAAGCCAACACTTCGCTAGACGCGGTGTAGTTGAGATTGACCGGCACCTTTCCCTGCAAAAGCGCGGCAAAATTCACCAGCGCCCCACCCACCGACGGCGGCAACAAAATGCCAACCATCGGCTGGTCTTTCCAAACCGAACGCAACCGCCGCGCCAGTGCGATCGCACGCACCAAAGCCGACCCAAAACTCACATGTGGAGTATTCCCATCCGCCATGGCAAACCGTCGCGGATGCCGCCGCGCCATACCGATAAATGATCGGTGCAAAGTCTGCATCCGCTCACGCCGATGCCGGTAAGCCTCCGCTCCCAAATCCTGCACAACTCTCCGCACCTCGACCGCAGTGGTAGTCGAAGGCATCGGCTTACCAAAGCTCACAGTGACGGGATAGGGAATCTTCCGCGGCAGCTTCCACAAAAATTTCCCGCGTTCAAAACTGAAGATGCTCCCCCAAACACCATCCAAATGCACTGGGATGATCGGCGCATCGACTCCTTTCATAATGCGTTCCATCCCACGGCGGAAGGGAAGCATCTGTCCAATGCGCGTCATCTGTCCTTCGGGAAAAATCCCGACGATTTCACCTTCCTTCAGCGCATTGGTAGCTTCGCGCATGGAGTGAATCAAATCGCGTGGGCCGAGATTCGCCGCAACCGGAATCACCCGCATGATCTTGGCGAACGGCTTCACCAGCCAATGATCGTAAGATCCTTTAAACATCAGGAAGCGAATCGGCCGATCGGTGGCGGCGATGAGCAACACCGCATCCACCATGGAAACGTGATTGGGGACCAGGAGGGCGCCGCCCTTGGCAGGAAAATTCTGACGGCCCTCGACTCGTATGCGGTAAAGCGTATGGGTAAGTAGCCAAAGCACAAGCCGTAAAAACGCATCGGGGAGCAACCAGAGCAGATAAGCCGTAGCCGCAATCGTAGCCACGGAGGAAGTTACAAAAATAGTCGCCGGCCCCCAGTGCAGGTAGCGCGTCATCACAAAATACACACCGGATGCCGCGAAGATTCCAATAAATGAAAGAAGATTGGCGGCACCGATTACTCCGCCTTTTTTGTCCTCATCCGGCCGATGCTGAATCAGCGCATTCACCGGCACGGCAAAAAATCCGGCGAAGAAACCAAGCATGGCAAGAAAAAGCAAAACCGTATTGAAGGAAATGCCATGAATGGCCAGGACAGCGCCGAACATGGTCATCCCGATCGAGCCCATCGGGATCAATCCGTACTCAATCTTGTTCCCCGAGAGATAACCGGCAACCAAACTCCCCAGACCAATGCCAATCGCAATCGAGGCTTGCAGGACGCCGTTGCGTCCAGAGGTAATCTTCAGAACATCGTTGCCATAGAAAACAATGTTGAACTGCAGTAGGGCCGCCAAAAACCAAAAGTAAGTATTACCAACCGTTGCCAACCACAGGGGACGGTCCTGGCGAATGATTCTGATCTGTGTCCAAAGATCACCAAAGACATTGACGCGGAATTTTTTGGTGGGATTCGCAATCGGAACCCGGGTGATCCCCAGGCTGCAAAGCAACCCCACCCCAGCCAGCCCAATCAAGATCGCGCCAGAAAATTGCTGCCGCCCCTGGAAGGTCTCTGCCATGAACGCCGCCGCCACGGTTCCAGAAATCAATGCCAGAAACGTGGTCAGCTCCAGCACTCCATTCCCCCACGACAAACGCTTCGAGGGAAGAACCTCCGGTAGCAATCCGTACTTCGACGGCCCAAAAAGCGCAGCTTGAGTACTGGCTAGGAAAATTGCCGTCAATTCAATGGGAATATTCTGGCGCACCAATCCCACCAGCGCGAGACCCATCACGCTCAACTCAAAAAGTTTGGTGAAAATAGTGACCGAGCGCTTACTGAAGCGGTCAGCCAGAAACCCGCCGATCATTGAAAACAAAATAAAAGGAGCCGAAAACAGAGTGCCCACGACCAAAACCAGCCGGTCGCGTTGAGCCTCACCAATCCCCATGCCGAGAATAATGAAGATGATGAGGTTCTTCAGCGCGTTCTCGTTAAACGCGCCCTGGAACTGAGTGGCGATCAAGCTCCAGTAGCCGCGCTGCCATCGACGTTCGCTGTTGTCGGAATTCATTCGTTCTCACGAAGCTAAGTGCCAAGAGTGTACAAGATTTTGTGCAAATGGAATCTACGTTTTGTCACTATCTTTAAGAACGCTCGAGAGTACCCTTCTTGCATTTTGAGCGAGGTGCACGATGGCATCTGCCTTCTCCCCGCAAGCCAGTGGGAATGAGCAGAGGTTCTCTGGGTGTGTATTTGTTTTTAGCTCCGGTGAGCCAGGTCGTGCTTGATGCCATGACAAACGGTGGACTCGGCGTCGCGTTTTTTCTCACCATTCAACAACCACACTGTTTCTTCCCGTGGAGAACCGATTGTGGTTTCTCCCAGTTCCGCCAGCCGCTTCTACAGTGCGCGAGAGCTTGGCCGTTCTAAAGATGACTTGCTCTGGGTTTGAGTTCCTGGCCTGGTATTGACCTTATTCGTTTTGATGTTCCGGCCGCTTTGCGTGGGATTTCTGAGCCAGTCATGCCAGTTCATAACCGTACTTTATCCAATAGCTTACGAAGTCGTGCGTAATTCCGCCTCGCTGTTCCGTATATAACCCTGTATGTTCGACTTCGCCATGATGACGGTCAGCGCGATGGAAACCGACAGCGAACGAATCGCGCGTGGCCTCCGCCGCAGAGAGCTTGCGCTGCTCGATCAGTTAGTCGAGCAATACCAATATCGCCTGGTTCGCTATCTGATTTACCTGACCGGCCGCCGCGATCTGGTAGACGACATCGTGCAGGAAACCTGGCTTCGAGTGGTCGAGCGCGGATCGTCCTACGATGGCCGCTCGCGCTTTGAGCCGTGGTTATTTTCCATCGCGCGCAATCTGACGATCGACCAGATGCGCAAACGCAAAGCTGTCAGCCTCGACACTCCAGAGGAAGAAGAAATGAAGTTTCAACTGCCGGCTTCTGGCGAGCCATCGCCGTTCGAGCAAGCCGCACGTGGTGAAGATGCACTGCGCATGGCAAAGTCACTGGAGACTCTGGAGCCGATCTACCGCGAAGCCGTGTTGCTTCGCTTCCAGGAAGACTTGTCGCTGCAAGAAATTGCAGCCATCGTGAAAGCCCCGGTAACAACAGTGTCGTCAAGAATCTATCGCGGACTGGAAATGTTGCGCGCACAGCTAGAGGGAGAAGTCCATGCAAACTAATCGTCACGAGCAAACCGCGCTTATCGACAAGCTCTTCGCGGGCGCAATCACGCCACCGGAAGAGCGCAGCCTGCGTGAGCATCTACGTGAGTGCGCCGCATGCCAGCAGCAGATGGATGCTTCGCAGCGCACCATCGCCGGTCTCAGTGGGTTTTGGTTCGAAGTTAATCCGAACTTAAGCGCGCAAGTGCACAACGCGATCACGCAGCGAGTGCGCGAGTTGGAAATACAGCACGGCAAACATCGCAGCTTAAAAACTTTCGCCGCCGCGCTTACGCTCACGGTGATTGGCTCTTTGCTCGCCTGGAGTTTCACTGGCCCGCTAGCCGGAAGCTTAAACCTCACAACAAGTCAACTTCAGCTGGGATGGTTGTTTTTCTGGGTCGCGCCGTCGTTGTTGTTTTCGCTGTTGATCCTCATCGCACCCCACCTAACCAATGGACAGCTCCAGAAAGAAGGATGGACCGCATGAACACCTTAATTGCTCAAATCAAAAATGTTGTCCCCAAGGGAGTAAAGATCGTCGCCACTGTCATCTTCAGCATCGGTGTAATTTGCATGGCGATATTTGCCTTCATGGCCGGAGTATCCGATGCCCACGCAACACGTGGATTCCCCCCCGCACCGCTGATGTCCGCAGGCGCATTGTTTTTTGGGACGTTTATCGCTGCGTGGCTACTGACCATGGGATACATTTACGCGGACGCCAAACGTCGCGGCATGCCGCCCGTGCTCTGGGTGGCGATCGCAATACTGATTCCGAACATGATCGGCATCATTCTTTACTTCGCACTGCGTAAGCCATTGCTATCGGCTTGCGCGTACTGCGGACAAGGAGTGATGCCCGGACAAAAATTTTGCCCATCCTGTGGGCGCGAACAGGGCACAAATTCGCCCTCCAGTCCAACATCCAATACGGGCTCCATTCCGCTAAACCGTCAATCCGATGGCCTGGCGCAAAAATCTTTTGCCACCGGACTCAGTCTATGGATCGTCATTTTCGCCACAAAAGGAATGTTCATGCACTGGCAACACGCCCAGGTGGATGCGGGCGGTTGGCTCATTCTGGCAGGTGTTTGTGCCTGCCTGGTTGCGCTCCTACCGCGGCCGGTTCATCGGCAAACGATGTAACTTTCCAGCCGCCCACAGGCCGCTTGTCTCGGTAGCAACGTGAGTGAGTGACGCGAAATCGGCATCCAAAACGAGGCCAACATGATCAACGGGAAATCAGTGGTCGTATGGACATTGACCGCATGCTTACTCTTGGCTGGGTGCCGGGAAATTTTGCAGGCCCGCGTCAAACCCTCCAGCGGCTTCGACATGTTCTCCGCCCGGGAAGAAATCGAGGCAGGAAAACAAGCCGCCGCAGAGGCTCGCAAGCAACTCCCCATGCTGCCCGACTCAGATCCGGTTACTAAATACGTGCAGCAACTCGGCAAAAACCTGGCCGCTCATGCTCCTGGTGAAAAATGGCCATACGAATTTCACGTAATCAATCAAAAAGAGATCAATGCGTTTGCGCTTCCCGGCGGACCAATCTTTGTGAACCTGGGCACCATTCAAGCCGCTGATAACGAAGCGCAGTTGGCAGGAGTCATGGCTCACGAAATCTCGCACGTGGTACAACGTCACGGCACTCGCGCCGCTAGCAAGCAGATGATGGCACAGCTGCCGGTTGCTTTGTTAGGGGGGCTGCTCGGCAAAGGCGTTTTATCGCAGGCCGCCCAGTTAGGAATTTCCTTTGGTGTCGGTTCTTATTTTCTAAAAAATTCGCGTACGGCAGAATCGGAAGCAGACCTGCTTGGCACCGATGTCATGTATGACACGGGCTACGATCCCCACCAGATGGCAGTATTTTTCGCCAAGCTGGCTGAGGAGGGCGGCGCACGCGGCCCGCAATTCTTCAGTGATCACCCTGATCCTGGCAATCGCGCGCAGGCCGTCTCGAAGGAA
>Ga0207689_10004316_pt1 | contig 12945 bp, 10 predicted proteins | sample KBSMisM52_FD_184312 | JGI IMG/M metagenome (GOLD analysis project Ga0207689, IMG submission 184312) | Miscanthus rhizosphere microbial communities from Kellogg Biological Station, Michigan, USA - KBS Miscanthus M5-2 (SPAdes) (version 2) | ecosystem: Host-associated > Plants > Roots >... | reverse complement strand
TTGTGGCGCACCACGTCTTTCTCGTCGAAGTAGACGAACGAGATGCCCTTCACGCCGTTGAGCACGGCGATGGCTTCGACGAGACCGGACGTGCGGCCGGCGGGCAGGTCGATCTGCGTGATGTCGCCGGTGATCACGACCTTGGAGCCGAAGCCGATGCGGGTGAGCACCATCTTCATCTGCTCGGTGGTCGTGTTCTGGGCCTCGTCGATGATCACGAACGCGTCGTTGAGGGTACGGCCACGCATGAAGGCAATGGGCGCGACCTCGATCGCGTTGCGCTCGAGAAGGCGCGACACGCGGTCGTAATCCAGGAGGTCGTAGAGCGCGTCGTAGAGCGGCCGCAGGTACGGGTCGACCTTGTCCTGCAGGTCGCCGGGCAGGAAGCCGAGCTTCTCCCCCGCTTCCACGGCCGGGCGGGCCAGCACGATGCGGGCGACCGATTTCGCGAGAAGGCTGCTCACGGCTTGAGCCACCGCGAGGTAGGTCTTCCCGGTACCCGCCGGGCCTATCCCGAAGACCATGTCGTTCTTCTCGAGCTCCTCGAGATAGGCGCGCTGGTTGAGGCTCCGCGGGACCACGACCTTCTTGGCCCCGCGGATGGCGGCCTTCATCAGGAAGTCTTTCAGGCGGGCGCCGGGATCCTGGCTCAGGAGCTGGGCGGCCACGCGCACGTCCCCCGGGGAGGCGGCGTAGCCGTCCTTGATCATCGAGCCGAGCTGGTCGAAGAGCTGGACGACGACGTCCTGGCCCTCCTCGTTGCCGTCCACGACGAGGGTCGCGCCGTCGTTCTTGATCCGGACCTTGAGGTTGTCCTCGAGGAAGCGGAGGTTCTCGTCGCGATTGCCGAACAGGGTCTCCGCCGCCTGCTCCGGAAGGGCCACGCGCTTCATGGCGTGACACCGCGCACGTCGGGAGGGGTGCTCAGGAGGGCGTGGAGAGGCCGGCGGGGAGGGGTGTTAAAAGTCGTCTTGGGGGCTCCGCCCGCATGAAAATAGCCTATCACTAGGTCGAACGGATCACCACGAGACCGAGGTCGCGGATCTGATCGTCCCTTACGGGTGAAGGAGATCCGGTCATGAGGTCGGTGAAGCTGGCCGTCTTGGGGAAAGCGATGACGTCCCGGATGGACGGCTCGCCGGCCAGGATCATGACGATGCGGTCCACGCCCAGGGCGATCCCGCCGTGGGGCGGGGTCCCGTACTGGAGGGCCTCCAGGAAGAACCCGAACCGGTCCTTGGCCTCCTCGTCCGTCATCGACAGGATCCGGAAGATCTTCGCCTGCAGCTCCGACTCGTGGATACGCAGGCTCCCGCCCCCGACCTCGTAGCCGTTGAGCACGATGTCGTAGGCCTTGGCGCGGACCTTCCCCGGATCCGTGTCCAGGAGGTGGCGGTCCTCGTCGCGCGGCGCCGTGAAGGGATGGTGGAGGCTGACGTAGCGCTTCTCCTTGGCGTCGTACCCGAAGAGCGGGAACTCCGTCACCCAGAGGAAGCGGAAGGCCTTCTCGTCGATGAGCTTGAGCTCCCGGCCCATCTCCAGGCGCAGGATGCCCATGGCCATCGACACGGGCTCCTCCGCGTCCGTGCCCACGAGGATGGTGTCGTCCTTGGCCGCGCCCACCTTCTCGAACAGGCGTCGCGCCACCGCTTCGCTTGCGCCCTTCTTGACGAGGTTGGCCACGGCCTCGTCGCTGGCCTTCAGGTTGAAGAGGTTCCGCTTGGCCGCGCGCGCGTCCGGCACGATTCGCCCCAGCCACGTCTCCTCGTTGACCTTGCGCAGCCGCGTGCCGGACATGCCGCCGGAAGCCGGGAGCACGATCGCGCGCGCCCGCGCTCCCCCCTCGATGAGCCCGGGGAAGGTGTCGAGGCCGAGCGTCTTCATCTCCTCCGACACGTCCGTGATGGGCATCCCGAAGCGGAGGTCGGGCTTGTCGCTGCCGTAGCGCTCCATCGCGTCCTTGTACGTGAGGCGCGGGAAGGGCCGCTTCACCTCGACGCCGACCAGCTTGGCGAGCTTTACGTAGAGCGCCTCCGTGATGTCGTAGACGGTCTCCTCGCGCGGGAACGACATCTCGACGTCCACCTGGGTGAACTCGGGCTGGCGGTCGGCGCGGTTGTCCTCGTCGCGGAAGCAGCGCACGACCTGGAAGTAGCGGTCGATGCCCGCCACCATCAGGATCTGCTTGAAGAGCTGGGGCGACTGCGGCAGCGCGTAGAAGTGGCCGTGATGGATGCGCGAGGGCACCAGGAAGTCGCGCGCCCCTTCCGGGGTGGACTTCGTGAGCATCGGGGTCTCGACCTCGTAGAACCCGTGCTCGTCGTAGTGCCGGCGCACCTCCATCGTCACCTGGTGCCGGAGCTTGACGTTGCGGTGATAGCGCGGCCGGCGCAGGTCGAGGTACCGGTACTTGAGGCGGATCTCCTCCGCGGTGTTGATGTCGTCTTCGATCGGGAAGGGCGGGGTGCGCGCCTCGCTCAGGACGCGGATCTCGCGGGCGTTGACCTCGACCGCGCCCGTCGGGATCTTGGGGTTCACGGTGTCCGCGGAGCGGGCCGCCACTTCCCCGACCACGGCCAGGACGTATTCGCCGCGCACGTGGTCGGCGGCGTCGTGGGCCGCCTTCGAGACCTCCGGCCGCGCCACCACCTGGCAGATGCCCTCGCGGTCGCGGAGGTCGATGAAGATCACGCCCCCGAGGTCGCGGCGGGTGGCCGCCCAGCCCATGAGCGTCACCGTCTGCCCGACGTGCTCCGGGCGGAGGGTGCCGGCGTAGTGCGTGCGCGTGAGGTCCCCGAGCGTCTCAGCCAACGGTCGTCTCCTTGATGAGGTATGCGGCGGCGGCGTCCAGCCCGACCTCTTCCTGGGTCGAGGCCTTCATGTCGCGGATGGTCCAGCGCGCCTTGGCCATCTCGTCTTCGCCCAGGATGGCCACGAAGCGCGCGCCCAGCTTGTCCGCCCGCTTCATCTGCGACTTCAGGCCGCGGCCCTCGTGGTCCATCATCACGCTCACCGCGGCCTTGCGGAGCTCGCGCTGCAGGCGGAGCGCGAAGTCGCGCGCCTCCGGCACCAGCGGGGCCAGGAAGACCTCGCAGCGCGCTTCGACGGCCACGGGCGGGATCAACATGATCAGCCGCTCCATGCCCAGCGCGAAGCCGATGCCCGGGAGGTCCGGCCCCCCGAGCTGCTGGACGAGCCCGTCGTAGCGCCCGCCCCCGAGCACGCTGTTCTGCGTGCGGCCCAGCTCGCCGCTCAGCACCTCGAACGTCGTGCGCACGTAGTAGTCCAGGCCGCGCACGAGGCGATGGCTCAGGCGATACGGGATCCCCAGGAGCTCCAGCTCGCGCTTGACCTCGGAGAAGTGCGCGCGGCAGTCGTCGCAGAGGTGGTCCGAGATCTTCGGGAGCGATTCGATGACCGCCTGGTCCTGCGGGACCTTGCAGTCGAGGACGCGCAGCGGGTTCGTCTCCGTGCGGCGCTGGCAGTCGCCGCAGAGCTTGTCCTTCTCGGCCCGCAAGGCCGTGCGCAGGATCTCGACGTAGGCGGGCCGGCACTTGGCGTCGCCCACGGAGTTCAGCACGAGCTCGTATCGAGCGAGCCCGCACCGCTCGATGTAGGCGAGCGCCATCTCGATGACCTCGACGTCCACGGAGGGGCTGGTGACGCCGAAGACCTCCACGTCGACCTGGTTGAACTGGCGGTACCGGCCCTTCTGCACGTTCTCGGCGCGGCACATCGGGCCGATCGCGTAGACCTTGAGCGCCGGGTCCGTCTGGTACAGATGGTGCTCGATGACGGCGCGCACGATTCCGGCCGTCGCTTCCGGTCGCAGGGTCAGCGATTCGCCGCCGCGGTCCTCGAAGGTGTACATCTCCTTCGAGACGATGTCCGTCTCCTGCCCGATCCCGCGCGCGAAGAGCTCCGTCGGTTCGAAGATCGGCGTGCGGATCTCCCGGTACCCGTAGAGGGCGAAGAGCGCGCGCGCCGTCCCCTCGATGCGGTGCCAGGCCGCGATCTCGTCGGGAAGTAGATCCTTGGTTCCTTTGACCGCCTGCAAGGCCATCGCGACTAACGCCCCTCCGCTTCGGAGAGGTACGTCTCCTTGTATTCGTAGTAGTTCTGGGCGTACGCGCGCAGGCCCTGGCGCTCCTCTTCCGTGATCGGACGGCGCACCTTGGCCGGCAGGCCCATGACGAGGCTGCGCGGCGGGACCTCCATGCCTTCCGGGACGAGCGTCCCCGCCGCCACGATGCACTCGTCGCCGATCTTCGCGCCGTTGAGGATGGTCGCCCCCATCCCGATGAGGCACCAGGATCCGATGGTGCAGCCGTGGAGGGTGACGGAGTGTCCGACCGTCACGTGATCCGCGAGCACGGTCGGGTGCAGGGCCTTGAACACGTGGACGACGCAGTTGTCCTGGATGTTGGTGTGGGGGCCGATGCGGATGGAGTGCACGTCGCCGCGCACGACCGCGTTCATCCACACGCTGGAATGGTCGCCGAGCTCGACGTCGCCGATGACCTGGGCGGAGGCGTCCACGTAGACGCGCTGGCCCAGACGCGGAGCGACACCTTTGTAGGAACGAAGCATGACCTCTCCAGGAAACCCCCAGTCTATGCCATAGTCGCCCCTCCAACCAATGAAGGTCGTGGTCGCCACCACCCAGGACCTGTTCGTGCGCGGCGGCGGAGCCACGTACCACGCCGAGGGCCTCGCCGCCGCCCTGGCCGCGCTCGGGCACGAGGTGGAGACGGTCCGGATCCCGTTCGGCTGGCGGCACAAATACGAGGTCCTGCGGCAGGCCTACCAGTGGCGGATGCTCGACCTCCGCGAGACGGGGGCCGGCCTCGTGATCACCCTGAAGTTCCCCGCCTTCTACGTCCACGCGGATCGCAAGCGGGCCTGGGTCCTCCATCAGCACCGGCCCCTCTACGACAACTTCGACCGGCCGGAGTATTCGGCGTTCTCGTCCGCAATCCCGGAGGACGTCGCGATCCGCGACGCCGTCGTCCGCTGGGACACGGCCTACCTGGGCGAGATGGAGCGGATCTTCACGAACTCCCGTACGGTGGCCGACCGCCTGCGCGAATACAACGGGCTGGAGGGCGAGCCCCTGTATCACCCGCCCCCGCTCGCGGCACGCCTCCGTTCCGGGCCCTTCGGGGATTACGTCCTCTGGGTGGGCCGCCTGGAGGCGAACAAGCGGCCGGGCCTGCTGCTCGAAGCCCTGGCCCTCACGAAGTCGCGTGTACGCGCGATCGTCGCGGGCCGGGGCCCCCTCGAAGACGCCCTCCGCGAAGCGGCGGCGGCCAAGGGTCTGGAAGGGCGGGTCGAGCTGCGCGGCCTCGTCTCCGAGGAGGAAAAGATCGGACTCTACGCCGGCGCGCGAGCGGTCGTCTATCCGCCGTTCCACGAGGACCTCGGCTACGTGACTCTCGAGGCGTTCCTGGCCGGCAAGCCGGTGATCACGATGGCCGACTCCGGCGGTCCCACCGAGTTCGTGCGGGACGGCGTCAACGGGTTCGTCGCCCGCGACGCGGCGAGCCTCGCGAGCGCCATCGACGCGTACGCGGAGGATCCGGACCTCGCCGAGCGGCACGGCGCCGCCGGCCGCGCGACCTATGCCGAGACGATCCCGAGCTGGGACACGGTGTGCCAGCGGCTGCTGGAGGGCGCGTGAGCGATTCCTCCGCCGTCGTACGCCGCATCCTCTTGCACATCGCGGCGCCCGTGCTGGTGGAGGAGACGCCGCCGGCAGTGGAGGCGCTCCTGGTGGACGAGCTGTCGGAGACGCTCGCGGACCTCTTCGCGCCCCTGACCTCCGAACCGCCGGCCGGCCCTCGTCAGTAATCCACGTACAGCCAGCGGGTCTTCTCTTCCTTCGGGGGGCGCGATTCGAAGAAGGGCCGCGCCGCGTCCGGGATCGGGCCGCATCGGGCGCGCAGGGCATCGGCGTGTTTCCAGCGCGCGAGGGCCTTCCGGCAGCGGCCGTCCCGTTCGTGGATGAACGGCCCGTCGAGGTCGGTCTCCGTGTGCGCGGTGCGCTCGCGGAAGACCTCGAAGGCGGGGTCGTAGGCGGACGGCCAGCGGTCCAGGATCGCGCGCGCCATCGTCGAGTGCTCGAGGTAGTCGAGCGGTGACTGCACCCCGCCGCGCGCCGTGGCCACTACGACCTGCGCGAGCACGGCCGCGGCGAGGAGGGCCGCCCACGTTCGACGCGGCCGCGCGAGGAGCTCTGTCGCCGTCGGCCCCAGCGTCAGCAGGTACGCGAGGATGGGGAACATCCAGACGACGTAACGGCTCGGGCCCGTGGTCCCGTGGTTCCAGTTCCCGGTCGCCGAAGAGAGCAGCATCATGGCCGCGAGGACGCCGACCAGCGTCATCTCGACGCGCCGGGTCGGACGAAGGGCGCCTCCGACGATCACGGCCGCGAAGAGCACGACGGTGAGGGGCGCGTAGCGCACCAGCCCCAGCTCGGGATCGAGCAGGAGAGAGAGCGCCTTGCCGAGCCCCATCGCGTGCGTGCCCGCCGTCTCGTACGCCGCCAGGTTCGGTGTTCGGAAGTGCCATAGGAAGAAGAGCGGCGAGGCGAGCACGAGCGCGGCCGCGGCCACCAGGGACCAGACCCGGCGAGGCGACGACGGGACCGGAGCGCCCTCGAGCCAGGGGCGGATCGCCTCGAAGAGCGCGAGCAGGGCCAGGGGCGGGTTCTGGATGGAGGCGACAGCGGCACACAAGGTGGCGGTGCCACTCGCCCCGCGCGCGCCCGCGACCAACGCAAGGGTCGCCATCGCGAACGACAGCACCTCCGGGTGCGGCCAGAGCAGGAACCCGAGCACGGGCGACGAGACGAGGAGCAGCGCCGCCGCCCGCCGCGCCCACGGTCCGGCGGGGGCGAACAGAAGGAGGGCGGCCAGCGCGAGCCCCAGCACGATCGCGTTGGTCACGGGGCCGGCCTTGAAGACATCCGCCCCGACGGCGCCGAGGACCGCCCGTGCGGGCAGCGTGACGAGCGGGTAGAAGCCGAAGTGATAACAGTAGAACCGGCCGTTGCGCCCTTCGAAGTAGTTGCCGAGCGCGGCGGCGGGATCGATAAAGAGCCCGGCGGCGGCGGCGTGGCGGCGCAGCGCCTCGACGTCTCCCGGCCGCACTTCCGGGCTCCCGTGCGCGGCCCACGATTCGGCCATGAGCAGGTACTCGACGGCGTCGCCGAACGGACGGACGGGGGTCGCGAGGGCGAGACCGAGGAGGACCGCGCCCGCGGCCGCCGCCAGCCACCGATCCGCGGCCGCGGTCAGGCCAGCCAGGCCGCGACCTCGGTCCCGTACGACGGTCCCATGACCTGCACGAGGTCGTTGTGTCCCGCGCCGGGCACGATGTGCAACCGGCGCGGCTCGCGGGCCGCCTCGAAAAGGGCCTCCGCATGGGAGACGGGCACGATCTCGTCCACGTCGCCGTGCAGGATCAGGACCGGCGCCTGCAGGCGTGCGATCCGTTCCCGGTTCGGATAGGCGTCCCCGGCCAGCGCGGACAGGGCGGCCGGGTAGTGCTGCCGCGCCACGTCACGCAGGCTCGTGAACGTGGACTGAAGCACGCAGGCGAGCGGCGCTTCCTCCAGGGCGAGGCGGAGCGCCACCGCTCCTCCCAGCGACTCGCCCATGTAGACGAGACGCGCCGGGTCCACCTGCCCGCCCGCCACGAGCGCGGCCCGCGCCGCCCGCGCGTCGCGATGCAGGCCCTCCTCGCTCGGCCGGCCCGTGCTGCGCCCGTAGCCGCGGTAGTCGAGCAGCAGGACGTCGAGGCCGGCCGCGGTGAGCGCGCGGGCGTGGTCGAGCCGATGCGAGACGTTGCCCGCGTTGCCGTGGAAGAAGAGCACGTGGCCGCGCGCGGGAGCGGCGCGGGCCGGGATCCACCAGCCGTGCAGCCGCTCGCCGTCTTCGGTCGGGACACGCAGGTCCGTGAAGGCGAGGCCGACGTCCGCGGGATCGCCGTAGAGCTCCCGGTCGGGAAAGTAGACGAGCGAGTCGACGAGCGTGGTCCACATGCGCGCGAGCGGCCCTCATCGTGCCTCACTCCCCCGCCCGCGTCATCCGTTAGGATCCACGTCATGCGCCTGCGCTGGCCGAGCCGCCGTGGAATCCTCAGGAGACTGGCCATCCTGGGTCTCGTCGTGGCCTGGCTCGGCGTGGCCAGCGTGATCGAAACGCGGCGGTTGCACGCGACCCTGCCCGGCGGAACGCGCGGGGCCACGAACGTCGACGTGGGCCAGCTCGTCGAGGACGTGCGTCGGCTCTCCGCGCCGGACATGGAGGGCCGCCGCACGGGCACCGAGGGCAACGCGCGGGCGCGGGCCTACGTCGTCCAGCGCTTGCGCGACGAAGGGACGGCGCCCCTCGGAGGCGGCTACGAGCATCCGTTCGGGTTCAGCCACACCAGCGTGAAGGCGATCTGGCGCCGCGACCGGCCGGTGCGCATGGACATGCGCGGCACGAACGTGCTGGCCCTGATCCCGGGATCGGCGCCGGGACCGGCGCTGGTCGTGTCCGCGCACTACGACCATCTAGGCATTCGCGGCGACGCCCTCTACCCGGGCGCGGACGACAACGCTTCCGGCGTGGCCGCCCTGCTGGCCGTGGCGCACGAGCTGCGCGGCCGGCCTCCCCGCCATCCGGTGGTCCTGGCCGTCTTCGACGCCGAGGAGCTCGGACTGCGCGGATCCCGGGCGTTCGTGCCCGCTCCGCCCGCGGGCACGCCGCCCATGGGGATGGACCTCAACCTCGACATGCTGAGCCGCAGCGACGGGGCGGACCTGACCGTGTCCGGCGTCGGCCCGGAGCCCTGGCTACGCGCCACCGTCGAGGCGGAGGCGGCGGCGAGCCCCATCCACGTCCACCTCGGCCACGACCGCCCGTGGTATCGCGCGGGCATGGTCGAGGACTGGACGGACGGCTCGGACCACGGCGCCTTCGCCGGGGCCGGGATTCCCTGGCTGTACCTCGGCGTGGAGGACCATCCGGACTATCACGCGCCCACCGACACGTTCGAGCGCATCGATCGGGCCTTCTACGCGGACGTCGCCAGCTTCGTCGTATCGCTGGTCGCGCGGCTCGATCGCGACCTCGACGCGATCGCCGCCCACCGGCGGCGCTGAGGGTCGCGGCGGGGGCGAGGCTTACAATCGTGCGGGGAGACTGACGGTGGGGTCCATCCACACGCGGCGGGCGTTCCTGACCACGGCCGGCCGCGCCGCGCTCGCCGTGCCCGCGGCCTCGCTCGCGGCCGCGGCCTGGGCGCGGCCCGCGCTGGCCGCGGGACCCGCGCGCCTCGCGCCTTCTCCCGATCCGCTGGCTCCGCTGGCCCAGCGCTTCTCCGACCTCCGGCGCCACTTCATCTTCGATTTCTATCCCTGGTACGGCGGCCCGCCCGACTATCTGCACTGGGATTACCTCGACCGCCACCCGCCCCTCGACCTGTCCTCCAACTACGTGCCGCGCCTGGGCCCGTACGACACGCGCGCGCGCGCCGTGCTCGAGCAGCAGGCGCGATGGATCGCGGACTCCGGCGTGGGCGCGATCGCGCTCAGCTGGTGGGGCGCCGGGCACTACACGGACACCCCGGTGCACGACATCATGGACGTGATGGCCGCGCACGACATCAAGGTGACGTTCTGCCTGGAGCCCTACCGCGACGACCGCGGCAAGGTCTTCGCCAAGGACGTGCGCTACCTCGTGCGCGAATACGGCGAGAAGCGCGGCTACGACGCGCTCCTCATCCTCAAGAACGCCGACGGCAAGGAGGGCCCGCTCTTCAAGGGATTCGCCTGCATCCTGCCCGAGGACTCCACGGACTGCCACGGCCAGACCCATCCCATCGACAACTACACGGCCGACGCGCAGTGGCGGTCGCAGACGGACGAGGTCCGCGAGGCCCTGCGCGGGCAGTTCGACCACGTGACCCTCCTCGCCGACTCGCTGCACTGGCCGCGGACGGTGGCCTCCGGCTTCGACGGGATCACCGTCTTCGACAACTACATCGCGCCCGAGCGCTACGCGGCCTACGCGGCGGGCGCGTCCGCCGCCGACCTCGTGTTCTCGTTCAACATCAACCCCGGCTTCGACATGATCGTGGACCGCGACGCCGAGCCCGGCTCGTGTTATTCCCCGCCGGACTTCGCGCCCCCGGCGGAGGCGGCCCTGGACTGGACGCGGGGCGAGGAGCGGGAGCGCGCCGCCCGGCTGTCCAAGGCCCGTATCGCCGCCGCTTTCGAGGCCACGCTGCGCGTGCAGACGGATCCCGCGCTCGCCAACGCCCGCCGCGGGTTCTTCCTCGTCTACATCAACTCGTTCAACGAATGGCACGAAGGACATGCCTTCGAGCCCATGAAGGATTTCGGCCAGCTCACGCCGGACGAGCGCGCGCTCGGCTATCACAACCCGGCCGACGGGTCGTACCGCCTCGACACCCTGGGCGCGCTCCTGCGCCCGGTGCTGGCCGCTCGGGCCCGCGCGTAGTCGAGGCCGGCGGGGTTAGCATTCCCCCAGGAGGACGAAACCCGTGCCCGAGACATTCCCACCCCTGGCCGCCTTCGGCGGCCGCCGTCGCGTGCCCGCGCCCGTCAACGAGCCCGTCAAGTCCTACGCCCCCGGCTCCCCCGAGAAGGCGGAGGTGAAGGCGCGCCTCAAGCAGATGGCGGCGGAGACGGTCGAGATCCCGCTCGTCATCGGCGGCCGCGAGGTGCGCACGGGCGACCTCGCGAACACGGTCATGCCCCACGACCACGGGCACGTCGTGGCCCGCTGGCATCGTGCGCGCCGCGAGGACGTCGAGCGCGCCATCGAGGCGGCGGCGGAGGCGCACCGCGAATGGTCGGCCTGGTCGTTCGAGGACCGGGCCGGGGTCTTCCTGAAGGCGGGCGAGCTCCTGGCCACCAGCTGGCGCGCCACCCTCAACGCGGCCACGATGCTCGGCCAGTCCAAGACGATCTTCCAGGCCGAGATCGACGCCGCCTGCGAGATGGCGGACTTCTGGCGGTTCAACCCGGCCTACGCCCAGGAGCTGTACGAGGAGCAGCCGATCTCGGACCGCGGGATCTGGAACCAGCTCGAGTACCGGCCGCTGGAAGGATTCGTCTACGCGATCACGCCTTTCAACTTCACGGCCATCGGCGGGAACCTGCCCAGCGCGCCGGCCCTCATGGGCAACACGGTGCTCTGGAAGCCCGCCTCGTCCGCCATGCTGTCGGCCTGGTACACCTTGCGCCTCTTGCAGGAAGCGGGGCTGCCCCCGGGCGTCATCAACTTCGTGCCCGGCGACGCGCCCATGATCTCGGAGGTGGCGCTCAGCCACCGCGACCTCGCGGGGGTCCACTTCACGGGATCGACCTCGGTCTTCAACTCCATGTGGAAGACGATCGGGGCGGGGATGTCGCGCTATCGCTCGTACCCGCGGATCGTGGGCGAGACGGGGGGCAAGGACTTCATCGTCGCCCATCCGTCGGCCGACCCGCAGGCCCTGGCCGTGGCCATCGTGCGCGGCAGCTTCGAGTACCAGGGCCAGAAGTGCTCGGCGGCCAGCCGCGTCTACGTGCCGCGGTCCCTGTGGTCCGACGTGCGCGATCGCGCGGTGGGCATGATGAAGGAGATCCGCATCGGCGACGTGGCCGACTTCCGCAACTTCATGGGCGCGGTCATCGACGCGCGCGCCTTCGAGAAGATCGGCGAGTACCTGTCCGAGGCGAAGCGCACGGCCAAGGTCGTGTCCGGCGGGAACACCCACGGCGAGAAGGGCTGGTTCATCGAGCCCACGCTGGTGGAGACGGACGACCCCGGACATCGCCTGCTCTGCGAGGAGATCTTCGGGCCCGTGATGACCGCGCACGTCTACGACGACGCGAAGTGGGCGGAGACGCTGAAGGTGGTCGATTCGACTTCGCCGTATGCGCTCACGGGCTCGGTCTTCGCCCAGGACCGGCGGGCCGTGCGCGAGGCCATGTCGGCGCTGCGGCAGGCGGCCGGGAACTTCTACGTCAACGACAAGCCGACGGGCGCCGTGGTCGGCCAGCAGCCGTTCGGAGGGGCGCGCGCGTCCGGCACGAACGACAAGGCGGGCTCGAAGCTCAACCTCGTGCGCTGGGTCAGCGCGCGCACGATCAAGGAGACGTTCTCGCCGCCGCGGGATTACCGGTATCCGTTCATGGGGGAGGAGTAGGGTCGGGCGCGGACCAGGGGTCGCGCGGCCAGGGCACGCGCCGCCGGGCGGAGTCCTGCGCTCGGGCCGCGGCCTCGCCCTCGTGCGATCACGTCCGCGTTCGACCTGGTCCCGCGTTCACCTCACAGGATCATCCGGGAAGAGATTCCGCGGCCCGAAGACCCGCTCCGCCTCGTACTGGTTGTGGCGGCGGCACCTGAGGGCGATGTTCTCGGACGTCGCCGGTCCCCCCCGCGCATAGGGTTCGACGTGATGGAATTCCAGGAATGCGCGCTCGGTGCACCGTTGTCCGCTGGGCGCCACGAAGCCGCACTGGCCTCCATCCTGCCGCCAGGCGACACGCTTCGAGTCATTCGGTACGTGGCGCGAGCGGCTCTTATCCGTCCCGGGACGGATAGGACGCGGCTTCGTCGTCATCCCCAGCTTCGTCTTCTCGACCTGCTCGAGGAGTAGCGCCACCGCGCGGTCGAAGATCGCGCCCGGATCGCCGTTCGGGATCTCGCGGCGTAGGAGCGCCTGCAGGCGCCGTAGCTTGTCGTGGCTCGCCTTGCCGATCGTGAACTGCACGCGATAGCGCTCCGGCGCGGTCGGCTCGATGAGCGGGCGATGACTCGGCGGCGTCGTCAGGAACGAAGGCGCTGGTTCGGCGGCGACAGGGCCGGCGACCGATTCACCCGAGGCCTGCTGCCACCACGAGCGCGTCTCGAGATCCTCGAGCATCGCGTTCTGGTTGTTGAT
>Ga0207689_10004315_pt1 | contig 12948 bp, 12 predicted proteins | sample KBSMisM52_FD_184312 | JGI IMG/M metagenome (GOLD analysis project Ga0207689, IMG submission 184312) | Miscanthus rhizosphere microbial communities from Kellogg Biological Station, Michigan, USA - KBS Miscanthus M5-2 (SPAdes) (version 2) | ecosystem: Host-associated > Plants > Roots >... | reverse complement strand
AGGCAAACATCGACATCTCCGCTTACCCACTCATCGACGTGCCCCATAGTCACGCCGCGGCGGCCCGGGGGGTCGAGATGGCGCGCCAGGGACAAGTTGAATCACTCATGAAAGGCAGTCTGCACACTGACGAGTTCATGAGCGAAGTGGTGGCGGCGCAGGGAGGGTTGCGCACAGCCCGCAAAATGAGCCACGTATTCGTGCTGGATGTGCCGCGCTACCCCAAGCCGTTGATGATCACCGATGCCGCGATCAACATCGATCCCGATGTCGAAGCAAAGATGGACATCGTGCAAAACGCGATTGAGCTCGCTCACGCACTCGGCATTGCCTTACCCAAGGTCGCAATTCTATCTGCGATAGAAACGGTGACGCCGAAGCTTCGCTCCACCATGGACGCTGCTGCCCTGTGCAAGATGGCTGACCGCGGGCAGATTACAGGCGGCATACTCGATGGACCGTTGGCGTTCGACAACGCTATCTCGCTGGTTGCGGCGAAGACAAAAGGCATTCAGTCGCAGGTGGCGGGTGAAGCTGACATTCTGGTGGTGCCGGATCTTGAAGCGGGGAACATGCTCGCGAAGCAGTTGGAGTATTTGGCCGACGCACAAGCGGCCGGAATCGTCCTTGGTGCGCGCGTACCGATCGTGCTGACTAGCCGCGCGGACTCAGCTCACTCTCGCATTGCATCTTGCGCGGTCGCTCTGTTGCTTCGAAGGTATCAGCAACGGGCTGCACGCTGAAGAGGAAATGCCTGTCGACGCTATGCGCGCGATGATCCTGGACGCGCCTCACGCTGTGCTTCGGTTGGAGAAGGCGGCTCGAATGCCGCAGCCTGGAGCGGGCGAGGTCCTCATCCAAGTGCACGCATGTGGCGTCTGCCGAACCGATCTACATATCCTAGACGGCGAACTCGCATGCCCAAAGCTGCCGTTGGTGCCAGGTCACGAGATCGTCGGTACCGTGGCCGCGACCGGCCCTGGAGTCGAGCGCCTTAGCGTGGGCGACCGCGTCGGCGTACCGTGGCTCGGCTGGACCTGTGGCACCTGCATCTATTGCTCGTCAGGCCGAGAGAACCTATGCGAGCGTGCCCGCTTTACCGGCTACCAGATCGACGGTGGCTATGCCGAGTACACGACTGCCAACGAGAGGTATTGTTTCGCCATACCCGCGACATTCACGGACGTTGAGGCAGCCCCGCTGCTTTGTGCCGGTCTGATCGGCTATCGGGCCTTGCGCCTTGCGGGCGATGCGCCAAGGCTCGGGCTCTATGGTTTCGGCGCTGCTGCCCACATTGCTATTCAGGTTGCCCGACACCGTGGGCAGCAGGTCTTCGCGTTCACTAAGCCAGGTGACGATGCCGGTCAGGAATTCGCGCGCGGACTTGGCGCCATATGGGCGGGAAACTCCGACGCGTTGCCGCCGGAGCCCCTGGATGCGGCGCTGATCTTTGCGCCGATCGGGGCATTGGTGCCTTTGGCGCTGGCCGCCATGGCAAAAGGCGGCACGGTGGTGTGCGCCGGTATCCACATGAGCGATATCCCGAGTTTCCCATACCGGATTCTCTGGGAGGAGAGGGTGGTCAGGTCCGTCGCTAACCTGACGCGTAGTGACGGCGACGAGTTCCTCTCGATCGCGTCCCGGATACCGATACGCACGACTACGACCCAATTTTCTCTGATCGATGCGAATCAGGCGCTCGCGGCGCTGCGCGCGGGCAGGGTAGAGGGCGCAGCAGTCCTCGTACCTTGAAGGGTAGCTGCTGCACCCCTGAGCACGCTAAATCTTCTGTTCCCTAGGGGAGCGGCGCGATCCCTTTCATTTGATCGAGCTTCAGGAAGTACTTGCGAGCGAGAGCGACGAGTTGCTTGTCGCTCGGATGGTCTACCACCTCGTAACCGACGATGCGGGAAGCGACGTGCGGGCGGTGCTTGTCCGCATAGTGGCGAAAATCGGCGATCGTGGTATGCGAACCGGTCACCAGGACCTCGGCGATTCCGTCGAGCGCATCGCATACTTCTCCGAAGAACTCGTGCTGAGTCCGGACGGCGCTGCCATGCTGGGCAGTATGGTGCGTATGCGCGCGGACTTTCTGCGCCTGGATATGCTCGGCGTCGAACTGCAGGATTTGAGCGGCTTGATGGTCCGTCCAGATGACGGCGTGAAATAGGCTCATTTCAAAGGGTCCTTTCGTGGATGGATTGGCAAGGGACACAGCGCAGGGCCTGCGGCTCGACGCTCAGCCGTTCGAATGGTATCCCCTGTCCGCACGCGGTGCACACGCCGTATTCCTCGTCATGTATGCGTTGCCGCGCACTTCTGACGGCCGCGAGTTCCTGCAAATCGATTTGTGACAGCGCAATGTCGACTTCGCGGTCATTCGCCCGCTGAGGGGCATCATCGCTTTCCTGCCCCAGCACGTCGCGTGCGAACTCGACCCGTGGCAAGCCCTGTTGATGCAAGTCCAATTGGCGTTCGATGGCATTCTCGCGCACCCACAACGCCCTTTCGAGCAGAGCGCGCTGCTCAGCTGTCAGATGAGTCTTCATCGCTACCTCCCTTGCAGCCATCATCGGCTAGGAACTAGGTGAAGACTTTGATGCAGGTCAAACCCGGGCGTTAAGGACGTTGACCCGTGAACTTGCAGGGTCCGGGACTCAGTTGGATGAATGCGAAGGCGTTCAGCGCGACGAGAACATAGCTGAGATAGTCGCCGCGACTATCGCGGCTGGGGCGATGTAACGCAGGATGATTCGCAGAATTCGACCACCGGCAGGACTCAGATCTAGCTCTTCCACTAGCATCCGATCCGGAATTGCCCAACCCGCGAACAACGAGATGGCGAGGCCGGCCACCGGCAAGAGGATGTTGGAGGTCAGGTAGTCCAGCACATCGAATACTGTGGAACTTTCGAGCCCTGCCACACTCCCTAGCGGATGCCAGTTTGCCCACAGATTGAACGAAAGAACCGTGGGGACTCCGGCGAGGAAGCAAACGCCACCCGCGAACGCACTGGCCACCCCTCGTCGCATGCCGAACCGTCTGATGAGGAGAGCCACTATCAGCTCCAGCATGGAGATCGCCGAGGCGAGTGCGGCCACGAAGAGCAAAACGTAGAAGCCGCAGGCGGCGAGTGTGCCGAGTGGCATCTGCGCAAACGCGAGCGGCAGCGTGACAAAAACCAAGCCGGCCCCGCTGGCGGGGTCGAGCCCGTACGCAAAAACGATCGGAAACACCGCGAGCCCGGCCAGCAGCGAGATCGCCGTGTCGGCCAGCACTGACACTACCGCGATCTGCTTGAGGCTGACATCGGCACCGCTGTAGGCCGCATAGGTAATCATCAAGCCGAGACCGACGCCAATCGAGAAGAAGCCCAGGCCGAGTGCCTCCAGCGCGACCTGCGAGCTGATCCTGCGCGGGTCGAGGTCGAATAGAAAGTGCAATGCCGCAACTACGTCGCCCTCGATGATCGCGTACGCCGCCAGCATCAGCATCAATACGGTGAGCAACGGCATCAACACCTTGCACGCCGCCTCGATCCCGCCCGCCACGCCGCGTGAAACGATTCCCGCAGTGGCCGCCATGAACAGTGCGTGATAAGCGAGCATGCGCAGTGGAGCACTGAGCAGCGCGTCGTATTGTGCTTGGACGGCGGCTGGTCGAGGCGGTGGCAGTCCGTCCACCGCCGTCTGCACCGCGTAGGCAAGGGTCCATCCGCCAATCACGGCGTAAAAGCTCAAGATCAGGAAGCCGGTGACAATTCCCGCCAATCCGGCCAAGCCCCAAAGGCGACCAGTCTGCGCATTTCGGGAGACCGCCGCGATGCTGCTGGCAGGATCACCGCGTCCGCGATGACCGATGGCGAACTCCGCAAGCATCAACGGCACGACCACCAAGGCCAGTCCCAGTAGATAGAAGGCCACGAAGGCGCTGCCGCCGTTCGATCCAACTTCGTACGGAAATTTCCAGATGCTGCCAATGCCCACCGCGGAACCGACTGTGGCCAGCATGAAACCGACACGTCCCGACCACTTCTCGCGCGAATCGCCCACTCTTGCTCCCCCGATTTGCTCCCTGGTCATTGTCCAATGCTGCGTGAGCGTCGGTTTGACCTGCATCAATATCGACGCGCTGGTCGGCGGCTAACGCAGCATGCGGCCTCGGTGGCCGCGTTGATCTTCACGACCGCTTGTCTGATCGCAGAAGCACCGCCACCCCAATCCGTGGTTCCGGCACACGGGAGACTGAAATGTGAGCATTCGCGCCCACCTGGGGCCGATCCACGTAACCGGCCGTGTAGCGAAAGCTTGATGCACGTCAAAGCGGAGATTTCCGCCAAGGTTAGAGTGGCAATATCGAGTGCCTATTGCGCTCGTGGCCAACCAACCGATTTTGAGGAGCAATGACATGGCAAACATGACACGTTTCGACCCGTTCGCCGACCCATTCGAAGACTTGGTGCGTCGTATGGTGAAGCCCGTGCGCTGGGAAGGCGACCCTCAGCCGCTGCAAATCAAAGTGGACGTAGAGGAGAACGACAAGGCCTACACCGTGAAAGCGGAGATCCCTGGCGTCAAGAGGGAAGACATCAACGTGCAGATCGAAGGCAATCAGGTTTCGATCAGCGCCGAGGCCAAACAGGAGAAGGACGTGAAGGAGAACGGCAAGCTAATCCGCAGCGAGCGCTACTATGGTTCGCTATATCGCAGTTTCTCACTGGGCCAGGATGTGGACCAGGCTGCGGCGAACGCGAAGTACGCTGATGGAATTCTTCAGCTCACACTGCCGAAGAAGGCGAGCGCCGTGAACAGAAAGCTGACAGTTCAATAGCGACTTTATCCTTCGAGGGATGCAGACGGGCTGGCGGCATTCCGCCGGCCCGTGTTGCGTGCTCCCCAGGGAGTCGCCATGCCAGAAACAATCGATCGGGCAGCGCTCCTGCGCGCGCTGCAACGTACGAGAGCCTATCCTCATCATGTGAAGAGGATCGAGCATCTCGAAACGCACCTGTTCCCTTTCACGAACGCCAGCTCGCTCTTGCGTTGCTCCACCACGGCCTCGGCGGTTGTGATCGCGCTCCCGGCCTGGTGGGCTTGCGCTAACTCGAAGATCCTCGTGCTCGTGACCCGATAGCGACCTCCAGACGATACTCCCTCGACGTCCGGGGCCCGCTGTCATCGTTTGGTAACGTTGCGCCTCAACAATTACGCGATGTATTTACCGGGAGGCTGCTATGAACGTTGTCTCCGAGTCGATACTGGTCCGATGTCAGCATGTGGCAATGGCGGTCTGCGCCGCCGGAATGTTGTTCTGCTGGGGGAAGTCGATCACTAACCTGCATGATCCTGCCCTGCTGGTCGATCGCGCAGTACAGACAGTGAGGGCTGCGCTTGCATCCATCCAACGGGAGGTAGATGCGAGCCTTAACGATCGCGTCGGTGGAACCTCTGGGCTCCGGCCATCGTACGGCGCGGCAATCCTCTATCCTCCGCCAATAAACGCTGCATGGAGCGTCATGCTGGAAGGAGCGGCATTCGAATGCGGTCTCTATCGCACCATCATTCTTGGCACGTACTCCGAAACCGAAGTCCTGTCCAGAAGCGTCCGTGCTATCACGAAGCGAACCTGCCCTGGTACCTATCTGTCAGCGCCAATCGACGACCTGACGGCGCTCCGCTAGACCGTCGGGTCTGGCCCGGCCTTCTGCTACTCGCCTCGTGCCTGTGCGCGACGTTGTAGCTCACGGAAGGCCGTCTCGATGTCGCGAAGTGGCCGCCATGGGTTACCGAGGACAGCTGCGCTGATTATGATGGCGATCTGGCGGCCGTCATTGATCGTGATCGATAGCTCGTGTGGATCGCGCGCAGAGTCGAATTCCAGACCATCCCAGACGGCCGTGTAGTCGTCGCTGCGAAAGCCATATCGCTGTGCGACCGTAGCTATCAACTCGTCTAGCAATTCGAGTACCTCTGAGCCGGGTCCCCAAATGCACTGTACACCTTCGGTAGTCCGACGGAGCGCTACATCTTTTCAAGCTGACCGGAGTCGGTCGTCATTGGTCCCCCCGCCCGGAATCGAACCGGGATCTAGCGCTTAGGAGGCGCTCGTTCTATCCATTGAACTACGGGGAGTATTGGCGGCCGCAACTTGCGACTTCCGAGAGGAGATCGCATTCTATCTCAGTTGTATAGCTACAAAGACGGCGACATCTTATAACGGCCCGAACGCGAGCCGAAGCTGCGCGCCGGAGCAGGGCACTGAATGCGCCGCCGTTCCTTCGCCAGCGCGTCAGGCGGCGTTCCGGAATGTGCCAATCAGCAGCGCGTGCAGACCGTTCCAGCAAATCTGGACGCCGATGCACAGGAGGATGAACGCGGACAGACGCACCACTACGCCGGTTCCCGTGGGACCCAATTTCGCGAGGATCCGATCGGCGTAGCGGTAACAGAGGTAGACACTGATAGCGACGATCAAAATGCCGATGGCGTGCGCCACAGCCGTCACGAACAATGGCCGCATCCCCGGGGTCGGGTTGGCTCCGAGAGTGAGCGCAACGGAGATCGAGCCAGGGCCCACGGTGAGCGGCATGGTCAGGGGATAGAACGCGCGCTGGCCGAGATCGTCCGCCGTGACGTCCGGCGCTCCGCTCCGGGTGAGTGCGGGTGCGGAGTTCGGGCTGTTGAGCAACGACCACCCTATGGCGCATACAACGAGTCCTCCGGCAACCTGGACCGCCGGAATCGATACACCGAAAAAGTCGAGCACGTAGGCGCCAACGAGTGCAGATGCGATAAGCAGAAGAAAACTGTTCATCGCAACCGCTTTCGCCATGCGGGCTCGCTCCTTCGGCGTGAGACCGGTGGTCATGGCCAGATAGATCGGTGCACCTCCGAGCGGATCGACGATAGGCAGCAACGCTCCGATGGCCAAGAGGATGGTAGCGGCGAAATCGCGGAGATCATTGATGATGTGCATGGCCGAACCTCGGTTTCCTGCGGGCGAGAACCTGAAAGATTTCGTGTGGCCCCAGCACTATGCCACGGCGGTTCGCGATGGTGAAGGCGGATTGGGTGAGGTTCTCTTCGAGGCCCTGTTCCTCTAGAATGCGTCACCCGGCAGCCATAGGGAAGCTCTGACACGATCAGGGCTTTCCAAGCACCGCTTTACCCCCTTGCTTGCTTGTGAACGCCAAACTTCCCCGCACCGTCGTCGTCCTCGGTCTGGTCAGTTTTTTTAATGACGTGGCCTCGGAGATCGTTGTTCCGCTGATTCCGATCCTGCTTGCATCGCTATTGGGTGCGGGCCCGGTCATTCTGGGTCTGGTGGAAGGTGTGGCCGACGCGCTGGCCGCATTCTTGAAGCTGTGGTCCGGCCGGCACTCTGACGCATTGGGCGGGCGTCGCAAGGGGCTGACTTTAGCCGGCTACAGCCTTTCCAATCTCGCGCGTCCGCTGCTCGGACTGGCGGGTGGTTGGGGTACCGTGCTGCTGTTGCGCAGTATCGATCGAGTGGGCAAAGGGCTGCGCAATGCCCCGCGCGACGCCCTCGTAACCGATGCGACGCCGCCAGCGCAGCGTGGCTATGCGTATGGATTCATGCGGGCGCTGGACAATGGCGGTGCGGTCGGCGGCAGTCTGATCGCCGCCGCGGTCTTGGCGTGGTCGGCCGTCACGCTGTCGCAGATGATCCTGTTGTCCGCGATACCCGGTTTGGTCGCGGTGCTATGCCTCGCAATCGGAGTGAAGGAACCGGCTCCGGCTGTGGCCAAGCCTGAACTCGCGCCGCTTTCCTGGGCCGTCTTGGGTCAGCCGATGCGCCGCTATCTGATTGTGGTCGGTCTGTTTACCGTCGCGCGTGCATCCGAGACGTTTATTCTTTTGCTCGGACATGAGCGTGGCGCGTCGATCGTCCAGCTGCTCCTGCTATGGTCGGTCCTCAATCTATCCAAGGCATTGACCTCTACGCTTGGAGGTCGCTTGGCAGACCGCTTCGGGCGCGGCGCGCTGATTCTGACCGGCTGGGGGGCTTTTGCCTTGAGCTTTGCCTTGTTCGCTTTGCTTCCCAGTGAGCTCGGCCTGTGGCTAGTGACGGTACTGTATGGACTCTTCACTGGCCTGGGAGAGGGCGCAGAGCGAGCGCTGATCAGCGACTTTTCCAGTGCGCGCGAGCGTGGAACCGCGTTCGGCTGGTACAACCTCACGCTCGGACTCGCCGCAATTCCGGCGGGCCTGCTGTTCGGTGGTGTGTGGCATTACTTCGGGTCGCCGGCGGCTTTCGCGATGGCTGCCGTACTGGCCGCGATCGCTGTTGCGCTGCTGCGTGGCTGGGCGTGGCCGAAGCAGGTGTCACAGAGCCTGACTCATGTTTAAGCGGAAGGTTTTCGCCCACACGCTCGCGATGACTTCCTGATCCCTACGAACCATGCCACTCCTTACTCTTCAGAGCGTCTCTCTGGCCTATGGGCACGTACCGCTGCTCGATCATGTCGATCTCAATATAGATGCAGGCGACAAGATTGCGCTCATCGGTCGCAACGGCACGGGTAAGAGCAGTCTTCTGAAAATCCTTGCCGACCTTGCGCGACCCGACGATGGCAGCGTTTGGCGCAAACCCGGTCTGCGCCTGGCGTATGTCCCGCAGGAGCCGTTGCTGGACGCAGGCAAAAGCGTATTTGAAGTAGCCGCTGAAGGACTCGGCGATGCGCAGCAGCTGCTGTCCGAGTACGAGTCGGTCGTGCATACGTTGGAGTCCACCCAGGACGCGGCGCTGCTCGCGCGCCTGGAAACACTTGGCAGCGAGTTGGATGCAACCGACGGCTGGCAACTCAAGTCTCGCGTAGACAACGTCCTGTCGCGACTGAACCTGTCGGCGCATACACGCTTGAGCGAGCTGTCCGGGGGGCAGAAGAAGCGCGTGGCGCTCGCGCGTGCACTCGTGCTCGAACCCGAACTCATGCTGCTGGACGAGCCGACCAATCATCTGGACGTTGCCTCGATCGAATGGTTGGAGAGTCTTCTCACGGGTTATTCCGGGGCATTGCTATTCGTCACGCATGATCGTGCCTTTCTCGACCGCGTGGCCAACCAGGTGCTCGAGCTGGATCGGGGCCTGCTCACCACCTATCCCGGGAGTTATAGCGAGTACCGTCAGCGCAAGGCGGAGACGCTCTCTGCGGAAGCAGCTGCCAATCAGCGCTTCGATAAAGTATTGGCGCAAGAGGAAGCTTGGATCCGCAAAGGCGTAGAAGCTCGGCGCACCCGCAGCGCAGGGCGGGTTGCGCGATTGCTCGAGCTACGGCGCGAGCGCGCTGCACGTCGTGAACGGCAAGGTGCAGTCAGCCTGACGGTCGACGAGGGGGAACGCTCCGGCAAGCTGGTGGCCGAGCTCGAAAGGGTTAGCAAGAGCTTCGATGGGCGGGCGGTGGTGAAGGACTTCTCCTGCCGCATTCTGCGCGGAGACAAGGTCGGACTGGTCGGCCCCAACGGCGCGGGCAAGACCACCTTGCTCAAGCTCATTCTGGGCGAGATCGAAGCGGATACTGGCCACGTTCGACGCGGCACCAAACTCAGCGTTGCCTACTACGATCAGTTTCGTGCGCAACTCGACGAGGAAGCTACCGTGTTGGATACGATAGGGCAGGGGTCGGATTACGTCGAATTGGGCGGCGAACGCAAGCACGTGATGAGCTATCTGGCGGACTTCCTGTTTCCACCCCAGCGCGTACGCTCGCCGGTGAAGTCGCTGTCCGGGGGCGAGCGCAACCGATTGCTGCTTGCGCGTCTGTTTACCAAATCCGCCAATCTACTGGTGCTGGATGAGCCCACCAATGACCTGGACATCGAGACACTGGAACTGTTGGAGGATCTGCTGCAGGACTACGCCGGTACCGTCCTGCTCGTGAGTCATGACCGCGCGTTTCTGGACAATGTGGTGACGCAGGTGATCGCGTGGGATGGGGATGCCAGCTGGGTGGAAAATCCTGGCGGCTATGAAGAATGGGCGCGCGTGCTGCGAGGCAGACAAACGAAGCGCCCCACACCTGCAGCTGCGCCGTCCACGGATGCACCGAAGCGAGAGTCCGCGTCGAAGGCGCAACGAGGTACCAAGCTCAGCTTCAAAGAGGCGAAGGAACTCGAGGGATTGCCGAGCCGCATCAGCGCTCTGGAGCGGGAGCAGGCCGAATTGGAGCGGCGCCTCGCCGACCCCGCGCTGTATCGCACCGATCCCGAGGCGGTGAGGACAGCCAAGATGCGCTATGACAGTATCGAACAGGATCTCATGCGTGCGCTCGAGCGCTGGACCGAGCTCGAGGCGCGCAACCGGTAGCTCGCATGGCTGCGTTATCATGGCCCTTCCACCGCATCCTGAACCGCAGGAATGCTATGAAAGCACAAACGATTGCGCAGCTTGCTCTGATCCTCATCGTCGCGCTTGGCGAGTTCGGTCTGACCAATGCATTGGCCGCGGAGAATCCTTCGCCCGCGCCCTTGGTGGTCAATAACCGCACCGTGTTCGTGTTTCGCGCAGCGCTGCTGGGATATTCTCCCAAGGAGCGCGCGTCGGCTGCCGCGCGCCGAATCGACAATGTGCTTGACCGGCTTGGCCTCGACGTTGTCAGCGTTCGAAAACTTCCGGAGGGAAACCTGATCAGCCTTGATGACGCCGGGGTATTCATGGTCACACCCGGTGACGTGGATGGGCTTTCCGGCGACACTCTCGAGTCCGTGACGCGGCAGGCAGTCGACGGTCTGAAGCTCGCTGTCCAGGAGGGGCACGAACTGCATAACGTGCGGCAGCTGCTGGTCGCGGTGGGGTGGACCGCTATAGTTACGCTGATCTATCTGCTGGTGGTGCGCGGGTGTATCGCTGCCAATCGTCGGCTCGGCGTGAAACTGTCCGTCGCAGTGCAGACAAGTATCGAGAAGTTGAAAGTCGCGGGTGTGGTAGCCGTGCAGCCGGCGCACTTCTTGGCCGTCACCCGGCACCTGGTCGCCCTGTTAGCCTGGGCAGTCGGGCTGTTTGCCACCTACCTTTGGCTGACGTTGTCATTCGAGCGCTTCCCCTACACCCGTCCGTGGGGCGAACACTTGACCAGCTTCCTCCTGGGTACGCTGGCGAACATCGCCGACGCCATCCTCTCGGCCGTCCCAGGCCTGGTCATCGTGGTTCTCATCTTCCTCATCGCGCGCTTCGTGCTGCGAGCCGTGCGGGTATTCTTCGATCGCATCGCAGCCGGTCAGATCAGTCTTGGATGGCTCGACTCCGACACCGTCAAGCCAACAACCCGCATCGTCACCGTCGTCGTATGGCTGTTCGCGTTCGCCATGGCTTATCCCTATCTGCCCGGCTCCGACAGCGAAGCGTTCAAAGGAGTGTCGGTACTGGCCGGGTTGATGATCTCGATTGGCGCATCGAACCTGGTGGGGCAGGCCGCAAGCGGCATGATCCTGATGTACTCGCGTGCGCTCAAGATTGGCGAGTACGTCAAGATCGGCGACAGCGAGGGCACTGTTTCCGAGATGGGGATGTTCGCCACTCGCCTGGCTACGGGTAAGGGAGAGGAGGTGGTGCTGCCCAACTCCTATGTCGTGTCCAACACGACTAGGAACTTCTCGCGCAGCGTGCACGGAAAGGGCTTTGTCCTGCACACTACCGTGACCATCGGATACTCCACCCCTTGGCGCCAGGTGGACGCCATGCTGCTGCAGGCGGCCGAGCGCTCGCGGGGAATTCTTGCATCACCCGCGTCCTATGTGATCCAGACCGCGCTGTCAGATTTCTACGTCGAGTACTGTCTGGTGGCGTATGCAGGTCCGGAGGCACCTTCCAAGCGTGTCGAGGCGATCAGTGAACTGCACGCCAACGTGCAAGATGTGTTCAACGAGCACGGCGTGCAGATCATGTCTCCGCACTACATGATCGATCCGACGCATCCCCAGGTCGTCCCGAAGGAACGCTGGTTCGAGGCGCCGGCGGCGAGGCCCGGGAATTCGTAGTAGCGATAGCGATGATCCGCGTCTTCGCTGCCGGTGCGCTTCTGGTCCTGTGGACTGCGCTGGTGTTTTTGTCTCTGGGATCTCTGCCCGCTGCCCGGGCCGGCGAGGAAACAAACGCCCAACGCCTGCTGCTGGCCAAGCGCCCCCGTCTCGTGGTGGTGATTTCCATCGACCAGTTCCGCGCCGACTACCTGCAACGTTTCGCCGATTTGTACCTGCCCCCAAAGTCGAGGGATGGCAAGCCGGGAGGCTTTCGTTACCTGATGAGCGCGGGCAGCACGTTCCTGGATGCCCACTACCGCTACGCGCCGACATTTACCTGCGTGGGGCATGCTGCAATGCTTTCCGGCGCGAGTCCTTACAAGAGCGGCATCGTTAGCAATCGGTGGTGGGACAAGGCGACGCAGTCCGAGGTCTATTGTGTGGAGGACGCAGATCAGCGCGTGGTGGGCGCGGCCGAGGGCAGCAAAGCGAAGCCCATGGGTTCGAAGATGCTGCGTGTGACCACAGTGGGCGACGAGCTGAAGCTCGCCACCGGCGGGGCCGCCAAAGTCGTGTCGATGGCGTTGAAGGATCGTGCGGCGATCATGATGGGAGGCCACGCCCAGGACGTCAGCATCTGGTTCGACGAAACCGGTGGCAGATGGATCAGCAGCACCGCATTCGCCCGCGACGGCAAGTTGCCGGCCTGGGTAGAGGCGCTGAATGCGGAAGCGATCCCCAACCGAAGCCTCGGCACGAGTTGGTCGCCGATGGTCCCGGCTGCAGCATTGGCACGCACCATTGCGTCTGACATCAAGCCCGAGCAGGCGCGTGGATTCGGTGCCGTCTTCCCGCATCGCATTGGCGCGGAGCCGACGAGCGCGAACTACTCGCTATTCACGCTGCTGCCAGCAGCGAATGCTTTCGTGTTCGAAACGGCCAAGCGTGCAGTGACCGCGGAGAAGCTCGG
>Ga0207689_10004313_pt1 | contig 12951 bp, 10 predicted proteins | sample KBSMisM52_FD_184312 | JGI IMG/M metagenome (GOLD analysis project Ga0207689, IMG submission 184312) | Miscanthus rhizosphere microbial communities from Kellogg Biological Station, Michigan, USA - KBS Miscanthus M5-2 (SPAdes) (version 2) | ecosystem: Host-associated > Plants > Roots >... | reverse complement strand
ACTGGGGCTTGTCAAGCTGATGTTCCCTAATGAATTTAATGTCTATCTGCACAGTACCCCGTCTGTCGAAGCATTCTCGCGAACCCGCCGCGATTTCAGTCACGGTTGCATTCGTGTCGAAAAACCAGCAGAACTTACCGCATGGACTCTGCGCAAGAATGCTGGATGGACCTTGCAGCGCGTACGCCAGGGCATGCAAGGAAGCGGTGACAATATTTCGGTGAGCCTTGCAGAGAAAGTGCCTGTCTTCATCGTGTATGCGACAGCAATCGCCTATGAGAACAACGAAGTTCATTTTTACGACGATATTTATGGACACGACGCGACACTCGCACGGTCTCTGGCCAAAGGCTATCCCTATCCATAAATCGGGAGTTGATCTACCAGCGGCGGACGCGTCCAACATCAACATGAACAAAATCAGAAGCGGAATAATATCCCACGCCACCTCGTTGCAATGCCAGAGCTGCATCACGCAGTTCTGACGTGGGTACTCCGGGCATGCGAATGTCGATTGCCATCGCCTGCATGTGAAGGCTGTGTTTCGCTACGCCATGTCCGTGGGTCCGTAAGTATTCATTCGTATGGGGCGTACGATACCCGCAGATCACATTAATTTCCGCATTGGGATGTCCGACGGCAACTAGCAGATCATGGAGCAAATCGAGGACGTGCGGATCATATTCGCGAATCTCACCAGTACGATAATCACGCAAATATTGATTGATACGGGCTAAGGAATTCTGGTCATAGTTGTTCCCTTGACGGTACACAATGTCGAGCCGCTCTCCAGTGTGGGTGTGGTAGAAGCGCAAACGATATGCAGATTGATCCGGCATAACTGGCTCGGAATTTGCGATAGTTGATGCAGCAATGAAGAATAAAACGAAAAGAAAACAATACCGATACGAATACTTAAACAAAACGTTACAACCTTTCGGAAATAGGGAAATCGGAATTCTTTTGTCCTCACTCACCGCATATCGCATGGCTGGCCCGTAGAGGCGAGAACCCTATTCCAAAGCATACCCTCTTTCTCTATCCTCTTTCGTTGCGATACGGCAAGTGAAATAGGAAGAGCATCAGCTCGTCGAACCACTGGCCATGCAATTCCTGCGGGTACCAATGGGACGACGAGGACGAGATTTAACCAAATGTTGATCCACAACTCAAACTGCAACTCGCTCAGCAAACGCTCAAACCAGCGCGCGTGTCCGTTCCTCACTGCGGCCTCTTGAATCGCAGGTGGAACTTATTAGGGCTCTCGAAGAAAATTGATTCCCGCGTGCGCGAGCGCATTCATCTCTCCTTCTGAAAGCGCAGGTGTCTGATACTCAACCAGAAATCATAGCCTCCGTGAGCTTGCTCGGACACGAACAGGTCAGCCCGTTTGTACGTCGCGGTGAACGATTCCCCCGCTTCTAGACTGCGCCATGATTTCTGTTGGTCGAGATTTGGAGGCATGTGGTCGACTCCCCTCGAAACGTTTCCTTCGGGCACCACTGGTTGAAAACCGAAAGTGTAGTCTTAACTTACAGGAATACCTCCCAATACAAGGCGAAACAGGAGGGATTCTGAGTTCATTATGTCCATGATTCACAAAAACAAAATTGATTACGTTTATTTGGCAACCGCTTGTTCCAACTCGCCTTCTAACATTCACTCTGGCAACCATTTGTTCTACGGAGAGAAGTGTGCATGGATTTACTCTGTGTGGCTAGACACTGTTGCCAACGGGCGCTTCTCAGCGCCGCCCTGATAGTGCCTGCTGCCGCTGCCTGCACTCCCGGCACGCAGAGCCCTTCGGTCACGGTATGCCAGCCAAAACCAAACAGCATAGTAAGCACACCTGCTCACGTGGTTGCATCAACGACTGATTCCCACACTGTCATCGCTGTGCAGGTATATGTGGATAACAAGCTGGTCAAGCAGGTCAACGCCAACACCCTCGACACGTACATTCCTCTTACTATTGGCAATCATCTGGTCACCGTTCAGGCATGGAACAGCATCGGCGCTACATTCAAATCCAGTGTTCCGATTGCTATGACGCCGCCATGTAAACTGAACACCACCAGTCCTTCGGTGACCATTTGTACTCCGAATGGCGGCACCGTCAGCCGGCCGGTACACTTGGTCGCCGGCTTTACTGATCCGAATCCAATCACCTCAATTCAGCTTCTGGTGGATGATGTTCTTACGTACCAGACCACGTCAGCGCCGCCTTTAGATGTTTACTTGACCTCTGTGAAGGCTGGATCACGGGCCATTACGGTGAAGGCCACCGACAGCACGGGCGCCTCTTTTTCGAGAAAGTTTAGCGTCCGAGTGGCAAATAAAAACGGATTGAATAACCTTCGCCACATTATCTTTCAGGTGCAAGAGAACCGCTCCTTTGACAACTATTTTGGAATGTTAGGAAGTTATCGGACTTCGAAAGGATTGCCGAACGCCGTTGATGGCCTGAACTTGAGTACTACCCTGCTCGATTCCTCCGGAGCGGCCGTGAAGCCGTTTCACTTTCAAACTGTGTGTCATGAGAATTTGAGTCCCTACTGGAACGAAGCACATGTCGATGTCGATGGCGGCAAGATGGACAATTTTATGAAGACCGCTTTGCCATCCAACATCGATCCGACCGGCACGCGTGCGATGGGCTACTATGATCAGACCGACCTTCCTTACTATTACGAACTGGCCACACAGTTCGCCACCAGCGACCGATTCTTCTCGCCGGTGTTGACCAACACCAACAGCAACCGCATGTATCTTTTCGCGGGTACGTCATTCGGCCACATCAGCCCTGACGCCGCGCCCTCAGGCGGCTGGACCCAGCCCACGATCTTCGATCATCTAGATGCCGCCGGTGTTTCGTGGCGGTATTATTATCAGGACAACGGCTCCTATTTGCCGCAGTGGGCGACATACCAGCGAGACGCCTCCAAGCTCAAACCCATTGCAAACTACTACAACGATTTGCAGAACGAAGCTACGCTGCCTTCTGTGATTTTTATTGAGCGTCCGGGGCCTTCCGGACTCGACGAGCATCCGGGAGAAAACGTTCAGCTAGGGGCCGCCAACAATCGCAAGCTCATCAACGCTCTTATCGCCAGCCCGTCATGGTTCTCATCAGTGTTCATCGTGACGTACGACGAAGGCGGCGGGCTCTATGATCACGTGGTTCCAGCGACGCTGATGAAGCCCGACAACATTCCTCCCATGCTGAAAGCAGGCGACCAGCCCGGCGATTTCGCGCACTCCGGCTTCCGCATTCCCATGATGGTGGTTTCACCCTGGGTAAAGCCTCATCTGGTCTCTCACAATTGGCGCGACCTCACTTCGGTCCTCAGGCTGATTGAAGTTCGCTTCAATGTTCAACCGCTCACAGCTCGAGATGCATCGGCCGACGACATGGAAGAATTTTTCGATTTCTCGTCGCCGCACCTGCTCAACCCTCCGCCGCTTCCGGAGCAGCCGACGAGCGGCGTTTGCGATAACAACCTGGAGAAAGCTCCCGGGCGGTGACTCCAAACCACGCGGCAGCCTAGGAATGCCAATGCTCAATTGGCGCAATCAGGCGATTTCACTCTTTGACCGCTACCGACACTTGCCCGTGGAACTAGGGAGGATCCATTTTGCCGCAGGTATACACCCCCCCTCCCAGTGCTTGTTTGCCCCCGCTCCCGCATCCCAGTCAGACCGACACCGAAGTGATCTCCGTTCGTCTGAGATCCTTGGATTAACTGGGCGGGCATTCCGTGTCCAAAATCCTTCACTGTGAATACAAGATCCTGCTTGCTAGCTTTTAGGCTGATTTCAACTGCAGAACTACCTGAGTGGCGATGAACATTCGTGAGGCTTTCTTGCAAGATGCGGAACAGCGCAATCCCTGCCAATTCTGGTAGCCGATCAAGCCCCTCTGGCAAGTCCAGTTTCACTTTGATTCCGCTTCGTTTTGCAAATTCATCCGTGTACCACTGGGCTGCTGAGGCAAACCCAACCTCGTCTAGCAGGGAGGATGTAAGAGACACGACACAGTACGAGTTTCGGCAATGCTTTGGTCGACCGATTTCAAGGCGGAGGCCAATACTTCGTCCTTGTTTTGCGCGTCGGAATGACTCAGCAATTCCAAGTTCATCTTGATGCTCGCCAGATACTGTCCCAAACTGTCGTGAAGATTGCGTGCAATTCTTCTGTGCTCCTCATCTTGTGAACGCATGAGTTTGACTGAAAGATGCCGGAGCGAGGCCGTACATTCTGCATCTCCTATTTCAGGAGACTCTACTCATCGTGATTCCCGGAATTCTCCGATTTCATGATCCAGGAAATCGTATATAAATGGTGGCCGCTGGCAGGAGCAATTTCAGCGGCGGGGGCTCTTCTGGGGGCAATCCTTCCTGCTTGGAAGGCCGACGGAGCACACACTTGGCAGCAGACCTGGCGATGAATCATTCGTCTTTGCTTGAAAGTACTTGGACTAGGTCTTGCCTGACGTGTTGGATGCGCAATCTGGGGTGGTGTATACCCGTACATAAGGTAAGCGGTCCGGCTGCTACTGATTCCGTTAGCACATTCCAACTGCGATCCACATTTGCGCGTATTTTAGTGCAATGCTGAAGGTAGGCCGCCGGCCTCGTTTAAGATCTCATCCATGAATCGTGACCCTTTCGCTCTTGTTGCGCTTGTCGCCTTGTTTTTCCCGTTTTTGTGTGCGTCCAACAGTCCCGACCCACAACAAGCACTGCGCCGAAGCGAGCAGGCTGTCTCGAAGACCAACATCTTCGACTTGACGTCTTTTCAGATGAAGGCGAACGTGCAGATCGAAAGCCAAGGCAAGCGCTTGGATGGACGCTATCAACTTCTGTGGAACGGACCTGACCAATGGAGAGAAGAAATTACGTTTCCCGGATATACCGAAGTGCAAGTTGGAGGCAAAGGAACAGTTTGGATGCAACGCAACACGGCCTTTTTCCCGCTTCGCATCTGGAATCTGCACGCCGCACTCGGATTCGGTTCCGGAGCTGGTTCGGGCCCAAGGCTGGGAGGGTCTTTCATCCAATCCGGTCTAACCGCGAAGGACACCGTTAAGAAAGTGCATTCCCGAAAAGAGCACGGTGACAAGCTGACGTGCATCGAAATCGAAGACGAGCGCAAAATCTCGTCCGATATGTGCATGAATGACGCAACAGAAGTGATGGTTCGGAATTCGTCGTATAAGGACAGAGACTTCCAGCCTGTCGGGGGAAAACTCTTCCCGCGATTTCTAAGCTTCGTGGAGGACGGCAAAGAGGTGGCTTCGATCAACATCATCGAGTTGACTACGCCGGGCCAATTCTCGTCTGGTTCATTCACTCCTCCTCCGGGGGTTCCGCCGCGGGCCGGATGCATGAATCCTGTGCCGTTTCGAATCGCTAGGAAGATCTCTCCCGAATATCCGCAGACAGCACGGGAACGCCACATTCAAGGAACAGTGGCGGTGGAAGCGTGGATTGGTGCGGACGGTGTCCCGCGAATCGGTCAGGTGGTAAGCCACGCGAGTCCGGATCTTGAAAAGTCGACCTTGAACGCGATCACGCAGTGGCGCTACGAACCAGCGACATGCAACGGCGACCCTGTCGATGTCCAGACCGTCCTGCAGGTCAATTACACGTTGGCACGTTGAGCTTACAAAGGGGGCGCGTAGTCGCAATCCAAACACAAGCGTTGCAAGTGACTCGCTGAACTCAAGGTGTAGCACGCGGCCATTTCTGCGAACTCCCGATGCGGAGGGTCCATTTTGCCGCTGGTATACACCACCCCTGGTCGCGTTTGACCCCCTTTTCCCCCCACCTGTACTATCAAAAGACAGCCTTTAGCCATTAGCTTCCTGGCCCTTCGCCGAACAATCCGCGGCACGCTTCAAGGCAGAGACGGCGGGATTGTGCGATGTCCGAGCTAATCGCTAAAGGCTAGGAGCCAAAAGCTTTTCATGCCCCACGACCTACCCAAAGCTTACGAGCCAGGCGCGATCGAATCGCGCTGGGCCGAGTACTGGATCAAGGAGAAGCTGTTCTCGGTCCCCACGCCTCCTGCCGGAGACATCCGGCCTGTGTTTACCCTGCTGCTGCCACCGCCGAACGTCACCGGCAATCTGCACATGGGACACATGTTTGAGCAGACCCAGATGGACATCATCGTGCGCTGGCATCGCATGCGCGGATTTCTCACACTGTGGCTGCCAGGCACCGATCACGCTGGCATTGCCACACAGCTGATGGTAGAGCGGCAGCTGGCCAGTGAAGGCAAAAAGCGCCGCGACATGGGACGCGAGAAATTTATCGAGCGCGTCTGGGAGTGGAAGAAGCAGTACGGCGGCAACATTACTGACCAGATGAAGCGGCTTGGCGCGTCGGTGGACTGGGACCGCGAATACTTCACCATGGATGAAAACCTGTCGCGCGCGGTACGCGAAGTTTTTGTCCGCCTATATGAAGAAGGGCTGATCTATCGCGGGAACTACATCGTCAACTGGTGCCCGCGCTGCGAGACGGCGATCTCCGATCTCGAAGTCAAACACGAAGATGTGCCGGGCAAGCTGTGGGAGATTCGCTATCCCGTGGTCGGGTCCAATGAGTTCATCACCGTGGCCACCACGCGGCCCGAGACCATGCTCGGCGACACTGCGGTCGCGGTAAACATAAAGGATGAGCGCTACACGCATCTGCATGGCAAAAAGGTTTTGCTGCCGCTGATGGAGCGCGAGATTCCCATCATCACCGATGAACTCGCGCAGCCGGAGTTTGGCACCGGCGCGGTGAAGGTGACGCCCGCGCACGATCCCAACGACTTTCAAGCAGGACTGCGCAACAACCTGCCGCAGATTGAAGTGATGGACGAAAACGCCCGCATGAACCAGAACGCGGGAAAGTATGCCGGGCTTGACCGCTACGTCGCGCGCAAGCAAATTCTGGCGGATTTGCAAGCGGGGAACTTTTTAGTGGGGACGAAAGACCACACCATCCCGCTCGGCAAATGTGACCGCTGCGGCACGGTGGTTGAGCCACGGCTCTCTATGCAGTGGTTCATCAAGATCGAGACCATGGCAAAGCGGGCAGCCGGTGCGGTGCGCAGCGGCGAGATCACCATCGAACCGGAAAACAACCGGCAGATCTATCTGAACTGGATGGACAACATCCATGACTGGTGCATCTCGCGCCAGCTGTGGTGGGGACATCGCATTCCGGCGTGGCACTGCAAGTGTGGTGAGGTGATCGTTTCACGTGAGACGCCGACCAACTGCACCAAGTGTGGATCGGAACTCGAGCAGGACCGCGACGTGCTCGACACATGGTTCTCCTCCGGGTTGCTGCCGTTCACCACGCTGGGCTGGCCGGACAAGACCCGGGATCAGGAAATGTTCTATCCCACCGCGCTGATGATCACTGGCTTCGACATTCTGTTCTTCTGGCTGGCACGCATGATCATGTTCGGCTGCCACTTCATGTCCGGGAACAAACAGGATCCGGCAATTAAAGAAGTCAGCGGTTGGAAAGATCGAAAAGATGACGCAGTCCCATTCCGCCGCGTCTACATCCATGCGCTGGTGCGCGACGCTGATCGCCAGAAGATGTCGAAGACCAAGGGCAACGTGGTCGATCCGCTCGATGTGGTGAAGCGCTTTGGCACCGATGCAGTCCGCTTCACGCTGGCTGCGATGGCTGCGCCAGGAACAGACATCGCTTTCAACGAAAGCCGCACCGAAGGCTACCGCAACTTCGCCAACAAAGTCTGGAATGCGGCCCGCTTCATGTTCATGAACGTGGACAGAATCGGTCCAGGACTAAAGCCAGAAACTGGCCATGTGGAGACCGGGCTTGCCCCCTCCCTAGTGTTCAAAGCCAGCACGCTGGAAGACCGCTGGATTCTGTCCCGCTTCAACCGCACCGCAAAGGAAGTCAGCGAAGCACTGGAAGCCTTCCGCTTCCATGAAGCCTCCAACCGCATCTACGATTTCTTCTGGGGAGACTTCTGCGACTGGTACCTGGAACTGATCAAACCACGGCTGAACTCCGCATCCGAGGCGCAGCAGGCGTGCTCGAACCTAGTGAACTTGTTCGAGGCATCGCTGCGACTGCTGCATCCAGTGATGCCATTCATCACCGAGGAAATCTGGCATGCAATGTATGACGGCAAGCCGCCACTAAAGTCGCTGGCGTTTGCGGCGTATCCACAGGTGAATGAGAAGCAGATCGATCTGGTGGCGGAAACTGACATGGCGATCCTGCAAGACTTGATCGTTAGTATCCGCAACCTGCGCGCGGAGTTGAAGGTTGAGCCCAAAGGCAAAGTGCCGGTGCAGGTCTACTTCCACGAGACCGCAACTAAGGCTCTAATTCTCCAAAACCGTATCGCGGTGGAACAGCTCGCCAATGTCAGCGAGATTACGGAAGTGGATCAGAACGTAGCTCGTCAGTCACCAACTCGCGGAACCGCGCGGTTTGACGTGCGTGTAATCTATGAGAAGAAGGTTGATGTTGCTTCTGAATGGGAGCGTCTCAAGAAAGAGTTGGAGAAAATAGAGAAAGAAACGGCCAACAATCGGCGACAGCTAAGTAACGAACAGTTTCTCGCCAAAGCTCCGGCGAATGTGGTCGAGGGTATGCGAAAGCGCGCTGGCGAACTGGTGGTTTTGCGTGACAAAGCTTTGGCTCAAATGAAAGAGTTGGGATGTAAGTAAAAAGTATGGATTGGAACAGCCGACGAACGACCGCCATCATCCAGAATGCGCTTTTGGAAGACCGTGCTACGCGCGATGCCACCAGCTACGCGTGCATCGGCGCCAATCAGCTGGCCACCGCAACTTTGTTGGTCAAGCAGCAATGCATTCTCGCCGGCATAGGCTGCATCAATCGCATTCTGGATGTTTACGCTGCGCTCGACGGGGCAGTGATTTCACACTACGACGTCATCAGCCATCCGGAAATTTTCGATGGTGTGCGCATGCATCCGGGGCAAACTGCGGCGGTCATCCGCCACAATGCCCGCGTGATTCTCTCCTGCGAGCGCGTGATCCTCAACTTCATGCAGCGCATGAGCGGCATCGCCACACTGACCCGCAAATTTGTGGACGCAGTCGAAGGCACTAAAACACACATCCTCGATACCAGGAAAACCGTGCCTGGTCTTCGCGTCATCGATAAGTACGCGGTGCGCTGCGGCGGCGGACAAAATCATCGTCTCGATCTTTCCGACGGCATCCTGGTCAAGAACAATCACATTGAACTCGCCGGAGGAATTACCCGCGCGCTGGACAATCTCCACCAGAATCGACGCGGCACCCAGCCGATTGAAGTGGAAGTTCGCAGCTTGAAAGAATTAGAAGAAGCCTTACAGCATGGCGCGGAAGCCATCTTGTTGGATAACATGCCAGTAGAAGACGTGCGCAAAGCAGTCGAGCGCTGCGCCAAGTTCGAACGCCGAATTCCTCTCGAAGCTTCAGGCGGCATCAATCTGCAAAATGTTCGTTCCTACGCTGAAACAGGAGTGGACTACATTTCCGTCGGCGCATTGACCCATTCTCCGACTGCCGTAGACATGAGTCTGAGAATTTCCCCAGTCTGATTCAACTCGCTTTATCACCTCCGACGGCACAAGTCCTGTGAATGTAACCTTCGGCGAAAACTGTCCTTTTTCGGAATCTCGACATACACCTACGTACTGGAATGGGACCCTATTAAAGCCCGATTCTTTGCGGTAGGATGCTAGGAATTTCGTCGGAGGCCCCCAGAAATGCGTCGTTTCTCCTTTAGCAAATCGTTATTTCTTGTTCTCACGATTTCCCTCACCGCCTGCGGCGGAGGCTATAGTGGTGGCGCCAACAACGGTGGTGGGGGAGGAGGTGGCGGCACTGCGCCGGGAGTGCCAACGGGGCTGACTGCGACTGCCGGCGACACTCAGGTCAGTCTGTCTTGGACAGCTGTAAGCGGGGCTACAAGCTACCACGTAAAACGATCAACCACTAGTGGAAGTGGATACGCACAAGTGAGCGCTCCGACCGGAACTAGTTTCACCGACACAGGATTGACCAACGGGACTACCTATTTCTATGTCGTAACTGCCGTGAATACTTATGGCGAGAGTTCGAATTCTTCGGAGGCCAACTCTAAACCGGCTGTCGCTTCTCCTGACGTGACGATTACCATAACACCCGGCTCTACACACGCGATTTCGCCGTGGATTTATGGGATCAACTTTTACGGAGGAAACAATGTCGCGCCTAATCTGACGCTGGACCGCGCGGGTGGAAACCGGTGGACTGCCTACAACTGGGAGAACAATGCATCCAATGCAGGCAGCGACTTCCACTATCAGAGCGACAATTTCCTTTGTAACGGCACATGCAACGAAACCGTCCCAGCCGAAGCGGTGCGAACCTTCATTGCAGCAGATCACACGGCTGGACTTGCAAGTGTGATCACGGTCCAACTACAGGGCCTGGTTTCCGCCGATAAGAGCGGGCCAGTCAGTATCGCTAACCCTCCGGACATGACACGTTTCAAGACTGTGGTGGACAAGAAAAGTTCGGTGGAAGCAACCGCGTTTACGACCCACCCGCCGACCACCGATGACAACGTCTACATGGATGAATTCCTGTGGGCCCTCGACCAAAAATTTTCAGGACAAAATATTTTTGGGGCAAGCCCGCCGCATCCGACGTTTGTCAGTTTGGACAATGAACCTGAGCTATGGAACACAACTCACCTGGAGGTGCAGGGAGCAAATCCGGTCACTTCCGATGACTACATCGCCAAGACGATCAACCTCAGTAAGGCCTTGAAAGACCAGTTCCCGGACCTAGTGATCTTCGGACCGGTCCATTACGGATTCAACGGTATCTACAGCTGGCAGGGAGAGCTTACTTCGGCCACACCGAATGGCAACAATTGGTTCCCGGATAAATATCTTCCGGCCATGAAGGCCGCATCCGACACCTACGGCAAACCTCTGGTCGACGTGTATGACTTCCACTGGTATTCCGAGGCCACGGACGGGACGACGCGTGTCGTCAATTTGACCAACAGTTCTTTGACGGATGCTCAAGTCCAAGCCATCGTGCAAAGCCCAAGGAGTCTGTGGGACCCAACCTTCACGGAAAATTCCTGGATTACAAACGATGTTTTAGGAGGACCGATCCGGCTTCTCCCACGCCTGCAAAGCAAGATAAATGCAGAGTTTCCGGGGATGAAGATCGCGATCACCGAATACAACAACGGTGGCGACAATCATATTGCCGGCACCATTGCCCAAGCCGACAACCTAGGAATTTTCGGTAGCCAGGGTATTTTTGCCGCGACTCTGTGGCCACTCACCAGTGCGCCTCCATATATCTTGGGTGGATTCCGGGCTTTCCGCGGCTTCGATGGGGCAAACGCAAATTTCGGTGATACCTCCTTAGCCTCGAGTTCGAGCGATATCTCCAAGGTTGCGGTGTACGCCAGCACCGACAGCACGACATCGGGTAGAGTCGTGTTTGTCGCCATTAACCGCACAAAATCGTCATTGGTTACAGCGATCAGTGGAATGACGCTCTCCGGCACGGCAACGCTCTATCAGATGACGGCAACGTCGGCGTCGGGCCAGAACCCAGTGCATCCGGTGAACGCTGGAACAATGACAGCAAGCGGCACTTCGCTGAAGGTCACACTTCCAGCGCTAAGCGTGACGACAATTGAAGTGAAGTAGACATTGACATGAGGACGGGCGTTCACCGCCCGTCCTTCCTAATTTGTTCTTTCCCTCCGTCTGCCTCATAATTCCCGCATCAAGAAAGTCGCCACAATTCGTACTCCAAGGACCAGAGTGAATGCGGTGGAAGGTCTATCCGCCACGCAGACCGATGCGCGTCTGGGCCGCATCATTCGGCTGTTAAACGACTACGCCACCGTTGTAGTCAGCGGCACAAAAATCGCTGATGAGATCGGTACCACCCGCTCGGAGGTCTGGCGGCTGGTGCAGCAGTTGCGCAGCCTGGGCGTGGCTATCGAAGGCCACCCTGCCACCGGCTATCGCTTGCATTTTGTGCCTGATCTGCTGCTGCCAGAAGTAGTTTCGCCGCTGGTACGTAGCACCATTTTCAGCCAGCATATTCGTCACTACTTCAAAATCGGCTCGACCAATACCACCGCGATGCAAGCCGCCAGTGAAGGCGCGCCCGAGGGCACAGTCTTTCTGGCCGAACAACAAACCGCTGGTAAAGGACGCGGCGGACATGTCTGGCACTCTACCGATTCGTCTGGAATTTATTGTTCGGTGATTCTGCGCCCGGTGCTACCTCCTTCAGAAGTCGTGGTTGTTTCCCTCGCGGCGGCTTTGGCGGTGCAATCTGCTGTACAGGCGACCGACTCCCAACTTGCGCCCGATTTGAAGTGGCCGAATGATTTACTCATCGACGGGAAGAAATTCTGCGGCATTCTTACCGAGATGAATGCGGAAGCCACTCGCGTGCGCCACATCGTGATTGGGATTGGAATCAATGTGAATCACGCAAGTTTCCCGACGGAGCTTCAAACGATTGCTACTTCACTTCGTTTGGCGAGCGGTAAAGAGTTGTCGCGCGTGGAGTTGTGTGCGGCTTTGTTAAAATCACTGGATCGCGAATATCGTGCGCTGCTGGAAAAGAGCGATGCGCGTGAGTCGGTGTTGAAGCGTTTTCAGGAGCGGTCTTCCTCGGTGCGGGACCGGCAGGTTTATGTCGATGCCGAGGATGGCGGCTATGAAGGTATGACTTACGGGCTGGATCCGCGTGGTTTTCTGCAAGTCCGGACGCTACAAGGCTTACGAATCGTTTTGAGTAGCAGCGTACATCTACGCTAACCGTGTGGAGGTGGAGCTTTCCCCGACGTGTGGCGCTAAAAAGATTAAAGTCGCGAGTGACGCGGCAAGCCCCGTCTCCACACAAGTAAGAAAGCACAC
>Ga0207689_10004311_pt1 | contig 12952 bp, 9 predicted proteins | sample KBSMisM52_FD_184312 | JGI IMG/M metagenome (GOLD analysis project Ga0207689, IMG submission 184312) | Miscanthus rhizosphere microbial communities from Kellogg Biological Station, Michigan, USA - KBS Miscanthus M5-2 (SPAdes) (version 2) | ecosystem: Host-associated > Plants > Roots > Rhizosphere... | reverse complement strand
CGACCTGGCTCAGCTCAGGGATGACGGTAGCGATACCCGAGACCCCGATCCCGCACAAGGCAGCCTGCTGCAGACGCAATTGAGCGTGGCCAGTCTGCAGCGTCGCCTCCGCGATTAGAGGCGAGATATCAAACTGACCCACGCGCAGCGCGCCGAGTTTGACCCGGATGCTGCCTGAAATCGGCAGCTCCAATATGACCTGTCCAATTGGTTTCTTGGCCTTGGGCGCATCATCCGCAGCCGATTCCCCCTTGTTCGCCTCCTCCTGCGCTTTGATGGGCACGACCAGCAGATCCCCTCGCACATCCGCGTCGAGGGCGAACTTGTCTTGCAAATAGGTAACGCTCCCGCTGACATCAACCTTGCTTTCTCCGCTGGATAACGTGGCAGATTTCACCAGAAGGACCTTGTCCTTGGCTTCCAGCGACAAGGAATCGATCGTCACCGGCATCGGTAGCATTGGGGGAAGGCGGATCAGCGATCCCCGCAGATAGCCGTTCGCCGAAGTGGTATCGGGATGCTGTATATCCCCATCGGCCTTGAAATCGCCCTCCAGCGTGTCGGGCAAGACGAGCGGCTCGGCGAATATGCGATCAATGCTACTCCCGGCCACATGACCTTTGTAAGTCAGTATGGCATGCGTTCCCTCGAGGCTTCCACTCAGCTTCGCATCGGAGACATTGTCGCGCAGGGTAAATGTCTGCACCTCGATGCGCTTGGGCAAGCTGCGTACAGAGAAGCCGATCATGGGCCCACCGACCACGTTCACATCGCCGCGTGCCGATAAATTCCCATTGGCGTGCCATTCGACTGCGGAACTGGAGACATTCAAGGCCCCGCGCAATCGCAACGCCTTCGGAAGATCGGCTCTTGCATACACCCATTTCAACGCTTCCTGGCCGACGGTCCCGCTCGCGCCGAGTTGGATACTATCTAGACTCTTGAGATAGTTGTCCGTGTGTCCCGACAACTCGAGATCCGCATCCAGCACGGACGCTTTGACGCCTTTTGCATTTACGCTTTGCTCGGAAACCTGGATGACACCGCCGTCGACCTTCGCGATCGGACCGTACTTCGGCGCATCGAGCACAACATGCTGCGGTGTCGCGTTCACCATGAAGCGCGCCTGTTCGGGCGAATTCAGCGGCACGTTCAACTTGGCAATCGACACGGCGAGCCCACCGGAGATCTGCTTCACTCCCTCCAGTTGTTTCGCGAATCGAGGTTGCGCAGAGGCCCAGTGAAACAATTCTTCCAATCCCGCGACGACGCTACCCTGTTGGGAAGTCAGAGGGTACGGCGAACTCAGTCCCAGTTGTGCACTCACTGCATCGAAGGTCGATTGGCCGATCGCTCCACCTAGACCCTGTACAGTCAAGGTCGGGCCAGCGTAGGTGAGTCCTCCGCGTGCGATGCGGATCGGGAACGGCACTAGATCATGCCGCGCCGACGCCGTCAGTGAGGATACTTCGACGCGGGTGGTGACGTGGTCGAGATCGCCCCCCAGGATGACGCGCACGCTCGCGTTGCCGGCGAGGTCTTTGACTTGATTGAGCTGCCGCTGGATCTGCGGGTCGGGCAGCACGCGCTTGGCCACTGCCATACCTTCCGCGAGATCGACGGAAGCGGTCGCATCCAGGTGCAGCGGCATCACATCCGGAATAAGGTTCAGATCGAAGCTGCCGTCGCGTGCCATGGATTTACCCAGTCGCCCTTGCGCCTGCCGCACATGCAGGACACCCTGCTCGATCGTAGCGCTCGCGCTTACCTGATGAACTTTGAGATCGTAGAAGACGGGAAGCGAAATATCGCCCTTGTCCACGCTGCCCGTGATGTGCATTGCCTGCAGATCGAACAGATCCTCCAGCTTCGTAGCTTGCGTCTTGAACGTCGCCGACGTGACGGTGCCGCTCGCGACGGTGACCGGAAAGTCCACCAGCCAGTCCACCTCCGGAGCGAGTGCCCGCCCGACCGCTTGCAAATCCAGCAGGTTCACATTGCTGGTTTCGCTTTCGAGCGCGTAGCCTGTTTCGCTCTTCACGAACTTGGCGCTCAACGCAACCATTGGAGAATCGACAGCCAGCTTGCGCAAAGTGACCTCTGCGGATTCGCCACGTGTCTGTGCCGCGGCCTCGATGGCTGCGCCGACGAAGTCCAGGTGTGCTTTGCCGAATCGCAGCGCGACCTTGGGCGTATCGATGCGCAGATCCGCGTGAGCATCGGTCAGGCCGCGCATCTTCAAGTCCAGGGAAGCATTCACTGCAGCCTCCTCTACCGGCCAGCCTTCCTGTATGCCGACGATGGGGCCGAGCCGGAGCATCTGCAGGCCGGAGAGTTCCACACGACCCCCGCCGCTCAACTCATCGGCGGTTAAGCGCAAGTCCACACCGAAATGCGTCCACAGATTCGAGCTGCACGAGACTTTCGCTGAGATCGCCTTCGTGGTCACGTCCAGATGCACGTCGATCTTTTCCACCAGCAGCGGCGGGCGTTGCCCGATGCGCAATTCCACCTTCCCCGCCTCTATTTCTGCTACCAGATCGGGCGCCGCCTTCTGGATCTGCGCAATCACGCCTCGCACACTGGCGTCGGTCTCCTTCAGCGAGAATGGTCTAGGCGGCTGCTGCGGGGTTGACGGGCTGGACTTGGGCTCGTCCAAGTGAACCTGTATTTGCGGCGCAACGATCCGCGCCCGGTGCGGATATACATTGCCGAGCAACAAGGGCAAAAGGCGGATATCGATGGCAACGGACGCGGTCTGCAATTCCACCGTGCCAGGCAATGAGAAACGCACTTGCGTGAGTTCGGCGCGCGGCATCGGAAAAAATTGCAAGTCGACGCGATCATATTGCGCGCGCCCACCGGTAGCACTGTCAACGATCTGCTCGATCTCGCGCTTGACCCAAGCCTGATTTACCCAGAAACGTGCCGTCATCAGCAACGTCACCAGCAGCAGAATCGCCACGAGGCACACCCCCGCAATCCACCGGATAGGCCGCTTCCATTTCATGATGACGCTTTCACGGATGTGAATTGGAGCGGCGGGTAGCTCAGGGCTGTTCAATCACTCAACGAGTGGGGATGGGACGCCAAAAGCACGCCGTCAGGAGATAGGGCGTGAAAGGGCTTTGCTGTGCGCGGCGTTGCATGTGCGAATCCTTAGAGTTTTTATTCTGTAGACCGCCATCACCGTTGATATCCTGCACCGCCCAGACATCAGATGAGGCGTCTTTGAATATCATGTTGCAAATCAGTCAGTCAAGTACAAGAGGCGGGACTGCGCTTCCTGCTCGGCGCCTCCTGCCGCTACAATGCCGACTTCAGGCGCACGCCGCCCGCCCCTTGCCCACTTGTCGACCCAAGCTATCGGAGCCTTTGTCATGTTGCGCCCCACGCTGCTGCTGATTCTGTTGCTGCCGGCCCTCGCCATAGGTCAGACCAAAATCTACGAGTGCCAGGGCAACGATGGCCCGATTTTCAGCGACAGGCCTTGCCCGGGCGCGAAGGTACTGGATCTGCCGTCCCCCAATGTGATCGATACCGGGGCGCCCCCCGCGCAATCCGCCCCTCCACAAGCGGCGGCGCCTGCCTATGCTGCTTTCAGTATCCTGCAGCCGGATGACAGAGGAACCGTGCACACCAACACCGGCCAATTCTCCGTCAGTCTGTCTTTGACACCAGCACTGCAAGAAGGCAATTCCATCGCCGTATCGTTAGACGGAACGCAGTTGCCGACTCTGCGCTTCTCGCTACAGTTCGACATCACGCCAGACGAATGGCAGGAAGCGGCCACCGATACGACTCGTCATACGTTGAGCGCAACTGTAGTCGATGGGTCCGCCAATGTGCTCATCTCCGCCAATCCGGTACAGTTCTACGCGCATCGCGCGACCGTGCGCCGGGAATCGCGTTGATCCGCATCAAGCTTCATACTGACTAACATACAAATTGTCAGACTGGACGACAGTGATCGCCGCACTGACGGGGAGGAACAAATGAGATCAAGAATCCGAGCTAAGCATGTGGCGGGGGCCATAAACCGTTGGTGTGCGTTGCTGCCTGCATCAGCAATGCTATGGGCTTGCTCGCAAGCACCGGTGCAGATTCCACCGCACGAGCCGCCTAAACCGATTGTCTCCTACGTGAATGTGCCGATCACGATACCGCTGGCAGCGATCGCGAAGACTGCTAGCGACGAAGTCCCGAAGCAATTCAATGTTCAACCCTTCGAGAAAGCGCTGGAGGGCGGTGCTAATCCACCGGCTTGCGGCGTGGACGTGGGCTATTCGGTCGGCCGCGGGCCGGTTGTAGTCTCGGGTGAGGACAAGACGATTGTCTCGAGTATCGACTTGAGCTACTGGCTGCAGGGACGCAAACAGGTCCCGTGTCCAGGCGAGTTGGTCACGGCATCCTGCGGCACCACCGGCGAGCCCTATCGAACGGCTACCGTCGGCATCGACAGCAACGTAACCATCCAACCCAATCTTTCAGTAGTCGTGCAGTCGACCTTGCGGCCGGCTGTTCCGGGCAATCGCTGCGTGCTGCATCCCGTCGAGTACGACATTACGGACACGTTGATAAAGGGAATGGATACATCGCTGAAAGAGATGCTTCCGGCGCTGGACAAGCGCGTGGCGGCCGCACTCGATCTACGCAGCCGCATGCAGGCGGCATGGACCCGCATGAGCGAACCGCGTGAGGTTCGTCCGTCCGTCTGGCTCAGTTGGAACCCGGAAGGCCTTGGCGTTGTACCGATCACGGTTTCCGAAGGCGCGATTCACACCGGTATCCAGTTGCGTATGCGGCCGGTGATCACCGCGGGTGCGAAACCTACAGTCACCCCGAAGCCATTGCCATTAGCGTATCAGGCCACGCGCGACGATACCTTCAAGTTGCAGTTACCGGTGGACGTCGAGGAGCCGTTCGTGCAGGCCCGCCTGGACAAGGCACTCGACATCGACAAAGGTGGAATGCCGCTCCAGATGGGTAACTATACGGTCCGCATCACCAGCGCGGACATGACCGGCGAAGGGACGCAGATCCTCATCAAGCTGACATTCACCGGTGACATGACCGGTACCGCGAATCTCGTCGGTACGCCGTACTACAATACCGAGACGCGCACGCTCAGTTTCCCCGACCTCGACTACACGCTCGACTCAGACCAGTTCCTGCTGACCTCCGCGAATTTCCTGGCGCATAGCCAGATTCGCGACAAACTGCGAGAGAAGTTCACGATCGAATTGGGCGATCGTATCGATCAACTCAAAGGCGGGCTGGAGGAACTCTTGAATCGCCGCAACGGCAACGTGCAGTTGCATGGCACGCTGGAGGATCTGACTTTGCTGGGCGTCTCACGTCAGCCGGGTGGACCGGTATTCACTGCATACCTGTCTGCGACCGGCAAGGTGTCTGCCGAGATCGAACCGGAGTAGGCACCGAAAGCTGGGGCGCGCTCAGAAGGTCAGGGTCACGTACATGGCCGGGCCCTGCAGTGTCTGATTGTATTTCCCTTGGAACGAGCCCAGGCCTGTGGAGTCGGCCTGGAAGTCAATAACGAGGGCCCGATAACCGACTCCGAAGCCTATGTGGCGAAGGGGTTGATACAAGACATCCAGTCCTACCGACGTAATGCTGCCGTGGTATTGCTGGTAGGTCAGAGAAAATATGTCGAGACGCGCCTGCACCGACCAGTGTTCATCGAGGGCGAATCCTCCATACGCGCTGATGACGGGAAGCGGAGCAAGAACGTTTCCGCCCTCGGTACCGAGAGTCAGGGAGCTCAGGCTCGCCTGATAGGACAGCACGTGCAGTCCCACGCCCACGCCCAACTCTTTGTCGCTCGTCTTGTAGAAAGACCATCCGACGGAAGTGCGGAAATCGGAGAAATTGAGCTTGGAGGTGATCTGTGTGTTGACCGGAAAGACTACATCACCCCATTGAATGTCCTGACTTATACCCTTGGAGCCATTTTGACTGATCCAGAAGTACGACGCTTCGAGCCGCCACTTCTCGCTCATGCGCCAACGGGCCGCGACATCTGGGCCCCAAGCCCAGCTGTCCATGCCAAGGAGGTCCTGGAAATTGACGTTGGTGCCGACACCTAGTTTTGTCGAATTCAGCTGCGCGGTATTGCTGGCCTTCGCGGCATAGAGCGCTCCGAATTCGAATGCAAGGGTGTCGTTCAGCGCGTGATTCAAGCCCCAATCCACATCGGCGGAACAGGTCAATGGTGCGCTGGCACTCAGAACAGCAACTATGACTGCGCTTTTCAACACTCGCATTCGGGTCTCCTGACTCTCCTCATTGGCTACTACCCCGGCCCGACATCGCTTTTCTCACCCTGGAATTGAGGTCGAGTTTTGATGAGATGAGAGTCTACTGCCTCACTAGCGCGTATGCCTAGTGCTCCATGTAGGAAACCGACGAAATCCATCACACTGTCTCAGATAAACGTCGTCAGTGTGAGCAACACCATTCTAGCAATTACACTTGAACGCAGGCGGCAGAAGGTCGATCATGTGCGGCCAGGCAGCATGCTCGGCATCGCTGTTTCTTCAGTCGTAGCAGAGGAGGTATTAATCATGTCCATGCTCAAAACATTCGTCGTCGTGCTCGCAACAATCATCATCTGCTCTGGTTGTGCCGGTTCCTACTACAAAGTGACCGATCCGGCCAATGGGAAAGTCTTCTACACCGAGGAAGTCAAACGCAACGGCTCGGCGGTCGAATTCAAAGATGCGACGACCGGCAGCGTAGTCACCTTGCAGAACTCCGAAGTTGCGCAGATCGACAAGTCTGCATATCAGAGCGCAGTCCCGGAACCGAAAAAGTAGCCGCTGCCATCGGCGAATTGAATCGGCGTCCGCGTCGTACTGTAGGGACTGGTCGAATGCGGACGCAGGCCGGCAAACCATCCACATCGAAGCCGTCTGCAATGTAGTCTTACTGCACCATAATAATCCCGCATAGCAAAGATCGGACGCGGTCTATCGTGCTACGCGTTCGTCTTTCCAATCTCGCGTCGATGCCCGAACCGAAGTGCCGTCAGGATCACATGCAGCACGGCCGTTGCCTCGGGGTTGGCTCAAAACAGCCTCTCTACCAAGGCGAACGACCCCTGTCGGCGATATAGTCAAAGAGTCGCTGCTGGGCAATCTCGGCTTTGCGCCTAGAATCCCGCGGCTTGGCTTAATTCGCTATAAGTCGGGCCTGGTTCCGGCCGATAGATATTGGCGTACGATTGTCTCAGACCACGCGCCATCGCTGACGTGACGGAGAGACAATCGGTCGTCGATATTACCAATACGTCTGCCCGGAAAAGAATGATCCGCATGAGCAAAGGACTTAGCCGACCAGCAAAGGCCAGTCTGGTGTTGTCGTGGTCTGGACTGGCCGCGGCCATGTCCACCATCCTTTTCCTTGTTGCCACGCCCGCCGTCAGCACGGCCGAGCCGTTCTCCGGAAGCGTGGCATCGGTACGCCTGCAGCTCAAATGGCGTCATCAGTTCCAGTTCGCCGGCTTCTACACAGCCCTCGAGAAGGGTTATTACCGTGAGGCCGGCTTCGATGTCACGATCCTCCCGGCAACCCCCGGCACCGATCCTGTCGAGACTGTACTGAACGGAGGGGCCGACTTCGGCGTCGCATCCTCGGAACTGGTATTGCGGTACGCCAAAGGCGACCCGGTTGTCGTGCTTGCCACCATCTTCCAGCACTCACCCTTGACTTTGTTCGTGCGCCGCGACGCAGGCATCGATACCGTGCATGACCTCGCGGGCCATAAGGTAGCGCTCGCACCGTGGGAAACGGAAATTTTCGCCTATCTGAAGCGCGAGCAGGTGCCGCTCGACAGATTGCAGCTCGTGCAGCACGACTACACCGTCGACACCCTTGTGCAAGGGCGTGTCGACGCGCTCGCGGGCTACGAGACGGACGAAAGCTACTACCTCCAGCAATCGGGTGGACGGTACCGCCAGTTCACGCCACGCTCCAGCGGGGTGGATTTTTACGGCGATACGCTATTCACCAGCCGTGCAATGGTCACAAGGCATCCGGAATGGGCGGAAGCCTTCCGCGCGGCGAGTCTGCGCGGCTGGGAGTACGCGATCGCACATCACGAGGAGATCTCCGCGCTCATTCACGCGAAGTATGCGCCCGACCTTCCTATGGAAAAATTGCGCTTCGAGGCCGATCGCATGACGCCTCTGATGCGCCCGGATCTTGTAGAGCTCGGGCACTCACATGTCCGCCGTTGGCAGCACATCCTGGACGTGTACCGCGAACTTGGACTTGCACCCGCGAGCGCGACCATCGATATTGCCGGGCTGATCTATCGTGCTCCGCAGCCAACTGATTGGCGCTGGCTGCTGTGGGTACTCGCCGCCGGCGGACTCATCCTTGCGGTGGTTGTCTGGATTGCACGTCGCTTCTATCGCATCAATTCGCGCCTGCGTCAGCAACTGGAGGAGAATCGACGTCTTCAGGACGAACTTCTGGCGCTCTCCATCACTGACCCGCTGACTGGTCTGCATAACCGGCGTCACTTCGACATCGCTTGCTCCGCGGAATGGGAGCGCGCTCGTCGCGAGCGTGAGCCGCTGACCGCGCTGTTCATCGATGTCGACTATTTCAAGTCCTACAATGACTGCCATGGGCATAGCGCCGGCGACGACTGCCTTGCCCTCGTCGGCAAAGCTGTCGCCTACTCGCTGCAGCGGCCAGCAGACCTGGCTGCGCGGTACGGTGGCGACGAATTCGTGGTGTTGCTGCCAGTCACCGATACGCAAGGCGCGCTGGACGTTGCGCAACGCGTGCTGCGAGCAATCTATGCACTGGATATCGCGCACGCCGCCTCTCCATTCGGACGGGTCACTTCGAGCATCGGCGTGGCGCAAGTGGTGCCCAAACCGAACAGCAACCCCCAAGAACTGCTCGAACGCGCGGATCGCGCGCTTTACGCGGCCAAGCAAGCTGGTCGCAACAGGGTGATGGCGGAGCCGACGCACTTGCTCGACCACCGCGTCGCCCGTTAAGGCGCGAGCATTGGAATCGTAGCAACAATCCACGCTACAGCGGACAGCCATCAACCCAGAGCTGCCCGTCGCCGTCTGAACAACCAGACATTCGTTCGCCGTCGAGCTGTTCACCCCCGAAGGCGCAATTCTTCGACCCTTTGCCACCCTTTTGGCCCGATTTGACTACCGTCGTCGAGCGTCATTGGGGGGGTTAGCTCGCAGCGACGGAACGGATTCATCGGCAAGAGGTGATGGGAATCGCTCGTTGCTTTGTAAAAAGAGCTTCGATCGAACCGACAATGCGGCAGGGTGATTGAATTTGTCGGAAAAATCCTACAACGCCTTATGTAGATGTCCTATTGCGTATCGCCAGTTCCTTTCCTATCGTGCAAAGATTGTGGCGTGCACCGGGCAAGAAGGTCCGAAATCTATGCAGAGAAGCGCTCTCGACGAAACTATGGTTCGAGACGCGCTGCTTGGACTGCTCAAGGATAAAGGGATTGAAGCCCGCAAAGAATGGATCACAGTTCGTCTAAAGCGTCGCCCCGGCGGCCTCGGCCGGGAGTACGTGGTCGTTATCAGCTACCCGAACGCTAGCGTCGCTGTGGGTGGTGAGTTGGATCGCCTCACGGGAGAACACGAGGGGTCGAAAGCCGAAGTCGGTATTTGGGTGTTGAACGCCGCACAAGCCCAACGCCTATGCACCGATTGCGGCCGAAAAGACGATACCTAGATCCTCGACGTACCACCGCTCATCTTGCGATACCTTACATGGGGCTTTCCTTCACCGCTCGGCCTCACGATTCCTGAATCGATCCTGCTCCGCGCCGACGAGGTGATCCGATGATTCTCCATTGGTCCACTCCATCGCAATTAACGAGGGAAAGAATTGACGACCAGACTTGATAGTCCCCTCAGGAGGGAGTTGAGCATTGGTGGCCAAGCGTACACGCTGACCATATCACCAGAGCGTCTACACCTGGCGCGGAAGGGCCGGCGCAAGGGTTACGAGCTAGCCTGGACTGATTTGATAAGCGGCGACGCCGCATTGGCAACCGCGCTGAATGCTTCGCTGGCGCTTACATCGTCACCAGAACCTGTACCACACCCAAAGCGCAAACTCACCACAACGCGATCCCGCAAGACACAGAAGAAATCCTCGGCGACGAGGACGGTGCGACGAAGATAGTCAACGCTCGACAGGCCTCAGTTCTTGAGCCGGCTGCAGGCGCTTTCCGGCGGTCTCCGGGCTCTATCGCGATACGCCCAGGATACCCCCTTGATCCGTACCAAGGTACGGCATCTATGCTACCCCCTGACTCCCCTCCTGGAAGCTGCAATAAATCCTAAAGTTAGGGGTGCTGAGGATGGCCACCGCTGCGCGCGCACTGCGGGTTCTGATAGTAGACGATGACATTGACACCGTGGACAGCACAGCAATGTTGCTCAAGCTCGGTGGTCACGAAGTTGTAACGGCTTCGTCGGGGTTGAGTGCTATGGCACTAGCCGCCGTCTTTCGACCAGAATTGGTCCTGCTCGACATCGCGATGCCCGGGCAGGACGGTTACGCGACCGCGCAACGAATCCAACAGCTTTCTGTGCCGCGCAGGCCATATATCGTAGCGGTGACTGGTTGGGCGACCCAGAACCACAAGAGGCGAAGCGCGCGGGCAGGATTCGACCTGCACCTGACGAAGCCCGTGGACGGTGAAACGCATCAGACTCTCGCCGCGCTCGTACTGACGTCTAACAGCGTCGAGGAGCGCTATCGCGTTTTTAGTGCACAGCAGCGAGCGATTGCTACCGAACTCATTCTCCAACAATTGGAGATGGCCAATACCTATCTCGAAACTGCGGTCGATACTATCGACGACTCAGTGAAGGTCAGCTTGACCGCCCACGCCAGTCGCGCGCACGAGCGAATCTCTACATGGCTGGTCAGCGAAGCGTGCTCTGAAGAGCAAGCTGGAGTGGTACTTGATGCGCTACGACGCCTGAAAGATCGAATATCCCGCAAGAGCTAATGGAGGCGCCTGACGCGGCCCGAAGGCCGCGACGGCGCCGACTGCGAAGCTCGGCCAAGCCGAAGCTAACGCAGTCGACGGGACGCTACGCCTAAGCCGGTGATCTGCACAGTCCGCATGGCCACGTAGGAGAGTGGCTAAGTCAATACAAACGTTCGCCTACCGCTCGCCCAGGGCAGGCGCAAAAGGCGCGGGCCGATCGAGGTAACTCTTGGGCGACTACCTGTCTTCTCTGCCATCCACGCAGCGAAAACGCTCGTCTAATAAACGGATTCGAGCGTCTCAGTCGGCTTGGATTCGACCAGCTGTTTTATCGAGTGTTTAAGGCGTTCGATCGCGGCATGGAGTTGTGGCACGGTGAAGGCGGCGAACAGTTCTTCGCAATCTGTAAGCGCATCATGGTCGACGTGTACCGTTGTTTGACTCTTACCACTGTCCAAACTGATCCGATACCGAACGAGCCCGGCAGCGAACCTAGGCGCCTCCACGGTGATGTCGACGCTCACAGCAATCAGGCTGGCATGAGCCAGCGCCGTGACTACTCTATTGAGCCGACCAAAGGCGTCTGCGTAGCTGAGACTGGCGTTAACGTCATTTGTCATAGGATAGCTCCTCGAGACACCGGTCCCCAGGCCGATGCGGTTGTACGCGATGACACTTGCATTCCTGTCGGGATGGTTAAATCGGTCTTTCCGTTGTCTGACTGATACCTCTAACGTAGCAACGAGAGTGCCCGACTGGAGACCGCACGCCCGAACATTTGACCTCAACCACCGACTCTTGCGGTGATCGAGGTCAATGCGAGCCCGGGGCTACGCTAGAAGTGTGGGTCACGGCGATCCGGTGCGGTGTTAGTCAGTTCAGGATGGGGGCTAGCGCCTTGCCGATGCGCTCCTGCTGCACAGGCGTGATGAAGCGTGCAAGCACCTCGCCGAACCGGCCCTGCACGCCCGAACCGATGTACTGCCAGCGGTACGCGCCCAGCACCCCTGCGCGGATGCGCTCCGCCTCATCGCCGCTGAGCGTCCGTCTGCAGATGCGCAAGAAATACTCAGCGTCCGACTGCGCTTGGCTCTGCAGGATCCCATCGACCGCCGCGACCAGTTCGATCAGCTCGTCGACCGCGCGGTCCCGTTGTTCTGCGGTCAATCGTGCGTCCTCGCGCATCCATTCCAGCTCGTCCAGCACCGCATGCTGCGATTCCTCACGCCAGTGGTATAGGAATACATCCTTCCACAGCGCTGAGAGATTCGGATCGGGATCGATGCTCTCGCGGTAGTGCGCCAGTACGAACAGCTCGATGTGGCAGATCAGCGCAAGCACCGCCCAGGTGGACTTGCCAAGCACGACCGATGCGACCGCGTTCGGGTCGTGCAAGAACACGTAGCCCTCGGCCATGCCGGCGGCGGCCATGCGCTCGACGCGTCGGAACAGTTCCTGATGTTTGAGCTCCTCGTCACCGAAGCGCACCAGTGCTTCAAGCGCGATCTGATCGCCCAGCCAGTGGTCATGACTCACCTCCAGCACCTTGGCCGCGATGAAGCGCTCGACCAAGCCGAAGATGTTGGCATAGGTGCGCCCCTGGATCTGGCTCATTAGGCGTTTCTCGTCGGCGTCGAGGAATGGCAAGCTCTCGATCTTGGAGAGTCCGTCGGGCAGGAACTTCTTCGAGACTTCGAATTCGCGTCCGCGAATGACGTCGCGATCTATATCCCAGCGAATGCGCTTGGAAACCTCGACGCATTTGGCGTACCGATTACTTGTTTGACTGCTTTGCATGGTCTGCATGATTCTCTCCTATAAGGTATGGCGTCGAGCATCGTCATGCGATGTCTGAACGCCGTGGAAAAGTGATGTCCAGCATGTTCGTGATCTTCATTCAAAAGAGTTAGTCGGGAAATTGAATCGCCT
>Ga0207689_10004302_pt1 | contig 12964 bp, 5 predicted proteins | sample KBSMisM52_FD_184312 | JGI IMG/M metagenome (GOLD analysis project Ga0207689, IMG submission 184312) | Miscanthus rhizosphere microbial communities from Kellogg Biological Station, Michigan, USA - KBS Miscanthus M5-2 (SPAdes) (version 2) | ecosystem: Host-associated > Plants > Roots > Rhizosphere... | reverse complement strand
TCAGCTCGGCGCCGAGTCCGCCGGACTGGCAGGCGTGAACCGGCTGGGATGGACATCCTCAGAGTGGAATCCAGCGCCTTGAACGGCGGCGGGCCGGGCGTTTCGGCACTGGCCCGCCGTCGTCCGTGTTTCCTTACCCGGGCTGCACCTGGAAGAAGTAGTTGCGCGGGTCGGTGGTCGTGCCGTCGCCCTTACGCCCGATGACCACGATGGTGTGGAACAACGCATCGCCCGTCGGCGTGTAGGTGATCGCCGCGCGACCGTCGACGTCCGCCGCCACGGTCGTCGTGGCACCGTCGTCGATCTGGTAGTCGAACGAGACGATGCCGGGCGTTCCGCCGCTGAACTCGAACGTGCCCTCGACGCCAGGACCGCCGCCCCACGTTCCCTCCGGATACTGCGGCGACACGACGTGCGGTGCGGTGCCGACCAGGAACCGGTACTCGGTCACCGGCGACAGCTCACCGTCGCGGGTGCGGCTCTGCACAAAGAGCGTGTTGAGCCCGTTACGCGTCAGCGTGATCGTCAGGAAGGTCCCGGTGCCCTCGGTCGACGCCGGAATCGTCTGCTCCGGGTCGTCGTCGACGTGGTACCGGTACTCGACCACCTCGCCGAACCGCTGGGTGTAGAACTGGAAAAACGCCGGGTTCCCGATGCCGCTGCGCGGCGAGTACTCGTCCAGACTGCCGTAGACCGAGACCCTGTTGTCCTTGACGTCGAAGTAGACCTCGCGGGTCTGCGACATCGTCCCGTCGCCGCCGACGCTGGTGACGAGGATCGAGTGCAGACCCCATACGGCGGGAACGTAGGTCACCGACGCCGTGCCGTCGGATCCGGCCGCGACCGTCTGCTCCTCGCGTCCGGGAACCACGTAGCGGTACTGCACCACGCCGGGCAGAGCCGGACGGAACGTGAATGTGGTCGGCTTGTCGACCACGCCACTCCCCGGGGGCGCCCAGGTGACCAGCGGACCGGACCAGACCGAGAACGTGTACTCCGTCTCCGGCGACCGGCTGCCGTCGGAGAGCAGGGCCTGGACGAGGATCGTGTTGTTCCCGGCGTGATCCGGCGTCACGAACACGGACGTGCCGCCGCCTTCCGCGGTCACCGTCTGTTCGGCGCCTCCGTTGAACCGGTAGGCGAACCCGGTCGCGGTGGGCAGCCCGCTGCGCAGGTCCACCTGCAACCGACTTCCCGGGCCGTCCGTCCGCGGGTAGTTGTTCACGTCGTACACGTACACGGTCGGGTGCGGGTCGATCACGTTGAAGTAGTGCGTCGCCGGGCTCGACGTCGAACCGTCGGCCCGGACCGACCGCACGTACAGCGTGTACCAGCCACCGGTCGGCGGCGTGAAGGGCAGCACCGCGGTGCCGCCGGGCGCCTCGATGCGTTGCTCGGCGCCGCCGAAGCTGTACAGGTAGGCGACGACCCCGGCACTGCGCGGCGCGAAGGTGAATGTGCCGGGCTGGCCGGCGACCGGGCTCCGATCGAGCTGGAACTCGGCCGAACTGACCGTGGGCGCGTCGTCGACGTAGACGAACAAGCGGCCGGACCCGATCATCCGGTTACGGACGTAGCTGCGGGTGGTGATCTCGTACGAGCCGACGGCCGGGAACGTGACGTTCGTGCTTCCCGCCCCGTTGACCGCCGGGAAGCGCACCTCCGCCTGACCCGGCAGCTGGTACCCGAACTGGGTAACCTCCGGCACGCCCGTCAGCGTGAGCCGGCTGGGCAGGCCGACGCCCGCCACGTCGACCGAGCCCCCGGGCGCGGTGTCCCGCACGGTGAACCGGTAGCGGGTCATCGGGCCGCGGTTCCCCGCCGCGTCCTCGGGCCACACCTCGAGGAATTGCTCGCCGGCGATCCGGGGGGTCCACTCGATCACCGCGGGTCCGCCCGGCCATCGGGGCACTGCCCGCTTGTACGGCACGCTGCCGTCGATGTCGGTGTACGTGTAGGCCACGACGTCGCGGTCGCCGTTCGCGCTGAACCAGAACCTGCCCTTCACCCCGGGACCGCCCGACGGCGTGGTTCCCTCCGGGTAGATCCGAGAGGCCACGATCGGTGCGGTTGCTGGCGGCGTGCGGTCGATCCTCAGGTAACACGGCGGCGACAACGGCGACCTGTCCTCGTAGTCGTATCCGCGCGCCGCCCACGCCACGAGTGAGCCTTCGGGGAACCCGCTGAGATCGGTCGACGCCTGGACGACCCCGTCCCCATAGGTGCTTCCGTAGAGCTCCCGGCTCTGCTCGGGATGGTCCGCCGGCCAGACCGAGAAGATGGCCGTCGCGAACGTGCTGTCCGGATCGGTCGCCTTCGCCTGGAACGTAACGCTGTCCGCTGCCGGAGTCGGGCGGGCGAGCTTGCCGCAGGGCCGGTCCGGGTTCATCAGACCCAGGTCGCTGACGACCGCCAGTCGGTTGGTCAGCATCTGGAAGGTCGGCTGGGCGACGGATCTGCTCAGCGCAACCTCGCTCTCGCGGTCGGCGGGCACCCGCAGCTCGAGCGTCACCGAGCTTTGCCCCTGCGCCAGCGCCGCGTTCAGCACCCGGGCCAGTTCGAAGGCGATGGATCCGGGGCAGTCGAACGAGCTGCGGTTGACCGAGGCGACCAGTTCCTGCTCCGCCGGTGGGTTGCGCCAGGTGGTGTTGGCCCTGATGGCGCCCGTGCGCCACAGCTGAACCGGCGCCACCGCGGTGCAGTCGGTGACCGCGGTTTCCGGTGCGATCAGGTAGGCGTAGTGGATCGCCTGCCCGCGCAGCCCGGTCAGGTCGAAGGTGAAGTAGGAGCGGTAGGTGTGCTTCCGGCCGTCGGCAGCGGTTCTGGTACCGATCGGCGCGTCGCCCGTCGGGTTGACGAACGAGGTGCGAGGCGCCTGGGAGTCGACGTAGGCCCAGGTGGACGGTGTGAGCGAGAGGTTGTTCTCGGCCGAGGCCGGCGCGGCCACCGTCGTGACGACGGCCGTGATCGCGACAGCGGTGAGCACCGATCTCACCAGCGCTCGTCCGGTGCGAAGCATGTGCGTCCCTCCCCATTTCCGTGCGGCGGGGGAAGTCTAAGTACCAAGTCGATCACGCGACGCCCCGCTGATCTCGGCCGAACGGCCAGAAGTCTGATCGCGTCCGGCAGGTTGTGACACGGTCCGGTGCCGTGCGGGGAGGACCTCTTCGTTCCGACAACTCCACCGGTGCCGGAAAGCGATACGCCATTCGACCCGCACCGTCAGGGCCTTCGACACCTGCGGGCCGACGCGAAAACGGCCAACCTTGATGCGACCGCCGGCACAAACCCGCCGATGTTTGACGCTGCCGGCGACTCTTCGAACTGGCCGAGTCATAACCAGCTCACATGCGGGGTGTGTGATGAATCGCGAGCTCAACGACCACCCGACGATGGTCAACACGCTCAACCGCATCGGTGCGCGCAAGCCGCTGCAGCGGGTCGGCCTGCTTGCCGAACCGACCGTCGCGTTGACCTCCGACACTGCCGAAGTTGCCCACCTGCTGGCCGATGACGGATTCCTCGGCCGGCTGGCCGGCCTGGCCGACTCGATCGGCCGCGACCGGGCTGAGGTGACCGCGGAGGCCGCCGCATATCTGCGCGAGATGGGTGCCGTCCACAGCGCGCAGGCGATGGCTACCTGGTCGAGGTTCATCAAGTGGATGCTGCGGGCGCACGACCTGCTGGTCGACGAGGAGGCCGCCCGGCGGCTGCTCCAGCTCGACCGGAAGTACTCGTTGCTGTTCCTGTTCGCCCACCGGTCGTATCTGGACGGGGCGGCGGTTCCGCTGGCGCTGGAGCGGCACGGCATCAGTCCGGCGTTCACCCTGGGCGGAGCGAACCTGAACTTCTTCCCGGTCGGCCATCTGGCCCGGCATTCCGGCATCGTCTACATCCGCCGCTCGACCCAGGACCTGCCGGTGTACAAGCTGGCGCTGCGCGCCTACATCGGGCAGCTGATCCGCAACCGGAAGAACCTCAGCTGGTCGATCGAGGGCGGGCGCACCCGCACCGGCAAGCTGCGGCCGCCGACGTACGGCATCGTGCGCTACGTGGTGGACGCGATCGAGGCCGCCCCTGACACCGAGGCCGTGATCGTCCCGGTGTCCATCGTGTACGAGCAGCTGCACGAGGTCGGGTTGATGACCGCCGAGGCGCGCGGGGGGCGAAAGCGGCCCGAGGACCTCCGCTGGCTGGTCAACTTCGCCCGGCTGCAGGCCAACCGGCTCGGTCGGGCCTACCTGGACTTCGGTGAGCCCTTGCCGCTGCGCGAGCGGTTGGCCGAGTTGCGCGGCGAGGACAGCGACGGGCAGCACATCGTGGAGCGGGTCGCCCTGGACACCTCGCACCGGATCAACCGGGCCACCCCGGTCACCGTCACCGCGGTCGTGTGCCTCGCCATGCTGGCCGCCGACCGCGCGCTCACCCTCGACGGAGTGCTGGCCACGGTCGCCCCGATGGCGCGCTACATCGCCGCGCGGCGCTGGCCGGTGGCCGGCGCTGCCAACCTCACCGACCGGGCAACCGTCCGGCGCACGTTGCGGGACCTGTCCGCCTCCGGCGTGCTGACCAGCTACGACGGCGGCACCGACACGGTGTGGACGATCCGTCCGGGCCAGCACCTGGTGGCCGCGTTCTACCGCAACACGGCCATCCACATGCTGGTCGACCGGGCGATCGGGGAACTCGCACTGGTCGCCGCCACCGAAGGCGGCGAGGACGGCCTGGCCACCGCGACCGAAGAGGCGCTGCGGCTGCGGGACCTGCTCAAGTTCGACTTCTTCTTCGCCCGCCGCCGGGACTTCGCCGACGAGATGGCAACCGAGCTGGCGGTCATCGACCCGGCCGCCCGCGACGGCCTGCACGGGTTCACCCCGGCCGAGGCGCGCCACTGGCTGGAGGAAGGAAACCCGCTGGTCGCACCCCTGGCGCTGCGGCCGTTCCTCGAGGCCTACCACCTCGTCGCCGATCGGCTCGCCGCCCGGAACGACGAAGAGGTCGACGAACCCCGCTTCCTCGACGAGTGCCTGCGGATCGGCCGGCAGTGGGCGATGCAGGGACGGCTCGCCAGCGAGGAATCGGTGTCTCTGGAACTGTTCAAGCCCGCTCTGCGCCTGGCCCGGCACCGCGATCTCCTCGACCCGGCCACCCCGGACCTGCACAAGCGACGCGCGGAGTTCCGCGACGAGCTACGCGAAACGCTGCGGAGGCTGAACGTGGTCGCCGAACTCGCACAGCGCAAACACGCCCCGCTGTGAAGGTCGCCGGTGCGCCGTCGTTGCGGTGGCTCGCGCGGGGCGAGGACGCTCTGCCCGCCGACTGGCGGTGGCTGGCGCCCGCCGAGGTGGCGCGGGTGTCCGGGTTCCGCTTTCCCAAGCGGCGTACCGAATACCTGCTGCGTCGGCTGGTCACCAAGCACGCGATCGCCGCGGTGACCGGACGGTCGACCGAACCCGCCGCACTGGTCGGCATCGACGTGCGCAACGCGCCGAGTGGCGCACCATACGTTCTCCTCGACGATGTCCCGGCGGACCTGGACTTCTCGGTTTCCGACCGCGCCGGGTGGGCGGTCTGCGTGCTCGGCGGGCCTACCGGGCCTGCCGGGCCCGGCGGAGCCGGTGGACGGGTCGGCTGCGATCTGGAACTGGTCGAGCAGCGAAGCCCCGGCTTCGTTCGGGACTTCCTGACCGGGCCCGAGCAGCGCTTCGTCACCGGACAGCGGGCCGACGCCGAGCGCGACCTGGCCGCCAACCTGATCTGGTCGGCGAAGGAGAGCGCCCTGAAGGTGCTGCGCACCGGGCTACGACGGGACACCCGTAGCGTCGAGGTCACGGTTGCTGCGCCGGGTGCTGACGGGTGGGGCGAGTTGACGGTGCTCAGCGTCGACGGCGGTCGGCTTGCCGGCTGGTGGCGGCGCGAGGGCCGGTTCCTGCTGACGGTCGCCATCGCGACGGCGGGTCCACCGCCGGTCGCGCTCGACGATCCGGGAATACTCGCGACCGCGACGCCCCGCCACTCCTGGCTGGATCCGCCGCTATCGCGGTGAACGAGCCATTCCGCGCTCCAGAGCGTCCACAAGGTACGGACGCAGCTCGGCCGCAGCAATGACCCGGTCCACCGAGCCGACCTCCAACGCCCGCTGCACCGTGTGGATGCGGTCGAACTCGTCGGCCACCTCGCCGAGCTTCGCCGACCGTACCGTCGCCACGGTCTCGGCCAGCCGGGCACGCAGCGTGCTGGCGGTGGAGTCGGTCGCGGCACGCAGCCGTTCCGCCGCCTCGCGTACCCGCGGATCCTGTTCCGTCCGCGTCTTCACCTCCCGGGCGAACACCGTGGCCGCCGCCGGTGCGCCCCCGATGACCGAGGCGAACGAACCCTCCACGGCGGCGATCTCCAGTCGCTCGTTGAGGGCCTTGGAGAACACCACGAACGCGCCGCCGTGGTAGCGGGACACGACCACGAACACGATCGGACCCCGGAAGTTGGTGACAGCCCGGCCGATCTCCGCGCCGTACTCCAGTTGCCACCGGCGCATCGACTCCGGTGAGCCGTCGAATCCGGACAGGTTCGCCAGCGCAACCAGCGGACGGTTCCCGCTGGCGGCGTTGACTGCTCGGGCGAGCTTGCGCGAGGACTGTGGGAACAGCGTGCCCGACGTCCAGGACGACGGACCGCCGGCCGGCACGAACCCACGCCGTGGCAGCGTGCGCGATTCAACGCCGACCAGGCATACCGGGATGCCGCCGATGTGCGCGTCCCACACGATGACGGTCTCCGCCCCGCGCCATTGCGCCCAGCGTTCCAACGGCACGGCGTCGACGTCGGTGACGGCGCGCATGACCGAACGCATGTCGAACGGCTTCTTGCGCTCGGCGTTGTGCTCGGTGGAGAAGACGTCGCCGATCAGCCTGAGGTCGCTGCCCGCCACGGCGGCGTGCGGTGCGGTCCGTACGTCGCGCTCGATCGGGTCGCTCGTGTGCTGGCGGCGCGGATACACCTCGCCCGGCGCGACGTACGTGTGCTCGTAGTGACGCAACAGGATGTCGCACGCGTCCGGGAGGGTGGCCGCCCAGTACTGGGCCTGGCCGTTGGGACCCATGATCCGGTCGAAGCCGCCGATGCCGAAGTTGTCCTCGGCCGACACTCCGCCGGAGAAGTCCAGCGCCTGCTTGCCGGTCAGCACCATGGCGCTGGCGGGGGTCATCACCAGGATGCCCCGGGTGTGCATGAGCATCGTCGCCTCGGCGTTCCAGTACGGCTGCGCGCCGACGTTGACTCCGGTGACGATGACATTCACCTCACCGCCGGCCTGCGTGAATTCGATCAGCCGGCGCAGGACGGCGCCGATCCAGTCCATGTTCTCGGTGCCGCTGTCCATGGCGATCCTGGCGCCGGACGACAGGGCGAACCACTCCACGGGTACCCGCAGGCTCTCGGCGAGGTCGAGCGCGGCGATCACGCGCCGGCACTCCGCCTCGGCCAGGTTGCCGAGTCCGCGGGTCGGATCGGCAAGCAGGACCACCCGACTCATGCCCTCGGCGATCTTCGCCGTGCGGTTGCGCAGCACCCCCACGACGACGTTGGCGGTGTTGCGGCCGTAGGGCCGCGACACCGGCCGGAGCCGTCCCGTGTCGTCCAGGTCGTACTCGGTGAACTGTCCGGGCGGGAAGCGGGCGACCGCGCCCGGTGGAGGGGTGAGCATCCGCACGATCTCATACGGGTACGGAGCGCCGAACCGGCGGGCGCGCAGCACCTTCTGCCGGTACGGCGACAGCGGGCGGATCGGTTCCTGGCCCGGCGGACGTTCGCGTACCGTCACGCCGGCGCCCAGCCCTTCCACGTCCAGGACGATGTCGCGGCCGTCGGCGGGCCGGACCCGGAGTACGGCCTTCTCCAGGCCCGCCCCGGCCGCGAGCGGCGCCAGCGACCGCGCCAGTTCCCGCCACGCGTCGGGCGGCACGGTCCAGACCGGGCGGACGTACAGCACGATCCGGTTGGCCGCGGGCCGCTCCCGCTCGCTGAACGTGGTGAGCGCCTCCCGGACGGCGGACAGCGCGAGCAGCGCCATCAGCTCCAGACGCGGGTAGCGCACAGCGCCGGAAGCGTCGCGTGTCGACGTCAGGTCGCGCACCTCGGCAAGAGCGAACAGCCGGTGATCGCCCGGGTTGTCGCGCGCCACCCCGTGGAAGACGTACACGTCCTCGGCGGAGCGCAGCCGCCGCAGCCGGAAGTTCGACAGGCGCCACAGGTCCAGCCGTTTGGCCAGCATCGGGTGCAGGTTGCGGTAGAGGGGGTCCTCGACGAATTCGCCGTCGTGTTGGCGGAAGGTCAGGTGGTGGGTCCGGAATCGCTCCGGCGAGGCTCCCTCGATCGTGGTGACGGTGAGATCCAGGCGCCACAGTGCCCGGCCGAAGTCGCACGCCGGCAGCAGCTTGTCGACCTCCGCCACGACCGTGTCGACATCGGCCGTCTCGCCGTGGCGCCAGGCCTCGACGTCGACGACGACCGTACGCGTCGGATCGGTCGTGTGCAGGTGGGCGGCCACGGCCCGGCTGAGTGCGGGTAGCTCGGTCAATTCCGTGTACCCGGTGACCAGGTGGATGCGCTTGTCGTCGACGTCGTAGTCGGCGACGCACAGCAGCGAGCCGTCCGATTCCGCGAAGCGCAGGTTGCGCAGCGTCCGGATCCGGTAGAAGCGGCGGGCATACACCTCCAGCAGTGCCCTGCGCAGAGCCGGGTCGATGGTGCCGCGCCAACGGCGCAGCAGGACCGCTCGCAGGGGCTGCGGGCAACCGATCAGGCGGTCGAGGCGGTCGCGCCGGTCGGGCCGTTCCGGATCGGCCCGCAGGGCATCGATGTCCTCGTCGGCCCGGCGGTACTCCTCAGCGACCACGGCGGCCAGCAGCGGCTGGTCGAGGTAGTGGAACCGCACGTCGCGGGCCAGGTCGGCGACGATGTCGTGGCGGCCCTGCGCCGCGGCGCAGAGCCGGTCCAGGCGCGCGCGCATGTCGGCGTCGGCCAGCGGGGCGAGGCCGGCCCGGTGACGAAGCCGCCGGTCGAGAATGTTCGTGATCGCGGGGACCAGTTCGGTGACGCGGCGAAACGAGCGGAACATCCATACGACCGCCTCTTCCAGCGCGGCCGTGCGCTCCAGTCCTCGCACACCGTATGGGCGCAGCGCGTGCTCCAGGTGGCGCCGGTACTCGTCCGGCAGGCCCGCCCGGTCCGCGTCGAGCCATTGCAGGTACGACAGCAGGTACTCCTGCGTGCTGTGGGCGGTGAGTTCGTCGTCGTACCCGGTCTCGGTGCGCGGCCGGTACAGCGAACCGACTTCGGCGAACAGGTCCAGCAGGCTGTCCTCGCAGCGCAGCAGGCCCGGGTCCGCCGCCGGGGCGAGCTCGCCCAGCCTCCGCTGCCGCGTCAGCATGTCGTGCAGCGAGCCCGGGTCGAGGTCATAGCCGAGCAGATAGCCGCGCAGGGCCCCGTACACCCGATCGCACGGGGATGTCCCAGGGGCCGGAGCCGCCGTGAGACCCGCCAGCGTGACCCGCGTGCCGCCGCCATGCGAGGTCTCGGCGCCGGCCGTGCGGATGCGTACCACCGGAGCGCCGGCGTCCACCTGGACGTTCTCGGCCGTCTCGACCGAGAGCACCTCGCCCCCGAACGGCGCCGTGATCGTGGACTCCATCTTCATGCTCTCGACCACGGCGAGCGGGTCACCTTCGGCCACCACGTCGCCCGGTGCCACCAGCAGCGAGACCACGAACGCCGGCCCGGCGCACCGGACGACGCCACCGTCGTCGCGCGACACCGTATGGGAGATGGAGTCCACGTCCACGCGCAGCGTCGCGCCTTCGACGACAGCCACCACCCGGTGCACCCGGCCACCCACGACCATCCGCCGTTCGTGGCCGACGCGGTGCTCGACCGTCACATCGGCGGTGCCGGCGTCGGAGGTGACGCGGTAGGTGCTCGTCCCGGTTCGATAAACGTGCAGGTCATAGCGCTGGCCGCGGTACCGCAGGCGGCTGCGGTGCCCGACCTCGCCGCCCGCCTCCGGGCCGCCACGGGCCGCTCGGGCATGGAACGCGGCTTGATCGGCCGCCTGGTCGAGGTCGTAGGACTCGACGGCGGCCGCCAGGAGCGCGGCGGGATCCGGGGCGGGCAGGTGCCCACCGTCGGCGGTGAGCCGGTCCAGCCAGTGGTTGTCGAAGCGTCCCCCGGTCACCTCCGGCCGGTCGAGCAGAGCCAACAGGAACGAGCGGTTGGTCGTGCCACCTGCCACGACGGCCGTGGTCTGGTGCAGCGCGTGGCGCAGCCGCGCCAGCGCCTCCTCGCGGTTCTGCCCCCAGGCCACGATCTTCGCGATCATCGAGTCGAAGTCCGGCGGGATCTGGTCACCCTCGCGCACGCCGGTGTCGACCCGTATCCCCGGACCGACCGGCAGGCTGAGCCGGGCGAGCCGCCCGGGTGCGGGGGCGAAGCCGTTCTCTGGATCCTCGGCGCACAGCCGCGCCTCGACCGCGTGCCCGCGCCTCGTGGGCGGCTCGCCGGTCAGCCGGCCACCGCGCGCGACGTGCAGTTGAAGCTTCACCAGGTCCAGCCCGGTGGTCGCCTCGGTCACCGGATGCTCGACCTGCAACCGCGTGTTGACCTCGAGGAACAGAAATCTCCCGGTGTCCGGGTCGACGAGGAACTCGACCGTGCCGGCATTGCGGTAGCCCGCGGCGGCGGCGATGCGTACCGCCGCGTCCCGGATGGCCCGCTCGGCCGCGGCGTCCAGCGCCGTGGACGCCGACTCCTCGATCACCTTCTGGTGCCGGCGTTGCAGGCTACAGTCGCGCACCCCCACGGCCCACGTCGTCCCGTGCCCGTCGGCGATCACCTGGACCTCCACGTGCCGCGCGGCCGGCACCAGCCGTTCCAGGAACACCGTCGGGTCGCCGAAGGCGAACCGCGCCTCCGCCCGTGCGGCGGACAACGCCGCGGCGAGATCGGCCTCGGCGGACACGATGCGGATACCCCGCCCCCCGCCGCCCGCCGCCGCCTTGAGCACCAGCGGGTATCCCAGCCGCGCGGCGTGTGCGGTCGCCTGGCCGAGGTCGTGTACCGGCTCGCCACTCCACGGCACCACCGGCACGCCGGCCCGCTCGGCCACCCGCTTGGCGGCCACCTTGTCGCCGAGCAACCGGATCGTCGCGCTGTTCGGCCCGACGAACACGATCCCGGCCTCCTCGCAGCGCTGCGCGAACGAGGCGCGCTCGGCCAGGAAGCCCCAGCCGACCCAGACGGCGTCGACACCGGCGCGCACGAGCGCGTCCATCACCGCCGGCTCGTCGAGGTAGCGGGATTTGCGGCAACCGTCGCTCGGATCGACGAAGCTCGCCGCACCCAGAGACACCGCCTCGTCGGCCTGGCGCACGTACCACGCCTGCGCATCCGGGTCGGTGTGCAGCACCACCGTGGTGATCGGCGGGTGGTCGCCGGCCCGGTTGAGTTCGTCCACCGCGACCAGCACGCGCATCGCCGGTTCACCGCGGTTGGCGATCGCCAACCGGCGGATCTCCCTGGTCATGGAATCCTCCTCAGCCGCGCATGGCGGACCTGATCGGAGCGTGCACGTCGGCCGGGAGCGGGTCGGGCAGCGGCACCGTGCCGTAGCCCTCGACCCGGAGCACGACCGTGCCCGCGGCGTCGCACACGACGCAATCGAATCCGCGGCGGCCGTTGGGCCGTGCGGTCGCGACCAGATCCGGACCCTCGGCCGGTACGGCGTACAGACGCAGGGCCTCGACGTGGGACGGCAGTGCGAGCCTTGCCTCGGTGCCGGCCTCCAGCAGCCCGGCGGTCTGGAAGCACAGCTCCACCAGGCGGGTACCGGTCAGCGTCGGTTCGTCCGTCGCGCCCGTCCCGCCCGGCGTGAACTGCGCCGGCAGGTCCGCGGCCAGGCGGGCAGCCGCACCGTCGCCCTGGCGCCACGCCGATCCGACGACCTGGTACGCCGGACCGTGGAAGTACAGCCGGTACACCTGCTCCGGCGCGAGCACCGGTGCCCCCTCGACGATTGCGGCGTCGCCGCTTTCGCGTCGCGGCGGTTGCTGCGGTGCTTCGGCGGCCAGCCGGACCGATCCGGTGAAGTGGACCGTGCGCTGTGCCTGGTCCGCGCCGGGCAGGGCGCGCTCGGCTTCCAGCCGGCACTCGGCGACCAGCTCGGCGCCGTCCGGACGCAGCAGCGCGACGACGGTCAGGTCGCGCGGCTCGTCGCGGTAGAACTTGACCGGGGCGCGGAAGTCCACGTTCTCGACGCCGCCGGGAACCGGGATCGCGCGATGGCCGATGACCTCGATCGTCCCGAACGATCGCCGGGCGGCAGCGAGTCCGGCCTCGAGCTTGCGCGGATCGGAGCCGTCGAACCTGAGCAGCTCGTTGGCCGAGCCGAACTCGCTGTCAAGACCGAAGCTCGCGTTGTGGACGATCGTGATGCTGCCGACCGCGGCCGTGACCGCGACGGTGAGGAGCGTCATGACGAGGAGCTGCTTGCGCCACTCGCGGCGGAACATGCGCCCGGCCCAGCGGGTGACGGCGCGCCGAGCGGCGACGCCGCCGGCCCTCGCCTCGCGCCGCGTCGCGGGGCGAGCGAGCGCGGTCACGTCCGCTCACCGGCCGCGAGGATCGTCTCCGGCCCGGGTGGCGCGACCGTCTGGTCGACGACTCGGCCATCGCGCAGGAAGACGACGCGGTCGGCCCAGGACGCCAGGTGCGCCTCGTGGGTGACCACCGCCCGACCGGTGCGACGCACCGACTCGTACACCGGTCCCATGTCCAGCGGCGAGAGCGTGCGCAGGTCGATCACCTCGACCGAGCGGCCCTCGCCGGCCGCGGCGTCGGCCGCCTTCATCGCCGTCTTCACCATCGGGCCGTAGGCCAGCAACGTGACGTCGCTGCCGCCGCGCACGACGCGCGA
>Ga0207689_10004299_pt1 | contig 12966 bp, 11 predicted proteins | sample KBSMisM52_FD_184312 | JGI IMG/M metagenome (GOLD analysis project Ga0207689, IMG submission 184312) | Miscanthus rhizosphere microbial communities from Kellogg Biological Station, Michigan, USA - KBS Miscanthus M5-2 (SPAdes) (version 2) | ecosystem: Host-associated > Plants > Roots >... | reverse complement strand
GGGGGACCGTCGCTCACCACTCGCTTCGCTCGGGCCACACTCGCGAAGACGCTCGTGTGTTCAGCTTTGCTCTGCAAAGCTGTGTTCTCGGGTTTCTGGGGACAGCCCCTCGTCCCTCGCTGCGCTCGGGGCCAGATTCGCCCTTGGCGAATCTGGCCAACTTTGCTCTGCAAAGTTGTCGAACTCGTCTCGTTTCATGCACGTGAGTTCGAATCTCACGGTAGGGCAGCGTAAAAGATTGGCGGACGAGGTGAGATTCGAACTCACGTGCCGGAATTACCCGACCATCCGATTTCGAGTCGGCGCCGTTATGACCACTTCGGTACCCGTCCGCGCCAGAACCTTTTACGCGACCCAAATTAGGGCGCCCTCAGCGGGGCGCGTATTCTAACCGAACGATGCAAAGTGCCAAGGGGCGGAAAAACCTGTGGAACCGGAGGGCCTTTGTGGCCCTGGGAGCAGCGGCCCTGGGCGCGGTGCTCCCGGCTGCATTTGCCGGACAACCGCCCGCCCCAGCCGTCCCCAATCGCCATCCCAAAAAGAGCCCGGCCAAGTCGCCCGCCGCAAATCCCACCCCGCAACGGGCGCGACTGCCCAAGCGCCTGGCGGCCGATTTCCATAGCCATATCGAGACCCGGCTTCCGCACCTGCGCTCCTCATTTGAAGCGGCTGGCCGCGATACGGGCCTCAACTGGCGAATGCTCGCGGCGCTTGGGTACCAGGAATCGCGCTGGCGACCGGCGGCAGTGTCTCCGCGAGGCGCCCAGGGCGTCATGATGCTCATGCCCCTGACCGTGACCAAGATGGGGGTGAAGAACGTGTTCTCACCCGACGAAAACATCATGGCTGGGTCGCGTTACCTGCTCTATATAAAAGGGCGCATTCCGAAACGCATTGGCGATCCGGACCGCACGCTGCTCGCCATGGCCGCTTACAACATCGGCATCGGCCATCTCGAGGATGCACGCATCATCACGCAGATGCGCAAGAAGAATCCCGACCGCTGGACGGACGTGCGCGCCAATCTGCCGCGGCTGTCGGATCCGCACTGGCACACGCGCGTCAAGCACGGCTATGCCAACGGCCGCGAGACCACCCAGTTCGTCGAGCGCGTGTCGCAGTTCGCCGCGATCCTCGAGACGAAGATCCCCAACTCCGTCGTGGCGCGGGACTAACTATTTAAGCGTGCGGATCTTGATGCTGCGGAACGCGACTGCGTCGCCATGATCCTGCAGCAGGATGCGGCCCGTCTGCGCCTCGCCAAAACCCGGCGTGGCTTTGAACTTGCTGGCCGCCACGTGCGCGCGAAAGTCGTCCGAGCCGCGCTTGAACTCGAGCACCTTGATGCCGTTCAGCCAGTGCTCCACCGTGCCGTCGGGGCGCGCGACGATGCGCGCGTGCTGCCACACGTCGATCTTGGGCGCGACACCCACGTTGGTCATGAGCTTGGCGCGCGGATAGATGTCGTACAGCGAAGCGATGGTGCGGTTGCCGTCGATTCCGAGCTTGGCATCCGGATGCCGCTCATCGTCGAGGAGCTGGTATTCGAGGCCGAGCGGCGCGCCGCTCGCCGCGTCGTGCGGCGAGGTCAATAGATAGAAGATGCCGCTGTTGGCGCCGGCAGAAACCTTGAATTCCATCTGCAGTTCGAAGGCGCCGAACTCCTCGTCAGTCATGATGTCGCCTCCCCCGCCCTGCGGTGCGACCGACAGTTCGCCATTGGCAAACGACCATCCCTTGGCCGGGAATGCCGCGGCATCGGCACTGCGCCAGCCGCGCGTGGTCTTGCCATCCCACAGCAGGCGCCAGCCCTGCGCCTTTTCATCGGGATCGAGATTGTTAGGCAGGTTGTTGCGGATGAAGATGCCCATCGGCGGCAGGGGCTTGAGATTCTTCGTCCGCACGCGCAGATCTTTCCAGCTGGTAGTGCGCCCGGCCTCGTCCGGATTGTTGATGCTGTGCACCTGTAACCCGAAGAAGCCCTTTTTGGTGACGTCGTCGATGACGTCTGCGGCCGGACTGTCGTTGATCCACACGCGCATGCGCGGGCCGATGGCCTCGATGCGATAGTGATTCCACTCGCCGAACTTGTAGAGCGCCTTGCTCGGGGGATTCATCTCGCCCGTGTAGAACCACCCGCGCTGGGCCTCTTCATAGATGCCGCCGCTCCATTGCCGTTCTGAAGGGTCGATGTCGGCCTGGTAACCGTGCACCCGGCCATTCTCGAACGCAGGCGTGCTGAGACTGCGGAACTGCACGCCCGAGTTGGTGGGCCCCACGTCCTGGCGCACGTCGAACTCGAGGATGAAATCCCCATAGTCTTTTTCGGTGACGAGAAAGCTGTTGGCAACTCCCGGTCGCGAAGAGCCGACAATGGCGCCGTCGATGACCTTGTAGTCCGCGGCACCACCAAGCTGCTTCCAGCCCGTCAGCGACTTGCCGTCGAAGATCGGAGCGCCTTCATCGGCAGCGATCGCGGTTCCACCCAGCACCAGCATGGCCAGCGCACAAACAACAACACGCATCCGATTCCCCTCGGTTGATCTCAACCTGCAGCGAAGGCTTCGACCTGGATCGCCAGTTTCACATCCATCCCGAAGCCGAAGGCTTTGCCCCAGCCGACGCCGAATTCTTCCCGATTGATGGTGGTGTATGCATCCGCCCCGCAGAACTCCTTCTTCTTCATCGGGTGCACCATGCATTTGAACGAGCGGACAGTGAGTGTCACGGGCTTCGTCACACCGTGCAGCGTGAGTTCACCCTGCACTTCGGTGGGCGCGCCATCCTTGAATTTGACCAGCTTGCCCTTGTAAGTGGCGGTGGGAAACTTCGCCGTATCCAGCATTCCCGCATCGCCACTTTTCACATGGGTTTCGAGTTTTTCGAGGCCAAAGTCGATCGAATTCGTATTGATGACAATGTCGACGGTGCCGCTCTTCGCTTCGCGATCGATGACCACAGTCCCGGAGCTTTCGTTGAATTTGCCGCGCCACACCGACATCCCGCCGAAATGATCCGCTTCGAAGCTCGGATGAGTGTGCTCCGGGTCTACCTTGTATGTGGTCGGCGCAGCGGCAGCCGCGGTGGCCACAGCACAAGCAGCTACAAAGGCAATCTGGCGAACGTTTTTCATAGGAGGCCTCTCCATGTGGCGCATGGCCGGAAGGTTCGGGACGCTAACACAGCACGCGACCCGCCTGCTCCGCCCTTCACTGCGTCAGTTCCCGCCGACGCGCCGCGAAGAACGAATTCAATAGTCGTGCGCTCTCTTCCATGAGCACGCCACCAAAAACATCCACTCGATGATTCATCGAGGGCATGGCGAAAACGTCAGTCGTGCTGCCGGCGGCACCCGCCTTCGGATCCCAGGCGCCAAACACCAGGCGCGCCACGCGCGCATGGACGATGGCTGAGGCGCACATGACACAGGGCTCCAGCGTCACATAAAGAGTGGTGCCATTGAGACGATAGGAACCCAGGGATTTCCCGCCGGCACGAAGCGCTTCGATTTCGGCATGGGCAGTGGGATCGTGGCCGGCAATCGGTCGGTTTGCGGTGACCGCAAGAATGGCATCACCCTGCACAAGAACGGCGCCCACAGGCACCTCGCCCGCGGCTTCGGCGCCGCGCGCGGCTTCGAGCGCCAGGCGCATGAAATCGATGTCATTGCGTAACGGCAAAACGGTATGGGTGGAAGTCCTTAGTGATTTAACCCTACCAAACTACTAGTGTTTTGGCAGGATTTCGGAGCGTCGCACCATGAGCATCACGGAAAAAGTCGTCGCCGCGCCTGACAGGCTGGCGGAGACCAACGAAACACTGCTGAATGCCGAACGGCAGCGTTCTGTGGGCCAGTCCGCGAGCGCCATCGCATACGACATCGACGTCGCCATCGCCCCGATCACTCTCTATGCCAACGCCCTGCTCGAACACGAATCGCTCAGCGAGCGTGCGCGACATTACCTGGCCAGTATCCGGCGCGCCGTCGATGACGTATCGCAAAACGTCGGACGGCTGCGCGAACTCGATCGTCCGCGCGATGATCTGCCGGGTACCGTTTCGCGCACGCAGCGACCGACTGTCTCTGTGCGAAGTCTCCGTGTCTTGCTGATCGACGATGATCCATCGCTTGTAGAAGTGATGCGCACCTCGCTGATCGATGAAGGCCACAAGGTGAGCACCGCAAACGGCGGGCAATCGGGCATTGACACTTTTCGGGCGGCGCACAACAGCGGCCTGCCTTTCGACATCGTCATCACCGACCTCTCCATGCCGGACGTCGACGGGCGCCAGGTGGTGGCAAACCTGCGTACCATTTCTCCCGGCACACCCATCATCCTGCTGACGGGTTGGCGACATCAGCTGAAGGACGGGGCGGAGCGTTCGCTGAACGTCGACCGGTTGTTAGGAAAACCGCCGCGCATTCGCGAGTTGCGCATGGCGCTTGCCGAGCTCACCGGGCGCCGCACCTCCGACCGGCTGGGTTAGGCGGGGATCGCAAGGCTCACGACGCCGGCGACGATGAGCGCCGCGCCGACGATGCGCCAGGGACCCGAATCCTCGCGCAGCAGCCGCGAACCGAACCACGCGCCCACCAGAGTCGACAACTCGCGTGCAGGCGCAACGTGGCTGATGGGCGCGAGGCGCATCGCAAACAAGACCAGGATGTATCCGAGTGGCCCGAGCACGCTCACGACGATCACCGGCCTGCGATAGGTGCGCGCCTCGAGCGCCACACGCGCGCGATCTCGCCAGGCGCGCGGCGCCAGCACCACCATGCGAAACATGTTGCCCGTGAAATCGATGATGAACGGCGAGATCAACAGCACTTTCACGGCCCATCCGTCATTGAGTGTGTAGGCTGAAATCAGGGCGCCGGTGAGCAGTCCGTAAAACACGCCGACGCCAGGCGCACGGCGGTGATGCCCGACGAGCCCTGCCACCAGCAGGATTCCGCCGACGATCAGCAGCATGCCGGCAACCGACTGCGCGGTGAACGCCTCGCCTAACAACAACCCAGCGCCAATGAATGACAGCAGCGGACCCGTGCCACGAGCGATGGGATAGACGACGGACAGATCGGAATGACGGTAGCCGGTCTGCAGACTCAGCGAATACAACAGGTGCAGCACCGAAGTGGCGGCAAGGGCAAGCCAGTGGCGCGACTCGAACGCAGGGCGTTCGACGATGATCACTGCGATGACTACCGGCCCATAGATGAGTACTGATCCGGCGGAAAAGAGCCATACGAAGTGGCGACATTCCGCGGCGACCTTGGCGTAGATGTTCCAGCTTGCGTGCGTGAGCGCGGCCAGCAGCACGAGACTGAGCGCAAGGATCGTCATTCGGCGGTGTAGCTCATTGCTTCGAACTTCAATTCGAATCACTCGGGTTTGCAAACCCGTTCCCTACCATCAGAAAAGGCCTCATATGTAAAGCCTTGCATCGCTAATGAAGGAAAATGCTATTGACACCGGTTACTTGCTCAAGCCAAGATCAAAACCAATCAAAAGCGATCACCAATAGTCGCATCATCGAGCAAATGGAATCGCCGTAGCGGTCTCAACAGCCACGGCACTGCGAAAGAAAACTCGCCGCTCCGGCGGCATACGAAAGGCGGAATCGCGTTTTCCCGCCCTCCTGTACACGAAAAAAAACGCGAAAACTTTGCACTCGGGGGAGGGGCAAGAAATGAGGCATTCAACTCGTCAGCGGAAACACGGTCACCTTTTTGGCTTTTCGGTGGGCCTGGCCGCCGCCGTTCTAATCGCCGCGCCCGGCGCCGCCATCGCAGAGACGACGGAACAATCCACCGAGAAAGCTTCCGCACCTCAGTCCGAGGAAGTCGAAACTGTCGTCGTCGTGGGAACCCGCGCGAGTCTCAAGTCAGGACTCGAGCGCAAACGCGCTTCCGGCACAGTAGTGGACTCGATCGTTGCCGAAGACATCGCGCAATTCCCTGACAAGAACATCGGTGAGGCGCTGGCGCGCGTCACCGGCGTGCAGCTGGTGCGTGATTTCGGCGAAGGCATTCAGGTGTCCATCCGCGGCGTCGCACCAGAGCTGAACCGCATCGAGATCAACGGCATGAGCGTGTTGTCCGCCAACGGTGGCAGCAGCCGATCCAACGACTTCCGCGAGTTCGCATCCGAACTCATCAAGTCCGTAGACGTCGTCAAGGGCTCGACGGCCGATCTCACCGAAGGCGGCATCGGCGGAACAGTGAGCATCAACCTTCGCAAACCGCTCGAGCTCAATGACCCACTGATTTCTTTGACAGCGTCCGCGGAGCAGATGTCACTCGACGGCGGTTGGGAGCCGCGAGTGAACCTCACCGCAGCCACGCAATTGTTCGACGGTCGCTTCGGAATCATGGCGAACGTCACATACGACCATGTCCTCACGCGCCAGGACTACCTGCGCAATACCGAGTGGGTACGCCTCGGCGACTGGGACGAATCGGCAGAAAAGACCATCGACAGCCTGAACCCGGCATACGCGGCGGTTGCTACCGAAGCGGCCTGCCTCACGGCGTTCACCGTCGCCGCTGATCAGAACGGCTGCCGCCAGCAATGGTGGGACTACAGCCCCCGTATCTCGCGTTACGGCATCTGGTTGCGCGATGACGAACGTTCATCGGCCCAGCTGACCCTGCAGTACAAGATCAGCGACGGGCAAACTGTCTGGGTGGAAGGAACTCGTGGCAAGCGCACGCAGTTCCTCAATGACCACAACTACGGCACGGATTTCACGGCCGCAAACCGCGTGGCCAATGTCCCCGCTGACGTCTACAACGGGCTCGCGGCGAGTTCGGTGGTGACGGTTCAGGATCATCACGTCACCGGCTGGACGGTGGCGAACACGGCTCCTGGCCGGGATGCTGCATTCGGCACTTCCGCACGCGGCTTCGATCTGGAAAACACCACGGACTACCTGAGCGCCGGCTACGAATACGCCGGTGAAGTGATCCAGGCAAAGCTTGCAGTGTCCGATGTCGACAGCTTCCGCAATGACGACACCAATTCAGCCAACTTCACGGCTCGAATTCCGGGGTTCAGCGTCGCTCTCGATGGCGAGGGCGTGCCCCGGTTCACTTTCCCCGCGGGCTTGTCGATGGAAGACAACGCGCCCTACTACACCACGCAGCTACAGTATCGTCCCTCGGAGAACGAACTCGAAGAACGCCAGGCATCGGCCGACTTCGACATCACGCCGGACCTGCCATTCATCAAGAGTTTTGAAGCAGGAATTCAGCAACGCGAGACGACGTCAGTATTGTTCAACGGCGGCGGATATCACGACTACGTCAACAACGTCGATATTCCCAATCTCAACATCAACCTGACGGGCAACCTCGTAGCGGGCACGCAGGCAAACACGGTGACCCCGGGCACCACGTTCAACGCTTACAACCTGACGTACGCGTGGAACACGGCGACGTTCAATGAGGCGCTGAACCACAGCACGCGAAGCCCAGGCACGTTCTATAACGGATTTGACGTGAGCGGCGGCGCCATCCCGACCGACTGGCGAGTTCCGGTGTTCGACGACCTCGCGCCGATGTACAACACCGAACACTTCACTCACGACGAACTTCGCGACGTGACCGTAAACGGTACGGTCTACAACCGTCTGCCCGCGCACGACCTGACGGAAGACATTTTCGCCGAGTACTTCAAGATCAATTTCGAAACCGACGTGTTCGGCATGAGAATGTCCGGCAATGTCGGAGTCCGCCAGGTCAATACGGAAACTTCGGCTGCCGGCGCGATCGTTCGCAATGAGCGTCGACCTGGCGCGACACCAGGCACCTTCACGGACGTGAACACGGGCACGGTACATTCCAGTTTCGCACGCGATTATTCGGACACTCTGCCGAGCGCGAACTTCCAGTTCCAGATCAAGGAAAACTTCAACATCCGCTTGGGTTACGCCGAGCTGATGTCGAGGCCTGCGATCACAGACCTCGCTCCGACCGGCACCTGCACGATTGACGTGCGCCCCGGCTTCGCTACCGATGCCGACGCGGACGACTGCAACATCGGCAACCCGGGGTTGAAGCCGTATCGAGCGAAATCGTACGACCTCGAGTTTGCGTACTACCCCACACCGGAGGTCGAACTTCGCCTCGGCGGCTTTTACAAGGACATCAACAACTACATCCTGGGCCGCGTCACGTTCGCGAACGTGAACCTGTTCGGCGATGGCGTGTTGTACGACGTCACCACTCCCATCAACGGTGAGGGCGCCAAGACGCAGGGCATCGAAACGTCGGTCCAGGCACCGTTCACGTTCCTGCCAGGCTGGATGTCGGGTTTCGGCGGCCTCGCGAACTACACCTGGACGGATGCGAAGGACGTAGGGCTGTTCAGCCAGCTCGATGGCGCGCCGCTGCCATTCCCCGGGCTCTCCGAGAACAGCTACAACCTCGTGTTGTACTACGACAAGGGCCCCATCAATGCGCGCGTGGCCTGGAACTCACGCAGCGACTGGCTCGTCTCGGCGGCTGACCGCAGCGGCAACCCGGTCTTCCGCGCCGGCGAAGACTTCCTCGATGCGCGGCTTCAGTGGCGCATCAAGGGTGAGGAGCTGTCGGTATTCATCGAGGGCAAGAACCTCACGGATCAGGCCTCGCTGTCATACGCTGGCGACAGGATCCGCCTCTCGGAGCTGGGCTGGCCCGGACGCCGCTACTTCATGGGCGTCAGCTGGAAGCCGATCAGCTGATCGTCTCGCGAGCAGAAATGAAGGCGCGTGGGTTTTGGCCTACGCGCCTTTTCTTTTTGTCCTAGCCCGCGGAGGCCAAGCGGATTTGTGTGCTGGGGTAGGCTAGCTCCGTGGCGAAACGACTCGCGCTTTTGATCCTGTCGATGATTCCGATGCTTGGTCGTGCCGAAAACGGCGACTGGTCGACTACCGTCTACGGCGCCGCGATAGCGACCCAGCCGGCGTGGGAAGACCTCATCATCGACGCACCCAACACGGGATTCGCCGATGCCTATCTAGTGGCGCTGGCAGTGTCGCGCCAGTACGCCGAGCGAAAACAGGGCGCCCTCACCTTCGAGGCTGAAGGCCAGATCGTGAAGTATTTCGTCGACCAGACGCATTGGGAGTTCAATGCAGTGCCGGTCGTGCTTCGCTGGCACCGGTTCCCGTGGAGCGAACACGTCGCGACCTCGGCGGCCTTCGGGCTTGGGCTCTCATACGCCACGGAATTGCCGCCGGTCGAGGTTGAGCTCGAACACGAGAGTCACCAGACGCTGGTGTACTGGGTGCTGGAAATGACCGGAGGGCCGGTGGACGCCCGTTGGGCCGTGTCGCTGCGTATCCACCACCGCTCGGTGGCCTTCGGACTTATGGGCGAACAGGGCGGCATGAACGCCGTGGGTCTCGGCGTCCGCTATCGGTTGTGGTAAATGCTTCCGCATGAATGACGTACCCGTCGACGTACCCGTCAATGACCACAACCTCAAATGGCTGCGGGAACAGATCAGCATGGGATGCGACATGTCCCAATCGGTGGACACACTGCGCAAACAGGGCTATTCCGATCCGGCCATTCTCGACGCCTTCGAGGCGATCCGTCCTCGCGGCAATGCGCTGGCGGAAACTTCGCCGCCGCCGCTTATCCGGCGCATGCCGAAAAATCTGCATCGCGTCGACAATCCGAATCTCGAGCTCTACACGCTCGACGATTTCCTGAGCGCGAAAGAATGCGTGCGCCTGGTTGCGCTCATTGACCACCACCTGCACCCCTCGACGCTGTCTTATCCCTCCGACGACAAAGCATTTCGCACCAGCCAGTCGTCATATCTGTGTCACCTGAAAAGCCCGGTCGCGGTGAACATCGACGCCAAGATTTGCAAGACGATGGGCATCCGCGTGGAATATTCCGAGGGCATTCAGGCGCAGCGCTACGACGTCGGCCAGCAGTTCAAGCCACACTGGGATTACTTCACGCCGGATACCGACGCGTACCGGCGCCTGGCGGGTATACGCGGCAATCGCACCTGGACATTCATGGTTTATCTGAACGATGTGCTGGAAGGCGGCGCTACGCGCTTCACCAAGATCGACCATGCAGTCACACCCAAGGCCGGCACGGCGGTGCTCTGGAACAACCTCAATCCGGACGGCTCAACCAACGAATTCACGATGCACTGTGGCGAGCCAGTGATTCGCGGCCACAAGATCATCATCACCAAGTGGTTCCGCATTCACGGCGACGGACCGGTGTTCCACGAATAGCCGGGTCGCGGCCGCGGCGCCGCGTCGGACTATTTCTTCGACTTCGAGGCTTGCACTTCGCTGGCCACGAGATCCACCAGCTGCTGGGCGCCAAAGTCAGGCAGCGGTTTGCCGTTGACGAAAAACGTGGGCGTGCGCTCAACCTTGAGAGCCACAAGGTCGTCGGCTTCGGCTTGCAGAATGTTGTCCACGCCCGGAGCGAGCGCATCTTTCTGTGCCCGCGGCACGTCGATGCCGACTTCGCCCGCGATCTTCCAGGCGCGGGCCGGATCCGGTCCGGATTGCGGAGCCCATTCCTCTTGCCGCTCGAACAGCGCCGAGAGCAGTTCGTGGACTTTGCCCTGAGCCTGCGCCGCCACTAACAATCGCAGGGCCTGAAGGGAGGCCGGATGAAAGTCCGCGTAGCGCACCACGACGCGAACGTCTTGCGGATAGGTGAACAACAATTGCTCGATTACGGGCGCGAACGCGCGGCAGGCTGCGCAAGCCGGGTCGAGAATTTCGACCACCGTCACCGGTGCTTTGGCCGGGCCGAACGCCGGCGAATGCGGCCGCACGAGGCGCGCGATCTGTTCGGGCGTCAAAGGAACGGACTCATCTGCTGGCGCCGCAGGCGCTACCACTGCTTCGGCCGGCGGCTGAGCAGGCGCTGCTGCCGCAGGAGTCTCCCCGGAGCGCGAACAGGCCGCCAGGGCAACAGCGAAAATGCAAATCAGAATTCTCATGGCTCTCCGCCCGGTGAGTTGGTCAAGGTACCCGACGCGTACGCGAAACATACGTCAAATGGATTGTATTTGGAGACACCGAGGCGAGCAGCTCGAATCGGCATTCGCTGACTTCGCATTCACGACCGCGGTGTTAGCTTGCGCTGACCTTGTTCGGGAGCGTCACATGAAGAACGCCTTGGCCTGCTGATGTCCAAATTCGTCATCGCAATGATCCTGGTGGCCGCAATCCTGGTCGGCGGACTCGTCGCCCTGCTCCGCGGTCGTCGTACGCCCATGGGATCCCCGGAAGTGCTGGAACGCGCGAAGCAGAGGAACCGCGAACTCGATGCGCAGGAGCAGCGCGAAGAAGAACGCTAGCTCACTCGATGGAGGCCAGCGCACAGGCTCTTGCCAAGCCGCGCAGCACACTGCATTTTGGCGGCCCCCATCCACGGCAACGAGAGCATCCATGTTCAAACGGCGCGCATTGACGGCAATCCTGGGTTCGGCCGCATCGATACTGCTGGTCAGACCGGACTTCGCCGCCGATGAGGCGAAGGCTCCGGATCCCGTGAAGCCCACCGGGCCCGACCGGATCTTCCACTCCTCCGAGGTGACCAGTACCGGTTCGGTCACGATCGGTGGCAAGGCGGTGAGCTACCAGGCGATCGCGGGAACCTTGGTGGTGCACGGCCCAGGCTGGGACGATGTCTCCTGGCGCGAAGAGGCCGCCGCGCCTACGCCGGACAAGGACAAGAACAAGGACGGGCTGCCGCCGGAGTCCTCGATGTTCTACACCGCCTATTTCAAACAAAGCGGTGGCAAGCAGGGCGGTAGTTCGGCGCGGCCGCTGATGTTCATCTACAACGGCGGCCCGGGCTCGGCCACGTTGTGGCTGCACATGGGCGCCTTCGGCCCGCGCCGGGTCGTGGTGCGTGAGGACGGACACACACCGCCCGCCCCTTACCCGGTGATCAACAACGCGTACTCGCTGCTCGACACCACGGACCTGGTGTTCATCGATGCGCCTGGCGCCGGCTTTTCGCGCATCGCCGGCAAGGACAAGGAAAAGGCCTTCTGGGGTGTGGACAACGATTCGCATGCGTTCGCCCGCTTCATCCAGCAGTTCCTGAACAAGTACGGCCGGTGGAATTCGCCCAAGTATCTGTTCGGCGAAAGTTACGGCACCACGCGTTCGGCGGTTCTGGCCAACGAGCTGGCGAGCAGCTTCAGCATCGACCTGAACGGCGTGATCCTGCTGTCGACGATCCTCAACTTCGATCTGTCGGTAGATAGCCCGAGCTTCAACCCGGGCGTCGATTCCGCCTACGTCACGGCGCTGCCGACGATGGCCGCCACCGCCTGGTACCACAAGCGCCTGCCGGGCACGCGCCCGGCCGAGCTCGAACCGTTCCTGCGGGAAGTCGAGCAATTCGCGCTCAGCGACTATGCCGCAGCCCTTCAACAAGGCGGGCGACTGGATGGCGCCGGGCGCCAGCGGATCGCCGAGCGGCTCTCCGGTTACCTGGGACTCACCGTCGATTACCTGCTCAAGTCCGATCTCAGGGTCAGTGGCGGGCAGTTTTCACAGCAGCTGCAACTGCCGGGTGGGCTAACTACCGGCCGGATCGACACCCGCTTCACAGGTCCCAGCCTCGACCTGCTGAGCAAGGAGGCGCAATACGACCCGATGATCACCTCGGTCGGGTCGGCCTATGTCGCGGCATGGAACGACTATGCGCGCTCGATCCTGCGTTTCCCCGCGGAAGACGGATTCAAGATCTTTGCCCCCGTGTTCCCGGCATGGGACATGGCCCACCAGGCGCCCGGCATGCCGATGCCGTTCACCGGGCAAACCACCAACGTCATGCTCGACCTGGCGACGGTGATGAAGCAAAACCCCAATCTCAAGGTGCTCAATACCGGCGGCTACTACGACCTGGCCACCCCTTACTTTGAAGGGGTGTACGAGATGGAACACCTGCCGATCCCCGACTCGCTGCGCGCAAAC
>Ga0207689_10004298_pt1 | contig 12967 bp, 6 predicted proteins | sample KBSMisM52_FD_184312 | JGI IMG/M metagenome (GOLD analysis project Ga0207689, IMG submission 184312) | Miscanthus rhizosphere microbial communities from Kellogg Biological Station, Michigan, USA - KBS Miscanthus M5-2 (SPAdes) (version 2) | ecosystem: Host-associated > Plants > Roots > Rhizosphere... | reverse complement strand
GGTTCTGTATCACTTGCCGCAGTATTGGTTAGACGCGTTTGGCCTGAGCCATCAGGATTCATTACGTAAATTTCGCGGTTGCCGTCACGATTAGTAGCAAACGCGATTTCGCCATTTGCGGTTGGACCTGCGGGAGTCGGCGTTGGCGTAGGTGTAGGCGTTGGGGTTGGAGTCGGAGTTGGAGTGGGTGTTGGAGTCGGCGTGGGTGTGGCTGTTGGTGTCGGCGTCGCTACTGGTTTGCATTTTCCCGCGCTGTCGCTGTTGTAGATTGCCTGGATCTCAGCAATGTCGAGTGCTCGATTGAATAACTCGACCTCGTCCATTTGGCCTAGGAAACGTCGTCCAGCAAGTACGCCGGCAGGTCGAAGCCCCAGGTAGAGATCGGTGGATGTCTGTGGAGTGAATGTACCCAGCGTTTGTTGGGCGACGACGAGTCCGTTCGCGTACACTTTTGCTATGCCACTTGATTTGTCATAAGTGACTGCGACGTGTTGCCAAACATTTGGCGCGAGAATTCCGGAGACAGTTGAAAAGACGTGGTGAGTTCCCAACGTATCGGTGAGGTTAACGAAGATGCTTCCTGGACCTTGTCCACCCTCGGCAAAGTCGGCGGACATCCACACGTGTACACCTTCTGTCCCAACGGCGCTGTTCCATTCAATTAATGGACGCGGCGTGGAAGTCTGAGGAACCTTGATCCACGCGTCATAGGTTAGCCCGCCACTTGCTCCAACATCGAGCAGTGCTGCCTGTGGCACCTTTGCGTTGTCGTCGACTCCGTCAAATGAAAGCGACTGCGCGACTTTGCCGGTGACAAACGACGGCGTACCAAAGAGCAGGGCAGGATTAGATCCTTGTAAGTCGGTTGCGTCTCCATCGAAGGCCCACCAACCAACCAAACCCGAGGGTGCCGTCGTACACGCTTGTGGCACGACTACTTCAAAGGCTCCAATGTCACAGCGAGACACGCCGTTGGAATCACCATCCTTCGGGCGCAGAGACTGTCGCTGATCGGCTGCTTCACAAGAATCGCCTCCGCTACCAGGCGTCAAGGGATTTGCTGTGTCGATTGCCGTGCTGCCAGCCAAAAGCGCTCGTGTGAAAGTTGGACCACCGTTGTTTTGTAAAGCTCCGAGCAGAGGATTGATTGGCGTTGCAGCTGTGCCCGTTTGATCCCCGGTTGCATTGGTATGAAGTGCACCACCATCTTTGATCCCGATCAGGTTGTAGCCGGCTGAAGTGAAGGTTGAAGAAGTGCGAATATCCGGGGCGAAACCAGAGTCACTGGTGTTGAGTGCAATGATTGTGTTTCTGAGTGCGCCGATGCCAGTGCCTTGAAACAACCCACCTCCGTGATTGGTTGCGCGATTATTGGTGATGGTTAGATTGTTAAGAATTAGTGGTTTGGTTTCTGTTCCGTCCTGGAAGAAGAGTCCGCCACCAAGGTCACCGGTATTGCCATCGATGGTTGTGTTTGTAACGGTCAATGACGCATCAGAGCTAAAGATTCCGCCTCCCTGCATAACTGCGGTGTTTCCGGAGATAGTGCTATTCGAGATGCTGCCGCTGCCGCCAGCAAGAAAGACACCGCCAGAGGTCCGGTTTGAAGTGTTATTCGAGATGTTACAGCGATTGATCACGAGCGATTCAAATCCGCCGCCGAGGCCCGTGGGGACCGGTTCGCGAGCGATGCTGCCTTTTTCATTGGCGTGATTGTTGATGAAAATGCTGTCGCTGATAGCGAGCGTGCGGGCGCCGGAAATGGCGCCGGCTTCGCTTCCCGCGCTGTTGCCGTCGAAGTTAGAACCGGAAATCGTGGTTACTCCCGACGTCAATATTGCGCCGCCGCTACCGTTAGTCGCTGAGTTATTCAAAAAGGCACTGTCGGTTATAGTGACGCGCGCCCCAGCGCTCTGGGTGTAGAAGATTGCACCGCCTCCGTTGAAGGCTTGGTTGTTTCTAAAGGTGCTGCCGGCAATTGTAAGAGTCGGAGCGTAGATCGCTCCGCCGTTAAAGTTTGTGGCTCGGTTGTTTTCGAAAGTGCAGTTGTTGATCTGCAAGGGGCTGGCGCCGGCTTCGATGGCTCCCCCACCGTTTGGGGCAGTGTTGTCGGTGAAGACGACGTTATTGAGCGTAGTTGGAGCGTCCGGAACCAGGGCGCCGCCGAGATCGTCTGATCTCCCACCCCGCAGAGTCACATCACTAAGACTTAGGCTTCCGGAATTGCTAACGGCCATCAAGCGAAATAGCGCAGTTGCGCTCGGGTCGCGCTCGATGATCGTGGTGCCCGGTCCGGCACCCTGAATCACGACGTTGCTGGTGATACGGGGCAATCCCGTTGCGGTGGCGTCGTCGATGACACTGAGCGGGTAAGTTCCTGCCGGAAGAATAATCGTATCGGTGCCCGCGCCCGCGCTGCAGCCATCAACGGGCAAGTCGGTGTTAGCTGCCTGAATCGCTTCACCTAGCGTGCAATCGCCGATGATACCTGGCCTTTGAGCGGTAGAGTTGACGGTAATCGTGGATAGAGGCGTGAGAAGGGAACTGGGGGAGCCGATACTGCTCAGGAATGAAAGCGGACCGGAGACGCTCAGGACCGAGGGGTTGACGGAAGCTCTGACAGTGGTGGGTTGGTCTTCCTTTTTTTCGGCCCAGCCGGTTGGGCCAAAGTAGACAATCGAAGAGAGCAGGACGACGACAAACGCAAATAACGTAAGGGTGCGACGGGGTATTTTTTGAGTTGGATTGGGCATGATGCTACCAATTTGAATCGTGGGCTCGAACGGTTAATGACTTTCTAACTGCCTACTAATACACGCCGGAAAACATTTGGATCTCCCTCACCTTCCCTAATTTTTCTTCGTTTTTTCTAGGGACTCACGTAATAATGAGGAGTGAAGAGACATGGGCGACGTAACAGAGATCTTGAAATCCTACGGTGACGGGGACCGCGCCGCCCTGGACGCACTGCTGCCCCTCGTCTATGACGAGCTTCGAGTGATTGCCAGAAGTTATTTGCGACAGGAACGCTCGGATCACACTCTTCAGCCAACAGGTTTGGTGCACGAGGCTTACCTTCGACTCGTGAACCAGCAACATGTTGACTGGCGCAACCGAGCCCAGTTTTTTGGACTGGCGGCAAGCATGATGCGGCGTATTTTGGTTAATCATGCGGAAGCAAAGCGGGCTCAAAAAAGGGGTGGTGGAGTGGAGAAGGTGTCGCTCGAAGAAGTGGTTGTAGCCTTCGATGACGACGTTCTCGATCTACTTGAACTAAACGAAGTCATGCTTCAACTCGAGCAGATCGACAAACAGAAGAGCGAGATCGTCGAACTCAAATTCTTCGGTGGTCTAACTATTGACGAAATTGCCGCAGTCACTAACACCTCAACGGCAACCGTGGAGCGTGAGTGGGCGTTTGCGCGCGGTTGGCTCTATAAGGCCTTGACCGAAAGGCAATCGGAAAGCGCATGAGCGAAAACCAGCGACAGGATCAGTGGCAAAGGCTGAATGAGATTTTCGCTGCTGCCATCAAGGCGGAACCAGGTAGGGAAAGCACGTTGCTTGAGGAAGCTTGTAATGGGGACGAGCGTTTGCGCTGTGAGGTTGAAGCCCTATTGAGCGCCGCCCGCAAAGCTGATGGTCGTGGCTTCTTGAAGTCGGATGTGTTCGAAAATGGCGCGAGTGTTTTGCTGGCGAACGAGATTCCGCCAGGCACGAAGATTGGCCCATATTGCGCTGTTCGCGAACTCGGTCGAGGTGGCATGGGCGTGGTCTATCTGGCGTTACGTGAAGGTTTTCAACAACAAGTTGCGCTCAAAATCATCAAGCGGGGGATGGACACAACGGCGATCGTTCGACGCTTCGTGCAGGAACGAGACGTTTTGGCATCGCTCAATCATCCGAATATCGCCCGTTTGTTAGACGGCGGCACAACTGATGGTTTGCCGTTTATAGCGATGGAGTATGTTGAGGGCGAAACCATCACCAAGTATTGTGATGAACACCGCCTCACAATCGATCAGCGTTTAAGTCTCTTCCGCAAAGTTTGCAGTGCAGTTGGTTATGCCCACCGTAATCTCGTGGTTCATCGAGATATTAAGCCCTCGAATATCCTGATCGCGAAGGAAGGCGAGCCAAAGTTGCTCGATTTCGGAATCGCTAAGCTCCTTTCTCCGGACTCGTTTGATAACCCCGCAGAAGCGACGATGACTGGCGCAAATTTACTGACTCCGGAATATGCATCACCCGAGCAGATTCGAGGCGAAACGGTCAGCACTGCCAGCGACATTTATTCCCTGGGAGTTCTTCTCTACGAATTGCTTTGTGGACATCGTCCGTTTCGTTTCAAGAATCGACTTGCCAGCGAGGTACTGCAAATTGTCTCAGAACGACAACCTAAAGCACCTTCAACGGCGGCGTCAGTTCTTGAAGACGACAGTGAGGTGACTAATAACGACAACCTGCGTGTCTCGCAACGCGCAATTGCAGAACTCCGATCAGAGAAGCCCGCGCGTTTGCAACGGAAGCTCGTGGGCGATCTGGATAACATTGTTCTAATGGCGCTGCGCAAAGAGCCCGAGCGTCGCTACCATTCAGTTGAACAACTGGCAGATGACATAAGGCGACACCTCGAAGGTCTTCCCGTCACGGCAAGGCGAGCAACATTTTCTTACCGCGCTTCAAAATTCATCGAACGTAACCGGATGGCGACCGTGTTTTCAACGGTTGCTCTGGTAGCGATCTTGGCTGGTCTATCAATATCGTTGTGGCAAGCCGCAGTCGCCCGCCGACAATGGGAACGAGCCGAGCGACGGTCCACTGAAGTAAGACGCTTGACCAACACGCTGCTGAAAGAGTTGCAAGGTGAAGTTGGTGTTTTGCCCGGTTCAGACAAGGCTCGCAAAAGGCTTTCGCAAATCTCAATCGACTATCTGAACGGCCTGGCTGCGGAGACGAATGATCCCGCAGTTTTGAAGCAGTTGTCAGAGGCTTATGTCCAACTTGGCAAACAGTACGGGTACGAGAGTGGTGATCCCGATCAGATTCACGGCGACATTCTTCGAGGGCTGGAGATATCACGTCGTCTTGTTGCTGCAGCACCCGGGGATGTTGATGCGAAAAAACTGCTCGCTACGAACCTGGCGGAGTACGACTTCTTTTGTGAAAAGGAACCGGCAGAAAAACTGAAGCTAAACCTTGAGCGAGCGCGACTGTGGGAACATATTCTAGCGACTAATCCCAGCGACGGCGAATCGTATTCAGAACTCGCTAGTGCTTACGGGACGCTTAATTATCTATACCGATTGTATGAACAGACCGACGAGGCCTCGAAGTACAGTCGTCTGGAAATTCAGATCCGCGAGAGAGAGGCAAATCTTCTTGAGAAGCCCAACGGCACTAACCATGAGCGCGACTTGTTGTCCGGCGACTACCTGAGTTTAGGTTCTGCATATGCTGAAGAATTGAAAGACGTGTCAACCGCCGAACGGTTTTACGACCGTGCTTTGAGCGTTGCTCAAGCATTGATAGCAGAACATCCTGACTACCGTCTCGGGTGGATTCGTTTTGCTGCAGCCAACCGCCAAATTGGCGAGCTTCAATATCGAGAGGCTAACTATCGATCGGCTTTGGATCATTTCCAAACCGGGTTAGGAGCGATTAGGGACGCAACTGCAAAATTGACAGATGCGCAGATGAGAGGTGCCGAACCGAGTTACATGTTGCATGTTGCAGAAAGTTTGTATCGCACTGGTCAAGTTGAACAGGCGAGGAAAATGTTGCGTGACGCGGGTGAAGTCAACGCGCAGATCATTGGTTTTGGTGGAACGGAAACTACAAACGCCGTAACCAACGCGCGCTTTCTAGGCTTGAGCGCCGAAGTTTATGAAGTTTTCGGAGAGACAGAAAAGGCATTGGCAGCGTATGCAGAAGCTGAAGCACTATGGAAAAAAGTTGTCGAAGCTCAGCCACAACAACAAACTGAGGCGAGTCTGCAGATCGCCAGACTTTGCCTCGGCAGAGCGGATCTCTACGCGGGATTAAGAGTGCGCACCGGAGAAGCGCGCAGTGAATATGAACGTGTGGTCGATATTCTTTCAAAACTGAAAGCGTCGAACCAGATCTCCCTGGGAGGATTGAACGAGCTCAACCAGGCTAAACAGAAATTACAAACACTGTGAGATTATTTGATCGTTTTCAACCTTCTGCTTGCACGACAGCTTCCGTCTTTGTTTCAGCCCGGCGAGCGGCACGACTCTCCACCCATTCGTAAACCATCGGCAGAATGATGATCTTGAGCGGACGCGTCACCAACCCGCCAACCACGACAATCGCAAGAGGCTTTTCGATCTCAGCGCCGGTGCCGGATGAAATGATAAAAGGTACCAAGCTGATGCTACCGATCAGTGCGCTTAACAACTCGGCGCGCAGGCGAACACTGGCGCCGGTAATCACAGCTTCGCGCAGTTCCATACCTCTATCGCGAAGTTTATTAATGTAAGAAACCATCACCAGTCCATTTTGCACGGCAATACCGAAGACCGCGATGAAACCGACAATAGCGGGAACGCTGAGGGGAAATCCTGAAATCAGAAGGAATGTCGTACTACCCACCAACGCGATCGGAATGTTGAAGATGATCGTGAGTGTGTTACGCAGAGAATTGAAGCAGGTATAGATTAGGACAAACACGAGAAGCAACGAGATCGGTATGGCGATAAGAAGCCGTCGCGTGGCCTGTTGTGCATTCTCGAATTGTCCGCCCCAGGTGATGAAATATCCGGGCGGAGTTTTAACCTGGGCCGCAACCGCAGCCTGCGAATCCTTAACAAAACTTCCGATGTCTCTTCCGGCGACATTGCATTTCACCACGATGCGCCGCAAAGCGTTCTCGCGACTGACGACCGAGTCACCACTGGAAAGTCGAAACGTAGCTAACTGTCCCAGCGGCACCTGTCCACCAACTGGTGCATTCACGAGAATGTCATTGAGCTTTTCAATCTGGTTGCGATAGTTTTCTTTCAGCCGCACGAAGATCGCAAAGCGGCGCTGACCTTCAAGCACGTCGGTCGCTTCATCCCCGCCGATGGCAATCTTGGCTACTTCAAGTACGTCAGCGATATTTAGTCCGTAGCGCGCCAACTTGTCGCGATCAAGAGAAATCTCCAGGTGTTCCTCGCCCGCCGACTGTTCCACTGCCAGGTCTTTCGCTCCTTTGACCTTCGACATCGCTTCGCGAATTGCTTCAGCTGTTTGGCGCAGAGTGTCCTCGTCCTCGCCAAAAATCTTGACGGCGATTTGAGCATTGATTCCTGAGAGTAGCTCGTCGTTGCGCGTTTGAATGACCTGCGAAAAGTTAAACTCGACGCCCGGAAATCCTTCCACGCGACGGCGCATGACATCGACTAACTCATCCTTTGTCCTGGCTGTGGTCCACTGCTCTTTTGGTTTCAGGCGCACATAAATTTCGTCGTTACTGACGCTTTCTGGATCGCCCCCTAACTCAGCCCGTCCGATCTTTGCTACAACAGTTTCAACTTCAGGAAACTCCCGCAACGTTTTTTCTATTTGCGTGGAAACCTCGACAGCGCGTGAAAGCGAGATGCTGGCGGGCATCGTGGCACGAACCAGCATATTGCCCTCATCAATCGTCGGCAGAAACTCGCTGCCTAAGATGAAAACATCGGCAACGCTCCAGATGAGCAAAGCGGCGGCAATGATCACCGTTAGGTAGCGGTGGGCCATCGTCCATTTCAGTACTGGAACGTAAATCCTCTTGAAGAATCCTACGATCGGATTTGTTCGCACTTTTCCCGACTTCATCCGCAACCACAAAGCGCACAGCATCGGTGCGATGCATAGCGCCATCAACATCGAGCCAATCATCGAAAAAGTGACTGCATACGCTAGCGGCTTAAATAACTTGCCTTCGACACCCTGCAACGTGAAGACCGGCAGGAAAACTGCTATGACGATAAGAATCGCGAAGAACATTGGTCGCCCGATTTCCTGGGCTGCCACCAGAATCGCTTCGCGCATTGAGTGTTCGCGGTGTTCCTCCAGGTGGCGATAGATGTTTTCCACCATCACGATGGTCCCATCGACCATCATGCCAATGCTTATTGCCAGGCCCCCTAACGACGTGAGATTGGCCGAGAGTCCTGAATACCACATCAGAATGAAGGCCACGAACATGCAGAAAGGAATGGCGGCGGCAGTGATAATCGATCCTCGAATATCACCCAACAGCACCAACAGAATGATAATCACCAACACTTCGCCCTCGATGAGCGACTTGACCACGGTGTGTGTGCTGCTGTCGACCAATTCGGATTGATCATAGTAATCAACCACACTGACACCATGCGGAAGCGTCTTATTGATCTCGGTTACCTTCTCTTTTACCCGTTCGATTACCTCCTTAGTGTTTTCGTTAATTCGTTTCAGAACGATGCCCGTGACCACCTCACCCTGGCCGTCTCTAGTGACAGCGCCCTGGCGGATCTCGTTCCCGATTTGAACTTGGGCCACATCGCTCACTCTAATCGACGTGCCGCCGCGAGAGTCGAGTACGATGTTCTTAATGTCTTCGACATCCTTAACGAGCCCTAACCCGCGAACGATATATTGATCATCGCCGTGCTCGATAAAGTTGGCGCCTTCGTTTTGGTTATTTGCCTGAATGGCTTCGAACAGCGATTTGAGCGGGATCTTGTAATTTACTAACGCCTGCTGATCAACGATGACATGATATTGCTTCACATCGCCGCCGAAGCTGAGTACGTCTGCGACTCCTGGTACAGTGCGAAGTTGCAGTTTGACGATCCAATCCTGAATAGTTCTTAACTCCTGATTGCTTTGGCCATGACCGACGATTTGGTAGAGATAGATCTGTCCTGTGCCGGTTGTGATCGGACCCATTGCTGGATCGAATCCCGAAGGAATGCTTTCCTTTGCGTCAGACAGTCGTTGAAACACTTGCTGCCGCGCAAAATAGATATCGACGTCGTCACGAAAATAGACTTGCACAACCGACAGACCGAATTTTGAGATCGACTGCACCCTAACCACTCCGGGGATGCCGTTCATTACGTTTTCGATCGGAAAGGTTATGAGTTGCTCAACTTCCTGTGGAGCCAGTCCCTCTGCCTCAGTGTCGATCTCTACCTGGACGGGTGTCACATCCGGAAAGGCGTCAACGTTCAATCTGGTGAGCGCGAAAGCTCCACCGGCGACGATGAGCGCCGACACAACGGCCACGAGCAATCGCTCGCGATAGAAGAAGGCGATAAAATTGTCAGTCATGATCCGACTCCGACATTTCTTGTTTTCGAAGCGAGCCACGGGCTTCGGCTTCGCCGCCTGATGTGAGGCATGGCTCTGCCTTGCCATCAAGTGGGCCATTAAGATTTTGGGCTCCGCCCTTCGCTGGATCGCAAATGAAGACTGGCCTGATTCTGACCAACCCGCGAAAGAAGGCGTAGCCGAAGTGAAAGGGGACTCTTAACGGCAAGGCGTAGCCATACCTCACATCAGGCGGCGAAGCCGAAGTCGAAGCTCCTTTCCGAAGAGACTCATAGTGAGTCAAGCATGTCCTTTGAACTAAGTTCTTCACTGTTCAGGATTGCCTTGTTGGAGCAATAGATAGTTGCCCTTGACTACCACCTTCTCGCCAGGGCTTAGGCCCTCGACAATTTCCAATCGATCACCGTTTTGAATTCCCGTGTGGACCTCTCGTTTCTGGTAACCGTTACCTTCGGCCACGAAGACGACTGTCTTACCACCATCGTTGAGCACGGCGGTTTGCGGGACCGAGATTGCGGAGCGATTCAGATCAGTAACTATTTCGACATTCGCAAACATGTCTGGCTTCAGTCTGCTATCAGGATTGGCTACTTCAGTGCGGACTTTGATCGTACGCGTTTCGGGATCAACAACGCTGTCAATGAGGATCACTCGACCTGTATAAGTTGATCCGGGCAGGGCGGGAAGGTTCACCTTCACTTCCTGGCCCATTCGTACGCGTGCCAGGTCCTTTTCGAAGACGTTGGCATCAATCCAGACCCGTGAGAGATCGATAATCTTGAAAAGATTTGCGTCAGTTCCTACGCTGGCTCCAACAGTGGCGTTGCGCTCGATCACTGTGCCTGCAATGGGTGAGTTAAGTGAAAAGACAGCAGCCAAGTCAGGTTTTTTGGGAAGCGAATCAATAGTGGAGCTGCTTAGTCCCAGTATCAAAAGATGACGGCGGGCAGCAGTGAGCGTTGCCTTGGCGCCGTTTACGGAGCTTTCCCCGGCTGCTTTGGCGACTTCGAGATCATGTTCGGCTGTCTGAAGGTTCTTTCCGGCTGTGATAGTTTTTTCATACAGCAATTTGGTTCTGTCATAGTTCTCTTGGGCGAGCCTGATCTCAGCAACTGATGAGCGTCGAGCATTCTCATAATCTGCAAGAGCTTTCAGATAATCGGCCTCAGCCTGATCGATGTCAGCGGATTCAAGGTCTGCGAGCTTTTGCCCTTTTTGAACTCTGCTTCCCTGGCCCGCGAAGAGACGAACAATTCTCCCTGCGTTAACAGGACCGATAACTGCGACGCGATCCTCTGGAACCAAAACCTTGCCGGTCGCGGGAATAACTCCCGCGATGGATTGCGGCCCAACTAATTCAATCTCAATCGCACTGTTCTTCGTTGGTGCCGCCGTGGTGTTCTGTCCAACTGAAGAATTAGCCGGAACATTAGCAGTACGTCGACAACCAACTGATGCCGCAATGAAGAGTAGTGCGATCGAGACTGGAAGTACTTTTCGGGAGTCAATAATAACGGGCATAACGGGATTCCTTTCCGATCTACTTTTTGAGTGGGGTAGCTGTGGCCAACTCGATATCGAGTAGCGACGTCTGATAGTCAAAAAGCGTTTGGTAAAAAGCGGCTAACGTTTCGCGCCGCGTGCGAATAGCATCGAGCAATTCGAGTGTCGAACTTTCGCCTGCCTTCAAAGAAAATTCCGTCAGTTTTTGGATGTTGTCGACCTTGGTTAGAACCCCGTTTCGATAGAGTTCAACTCGGCGCTTCTGAATTTGGAATGCGACTAGCGCTTTGTCCACATCACCGAGTATCTGGTTAGTAACGACGTGCTGCTGATTTTGCGCCTTGCTCTTTTCAATGAGAGCTTTGGCTCGTTCACCTTGATTGCGATCGTGTATGGGGAGCGGAATGCCGACACCAAAGTTGTAGGTGCTTCCCCCTGATGGAATCTGATCGATGCCGCCACCCAGCGTGAGGTCGGGAATGCGTTGCGCATTTTGCAACCTGATAGCAGCGTCGGCGGCACGCTCGCTGAGTTGAGCAGCCCTCAAATCAGGTCGCGCCGCCATTGCTTCGTCCACCAACTCCTTAAGAGAGAAGTTGTATGGCTCAGGATCCAGCGACCCGGACACGTCGATCTCCATCGCGCGATAATCACCGCCGAGGGCAACCCGCAAATCCCTTAAAGTCACTTCGTAATCCCGCTCTGAGTTGGCTACATCAGTATCAAACTTGAGTTGCTCGACCTCTAGTCGAGTCAGATCCAGACCAGCAATCTCGCCAGCTTGAACAAGTTCGGCGGTATCCTTAATGACCTCCGCAAAGGTTTTCTGATTTTCCTTCGCCAGATTGAGCAGTGATTGAGCCAGGACCACAGCGTAGAACTTCTTTTTCAGATCGTTCGTTGCTTGCCACACAACCATCTCAAATTCAGCACGGGTGACTTCGGAATTCGCGTTGGCGGTTTCTATTCGCTTGTTACGTTTTCCGCCAAGCTCAAACGTCTGGGAGACGCCGTAAGAGTATGTCTGAGGGTTGACGAAACTTAGCCTACTAAGAGGTATATCTGAGAAACCAACGCTTATCGCGGGGTTGGGACGAAGTCGAGCCGTCAACTTGTCAGCATCCGCTATGTCTATGTCATAGCGGGCCGCGACCAGTTGAAGGTTCTGGCGCAGAAAAATGGCAACGGCGTCTGAGATCGTAATAGACCTTCTTGAGGCTACTGGGGTGGGTTGCTGCGGTGCCCTCAGCATCGTCGCCAGGTTGATATTGATCTGTTTTGAAGTTTCGGTCGGCTGTTCTTGTGATCTGACTGAATGAGTCGTCATACAAAAGAAGAGCGCGAGAGAAAACAGCGCAGCGATCCATTGAATCCTTATCTGAACAATCATCGAACTTGCCTCTCAGAGTTTTTGTATACGAAAAGCCAAGCTCTCGCCTGAGACTTCAGAGATCGCTCAACGAGTTAACGCATGCGATTTCAGTGGCGAGTGGCGATCGAATTTGATTACTACAGAGAGATGCAAGGCGGTCCGCGACCACGTTGGGCTTTGGTGGAGATTGAAGAATACCCAACTGCAGGCGTACACACAGATGAGAGTTGCGAGGAAGTCGTGGGCGTGAGGCACGGCGTATGAACAAAACCATTGAAGAGTTGTTGCTGGAACTGGCAGGTCGAACACTCCGTGTGATGAGAGCGTCCCGTCTCCGAAGAGTGCGATCCGTCCGGGCCGCTGATGGCTACGGTCTTCGAAGGATTCGGACAAACACCATGACTATGCCCCGCTGCTACGGTAGACCCGTAAGCAAGCATGGCCAGCAATAAGTAACTAAGAGTTCGCCGGTAGACTATGGCCCTGGTCCTCAATGGAAGTCTGATCCAGTTCATCAGCGTGTTGTGTATCTTAATGGTTGGCGATGGCCACGTAAACCAAGCATCGTTCGCTTTAGGGTCTAAACACGTTTAGAGCCGCAGCACGCCGTCACCTCGATCATTCGACATCTCGCAAAGCCGGTGAAGGCAACTGCCTGAAAAACTCTCCGCCATGCCTCTGAACGCACCAGTTTTCACAAGTATGTTGTAGATGTCTGGCACTTTAGAGTTGAGGGGGCCGAACCTGATCACGCCAACTTTTAAGGTCGTGATCGCGGTCGTATCA
>Ga0207689_10004297_pt1 | contig 12968 bp, 8 predicted proteins | sample KBSMisM52_FD_184312 | JGI IMG/M metagenome (GOLD analysis project Ga0207689, IMG submission 184312) | Miscanthus rhizosphere microbial communities from Kellogg Biological Station, Michigan, USA - KBS Miscanthus M5-2 (SPAdes) (version 2) | ecosystem: Host-associated > Plants > Roots > Rhizosphere... | reverse complement strand
GAATACGACTCGGCCACGACCCGGAATGCGGCACAGGCATTTGCCGCGAAGTCGGGAAATTGCCTGTCGCTGGTGATCATGACGGCCGCGTTTGCAAAGGCGTTGGGGCTGCCCGTCACGTTCCAGACCGTCCTGGCCGACGAAACCGTGAGCCGCAGCGAAGACATTCAGTTCTTCATCGGCCACGTCAATCTGACGCTCGGCAGCGGGCGTCCCTTCGTCGGCCTGCGATCGACCACCCCCGATCTCCTGACCGTCGATTTCCTGCCAGCGCAGCAACTGTCCGGAATGCGCGCTCGGCCGATTCCCGAGCAGACCATCGTCGCGATGTACATGAACAATCGGGCGGCCGAGGCGTTCGCCCTCGGGCAGGTCAACGACGCCTATTGGTGGGCGCGCGCGGCCGTGCAGCAGGACCCGCTGTTCGTGAGCTCCTACAACACGCTCGGCGTCATTTACCGTCGTCACGGCAATCTGGCCGAGTCCCAGAAAGTGCTCGCCTACGCCATGGAGCGCGATCCGAAGAACACGCGCGTCATGTCGAACCTCGTTGCCGTTCTCACCGACCTGGGCCGGGTTGGCGAAGCGCAGGCGCTGTCCCGCAAGCTGGAACAGATCGATCCCAATCCCGTCTTCAGCTATTTCGACGGCGGCCGGAGGGCCATGCGCGACGGAAATTACCAGGTCGCCCGGGATCTCTTCACCAAAGAGGTGAACCGCGCGCCCTACTACCACGAATTCCACTACTGGCTGGCCAACGCGTACTTTGCCCTGGGCGAAGTCGAGCGGGCGCAACGGGAGCTCGCTCTCGCGCTCGAATACAGTACGACGCGCCGTGAACATGACGTGTATGCATCGAAACTCGATCGCATAAAGTCGTACCGGATACAGTAGCGCCGCCTCGTATCGACAATCAGCGAACGATCGGCGGCGCTCACTGGAGTACCTTTTCGCTTCGCGCTGCGGCATTCGCCCTTGCGGCGGCCCGGCGGGCTCATGCCGGATGCCGGCGAACAAACAAGTCTTGACGGAAATTCGGCGGTGACGACGGGAGTGGATGCTCGCAGGCTGCTCCGCGAGGCGATGCTGCTCCAGCGCTCCGGCCGGCTTTCCGATGCTGCAGCGGCGTACGAGCAGCTGCTCGCACGCTGGCCCGATGACCCGGAGGGCTGGTACAACCTTGCGGTCCTGCAGCGCCAGACGCGGCGGTTCGACGCCGCGCTCGCCTCGTACCAGCAGGCGCTCGACCGGGGAGTGAGCCGGCCCGAGGAAGTCCATCTCAATCGGGGCGTGATCTATTCGGACTTCCTGCGCCAGGATGACGCCGCTCTGCGCGAGCTCCGGAGAGCGCTTGCGCTCAACCCGGACTACGTGCCGGCGCTGGCCAATCTCGCCAACCTCGAGTCCGATCTCGGTCAGCGGGATGCTGCGCTTGCGACGTACGAGAAGATTCTGGCCATCGACCCCGGCTACCATGAGGCGCTGGCCCGGTACGCGAATCTCAAGGCGGTTTCAGGCCCGGACGATCCATTGGTCGCTCGGCTGCGGCAAGCACTGGCGGCGCCTTCGGTCGCGCCGGCGGACAAGACGAGCCTCGCCTTCGCGCTCGGCAACGTGCTCGACAGTTGCGGCGCCTACGACCAGGCGTTCGAGGCTTATTCTGTCGCCAACCGGCACAGCCGCGAGAGCGCGCCCGCCGGTGCCGTTCTCTACGAGCCTCGGCGGCAGGAAGCCCTCGTCGATCAGCTGATCGCGACCTTCGGGGAGCGCCCCTCGAAGGACGGAGCGCCCGGACCGCCCGCGCGGCCGATCTTCATCTGCGGCATGTTCCGCTCGGGCTCGACCTTGACCGAACAAGTGCTTGCGGGCCATTCCCGTGTCGTCGCAGGCGGCGAGCTCGACCTGATCCCCACTCTCGCCCAGACCGAGCTTGCGCCGTTTCCTGCGCGCATGGCGGAAATCCCGGCGCGGCAGCTCGAAGAGCTCGCGGCGCGCTACCTCGCTACCCTGTCCAGCCTGTTTCCCGGCGACCGGCACGTCACCGACAAGCGCCCGGACAACTGGATCTACATCGGTCTCATCAAAACCCTCTTTCCCGATGCGCGGATCATCCACACTACGCGCCACCCGCTCGACAACTGCCTGTCGATCCATTTCCTGCACCTCGATCACAGCATGGGTTACGCGCTCGATCTCATCGACACGGCGCACTACTACCGGCAGTACCGGCGTCTCATGGCGCACTGGAATGCGCTCTACGGCGCCGATATCCTCGATTTCCCCTACGATGCGTTCGTGCGCGAGCCTCGACCGGCGGTCGAGAAGCTGCTCGGGTTCTGCGGACTCGACTGGGAAGAGGATTGCCTGTCGTTCCACCGTGTGAGGAACGCCGTCAAGACCGCCAGCGTGTGGCAGGTCCGCGAGCCGCTTTACCTGCGCTCGTCCGGTCGGTGGCGAAACTACGCGCACCATCTCGCTCCGCTGCGGGAGTACCTGGGCGAGCTATGCGACCCGTGACCGATGAAGAGAGCGGACGCCGCAATCCTTGACCGGAGGGTTCCTTGACGAGCTTGGCATTCGAGATACGTCCCGCGACTACGAGCGATATCCCGGCGGTGCACGAGATGATCGGGCTCCTCGCCGACTACGAAAAGCTGGCGCATCTGCGCGTCGCCACGGAAGCCGATCTTGCCTCTGCCCTCTTCGGGGTGCGGCCCGCGGCCGAAGTGCTGGTTGCCTGCAAAAACGGCGAGCCTGCGGCCTTCGCCCTGTTCTTCCACAATTTTTCCACCTTCCTGGGGCGCCGGGGACTCTGGCTCGAAGACCTCTTCGTGCGGCCCGAGCATCGGCGGCAGGGGTGCGCGAAAGCGCTTCTGCACGCCTTGGCCGGGCTGGCGCGCGATCGCGGGTGCGGCCGCTTCGAATGGGCGGTGCTCGATTGGAACGCCTCGGCGATCGAGTTCTACCAATCGCTCGGAGCGACGGTGCTCCCGGACTGGCGCATCGTGCGCGTAGTGGGCAGCGCGCTCGATACGATGGCGGATGGAGGTTCCGAAGCCGAAAGAGCCTAGCCGGACCCGCCCTCTTCGGGGATAATTCGCGGCCCTTTCAAACTCGTGCCCCAAGCGCCGCCGGCAACTGTCTCTCGCAGCGCCGCCTGATTTCGTTCACCCACAACATCCGACGCCTGCCGATGCCCGACGCCGACCGCTTCTCCCTTTCCGACTTGCCCCCGCTGCGCGTTGCCGCCGACTACTGGTCGTTGCGCTGGGTCGACGAGGCCCGCGAATCCTATGCCGTGCGGAAGAATGTCGCGCTGCCGTTTCACGCGAGCCGCGATCGAGGGGCCATGGCCACAGTGCACGCCCACGGCGGCTATGGTTACGCCGCGACGGGCGACACGACACCTGCCGGATTGGCGGCAGCGCTCGAGCGGGCGGCCGAGCTTGCCCGGGCGACCGCCAGGTTCGCACTCGTCGACTCGCGGACGCTGCCGCGAAGCGCGGCGCGCGGCGAGTACGCTTCACCCGCAGCGCGCGTCCAGGCCCGCTCGCGCCGCGACTGGTACGAGCTCCTGATGCGCGAGTCGCGCGCGGCGCCCCCCGACCCGCGGATCGTGGACTGGGACGCGGGCGCCGACGTCGTCGACACGACGCATCGGCTCGTCACGAGCGAAGGCGGCGACGTCGTCCAGCACTTTCGCTTCCTGCTCGCGGGTATGTCGGTGACCGCGCACGCGGGTGGGGTCACGCAGACCCGGACGCTCAACGGCCATCGTGGAATCTGCCAGCAGGGAGGCGACGAGATTCTCGGGCGCTTCGCGTTCGACGGCGCGATGCGCCGCATTGCCGAGGAGGCGCTCGAGCTCATCGGGGCCCCCAATTGCCCGAGCGGAACGATGGACGTGCTGCTGATGCCGGACCAGATGATCCTGCAGATCCACGAGTCGATCGGACATCCGCTCGAGCTCGACCGCATTCTCGGCGACGAGCGGAACTTCGCCGGCACGAGCTTCGTCACGCCGGAGATGTTCGGGACGTACCGGTACGGCTCCGATCTTCTCAATGTCCACTTCGATCCCACGGTCGGCGAAGAGCTCGCCAGCTACGGCTGGGACGACGAGGGCGCTCCCGCCGAGCGCGTCCATTTGATCCGCAACGGGATCCTCGAGCGGCCGCTGGGAGGCGCGACGTCGCAGCTGCGCGCGGGCCTTCCCGGCACGTCGAATGCGCGCGCCGACAACTGGAACCGCCCGCCGATCGACCGCATGGCGAACCTCAATATCGAGCCCGGAGACGCAACCTTCGGCGCGATGGTCGCGGGCATCGAGCGCGGGGTGCTGATGGAGACGAACTGCTCGTGGTCGATCGACGACTCGCGCAACAAGTTCCAGTTCGGATGCGAGCGCGGACGGCTGATCGACAACGGCAAGCTGGGCGCCGTCGTCAGGAATCCCAACTATCGCGGCATCAGCGCGAACTTCTGGCGCAGCCTCGCGAGCGTGGGCGATGCCGGAACCGTGCAGGTGCTGGGCTCGCCGTACTGCGGCAAGGGCGAGCCGTCGCAGGTGATTCGAGTCGGTCATGCATCGCCGGCGTGCGTGTTCAGGAACGTCGCCGTGTTCGGGGGAGAACAATAATGGTTCCGCGCGAAGATACGGCGGCGGCGGCGACAATGGAGTCGTATTTCGACGACGTCGCCGCGGCGCTCGACGGCCTCGTCGCCGGCGGCGAGAGCTACACCGCATGGTTTTCCGGCGAAGCGTCGGAATTCGTCCGCTTCAATCGCGGCAAGGTTCGCCAGCCGGGAACCGTCGTCCAGCGCTACGTCGATGTCGATCTCATCCTCGGAGCGCGGCATGCGTCGCACCGGCTGTCGCTGTCCGGCAACCTCGCAGCAGATCGCGAGCGCCTGCGCGCCGCCGTCGCTTCGCTGCGCGCGGCATTGCCCGATCTCGATCCGGACCCACACCTCCTCGTCGCCACCGACGTCGTGTCGACGCGCGCGGCGCGCGGCGGTCCGCTGCCGCCGGTGGACTCGGTCGTCGACGCCGTGCTCGGCGCGGCACGCGGCGAAGACCTGGTCGGCCTCTATGCGGGCGGGCCCATCTACCGCGGCTTCGCGAACTCGTCCGGCCAGCGCAACTGGCACGAGACCCAGTCGTGCAACCTGCAGTGGAGTCTCTATCTCCGGTCCGACAAGGCGGTGAAGTCCACGCTGTCGGGGTTTGCATGGGACGATGCGCTCCTGTCGGCGAAGATGGATGCGGCGCGCGCCTCGCTCGCCCAGCTGGCGCTTCCCGCGAAGACGCTGGCGCCGGGCAAGTACCGTGTCTTCCTGTCCCCCGCTGCTCTCGAAGACATCGCGGGATTGTTGTCGTGGGGCGGATTCTCCGCGCGCGCGCTCGAGACCCGGCAGGGAAGCTTGAGCCGCATGCGCAGCACCGATGGCGGCGGCGCAGGCGCCCTGCTCGATCCACGCGTGACGATCTCGGAGGGGACTGCACGCGGCGTCGCCCCGGCTTTCCAGAGCGAGGGGTTTGCGCGGCCGGCGAAGGTGGCGCTGATCGAAGGCGGGCGCCTCGTCGGCGCACTCGTGTCGCCGCGGACTGCGCGCGAGTTCTCGCTCACGGCAAACGGCGCCAACTGCGACGAGGCGCCGGAGTCCCTCGAGATGGCAGGCGGCGCGCTCCACGCGAGCGAAGCGCTGGACGCGCTGGGCACCGGTCTCTACATCGGGAACCTGCACTACCTCAACTATTCCGACCGGCCCGCGTGCCGGATGACCGGCATGACGCGCTTCGCGACGTTCTGGGTCGAGGAGGGCAAGATCGTCGCGCCGGTGAACGTGCTGCGCTTCGACGACACGATCTTCCGGATGCTCGGCGAAAATCTCGAGGCTCTCACGACGGAGACCGAGCTGATCCTCGAAACGGGAACCTATCGCGAGCGCGCTCTCGCCAGCATGCGCCTGCCCGGCGCGCTCCTGTCTGAGCTCGCGTTCACGCTGTAACGGTGTAGCGGTGCAACCGCCGACGGCGCCGCCCTGACTTCGGGCGCAAGCAAACCGGTTCCGTCTATTGCATGGCGGGCAACTTCTCGCCCTGCCAGCCCTTGGGGATCGACGCCAGGAGCCGCTGCGTGTATTCCTCGCGCGGGTGGCGGTAGATCTCGTCCGAGTTCGCGATCTCGACAATCCGCCCCTCGTTCATCACCATGATCTCGTCGGCGATGTACTTGACGACGGCGAGGTCGTGCGAAATGAAGATGTAGGAAAGGTGGAATTCGTCCTGCAGGTCCTGCAGCAGGTTCAGCACCTGCGCCTGCACCGAGACGTCGAGCGCCGAGACGGACTCGTCGCAAATCAGGATGTCGGGCTTCATCGTGAGGCAGCGCGCGATCGCGATGCGCTGCCGCTGCCCGCCGGAAAACTCGTGCGGATACTTGTAGAACGAGACTTCCGGGAGCCCCACCTTGCCGAGGAGCTCGAAGGCGAGCTCGGTGCGCTCCTGGGCGGATGAGCCGATGCCGTGGATGTTCATCGGCTCGGTCAGGATGTGCCCGACGGTGAAGCGCGGATTGAGCGAAGCGTACGGATTCTGGAAGATGATCTGGATCCGCCGCTTGTACGCCATGAACTCCTTCTGCGACATCGAGAGGATGTCGCGGCCCTCGAAGATCGCTTCGCCCGACGACGCTTCATGGAGACGCATCAGCGTCAAGCCGACCGTCGTCTTGCCCGATCCCGACTCGCCGACGAGCCCGAGCGTCTTGCCCTTGGGCAGCCCGAAGGACACATCCTTCACCGCCTCGAACTTGCGCCGGCCGAAGAGGCCTTCGCGCGAATAGAAATCCTTCCCGAGGTTCTTGACGTCGAGGATGATCGGATCGCCTGGCGAGATGCCGCGCGGGCGCTCGGTCAGGTTCATCGCGTGCGCGCCGCCGTCCATGAAATCCTCGATCACCGGCAGCCGCACCGGACGCCGGTCGAGGCGGGGCCGGCATTGCAGCAGCGCCTGCGTGTACTTGTCCTGCGGATTCTCGAACACGCGCTTCGCCGGGCCCTGCTCCTTGATCTCGCCGTTGCGCATAACGACGACGTAGTCCGCGATTTCTCCCACGACCGCGAGGTCGTGCGTGATGAAGAGCACGGACATCTGGTGCTTTTTCTGCAGCGCGGCGATGAGGTCCAGGATCTGCTTCTGGATCGTGACGTCGAGGGCGGTCGTCGGCTCGTCGGCGATCAGGAGCTTCGGCTCGCACGCGATCGCCATCGCGATCATCACGCGCTGCTGCTGTCCGCCCGACATCTGCGACGGGTAGGCGTTGATCTTGAACTCGGGGTCGGGAATGCCAACCTCGTCCAGGAGCGCGATCGCGCGCTTCCTCGCCGCGGACGGGCTCAAACCCATGTGGAGGCGCAGCACTTCGATGAGCTGATACCCGACGGTGAACACCGGGTTGAGCGAAGTCATCGGCTCCTGGAAGATCATCGAGATCTCGGCGCCGCGAAGGCTTCGCAGCTCGGCCGCCGGAAGCCCGACGATGTTGCGGCCGCCGAACAGGATGCTGCTCGCCGGATCGACGATCGAATTCTCGGGAGGAAGGAGTCCCAGGATCGCGAGCGAGGTCACCGACTTGCCGCTGCCGGATTCGCCGACGAGCGCGACGGTCGAGTTTTTCGGGATGTCGAACGAGATTCCCTTGACCGCCTCGAAGAGATGCGCGCGGTCGAGGCGGAACGCGACCTTCAGGTTCCTGACGCTGACGAGTGGCTCGGTGTTCGCGGTATCCATCAAGCTTCCAGCGCTGTAGTCGACGGCCATGGTGGGCACAACCCTGTGGGCTTCGGGAAACCGTGGGCCGCGGGTGGCGCAAGCCAGAGGGCGCCTGAAGTATGAAGCCCGAAGGCTTGCGCTGCCCACGGCCCTGCGAATACGTCCTTCATGCGCCCGCCAGTCCCTTGAGTTTCGGATCGAGCGCGTCGCGCAGCGCGTCGGTGAAGAGGCTGAAGGCCGTCACCAGCACGGCCATTGCCGTGCCCGCTGCAGCGAGCTGCCACCACTTGCCGAGGATCAGCTCGTTCTGCGCCTCGTTCAACATCGATCCCCACGACACGACGTCCACGGGGACGCCGAAGCCCAGGAACGAGAGGATGACCTCGGCCTTGATGAACTGGACGGTGTAGATCGACAGCTGCACCAGCACGACATGACTGACGTTCGGGAAAATGTGGACGAACATGCGGCGCGAATTGGACGCTCCGATGGCGTCGGCGGCCTGCACGTATTCGCGCGCCTTGTGCTTCAGGTACTCGCCGCGGATCAGCCGGAACGTGCCGGTCCACCCGGTGAGCCCGAGGATCAGGATGATCGTCCACGTCCCCTTCTGCTGCAGCACCGCAGCCACCGCGAGGATCAGCAGCAGATACGGAATCGAGCTGAAGACGCTGTAGAACCAGTTGAACGCGTCGTCGACCCACTTGCCGTAATAGCCGGCGATCGCGCCGAACAGCGTCCCCAGCAGCGTGGCGACCGCGGCCGCGGCCAGGCCGACGAATATCGACGTCTCGGAACCCTTGATCGTCTTCTTCAAGACGTCCCTGCCCCACTTGTCGCCGCCGAAAGGCAGTGTCGACGCGCGCGCTTCCGCGACATCGGCGGGCGCCGACTTCGCGTCCTTGCGAATGTCGGCCATCACGTCGGCGAGAGGATCGACGGATTTCCCGGACTCCGCGCCGGGCGTGGCGGCTTCTGCCGTCGCCGCCTTCTTCTCGCCGCGGATCTCCGCCAGCACGTCGGCGAGCGGATCGACGACTTCCGACTTGAATTCCACGGCAGGCGCCGCGGAACCGGGCGGCGTCACCGGGGCGGCAGGCGCCCCGCCTTCGATGTCGGCGCCGATGAACGAGGGCGGAGCGTAATTGACGCCCGTCTCCTTGGCCCAGTTGCGGGCAATGAGGCCGGTCGCCGACGCGATCATCATCAGGATGAATACCGCGACGATCACGAGCGAGACCATGCCGACGTTGTCGGACTTGAGGCGCTTCCAGGCGAGCGCCCAGAGTCCGGGCGATACGGTATGGGGAATCTCGCGCACGATCCGCCCGGATGCCTTGGGCGCCGTGCCGTTCGTCATCGATGCGCTGGTCATTTGAGCTGCACTCTCGGGTCGGCGGCCTTGTACATGAGGTCGGCCAGGAGGTTCGACGCCATCGTCGCGAACGCGACGTAGACGGTGAGCGCCTTGATCACCGGGAAGTCGGAGCGCTCGACGGCGAGGATCACCTCACGCCCGATGCCCGGTATCGAGAAGAAGCGCTCGATCAGGAACGCGCCCAGCAGGAGCCCCGGCAACCCCGCCATCAGATGGGTGATGATGGGCACCGAGGCATTGCGCAGCACGTGGATCCACATGATCCGGTTTTCGGAGAGCCCTTTCGCGCGCGCGGTGCGGACGTAATCCTGGTTGATCTCATCCAGGAAGAACGTGCGGTAGAGGCGCAGGTTGGGCGCGATGCTGACGACGAGGCCGATCAGGATCGGCAACCTCGCATAGTTCCACAGGTTTTCCCAGAAGCCGTTGCCCCACCCCTGCACCGGGAACCAGCCGAGCTTGTAGGCGAAGAAGTACTGGAACACGATGATGTAGACGAGGACGGAGATCGACAGGCCGACGGTGCACACGATCATCACCGTGCGGTCCGTCAGCGAGCCGCGCACGTACGCGACCGCGAGCGCCAGCCCGATGGCGAGGAACGTGTCGATGATGAGAAGCGGCACGAGCACCGTCAGCGAAGGACCGAGGCGCGTCGCAAGGATGTTCGATACCTTCTCGTTGGTGCTCCACGAGGCGCCGAAGTCGCCGGTGAGCACCTGCTTGATGAAGATCCAGAGCTGCACCCACGCGGGCTGGTCGACGCCCAGTTGGCGGCGGATGTTGTCGATCTGCTCCTGGTTCGAGATCTTTCCGGCGAGCACGTACGCGGGATCGCCGCCGACCCAGTTGAACAGGATGAACACGAGCACGATGACCCCGAGCATCGTCGGGACCATCTGCCAGAGCCGCCGGATGATGTATGCGGTCATTTAAGGTGCCCTCCTCCCCGGGGCGCGCCGCCGGACCCTCCCTTGCCCCCACCCCCGCCGCACGGATTGCTTCAGGTCCGATCGCGCCTCGCCAAGCGTCGCGTCCATCCTACTCCCCCTGCCGCAATGCGCCTATTTCGCCGCCGCCACGTCGATGTACTGCCACTCCGCGCGAAGTATCGGATGCTTCTTGTACCCCAGCACCCACGGCTGCACCAGCATGTTCCGGTAGCGGCTGATGTCGAGGCGCCACGGCGCATAGGCTTCGATGATCTTCGCCATCTCGTGGTACAGCCGGTTGCGCTCCGGCGAATCCGTCATCTTGAGCGTCTGCTCGTAGAGCTTGTCGTACTCGGGAATCGCCGCGCAGGCGTTGTTGCTCTGGTAGATGTTGCGACCGTACAGGAGCTGCATGAAGTTGTCGGCATCGGGGTAATCGGCGATCCACGAGGCGGTGCGCATCATCAGCTTGCACTGCTTCTCGAGCTTCAGGAGCTCGGCGAACTTGTCCTTCTGCACTTCCATCCGGATGCCGATCGAGTCGAACGTCTTCTTCCACATCTCGTCCATCTGCCGCCACAGCGAATCCGGCCGCGATGCGTAGCGGATCACGAGCGGCTTGCCGTCGGGCAGCGTGCGAAAGCCGTCCGCGCCCTTCTTGTAGCCGAACTTGTCGAGGAGCGCGTTCGCGCCGGCAACGTCGTATTTCACGCTCGACTTGTACGCGGGGTCGTGGCCGACGACGCCCGGCGGAATCGGGAACTGCGCCTCGATCGCCTGGCCGTTGCGGATGACCTTGATCTCCTCGTCGATCGGATATGCCATCGCCATCGCACGGCGGAGCGCGATCTTCTCCTTGGTGAGCCCTCCGACGACCGGATCCTGCAGGTTCCAGTAGTGATAGGAGATCTCGGGGTCGACGAAGCGCGAGAGCTTGATCCCCTTCTTCTGCATGTCGGGGGTGAGCGTCCCGCCGGAAAGGACCTTGGGCGCGAGCGGGCCCTCCATGTTCATGAGATCGAGCTCGCCGTTCTGGAAGGCGAGGAGCCGCGCCTGGTCCTCCTCCATGATGCTGATCTCGATGCGGCCGATCTGGGGCATCTTCTTGCCCTTCATCTCCTTCACGAGCTCTCCATCGCCCGGATCGGAGCCCGCCTTGAAGTCCCAGACGAACCCGCGAAAATCCGGATTCGCTTCCAGGACGATCTTCGACGATCGCGTCCAGCTCGCGAGCTTGTACGGACCCGTGCCGACCGGATTGCTCATCACGCGGCCGCCCGTGTCGGCGTACGCAGCGACGACTTCCTTGGCCACGGCGCCCATCGGCTCGTGCGCGAGCACGTAGGGCAGGTTGTAGTCCGGCTGCTTCAGCTTGATCCGCAGCGTGTAGCGGTCGACGGCCTCGAGGCCGGGAATCTTCGCGCTGTAGTCGAAGCTTCCCATCTCCTTCGCCTTCGCCGCCTGTTCGTCGAGACCGACGATCTTGCCGTCGACGAGCCATGTCCAGGGCGAGCGGAGCTTCGGGTCCATGAAGCGCTTGATCGAAAAGACGTAGTCGTCGGCAACGAGCTCGCGCTTCACACCCTTGAACGCGGGATCCGGCGTGAAGTAGATCCCCTTCCTGAGCTTGATCGTGTACGTGAGCCCGTTGTCCGTGACTTGCGGCATCGCTTCGGCAGTGAGCGGCACGAGCTTCGCCGGGCGCGCGAGATAGTCGTAGGTGAACAGTGTCTCGAAGATCATCTGCTCGACGGTGCCCGAGTAGAGATCGTGCGCCGCCGCGGGGTCGAAGCCCTCCTCGCCCGCCGGAAACACGTGCCGGATGACCTTTTTCATGTCCGCGGCGGAGGCGGCCGGCGCCGCCAGGAAGAGCGCCGCGAACACGGCGGCGGCAATGCCGCGCGCCGCGCTCCAGGGGCGCGACATCGGCGGAAGCGAAGCGGCGGGGGATCTCGTGGTCATTTGTGCGGTTCGATGTCGAGGTACATGAAGTCGGCCTGCAGGATCGGGTGCTTCTTGAATCCCTGGACCCAGGGGCGGATCAGCTGGTTCCGCAGGCGCGAAGTCTGCAGGCTCCAGGCGCCGTCCACTTCCATCTGTCGCGTCATTTCGAGGAACAGCCGGTTGCGCTCCGCCGAATCGGGCAGGAGCCGCGCCTTTTCGTAGAAGCGGTCGAACGCCTTCGACTCGTAGCAGCCGTTGTTGCTCTGCCCCGTGTTGGGACCGTAGAGAAGCTGCATGAAGTTGTCGCCGTCCGGATAGTCGGCGATCCACGCCTGGCCCCACATCTGGAGCTTGCAGGCCTTCGCCGCCTGGATGTTGTCGACGAGCGGCGCGATCCTGACGTCGATGCGGATGCCGATCCTCTCCAGCGACTTGTGCCACAGCTCATCGAGCTCGCGGCTCTGGCTGCTCGGTTGCGACGCGAGCTGCAGCACGAGCGGCTTGCCGTCCGGCAGGGTTCGCCAGCCGTCCGCACCTTTCTTGTAGCCGAAATAGTCGAGCAGCTTGTTCGCCGTGTCGGGGTCGTACTGGATGATGCTGCGGTAATGCGGGTCGTGTCCCACGACTCCGGGAGGGATCGGCATCTGCAGATGGATGGCCTGGCCCTTGCGGATGACAGCGATCTGGTCTTCGACGTTGTACGCCATGGCCATCGCACGGCGAAGCGCAATCTTCTCCAGGGCGAAGCCCCCAATGACGGGATCGCGGATGTTGAACGCGGTGTAGAGGAGGTCGGGATCGGCGACGCGGTACAGCAGGATGCCTTCCTTCGCGAGCTCCGGCTTGAGCTTGTCGCCGTCCAAGACGTTCGGCGCGAACGTCTCCGGCACGTTCATGTAGTCGATTTCCTTCTGCTGGAAAGCAAGCCAGCGCGACT
>Ga0207689_10004295_pt1 | contig 12969 bp, 8 predicted proteins | sample KBSMisM52_FD_184312 | JGI IMG/M metagenome (GOLD analysis project Ga0207689, IMG submission 184312) | Miscanthus rhizosphere microbial communities from Kellogg Biological Station, Michigan, USA - KBS Miscanthus M5-2 (SPAdes) (version 2) | ecosystem: Host-associated > Plants > Roots > Rhizosphere... | reverse complement strand
CGACTCTGTCGAAGTGCTGCAGGGACCTTCATCGATGCTGTTCGGCCGCGGCTCCACGGGAGGCGTGATCAATCAGGTGAGCAAGCTGCCTTCGCTCGCGAACTTCGGCACCGCCGCATTGAGCGTGGGCACGCAGCCGTCGGTCCGGGGAACCCTCGACTACAACCAGCAGATCGACGCCACGTCGGCGTTCCGGGTCGCCGCGATGGCGCAGGACGTGCATTCGACGCGCGACGTCATGAAGAATCAGGGCTATGGCATTGCGCCGTCGGTCCGCTTCGGCATCGGCACGCCGACCGAGGTCACGCTGTCCGCGCTGCTGACGCACTACGACGACATGCCTGATTACGGACTGCCGCCCGTCAACGGCGCGCCCGCGGACGTCAACCGGAAGACGTTCTACGGTGCCACGGATGACAGGACGCTGCAGGACGTCGTCAATCTGAATGCGACGATCACGCACACCTTCACGCCCACCATCAAGTTGCGCAACCAGACGCAGTATTCGCACTACACGATCGGCGCGCGCGAATCCGGACCGAACAACGTCGGCACTGTTTCCATCGGCGTATACACCCCGTTTGTGGCGACCAACCTCGGCAATGCCACGTCGTTGCCGCTGGATCAACTCTATGTCGGCCTCGGCAGCCACGATCGCGACATCACCGACACGTCGCTCTACAACCAGACGGACTTGATCACAGACTTCACGACCGGGCCGGTGCGACACCTGCTGATCACCGGCCTGGAACTGGGCCGGGACACCAACAACACGCAGAACTTCTCGCGCAACATCGCGGGTTCCACGTGGTTCCGCGTGCTGTCGCTGGTCAACCCGGTGTATGAACCCGCCGCCGGCATTCCGGCCGCGACCACCAACCTCGTGCAATCCAGCGCCACCGACGTCGCGCCCTATGTCAACGACACGATGTCGTTCGCGCAATACTGGAAAGTCGTCGCGGGCGTGCGCTACGACCGCTACAACGCGAGCCTCACCAACTCGATCAACCTGCCCGAATCGGCGAGCCAGAGCATCGGCTTCACCAGCGTGCGCGCCGGCGTGGTCTACCAGCCAACCGACCTGGCGTCCTACTACGTCTCCTACGGAACGTCGTTCAATCCGTCGCTGGAGACGCTCGCCCTGACTAGCGGGCAGCAAAGCCTCGATCCGGAAACGAGCCGGCAATACGAAGTCGGCGCGAAATGGGATCTGCTTGGCGGCGACCTGTCGGTCATGTCGGCCATTTTCCAGATCGAAAAGGACAGCACCCGCTCGCAAATTTCCACCGGCGTCTATGAACTGACCGGCAACGTGCGCGTGCGCGGGTTCCAGGCGTCGATCGCCGGCAGGATCGCGAAAGACTGGCAAGTCTTTGGCGGCTACACGTTCCTCGACGCGGAGATCGTCAAGGCGTCGGTGCTCGACGGCACGCAAGGGAAAGTCCCCGCGAATACGCCAGAGAATAGTGCGTCGCTGTGGACGACCTGGAACTTCGCGCCATCGTGGCAGGCGGGTACCGGCGTTGCCTACATGTCCGATCGTTACGCGTCGAACAACAACGCGGTGAAGGCCCCCGACTACTTCCGGTGGGACGCCATGGTCGGCTACGTGCAGCCGGCGTGGGGAATCCAGCTGAACGTCTTCAACCTGACCAATCGCCTGAACTACGACGCGCTGATACCGTCGGATCGCGGCCGTTCGGTCCCGGGGACGGACCTGCAGGCGATGCTGACCGCGACGTACAAATTCCGCTGATGGTCAGGGGCCACGCACTCTCATGTTGATCCGCATTCCGGAGGTGCTCAGTCGCGAGCAGGTCGCGCAGGTGCGCGGTCGCCTCGATGCCGCCGCAGACGCCTGGGTCGACGGCCGCGCGACCGCCGGACACCAGGGCGCGCAGGTCAAGCGCAACCTGCAGATCGCCGAGGATTCGCCCATCGCGCGCGAACTGGGGGCGGTGATCCTCGGCGCGCTGGAGCGGCATCCGCTGTTCCTGAGTGCCGCACTGCCGGGCAGCGTCTATCCGCCGATGTTCAATCGCTATGAGGCCGATGGCGCAATGCATTTTGGCCGTCACGTCGACGGCGCCGTGCGCCTGGTGCCGGGAATGGGCATGAAGATCCGCACCGACGTTTCGGCGACGCTGTTCCTTTCGGCGCCCGAGGACTATGACGGCGGTGAATTGCAGGTCGAGGACACCTACGGCGGGCACAGCGTAAAGTTGCCGGCCGGCGATCTCGTCCTGTACCCGGCCTCGAGTGTCCATCGCGTGACGCCGGTGACCCGCGGCGCGCGCATGGCATCGTTCTTCTGGATCCAGAGCCTGGTGCGCGACGACGCGCAGCGCGCGCTGCTGTTCGATCTCGACATGGCCATCATCCGCCTGACTCAGGACGCGCCGGGACACGAGGCGCTCGTGTCGCTCACCGGTTCCTATCACAACCTTCTACGCATGTGGGCCGCACCATGACCGGATTTCGCGCATGACGACAGGCACAGCCTTGCACCTGCGCGCGTTCTGGTTCCAGGTCCACCTGTGGCTTGGCCTCACGCTCGGCGTTGTCGGCGTGCTGATCGGCCTGTCCGGCAGCATCCTTGTTTACGACCACGAAATCGACGCGCAGCTCAACCCACAACGTTATGCGATTTCTGGCTCGCAGATCGCACTGCCTTATGCGGAGTACGCGCAGCGCGCCGAAGCTGCACTGGAAGGGCGCGCGCGCACCACCGCCATCCGCCTTCCCGATCTGGAGCCCGGACCGGTGATCGTTTTGGCCCGTGCCAAAGCAGATACCGGACCGTTTCTGCGCGTCTATCTCGATCCGGCAACGGGCGCGGTGCTCGACACCGCCTCGGGCCGCGATTGGCTGGGATGGCTGCACAGCTTTCACGAGTCGTTGACGCTGCGCGAGTGGAAGGGCCGGGAGATCGTCGGCGTGATCGGCATCGCCATGCTGACCTCATCGCTGAGCGGCATCTACCTGTGGTGGCCGGCCGGACGTATCCGCGTGCGCGCCGTGGGGTTCCGGCGCGGCTTTGCGCTGCATCGCAACCTGCACTACACGTTCGGGATCTGGGGCGCGCTGGTGCTGGCCACAATATCCTTCACCGGACTTTTCCTGGCATACCAGGATGCGGGGCGCACGGTCGTGGCGAATTTCGCCAGCGTTTCGCCGTCGCCGCGCGGCTTGCAGAGCGCGTCCAGCGGCGGTGACGCGATAGCGCTCGACGAGGCCGTGGCCATCGCCCAACAACGCGTGGGCAACGCCGGCGTCATCGGCCTGGGATTGCCGGTGGGTCCACGCGGCGTGTACCGCGTCAGCCTGCGCGAGGCCGGCGACACTTCGGCGCGGTCCACGACCGTCGTGTTCATCGATCCGCGCTCGCGCTCCATCGTGCAGGCGGTGGATCGCGCGACGCGCGGCGGCGGCGATACGTTCCTGTCGTGGCAGCGCATGCTGCACGAAGGCAGCGCCTTCAGCGTCGTCTGGCGCTTCCTTGTATTTCTGGGTGGCTTGCTGCCCGCCTTGATGATGATCACGGGCCTGATGATGTGGCTGCGCAGGCATCGGCGTCCCAGCCGCGCAGCGTCAGCGGTGGTCGCAACGGCCAGCGACTAGCCGGGCAACTTTAGGCGGATGTCCGCTACCAGAGCCTCGCTGGCGCGCTCGATCAAATCGAGCACCCGTTCGAACCCGTCCGGCCCGCCGTCATAGGGATCGGGTACTTCGCGCACGCCAAGTTCCGGCATGACATCGAGAAACAAGGAGAGTTGGCCACGATGATCGCGCGGCCGCAATGCTTCCAGCTGGCCCAGATTTAGCCAGTCCATCGCGTAGATGCGGTCGAAGCGCTCGAAATCCGCGACTTGCACCTGCCGCGCCCGCAACGCTGTCAGGTCGTAACCACGTCTTTGGGCCGCCTGCATGGCGCGCCAGTCGGGCGGACCACCAGAGTAATAATCGTGCGTCCCCGCGGAATCCACCTGGATGCGGCCGATGATGCCCGCGCGCGCGGCCATCGCACGAAACACGCCTTCGGCGGTAGGTGATCTGCAGATGTTGCCCATGCAGACGAACAGTACGCTGGTCCTCACGACGTGAGCCCATGCCTGCCGTTGTGGTTGGAGGCTGGGCGGTCTCATGTCTCGACAGGCAGGGCCACACCGAACATCTGTTGCTTCAGCGCGTAGAGCTGGTCGCGCAGTTCGGCGGCTTTTTCGAATTCGAGGTTCTTCGCCGCGTCGATCATCTGCTTTTCCAGCGCCTTGAGTTCGCGCTGCATGTCCTTCTCGGGCATCACCTCGTACTTGGCTTTGGCCTGCGCGGCCTTTTGCTCCTTCCTGGCCTCGTCCGGATCGTAGGCGCCCTCGATGATGTCCTTGATGCGCTTCTGGACGCCGATCGGCGTGATGCCCATCTTTTCGTTCCATGCGACCTGCTTCGTCCGCCGCCGGTCGGTTTCTCCGATCGCCACCTTCATCGAATCGGTCACGACGTCGGCATAGAGTATGGCCATGCCGTTGATGTGCCGTGCCGCGCGGCCGATGGTCTGGATCAGCGACCGCCCGGAGCGCAGGAAGCCCTCCTTGTCCGCGTCGAGGATCGCCACCAGCGAGACCTCGGGAATGTCCAGCCCCTCGCGCAGCAGGTTGATGCCGACCACCACATCGAATTCGCCGAGCCGCAGGTCGCGGATGATCTCGACGCGTTCGACCGTCTCGATGTCCGAGTGCAGGTAGCGAACCTTGACGCCGTTTTCCGCGAGATAGTCGGTCAGGTCCTCGGACATGCGCTTGGTCAGCGTGGTCACCAGCACGCGCTCGTTGCGCTCGACGCGCAGGCGGATTTCCGACAGCAGGTCATCCACCTGCGTCGCCGCGGGGCGCACGTCGAGCACCGGGTCTACGAGACCCGTCGGTCGCACCAGCTGCTCGACCACCTGACCGTTGTGCTTGTTCTCGTAATCGGCCGGTGTGGCGGAAACGAATATCGTCTGCGGCAGCAGCCGCTCGAATTCATCGAAGCGCAGTGGACGGTTGTCCAGCGCCGATGGCAGGCGGAACCCGTAGTTGACGAGGTTCTCCTTGCGGGCACGGTCGCCCTTGTACATGCCGCCCACCTGCGGGATCGTGACGTGGCTCTCATCGACGAACATCAGCGTGTTCGTCGGCAGGTAGTCGATCAGCGTGGGCGGCGGCTCGCCCGCCTTGCGTCCGGACAGGTAGCGCGAGTAGTTCTCGATGCCCTTGCAGTAGCCGATCTCGGTCATCATCTCGAGGTCGAAGCGCGTGCGCTGCTCGATGCGTTGCGCCTCGATCAGCTTCATCTGGCCGACGAAGAAATTCTTCTGCTCGTGCAATTCGGCCTTGATCTGCTCGATGGCGCCCAGCACCTTGGCGCGTCCCGTGACGTAGTGCGACGACGGAAACACCGTGTAGCGCGGCAGCTTCTGCTTCAGGTGTCCGGTCAGCGGGTCGAACAACTGCAGCGTCTCCACCACGTCGTCGAACAGCGATACGCGGATTGCGTTCTCCGCGTTCTCGGCCGGGAATATGTCGAGCACGTCGCCGCGGACGCGGAACACGCCGCGCTTGAACTCGACGTCGTTGCGCGCGTACTGCATCTCGGTGAGGCGCTTGATGGCGTCGCGCTGCGACAGTTTGTCCCCCTGCCGCAGGTGCAGGATCATGCTGTGGTACTCGGATGGGTCACCGATGCCGTAGATCGCCGACACCGTCGCGACTATCACGCAGTCGGGACGCTCGAGGATGGCCTTGGTGGCCGACAGACGCATCTGCTCGATGTGCTCGTTGATCGACGAGTCCTTCTCGATGTAGAGGTCACGCGACGGAACGTAGGCTTCCGGCTGGTAATAGTCGTAGTAGGAAACAAAATACTCGACCGCGTTGTTCGGGAAGAATTCGCGGAATTCGGAATAGAGCTGTGCCGCCAGCGTCTTGTTGGGGGCGATCACCATCGCGGGGCGCCCGGTGCGCGCGATGACATTGGCCATCGTGAATGTCTTGCCCGATCCCGTGACGCCCAGCAGCGTCTGGAAGGACAGGCCGTCGCCAAGACCCTCGATGAGCTTCTCGATGGCCGCGGGCTGGTCTCCGGCGGGTTCGAAGGGCTTGTGCAGTTCGTAGGGACTGTTGGGGAAAGTGAGCAGGGGCATGGACGGCGACGGTATCGGCAGGGAACCGATCATTGTACTGCCGCCGGCCAGTCCGGCGCGACCTCCTCCTGCGGCGACCTCGCCATGCCGGCCCCGAACTGCAGCGCCGCCAGTCGGGCGTAGAGCGGATTGGACTGCGCGAGTTCGTCGTGGGTGCCGGTGGCGATGATCCGCCCGCGCTCCATGACGGCAATGCGATCGGCGTGGCGCACTGTCGCCAGCCGGTGGGCGATGATCAGCACCGTGCGCCCGGCCATCAACCGCTCGAGCGCCAGCTGCACCACTCGCTCACTTTCCGCGTCCAGGGCGCTGGTGGCCTCGTCAAGAAGTAGCACCGGCCGGTCGGCCAGGATGGCGCGAGCGATGGCGATGCGCTGGCGTTGGCCGCCGGAGAGGCGAACGCCGCGTTCGCCCAGGTAACTTGCGAACCCTTGCGGGATGCGCTCGATGAATTCGGTGGCGTACGCCGCGTCGCACGCCGCCCTTACCTCCGCTTCCGTGGCGTCCGGACGGCCATAGCGGACGTTCTCGAGCACGCTGGTGGCGAAAATCACCGGGTCCTGTGGCACGACCGCGAGGTGTGCGCGTACCGCCGCGGGGTCGGCCGCCTTCAGGTCTACGCCGTCGATCGTCACCGTTCCCTGATGCGGGTCGTAGAAGCGCAACAGCAGTTGGAACACGGTGGTCTTGCCAGCGCCGGAGGGTCCAACCAGTGCCACGATTTCTCCGGCGGAAACATCGAGCGAGAAATCCTCGAGCGCGGCCGCGTCCGGCCGCGACGGATAGTGGAACGTCACGTCGCGGAACGCCACGGTGCCACGCGCCGGAACCGGCAATGACACAGGATGCGCGGGCGCCTGGATGCCTGCGTCGACTTCGAGCAGTTCGAACAGGCGCTCCGTCGCGCCGGCCGCGCGCTGCAAGTCGCCCACAACCTCGCTGATCGCGCCCACGGAGCTGGCCACGATGACCGCATAGAAAACGAACGCCGACAACTGTCCGGGGCTGATCCTGCCCGAGACCACGTCGTGGCCGCCGATCCACAGAATGACGCCGACGGCGCCGAACACCAGAAGGATCACCGTCGCCACCAGGAACGCGCGCTGGCGGATGCGCTGCCGCGCGGTGTTGAAGGCGCTTTCGACGCGCGCACCGAACTGGCGCCGATCCTCGCCCTCGTGCCCGTAAGCCTGCACCGTGCGTATTTCGTGCAGCGCCTCGTCGACGTAGGCGCTGACGTCGCCGACACGATCCTGGCTGGCGCGCGCGAGCTTGCGCACGCGGCGGCCAAACAGGATGATGGGCACGACGGTCAACGGCACGCCAACCAACACCATCGCGGTCAGCTTGGCGCTCGTCAGTGCGAGCATCACCACACCGCCGATCATCAACAGGAAATTGCGAACAGCCATCGATGCGCTGGAGCCGATCACCGTTTCCAGCATCGTCGTGTCGTTGGTGAGACGCGAGATGACTTCGCCCGTGCGCATGACTTCGAAGTAGCCGGGCGGAAGCGACAACAGATGGTCGAATACCGCACGCCGCAGGTCTGCCGTGACCCGTTCGCCGAGCCAGGACACGTAGTAGAACCGCGTATACGTGGCCAGCGCGAGGACCACGATGACCAGCAGCATCAACACCAGCATGCGGTCCAGTTCGACCGCGTTGCCGGCAGCAAATCCGCGATCGATGACGAACTTGAGACCCTGCCCGATGGCAAGAACCGACGCGGCAGCGAATACAAGCGCGATGCCGGCAAGAATCACCTGCTTCTTGTAGGGCCGGACGAACCGCCCGACGCGCGCCAGGACGCGCAGCGCGGTGACCGGAGGAAGCTTGGGGGCATCGATGGGAATTGCGGCGTTGGAACGGGCCATGGGACCTAGCTGGAGACTTGGATTGATTGCGTCGGCGGCGGCGCCACGTTAGCCTTGCGCACGGCGAAAGTCGAGCCTGCCACAATTTGCGAAGGAACCACCATGCCGCTAGCCCTCCCCGCGCTGATGACGCTGCTCGCCGTCCTCTGGTACTTCTGCACTCTGGCTCATGTGGCGCTCGCCCATGGCAAATACAAGGTTCACGCGCCGGCAATGTCTGGCGACCCGGCGTTCGAGCGGTCGTTTCGCGTGCAAATGAATACGCTGGAACAATTGGTCGCTTTCCTGCCACCGATGTGGATCTACGCCTGGTACGGCAACCCGCGCTGGGCGGCGATCGCCTGCGCCGTGTGGATCGTCGGCCGCATCATTTATTCCGTCGGCTACTGGCAGGATGCGAAGAAGCGCACACCTGGCTTCGCCATTACGCTGCTCGCGCTGGTCGCCGTGTGGATTGCGGCGCTCGTCAGCGTGCTCAGGGTGGTCGGATTCGCCTAGGCGGCGCCGAAGCGGGGCCGTTTGGGGCGCGTCGACACTCGGGTAAAATGAGGGTTTCGAGCACCGACCCGATCACGATGAACGCGCCCAACGCTCCCCTGCTCCTGTCCGCCGTCGAATTGGCGCCGCGCGACCCGATCCTCGGCATTTCGGAGGCCTACGCCGCCGACACAAATCCGCGCAAGGTCAACCTGGGCGTGGGCATGTATTACGACGACAACGGCAAGCTGCCGCTGCTCGAATGCGTCAGGCGCGCCGAGAACGAAATGACCGCGAAGGGTGCGCCGCGCGGATACCTGCCCATCGACGGCATCGCCGTCTACGACAGGGCCGTGCAGAAGCTCCTGTTCGGCGCGGACAGCGAGATTGTCCAATCCGGACGCACGATCACGTTGCAGGCGTTGGGAGGCACGGGCGGCCTCAAGATCGGCGCCGACTTCCTGCGTCGTTTCGCTCCCAGCGCGCAGGTCTACATCAGCGACCCGAGCTGGGAAAACCATCGTGCGCTGTTCGAAGGCGCGGGCTTCGCGGTCAACTCCTACGCGTATTTCGACGCGGCGACGCGCGGCCTCGACTTCGACGGCATGCTGGGCTCGCTGCAGCAGATTCCGCACGGGTCGATCATCGTGCTGCATGCCTGCTGCCACAATCCGACCGGTGTCGATCCCACGGCCGAGCAGTGGACGCGGATCATCGATGTCGTACGTTCGCGTGGAATCGTGCCGTTCCTGGACCTTGCCTACCAGGGCTTCGGCGATGGGACCGAGGCCGACGCGGCGGTCGTGCGCCGCTTCGCGGAAACGCCCGGACCGCTGTTCGTTTCCACGTCCTTCTCCAAGTCGTTCTCGCTCTACGGCGAGCGCGTGGGCGCGCTGAGCGTCGTGGCCGGCGACCGCGACGAGGCGCAACGCGTTCTATCGCAAATCAAGCGCGTGGTGCGCGCCAATTATTCGACGCCGCCCACGCACGGCGGGCAGATCGTCGCGACGGTGCTCGGTTCACCCGAGCTGCATGCGTTGTGGGAAGCCGAGCTCGCGATGATGCGCAACCGCATCAAGCTGATGCGCGCCGAACTCGTGGAGCGGCTGCACGAGCGGCTGCCCAACGCCAACTTCCGCTTTATTCTCGCGCAGCGCGGCATGTTCTCGTATACGGGCCTGACCAAGCCGCAGGTAGAGCGGCTGCGCAACGAATACTCGATCTATCTCATCGATACCGGCCGCATCTGCGTCGCGGCGCTCAATACAGGCAACGTCGCCGCCATTGCCCAGGCAATCGCCACGGTATCCGCCTAGCGCCCGGGCGGCCAAGCCGCGCACTTTGACAGGAAGGGATTTTCCGCTATAATTCAAGGCTGTCCGATGCGGGAATAGCTCAGTTGGTAGAGCGCAACCTTGCCAAGGTTGAGGTCGGGAGTTCGAGACTCCTTTCCCGCTCCAGAATTTCGAGGGAGAGCCGCTGACCTGGCTCTCCCTTTTGGTTTGAGGCGCACGCCGCCCTGGCGCGCGCCCACCTCATGGCGGGGTGGCAGAGTGGTCATGCAGCGGCCTGCAAAGCCGTCTACGCCGGTTCGATTCCGACCTCCGCCTCCAATGTCCACTATCTGCGCATACGCGTTGCCGAACGTTCAAGCGAACCGGCGAGCCGCGCCGACGTGGATTGCACCACTACTAACCGTCGCGGCTGATTCTTGTGGACCCGCACTGCGTGCACCGCCATTCTCCAAATTTCACCGCACTTCCAAGCCACACGATGAGCCAAAGCCCCAGAGTTACAAGGGCAAGTAGTAAGTGAAGAGCGTGGTTCGTCTCCTTGCGGAGAATGACACGCTTCTTATTGCAACTCGTGCAATAGCCAGTGCGCTTTTCTAGCGCCATCCAGCCTCCCCGCGGCCCCGGCAGTCTTGCTGCCATTCGCCGATGCGACGCCGCAAATGACAAACCCCGCCGAAGCGGGGCCGACGTTACCCTTCGTTGCACTATTTTCTTGAGGTGGCCAATCGCGCAACTTGCATGCCAAAGGTGCAGTCGCTTGATTTGACTAACGTTCCCACTATCGAATTGCGTGCATTTCGCTCAGCTTGTAAAGACATTCGACAATGCTTGCTATTCGGTGCCTGCTGCTCGGTGATCCTCCTCGGCATCGCCCTCCAAGCGCTTCCAATGCACGCGGCCTCAGAGCCCGAAAATGATGATCGTCGCGCTGCCCGGAAGGTCCCACCCTTGTCCCGAATTTCCCGGAGTAACGGCCACGCGCTGCTTGCCATCCTGCTCCCATGTGACGACACCGCCCGCGATGGGGCCACCGGTGTTGAAGGTGAATAGCTTGCGGCCATCACGCGCATCGAACACCAGAAAGTTCCCGTTGAGATCGCCCGTGAAGACGACGTCGCCTGCCGTAGCGGTTACGCCCGCGATCAGAGGCGTAGGCGCCTTCCAGCGCCATTTCATCTTGCCGGTTTTCGCGTCGATGGCATTGAGCCATCCCTTCCATTCGCTCTTGGGGTCGAAGGTTCCCCAGCCGTTAGTGATGCCCGTATAGGGAACCGTTGCCTCCCACGTCGGCTTCGGTCCCAGCTTGAAGATCGTGCACCAATCGACCGCGGGAACATAAAGCAACCCCGTTCGCGGGCTGTGGGCCGGTCCGTTCCATTCAACTCCGCCGTTGACGCCAGGGCACACGCGGGTGCCCTCCGGCTTGAGCGGCGCGTCCACATTGAACATCGTGGTCACCGCAACCTGAAACAGATGCTTGCCGGTATCGGCCTCGAGGCCGTGCACGACGCCGTCCTTGCCGGCCGTTGCGACGAACCGCTTGTCGCCGATGTCGTAGAGCGCGACGGCCAGGGTGTCCCGGTCGTGCCAGTCGTTTTTCACGAGTTGATACCACCACTTGAGCTTGCCGGTGCTCGCGTCGAGCGCGACCAGCGACGACGTGAACAGGTTCGCACCCGGCCGCATCTCGGGATGGAAATCCGGAGCGACGTTGCCGACCGGCACGAACAACGTTTGTGTCCTCACGTCGAGCGCGTAGTGCGACCAGCTGGGGCCGCCACCGTGCAACGCGCTTTCCGGGTTCTCCCACGTATTTGCGCCGGTCGCATCACCGGTCGGAATGAGATCGAACGACCATGCGGGCGAACCATCCTCGGTGTGAAAGGCCATCATCTTGCCGCGAATTCCCCAGTCGCCTCCGCTCTTGCCGACAAACACGAGGTCCTTCCAGATCAGGGGCGCGGCGCCGACGCCCTCGCCCACCATGGCGTTCGCGACCAGGCGATTCCACAGGAGTTCGCCAGTCTTCGCGTCCAGTGCATAAAGGTGACCGTCCTGGGTGCCGCGAATCACCCGCCCTCCGGCAATGGCGACTCCCTTGTTCGTGGCGTTGGTCTCGGGTCCGGTCGCCACGTGCTGATGCGACCAGATCTTCCGGCAAGTCCCCGAATCGATCGCATAGGTACCGAAATGCGTCGTCGCATACAGGATGCCGTCGTACACGATGGGACCGGTGGTAAACGTCGCCACCTCGCCCAGCTGGAACAGGCACAACGGACGCAGGTTGCGCGCAGTGCTTCGATCAATCTGCCGCAGCGACGAATAGCGATGCGCCTGGTAACCTTTGTTGTAGAGCAGCCAGTTGCTCGTGTCGTTATCAGCTGAGTCCAGCTCTTGTTGCGTAGGCTTGGACGTGCTGGGCTGCTTGACCGGCGCCAGCGGCTGGTTCAAGCGTGTTGCCCGGTTGGCGACGACCGCCGGGGACACGCCCGGCGCGGGCGCGGTGCCCCGAAGCACCAGGACGCGGTCCATGGGAGAGCTGGGCGTGAACTCCTCCTGTCCCGCCGGCAGGCCGTTGCTCGACAGTACGTACGCGACCAGATCCGCGTACTCCTGGCTCTTCAGCGAATTGGGCAAGCCGAAGGGCATCTGGCTATGCACGAATGAGTACAGGTCCATCAACGTCTTGTTGTTCCATTGCGCGGCGAACTCGGGTCCGGTGAGTGGCGGAGCCCCGGTACCTTGCAACTTCGCGCCGTGACAAGCGGTGCATTTCGCCGCGTACTCCCAGCGCCCGCGGTTCACCTGTTCCTGCGTGAACCAGCCGGCGCCGTCGGCGAATGCGGGCGCCGCCACGACCAGCAACCACACGCCCAAGCCAACCGTCGCGAGCGCGACGTGAAGATGCTTCAACTCAGGGCAATTGCGCATTGGCACGTCTCCCGATGTAACGCCGCGTGTCGGCCATGCATCCACTGCGCACAACCTCCGCCTCTACTACCTTCAGCACAACTTCCCGTCAGGCGCGTGACACCTTGCGCGGGCGTTGCCCTGTCCTTGTCGAAGATGACTGCTTGGCCGCCGCAGTCTTGCGCGCCGGCGGACGCGCCAGCTTCGCAATGTAATAGTCGAGCGCCCAGCG
>Ga0207689_10004288_pt1 | contig 12981 bp, 12 predicted proteins | sample KBSMisM52_FD_184312 | JGI IMG/M metagenome (GOLD analysis project Ga0207689, IMG submission 184312) | Miscanthus rhizosphere microbial communities from Kellogg Biological Station, Michigan, USA - KBS Miscanthus M5-2 (SPAdes) (version 2) | ecosystem: Host-associated > Plants > Roots >... | reverse complement strand
TGGCTGCACGCGCTGACCGGATGGACGCTGCCGACCATCTACGGTCCGCCGGGCGTCATCCTTGCGCTCGCGCTGTCGTACTTTCCCTATATCTTCCTGATCGTGCAGGGTGCGCTCGCCGCGGCCGATCCGCACGTCGAAGAGGCGGCGCGCATGGCCGGCGCTTCCCGCGCGCGCATCCTGCGCACGATCACGCTGCCCCTCGTGTTCCCGGCCATCGGCGCCGCGATGCTCATCGTGTTCATCAAGGCGATCGGCGATTTCGGCGTCCCGTCGATCCTGGGCGGCGAGTTCCAGGTGCTGCCGACGCTCATCTATTACCAGATCCACGGCTATTTCAATCTCAACGCCGCGTCCGCGATCGCAATGGTCAACGTGCTCTTGACGCTCGTCGCGATGGCAGCGCTCTCGTGGATCCATCGCCATCGCAACTTCGCCACGATCGGCGGAACTTCGCATGCCGCCGCGCGCCATTCGGGCAAAAGTGCGCGAGTGTTCGGCAACGTCTACTGCTGGCTCGTCATCTTGGTCGCGATCCTGCCGCAGCTCGTCATCGCGCTGGCGTCATTCGCCGGCCGTTGGCCAGGGACGATGCTGCCGGAGAGCTACACGCTCGATCACTATCGCGCCGTGTGGTCGCAGCTTACGAGCCCGATCGCGAACAGCCTGGTGCTTGCCGGCGCCGCGACAGCGCTGTGCATTGTGTTCGGGACCGTGACTGCCTATGCGAGCGCGCGGGATCGGTTGCGCGCCCGATGGGCGCTCGACCTCACGATCATGCTGCCCTTCGTACTGCCGGGCCTGGTGGTCGGCGTCGCCTATCTCACTGCCTTCAACAGCGGGCCCCTCGTCCTGACCGGCACTGCGCTCATCATCGTGCTGGCCTATTTCACGCGGCGCGTGGCGTTCATCTTCCGCTCGGTCGCCACTGCCATCGGACAGATCGATCCCAAGCTCGAGGACGCGTCGACGATCTGCGGCGCCGGTTGGGGCACGACGATGCGTTGCGTGCTGGTTCCGCTCGCCGCGCCCGCGATCCTCGCCGGCGCCATCCTGGTGTTCTCCACGCTGATCGGCGAGATCAGCGCGACGGTGCTCCTCTATTCAGCCAAGTGGAAGACGATCTCGATCGCGATCTACGAGCTCGTGCTGGGCGACCAGCTCGCGCAGGCGAGCGCGATCGGTACGATCACGACGGTGATGACGCTCTTCCTCGTACTCGTCGCCAGCCGCCTCGCCGGCAAGAACATGGCGGAGCTTTTTCGCTAGGCCCGGGTTGCGTGGGCCCGCATCAGCGCACCTCGAGCGCGCTCGCGATCACTGCGTAGAGCCCGGGCGTGGCGGCCATCGTCTCGTTGCCGCTCGTCAATCCGCCTCCATTCAGGAATGCGTTGACGCGCCCGCCCGCCTCTTCGACAAGCAGCAAGCCCGCGAGCGCATCCCACGCATAGAGGTGGCGCTCCGCGTAACCGTCGAGGCGCCCATCCGCGACGCGGGCGAGCCCGAGCGCCGCCGATCCACCTTGGGTCACGTTGATGCCGCGCTCGAGCAATCGCGCCATGATGCGGGCGAAGTCGTCGATCTTCGTCCGGCGCGAATACCCGATATCCACGGAAGCGCGGGCGGGGTCGTCGGCGGCACTGACGTGAATCGGAGCCCCGTTTCGCCATGCGCCCATGCCCCGGCGCGCGGAGTAGAGCAGATCTCCGTTGGGATCGCAGATTACGCCGACCTCCGTGCGTCCCGCGGCCACGAAAGCGATCGCCACGCACCAGTGCGGCAGGCCGCGCGCGAAGTTGGCTGTTCCGTCGATGGGATCGATGACCCAGCACCGGTCACCGACGGTTCCTCCGCCCTCCTCGCCGAGGAACGCGTCGTCCGGAAAAGCCGCGCCCAGCGCCGCGACGATCGAGCGTTCGACTTCACCATCGGCCGCAGTCACCACATCCTGCGGACCCTTGAGAGCGATCTCAAGGCCACGCGGACTGGCACGCAACGCGAGGGCGAGCCGGCCCGCGTCGCGCGCGACGGTTTCAGCCGCGCGCTGGCGCGCCGACAACGCGTCCGGGGTCAAGTCTTCGCTCCGAGGATCGACGCAATCAGTCGCAATGGGCACCGATCACCCCAGGTGGGAGAATGTCGCCATCCGCGTGTACTCCGTGTGTGTCCAGTAATTAATCAACAATATAACGAGCATCGCGTGTTTGATTGCCGACTGTAGTTCGGGCGGTCGCTCGCTGCTCACGGCCACGGGTGAGCGGCTGTGGAAAAACAAGGGTGAGAAGGGCGGGCGGGCCTGAGCCCGGAGGGTAGTCTCTCGCACTCACAGTAACCGCGCTCTGATCGCAAGTTGCCCAAGCCGGTTAGGCCAGCAGGCATCGAATCACGGAAGAGCTGGTACACCCGTTGCTGGTGGGCTGCCGTAGAAGGCGTCGACGCTCGCAATCAGCGAGGCACCCTCAAGAATCCACCGCTGCGAGTGCCGGACAAGGCCGCGATGCAATACCCACAGACAATAGGTTCCTGCCAACTCGGGCCGTGGCGTATTGCCGAGTGCGCCATTTACGAGAAACTTCGAGGCGTCAGGGATGGTCATGTTGGCAATCGTGTCAGCGCTCACGCCGAGGAGCCCATCGCCGACCGGCGACATCTGCGCTAGAAACGAGGGCCGCTTGCCTTCCATGCCCGCCACCGTGCCTTGCGCGAGTACCGCCCAGAAGTCGCGCAGCAAGTCGGGGCGATAGGTGTCGTACACGGGGTCGAGCGCGCGCCTGGGACGATAGGTTGACGGCACGCTGTTGCTCGTGCCAAGCACAGTGAGGATGGCCTGGTCGACGCCCGGCTCCACCCCCCAAAGGTAGTGCTGCGGCTCCGAGGTGAATGCCGCTGGCCCGATTTCGCTGTAGCCATAACCGTACTGGATATAGTCCCCTTGCCACTTGGCATAGCCGTCCGCTGGATGCAGCGTAACGATCTGATTGTTGGTCGAGATGCGGACCCCGCTATAGCGCTCCGGCGAGAGGAATATAGTGCCGACCGGCGCACAGGTTCCCTTTCGATCGACAGCGACCGTGATGAAGCCGGTGTCTGAGATTAGGGGATGGTCGCCGATGCGCGTCGAGGCGCCGGTATCGCCGTCGATGATGCGGCACTCTGCCGTTAGAGATGCGGCAACGAGATCACCGTTGTTGAAATAGTCGAGCGCGAAGGCGGGGAAGCTGGAAAAGAGGGTGGGCGATCCTACGGGATGCCCAGCAGCATCCATGACCTGCTTCGAAATGCCGCTGCCCGTCACCGCAAAGAACATCGTGCCGTCAGCTCTGCACCGCACGCCAGTAATGGGCGCGTCGCCCTGGAAAATCGTCGTGTGCGTCCACAGTGCTCCGTTCTCCGTGCCGTTCGGTGGGCGCGAAGTCATCGCCGCGGTGCGATCTGTGCGGATGATGCGATGGTTCGACGTGTCCGCGGTGAAAAAGATCTCCCGCGCCGGCGGAAAGTACGAGAAGTCGAGCGGCCCGAGGGTTCCCGGCACCACGCCCAGTACTTCGACGCGGCCATCGAGGTAGTACGCGATCATCGAACCATCGACACGCATGGCGAGAAGATACGGCGCGCGGGGAATCGCGGTACCGTCCGGCTTCAATGTCGGGTGCGCGTGCATCGTGACGTAGGGATCAGCCCGACTCACGCCGCGCGGCCCATTGTTCGGGTAGTTCGCTTTCATTCCCGGAAGTAAGACAAGATCAAAATCGTGTGAACTAACCGACGGCGTGTATTGGCGGATCGCGCCATTTTGCAGGATCGGGATCTGCCAGTAGAGTTCCATCGGAATGCCGTGCAGCGGCAGGCGAATCCACTCCTCGACGCGCTTGCCGCCCACCGAGGGAGCAAGGATCAGGTTGGCAAAGTCGGCGAAGTTGCGCGGATCGAAAGGGATCTCCTTGCCCGCGTTGCTCACATCAATCTGGTCGACAGTGCCAACCGGGAATGGCGCGTTGCCTCCATGCGCGTATTTCCCCTGCGATGACAGGCGCCCCAAGAGGGGCGGCGGTTCGACAGGCGGCGCGGCATTCGACGCGTCTGGACTGTTTTGGGGTTCCCCGTCCTGCCCGCAGCCGTACAGCGCAAGCAGGGAGAGGAGGAACGCGCGTCGGTCAGTCACTCAATCACCTCGTCGGCTAGGCGGATCCTATGCCGCCGCCAGCCGCAATAAGTGCATCGTAACCTCCTGCGGCAGGTCGTCGTCGCCGTGATTGGTCGCGCCGGGCGCAGAACTAATGTAGACGATCCCGTACGGGCTCCGTACAGAATAGCCCGCTGCGTGATCGTTTTGGTTCCATATCCTCGCTGGTTTATCGCGCAGCTTCGACCACGTGCCCGCACCTGACGGGTCCAGCTTCCATACTTCGTTGAATCCGACTGTGTAGGCGATGCCATCCGGACCAGTGTTCAGGTTCATGCCGGAATAGACGCCGACATGGTGCGGCGCGTCCGGCAGGCGCGTCGATGTCAGGTTTGCGTTGACGCGATACGTTTGGCGCGACAGCGGGCCCAGCCCGCCGCTGCCGTCCGGCGTCCCGTCGTAGATATTTCCGGTGCCGAGGACCAGGCAATTATGCTTGCGCGAGTACGCGCATACGTTGCCGTAGTAGCCGGCCATGCCTGGGAATGCTGTCCACACCGATGTCCACGCCTTGGTGTCGGGATTCAGGAAATGGCATGCGCCGCTGTTGCCGTTGTACCAGACCAGCGCTCCAGTCAATCCGCCGACGCCGGGTGGCAACGGGCCGCTCCACCATTCTCCGCTGGCCGCGACCAGTTGCGTTGCGGGGTCGGTCGGGGGGAACGATGCGAAAAGCTGGAATGCCGCCCCGTCCCACTTGTAAACGCCAGCGTCGGCGCTAAATACCCATTGGGGCTGCTTCACTCCAAACATCAGGCGGTACAGGTCGCCCGTGGTCGGATCGATAACAGTATGGTCATATCCGTGGTTGCCGATACACGGCAGGCGCGGCAACCATGTCCCGGTGGCATCATCCCAGCGCCCCATGCTGCACGTATCCGCGGGTCCGGAAATGCCATGATCCATGCCGATATGGACCAGCCCAGCAAAGCCCAGCGACGCGGCTCCGTTGCTCCATACGCCCTTGTTGCAGTAGTGCATCGCCATGCGCGTATTTTGGCCGAGGTTCGGGTCTTGATTGCCCTTGTCGATCCCCGGCGACGCGATTTCGGCAAACGTGTTGAATGGCGTCACTGCAGCAATATGGGACAGCGCGCCGCCCGTTGCCGCCGGCGGGTCCACTGTCGGCGCGGCATTCGACGCGTCTGGACTGTTTTGGGGTTCCCCGTCCTGCCCGCAGCCGTACAGGGCAAGGAGGGAGAGGAGGAACGTGCGTCGGTCAGTCACTTAATCACCTCGTCGGCGAGAGGTAGCAGCCATCGTACGCCGATAGCGGGAATGGAGCGCCGCCAGCGAGCGGCCGCTTCTGGCCGAAAGCGGGCATGCGGCACCAGCACATCCCGCGTTCCGGCAAAGCTTGTCGTCTCTATCTCACGCGTCGCCGACACGCTCGACCGGACGCGTCGGCGCCCATTCGATGCACGGCGCCGTCAGCCACTCGACGTCGATGGTCGCGGACTTGCCGCGTGCAATTGCTGCGGTAGCCGCGTCCTTCGTGCCCTTGCGGTCGAGGACGAGAGCCCTTGTGTGCACCGCGCGTGCACTAGTCCTTGCACACGGTGAAATTGGCGGTTTTTAGAAACGTAATAAATGATGAATAATCAACAAGATAACGTGCATCGTTTGTGCATAGCCCCGATGATGGACTGGACCGACCGGCACTGCCGGTACTTCCTGCGCCTGATCGCGCCGCGCGCGCGCCTCTACACGGAGATGATCACGAGCGGCGCGCTCGAGCACGGCGACGTTCCGTACCACCTCGACTTCGATCCGGCCGAGCATCCGCTCGCGCTGCAACTGGGCGGCAGCGACTCGCGCCAGCTTGCGGTGGGTTCGCGTCTCGGCGAGCGCTGGGGCTACGACGAGATCAATCTCAATTGCGGCTGTCCGTCCGAGCGCGTGCAGACGGGGAGCTTCGGCGCGTGCCTGATGGCCGAGCCGGTGATCGTCGCCGACTGCGTGAAAGCAATGCGCGACGCAGTCTCGGTGCCCGTGACCGTCAAGCACCGCGCCGGTCTCGATCACGAGGAGTCGTATTCGTTCGTCCGCGACTTCGTCGGCACGGTCGCCGCGGCAGGCTGCGACGTTTTCATCGTTCACGCGCGCAATGCCGTGCTGAAGGGGCTGTCGCCGAAGGAGAATCGCGAGGTCCCGCCGCTCCGTTACGACGTCGTGCGGCAGTTGAAGCAGGACTTCCCGGCGCTCACCGTCGTGCTCAATGGCGGCCTGACCGGCTGGGATGCGATCGAGCGCGAGCTCACGCATGTCGACGGTGCGATGCTCGGCCGAGTCGCCTATCACGATCCCTATTTCCTCGCACAGGCGGGCGCACGGATGTTCGGCGACCAATCGCCGGCGCGCTCGCGTGCCGAAGTGATGCAGGCGATGGTGCCTTACGCACGATCGCAACTCGCGCGCGGCGTGCCTTTACGGGCTATCGCGCGGCACGTGCTCGGCCTCTATCACGGGTGCTCGGGCGGCAGGCGCTTCCGCCAGATCCTGTCGGACGCGACGAAACTCAAGAACGCGGGTCCGGAGCTCTTCGCTGAGGCGCTGGAGGCGGTGGAACCGACGACTTCACCCGCCTGACGCTTGCCGCCGGCGCTGGAAGGGGCTGCGCGCAAACGCTAAGAATCTCCTCCGGGCGGACTTTCCCAGTTCGAGCGCGCGCAGGTCCAGCCGGCTGTCTCGGGTGTCGGCCACGGTATCGCTTGTCCCGCGCTGTCGGTCGTGAAATCGATCTTGCGGCAGACAAAGCCAGTTCCGCTCAGGATGTTTCGCAGCGAGCAGGTTGCCGGATCGACCTTGTATCGCGTACTCGACTTTGCGAGGCGCTCATTGAAGAGGCGCGCCGATACCAGCGCCTTGTAGCAGTCGGGATGAGGGTCCTTTTCCTTGGCGGCATTCTGCAGCCTGCAGGCAATGTTCAACGCCCGCCCGACGTACTCGTCGCGCCCGTTCATCGTCATCCTGATGAGGTTGCCCTCCTCGATTCCCAGTGTGGCGCCCAAAACGGGAGGCATGCTGCTCAAGCTGGGAAGGATGTGGCGGGCGAGCTCGGCACGAATCATTTCGCACAGGCTGTACATGGTCTTGATGAGAGCGATGCCGTTGGTCGCCGTCGGAAACAGCAGGATCCAGCCGTCGCCCGTGAACTTGTAGAGTTCGAAGCCGCCGTTGCCGGACGGATGGCTGCGGGTCCAGTTCATGAGCCAGCGCTTGACGCAGCCCAAAAAGGTTTCGTAACGATCGAATTTCTCGCTGAGCAAGAGGTCCTCCATGATCTGCGACGACGAGCACAAGTCGAACGCGACCACGATGTGGGCGTGCTTCTGTGTGGCAGGCATGGCGCGTTTGCCGGGCCGGGGCGACATCAATTCGGCGGGCGCGGCATGTCGTCGGCGATGTACGCGCGGACGATGCCCTCGAAATCCGTGTCGCTCGTCATCCCGAGCGCGTAGCCGAGTTTCGGCGCGAAGTTCGCCGCCCATGTCGCGACGATCTTGTCGATCGCCGGATCGAATTGCCATTTGACGCGGTCGGCGACCGCGTCGCCGGCAACTTTGCGCAGCGCCGCGACCATCGCTTCCACCGGAGCGAGAATTCCCGGCACGTTGACCGAGCGCGTGTGCGCAAACGCAGTGGCCGGCGCCTCGTGCCCTTTGATGATGTTCGCGATGACGCTTCGCGGCGATGTCACCCACATCCTCGTCGTGCGCGCCACCGGGCAGATCGCATCGACACCGGAGAGCGGCTCGCGAATGATGCCGCTCGCGAACGACGACGCGGCCTTGTTCGGCTTGCCGGGCCGGACGGTGACCGTGGGCAGTCGCAGGCTGCGGCCATCGATGAAGCCCTTGCGCGTCATGTCGTAGACGAGCAATTCGCCGATGGCCTTTTGCGTGCCGTACGAAGCCTGCGGCGTCAGCGGAGCGTCGTCGGGGACCGGGTCGGGCAACGGCCCGCCGAAGACGGCAAGCGAGCTCGCGAAGACGAACTTCGGCGGCGCATTGAGGCGGCGGCAGCGCTCCAGCAGCAATCGTGTGGCATCGAGATTGACCCGCATGCCGATGTCGAAATCGGCTTCGGCCTGTCCGCTGACCACGGCGGCAAGATGGAAGACGGTGTCGGTATCCGCGGTGATCGCGCGCTCGATGAATGCCGGATCGGCGAGATCTCCCGTTACGCCGCGAACGCGCGAATCCCCGAGGTCCGGCGGCGCGACCACATCGAGCAGGACGAGTTCACGGACGCTTCGCGTTGCGCCGCGCGCATCGGTCAACGTGGGCTGCGACAGGAGAGCGCGGGCGAGGCGGACGCCCAGGAAACCGGCGCCGCCGGTGATCACGATGCGCATGATGGGAACCTTGGGAGGGGATTGGTGGCGTTATGATAACGATCCGGTGCAGGCAGTTGGACCTGAAAGTCGAATGAGAGCCAGACGAAGGGCGGAAATGAGGACGAATTGAGCCAAGCCGCGCGGATCGAGGCGCCGCGCCGCCTCACGATCGCCACGAGAAAGTCGGCACTCGCGCTCTGGCAGGCCGAGCACATCCGGGCACGGCTCGCCGCGATGTATCCGGCGAGCGAAGTGACGCTGCTCGGGCTCACCACCGAAGGTGATCGCGTGCAGGACCGGCCGCTCGCGGATGTGGGCGGCAAGGGCCTCTTCATCAAGGAACTCGAAGTGGCCATGGCCGATGGCCGCGCGGATCTCGCGGTCCATTCGCTCAAGGACGTGCCGATGGACATGCCCGCCGGCTTCTCGCTGGCGGCGATCACCGCGCGCGAAGATGCGCGCGACGCCTTGGTGTCGAACCGCTTCCTGGATCTCGCGGGATTGCCGGGCGGCGCGCGCGTCGGCACGTCGAGCCTGCGCCGCGAAGCGCAGCTGCGCGAACGCGATCCGCTCCTGTCGATCCTTCCGTTGCGCGGCAACGTGAATACGCGTCTCGCGAAGCTCGACGAGGGCCGCTACGACGCCATCATCCTGGCCGCCGCGGGATTGAAGCGGCTGGGCTTCGCCGAGCGGATCGCGTCGTATCTCGATCCGGAGGAAAGCCTGCCTGCGGCGGGACAGGGTGCGCTTGCCGTTGAGTGCCGCAGCGATCGCGCTGATCTTCTCGCCGCGCTCGCGCCCCTCGCGGATCGCGACGCGACGCTCGCGACGACGGCCGAGCGGGCGTTCGCCGGCGCGCTTTCGGGAAGCTGCCATACACCACTCGCGGCGTACGCGGTGTTCGCCCGCGACGAGTTGTGGCTGCGAGGGCTCCTCGCGGGCCGCGACGGCGCAACGGTGTTGCGCGGCGAGCGGCGCGGCCCTTGCGCCGATGCGCCCGCGGCGGAGGCACTCGGCCAGGCGCTTGCGCAGGACTTCCTGGCGCGGGGAGCGGGGCAGCTCGTCTCCGGATGAGTTGCTGAGGGTCCGGTTGGTTCATTCGTTGACTCAACCCGCGCAACCTCGCGGACCGCTCGGCGGACGCGGCATTCTCGTGACAAGGCCTGCGCGACAGGCAGGCGGCTTCGCGCAAAAGATCGCGGCGCTTGGTGCCCGCCCCGTGATCTTTCCGGCAATCGTGATTCTGCCGGCCGCCGATCCTGAGCCGCTCCTGCGCGCCCACGCCGCACTCGCGGATTTCGACTGCGCGATATTCGTCTCCGCCAATGCCGTCGAATACGGCGTACCCGATCCGCGCAGCTGGCCCCTGCGCCTTGTCGCGTTGGCGCCCGGCCCGGGAACGGCGGAAGCGCTCGCGTCGGTCGGCATCACCGACGTGCGCGTTCCGGCGACGACGTTCGACAGCGAAGGGCTGCTTGCGCTGCCGGAGCTCTCCTCCGTACGCGGCAAGCGCATCGTCGTCTTTCGCGGCAACGGCGGGCGCGAGGAACTGATCGACGCGCTCTCCGCGCGGGGTGCCCGAGTGGACGTCGTGGTCTGCTATCGGCGCGCCAAACCCGAGAGCGGAGCGGCAGGGCTCGACGACGCGTTTCGCGACGGGCGCATCGACGCGGTGACGATCACGTCGAGCGAAGGGCTCGACAACCTGTGGGCGCTCGCCGACGCCGCGCTGCGCGCTGCGTGGCGGGGTTGCCCAACGTTCGTTCCCCATCCGCGCATCGCCGCGCACGCGCGCGGGATTGGATTGTCCGTCGTGGAAACGGCGGGCGGGGACGCCGGTCTCATCGCCGGGTTGCTAGAATGGGCCGCCGCGCAACCCCCAACCAAGAGCTGAAATGCCGACAACCGACATCATCGTCACCGCACCGCTGCCGCCTTTTCTCTACGATCCGTTGAGGGCCGACTATCGCTGCCACGATTACGTGCAGTCGGCGGACAAGCCGGCACTCCTCGCCGCACAGGGCAAGGCCATCCGTGGCTTGGTCCAGGGCGGCGGCACCGTCACGCCAACGACGTTGCTCGACGCGCTGCCCGCGCTCGAGATCATTTCCGTGTTCGGCGTCGGCTACGACGGCGTGCCCGTCGACTATTGCAGGAAGCGCGGACTCAAGGTGACGAATACACCGGACGTGCTGACCGAGGACGTCGCGGACGTCGCCGTCGCGCTAGTCATGATGACCGGCCGCGGCTTCGTGCGCCTCAACCGCTTCGCTCAGGCAGGCGAGTGGAAAAAGCGCGGACCGGAGCTCACGACGAAGCTCGCGGGCAGGACCGTCGGCATCCTGGGATTGGGACGCATCGGCAAGGCGATCGCCGAGCGCGTGTCGGCGATGGGCATGAAGGTCGCCTATACCGGGCGCAAGCCGCAGCAGGTCGCGTATCGATTCGTCTCGGACCTGAAGGGGCTCGCCGCGGAATCGGACTTTCTCGTCGTCGCTTGCCCCGGCGGAGCGGCGACGAAGAACATGGTCGACGCCGGCGTCCTCGCCGCGCTCGGCAAGAAAGGCACCATCGTCAACATTGCGCGCGGCTCGATCATCGACGAGCCGGCGCTCGTCGCCGCGCTCACGGCGGGAACGATCAAGGGCGCGGGCCTCGACGTGTTTGCCGACGAGCCCAACATTCCCGAAGCCCTCTTCGCGATGGACAACGTCGTCGTGCTGCCGCACGTCGGCAGCGCGACGCGCGAGACGCGCCAGGCGATGGGCGATCTCTGCAAGGCGAATCTCGACGCGTGGTTCGGCGGGAAGCCGTTGCCGACATTGATCCCCGAGCTCACCTAGCGTCCGGGCGATCGCGCCGTCGTCGTACGGCAGGAAAGCGGCGTTACGACGGGGGCCATGCGGCGAGCAACGCCGCATGAAGCGCAGTCATCTGCGCCGGCGAGAGCGGCAGCGTGCTCGTTACGTCCGGCGGCTTTGGCCACGTCGCATCGCCGAACGTCGCGCCCTCGAATTCCCGGCTCGCCGAATAGCGCGGAATCACGTGAAAATGCACGTGCGGGTCCACCATCATCAGCGCGAGGTAGTTGATCTTCTGGGGGTCGAACGTCGCGTGCAATGCGCGTTCGATGTCCGCCGTCGCCGCCGCGACCTCGGACCAGGCGGCCGCCGAAACCGCGCCGAGCGAGCTCGCGTCCTCCTTGCAGGCGAGCACGAGGCTCCCCAGCGTCGGTTGCGCCGGACGCAGCAGCACGACCCAGCCCCGGTACTCGTGCAGAAGCGTCGCCGGATAGCCGAACCTCGTGATGGTGGCGTTCATGGGTGGATTCTAGCGCGTTGAGCGACGTCTCCTGGGAGTTGGCTCTACCGGAATCCGCCGCGGCGCCACGTGCCCCACATCGCGCCGATCGCTCCCAGTCGCGGAAAGCGGCGCATGAACGGCGTGATCTCGACCTCGACTCCCGAGTGGCGCTCGATTTTCCACACGAGGTACGGCAGTCCGCCGTCGAACGTGAACGAGGCTTTCAGGAGCCGCGCGACGCTGAGCACCTTCCCCTGCAGCTTGCGGACGATCCAACCGGCGGCATTCGCCAAGCGCTCGCCTTTCGTGGTGCCGTTGCGATAGCGCCCGGACGCATCGCCGTGCCAGCCGAGTCGCACCGCGACGGCGCGCGTCAACGCGTCGAATTCGCTCGCCGCCTCGGCGTAGCGCGCGCGAATGCGCTCCGGTTGCTCGGCGCGGAGCTCAGCCGCGTAGGAGAGGATGAGGCCGTTCGTCCAGAGCGCCTCGCTGTCGAATGTGTCCGGAAGCTTCGGCAACGTTCGCGCCGCGAACGTGGCGACCGCCGCGCCGATGGTGCGGACGACGCGCTCGCGGGCCGCAGCGTCGGCGGCGAACAGCAGCCCGCACGGTTGGGCAAAGCGGCCCCACAGGTAGGAGTGAAACCAGTGCGCCGTACCGTTGTCGAACTGGTCGAGCGACACGACCCCATATTTCGCGCGCGCGACGCGCCCGGGCAATGGCGTCTCCAGGTAGTAGACGTTGGGCGCGAGAAGCCGGTTCGCGACGGCCGGCAGGAGACGCCCGTAGGCCTCCCGATAGCCGTCGACCAGCACATAGAGGTCGACGATCCCGTCCGCGTCGTCGCTCGCGCGCCGGCACGAGCCGTAAAAGAGGATGGCGCGCGCGTGCGCTCCGAAGCGCTGGCGCAGGCAATCGCCGAGCGCGACCACCGCCTTCGGAGCAGGCGCCGCGAGATGGGACTCGATTGCGTCGTCGAGCGGCGAGTTCATCGCAGCGTCACGAATTCCGCGGTGCCGCCGTCGGTGAGCACGACCGGCGTGCCTTCGGACGCGGCGAAGATCTCGCCATCGACGAAGAACGGCGTGTCGAGCCCGATCGTCACGCGATGCGCGTTGCGGCTGTCGTATCCGTTCTCGACGGTGACGAAGCGATT
>Ga0207689_10004287_pt1 | contig 12983 bp, 10 predicted proteins | sample KBSMisM52_FD_184312 | JGI IMG/M metagenome (GOLD analysis project Ga0207689, IMG submission 184312) | Miscanthus rhizosphere microbial communities from Kellogg Biological Station, Michigan, USA - KBS Miscanthus M5-2 (SPAdes) (version 2) | ecosystem: Host-associated > Plants > Roots >... | reverse complement strand
GCATAGGAGGCAGCGGGCGTGTCGCCGGATCCGACGAGCACGGGGATGCCTGTTGGCAGACCGAGAGTCGCGGCGGCGGTCGCCATTAGTGGGCCAAGGACACTCAACGACGGTCGCACTGGTGGTAGCTGCTGCGGGGGAATCCCGAGTCGCTGCACCACGTCGGCCAGCCAGCGGCAGGATCCATCGGTGCTGGCCATCAAGCCGGTGTACGAGGCTTGGGTGGGGTCGATGGCGCGCTCTCCGGTCAACCACTGACCCAGCCAGGTACCGGCGAGCCCGAAAGTTGTTGCTGCTGCGGCGGCCTGGGGCTCGATGATCTGTAGCAAGCGGTGCGCCGCTCCCATGGCGGTGGCAGGCATCAAGTGGTTGCCGAGCAGGCGTCGGTGGGCAGGATCTAATGCGGCGATCAGCTGCGCGGTGGGTTCGGCCAATCCGGGGTGATCCCAGGTGATGCCTGCGACCAACGGCTCACCCGTGGCGTCTAGCAATAAGGCGGTGGGGCAGTGGGTGTCCATACCAACCCCGGCGACGATGGCGGTGTGGGGGGCCAGGTCGCGAACGGCTGCGGTGATGCTGGCCCGCCACGCCGATGGGTCCGCCCGCCCGGGCCCGGCTCCGCGTGCAGCAGGGTGCGGAACCCGGGACCGGGCGACGACCGTGCCATCGGAGGCGAGGATCACCGCCTTGGTGGCAGAGGTGCCGACGTCGATTCCGAGGTACGTCGCAGGAGCGGCGTTCTGCGGTTCCCGTGTCATCGAAACCCACTCCTTCGAGAGTCGCGTACGGATCTGGTCGGTTTCTCGTTCGGCCGCTTAGGTCAGTCGAGCAGCTTGGCCGCGACGTCGGGGGTGTCACCACCGTGGATGACCGCCTTGAGCGCGGCGACCATTTTGCCGGGGTCCGGTGCCTGCCAGATGTTTCGGCCTGCGGTCATCCCGTGTGCGCCGGCTTCGACGACGGAGGCGGCCTGCTTGAGCACATCCAGGGGGCTGTTGGCTGGGGCACCACCTGCGGCCACCACGATGGCCGGAGTGCCTTCGACGACCTTGGCGAACTCGGCGGTGGAGCCGGTGTACCAGGTCTTGACGATGTCGGTGCCCAGCTCCGCCGCGGCCCGGGACGCGTAGAGGACAGATTCGGTGGAACCCTTTCTGTCACCCCACATCTCGCCGGAGGGGTAGGCGTGGCACACCACGGGAAGGCCCCAGCTGTGCGCCTCCTCGACGACGCGAGTGAGCATCTCGAACATGGCGACCTGGTTCGACGAACCCGCCGAGATGCCGACGGCGACGGCGTCGGCGCCCAGCCTGACCGCGTCCTGCACGGTGGCGATGGTGGCGTCGTAGGTCGGGTGGAACTCGACGGAGAACATCGAGGCCTTCAGAATCCACGGCAGCGGCGCCCGGTCGCCGCCGAGCAGCGGACCGGCCAAGCCCTTGGTGATCGTGACGGCATCCGGCTCGCCTTCGGTGATGCTGGCGAAGGTCGTGCCGATGGTGGCCAGTCGGGGGGCAACACCACGCGGCACTGCTTGGTCGAGGGCCACCGTGACCGTGCGGCCGTCAGCGCCGAAGAGCCTGCGCAGGCGCAGGTTTCGACCCAGGGCCGCGGTGGTTCCGGTCGGGTTGATGTCAAACGCGGGGGTGAAGGTGGTAGTCATCTGCGTGGTGCTCCTTTGGTGTGGTTGGACGAGCAGGGGTACGGGACTGTGGGTCAGGCCCAGGGATTGACGCCGACACGCATGTCAGCGCCGGAACCGGCGAGGTGGAGTGCCTCGACGGCACGGTCCAGTGGCAGCTGGGTACCGATCAGTTCGGCGACCGGCAGCGCGCCGGAAGCGACCATGGGGGCGACGGCATGGAAGCCGTCGAGTCGGCACGACGATGCGCCGACGATGTTCCATTCGTTGTAGTGCACGTCGTTGGCCGATACGGCCAGGTCGGCATCGGCGCCGAATCCGGCGAACACCGACACGCTCGCACCAGGGGCGAGGCAGCCCAAATAGGGTGTGAGCGCCTCGATTCGCCCGATCGCCATGACGAGCACGTCGATACCGCCGTCGCTGTAGTCGTTCAGCACGTCGGCGGCATCCTCGCCAGGTTCCAGAACCAGATCCGCCCCGAAGCGGGTGGCCATCGTCCGCCGCTTGTCGATCGGATCGACCGCCGCGACCCGCCTAACGCCCAAGCTTTTGGCGAGGCCGGTATGGATGAGGCCGAGGGGCCCGCAGCCGACGATCAGCGCGGTCTCCGCTCGCGACATCCCAGCGAGCTTCTGTCCGTTGTAGGCGCACGCAACGGGTTCGATGATGGCAGCCTCAGCGGCCGGCACCCCCGGCACTGGGACGAGGTTCTGCCGCGCGACCGCGGGCACCCGCACGAATTGGGACAAGCCGCCAGTGAGCTGGTACCCGAATGCCTTCCGGTTGCGGCAGATGTTCTCGTGCCCCTTCCGGCAGGCCACGCAGGCGCCGCAGGTCACCAACGGGTAGACGGCAACTTGATCACCCATGGCCACGCCGTCGGGCAGCGCGCCGTTGGCATCGACGACGGTGCCGGCGAATTCGTGTCCCAGCACTGAGGGGAACGTGACGTTCTTCTGCTTACGACCTTCGTAGATGCGAACGTCGGTGCCGCACAACAGCGCCGCGTCCACCCGGAGGAGGACGTCCCCAGGCTCCAGGGACGGCATCGCTACCTCTTCGATCCGAAGATCATTCGGCTGATGCAGCACCGCTTGCCGGAGCGTGCGATCCGAATACGGGACCGGCTGCGTGGCAGTAACGGAGTCCGATGTGGTGGTCACGATGGGTTGCCTTTCAAGTTGGTGGGCTCGGTGAGGGCTCGCAGGGGTTGCGCGAGATCGATCTGCGCGCCGGCGTTGCGCAGTTCGTCCAACGCGGCCGGGTCGGCCCCGTCGTCAGTGATCAAGCGCCACTGTGCCGGTGTCGGCGACCAGTAGTTGAACCGGTCGGTGCTGACCTTGCGGCGATCGGCGACCACCACAATCTGGCGCGCACGCTGCATCATCAGGGTCTTGAGTCGGCTTTGTTCGAGCGTCCGCGATGCGACGCCGTACTGCGGGTGGACCGCGTCGGCGCCGATGAACGCGTAGTCCGCGACCACGGAATGAAGCATGTGTTCGGCTTCAGGTCCGCTGATCGTCTGATTGACGGTCCGCAGGCGTCCTCCGAGGACGACGACCGAGACATGTTCTTTCCCGAGCAGAACGTTGACCGCGCCGATGCCGTTGGTGAACACGGTGACATCGGCAGCGTCCAGGTGCCGCGCGACGAATTCCGTTGTGGTGCCTGCATCGAGGATCACGACGGCGCCGTCGGAAACCAGTCCGGCCGCTTGTCGGCCGATGGCGTCCTTCTCCGCGGTGAACTCCAGATGTCGCTGGTGGATCGACAATTCGGCTGGGCCGGTCAAGGCGACACCACCGTAGGTGCGAGTGATGTGCCGATCCTGATGCAGTCTGCTGAGGTCGCGACGGACGGTGGCGAAAGAGACGCCGAATCGTTCGGCGATCTCCTCCACGCTCAGTGAACCGGATTCGACCGTACGAAGAAGGCCCAGAATCTGCTCCCGCCGCCGCGCACCGCGAACATCCCGGCGACGCGCGACCAGGTCGTCGTCGGCGGTCTCGCCCGCGGGGGTGAGATTTGAACGCTCCACGCCGGTTGTCTGATCATCTTCGCTCACGGTTACTGAAGCTACATGCGCGGTGTGCGCAAGTCAACCTTAGATGCGCAGATCGATCATTTAATCCGAATTCAGTGCATCAGTCCTAGTCAGATGCGCATTTAAGCGTGGTTCAGATCACCTCTTGACAATCTAGATGATTGGTTCAATCATATTGGACGAGGATCCTGATCGTGTCGTGCACCACAGCGACGCTCAACCAGCGTCCGCCTCTCACCGGTGGTGAGCGAAACAATCAAAGAGTCAAGACATGGAGACACAGATGACTAGCATTCCGGCTACGAAATCGGATACCGCTGACCCAGGTCCCACTGGGATGAGCCGTGCCACCAAGGTGCGGTGGGCCGTCGCGGTCTTCTGCGCGTTGGGCCTCGCGATCAACTACATCGACCGGTCGGCCATTTCGGTCAGCCTGCCGTTCATGACCCAGGACTTCAGCCTGACGCCCACGGAGAAGGGACTGATCCTCAGTGCCTTCTCGTGGAGCTACGCCTTGATGCAGATTCCGGCGGGCCGGCTGATCGACAAATTCGGCGAACGCGTGATGTTCGGCGCGTCGGTGCTGCTCTGGTCACTTTTCACCGCCGCCACGGCGGGTGTCTCGAGCTTCGCTGCGTTGCTCGGCCTCCGCCTCGGGCTCGGTGTCGGCGAAGCCGGTGCCTACCCTGCGGCCGCCAAGACCGTGTCCCACTGGTTCCCCCTGCGGCTTCGCGGACGCGCCACCTCTGTCTACGACAGTGGCGCCCGCATCGGCAGCGCCGCGGCGACACCGCTCATCGCGTTGATCATCGGGTTGTTCGGCTGGCGAGCAGCGTTCGTCTTCGCCGGCGGGCTCGGCATCCTGTGGGCTATCGGCTGGTGGGCCTGGTACCGGCGTCCGGAGAACAAGGCCGGGGTCAACGCCGCCGAACTCGCGGTCATCCACGAAAGCCATCGGGAGCAGAGCTCCAACAACCTGCATCCGGACGCCAAGCCCATGCGCATCGTCGAACTGTTCAAGCAGCGCACGGTGTGGGGCATGATGCTCGGATTTTTCTGCCTGAACTTCATGATCACGTTCTTCCTTACCTGGTTCCCCTCGTACCTGGTCGAGGAACGCGGCTTCAACCTGCTCAAGCTCGGCGTCTTCGGCATGATCCCGCCGCTGGCGGCGATCCTGGGCAGCTGGGCAGGCGGCCTGGCCGGCGACTATCTGCTGGACCGGGGCTGGTCGCTGAACAAGGTTCGTAAGACCTGTCTCGTCGGCGGCATGCTGGTGTGCTCGGTGATCGCGCTGGCCGCCATCGCCCCGGAGGCCTGGCAGGCGCTCGTGTTGATGTCGATTTCCTATGCAGCAGCGGCGTTCACCATCGTCTCGATCTGGTGCCTACCCGCCGATGTCGTCGACTCGAGCACGGTCGCCACCCTGGGTTCGACGCAGAACTTCTTCTCGAACATCGGCAGTGCGCTCAGCCCGATCGTCGTCGGGGCACTGTACGGCGCAACCGGATCGTTCGAAGTGCCGCTTCTGCTCAGCGGGGCACTCCTTGTCGGCGGTGCGCTGTGCTTCGGATTTCTGATCAAGAAGGTCGAACCCATTCGTCGCCCGGAGTTGGAGGCGCCGGCAGTCTGACCAATCCCCGTGCCACCACGATGACCTCCGCCACCGGCGGGGGTCATCGTTCTTGAAGCGACGCGATCTCGCCGGTCAGGCGGGCGTCGGGCACCTGATAGCGGTCGAGTTGTGGAAGTGCGCGATCGACTTGGCCGATCATCGCATCGGTGGAGCTGATCGGATCCACGAGGAAAGTTTGGGCACCCACGACAATGCACGCTGGCAGTGGAATCCGTTCGTCCCCGCCGCGCTCACCCATCGTGAGGCGACCGAATATGTGCACAGCCACATTCGTTCGATTGCGCACGCGGCTAATGACGTGATCCAAGAGATCCGACTCGGTGCGCCGTCGCAGTACTCCAGTGATTGGTATCGATGGACGACGTCATCCCAGGACCACCGACAGCCTTCGGGCAATGACCAGATCGGAACCTGCCGGGTACACAGATAGCATGAGTAATCGACGGGCGCACCGAATCGGTTTGGGACTCGCGGCGCTTGGGCGCCCGGCGTATCTCACCGGTGGGCGCAATCATGACCTCGGTGACGCGCGGTCCGTTGAGGACATGCGGACATTGACCGCCACCGTGCTGGATGCGGCCTACGCCGGCGGAATCCGCTATGTCGACGCAGCCCGGTCCTACGGTCGCGCCGAGGAGTTCCTCGCCAACTGGCTGAACTCCAGGTCCGATATCACTGACATAGAGGTGGCATCCAAGTGGGGTTACCGCTACGTCGGTGATTGGCGGATGGACTCTGAGGTGCACGAAGTCAAAGACCACACTCTGAAGGCGTTTACTGCCCAATTACGCGAAACCCGAGCACTGCTCGGTGAACGCCTCGACCTGTACCAGGTCCACTCAGTGACAGAGGACAGTCCGGTTCTCAGCGATGCCGAACTCCAGCATGCCCTTGGTGACCTGCGTGACGAGGGAGTGGGGGTCGGGCTGTCCACGTCGGGACCACGCCAGCCCGAGGTAATCCGAGCCGCCTTGGCTTTGGAAGTCAACGGTGCACCATTGTTCTCCTCGGTCCAGTCGACATGGAATATGCTGGAAACCTCCTCTGGTGCAGCACTTTCCGAAGCTCACGATGCCGGGGTCTCGGTGGTGATCAAAGAAGTCTTCGCCAACGGCCGGCTGGCCCCTGGCACCACCGACGCCTCGCCCGGCGTGCAGAAGGCGTTACGTTTGGCTGCCGAGCTGCAGATCGGCCTGGACCAACTCGCGATCGCCGCCGCTCTCCAGCAACCATGGAAGCCGCGCGTGCTCTCTGGTGCCGTTACCACGGCCCAAGTGCACTCTCATCTGGCCGGCACCGATATCGAACTTCCCCAACATGTGGCGGACGAGCTGGCAGGTCAGAGCGAAGAACCTGTCGAGTACTGGGCAGCACGGTCACAACGCGAGTGGAGCTAGACCAAGTGTGGCGAACCCGGATGGCCACTCGGTTCACGATGATCTGACCCGGGCGGGGGAGCACTGGACGGCGTAACCGCCGTTGACGCCGTCAACACGCTTCGCGTGTTTTCGCGTCGTACGTCCCTACGTGTCGGCGCATCTCAGAGCGTATTTTTGGGCCGCAGGGTGAAGTATTCGAGTCCCCTAGCTCCACCAAACCGCAGCCCAGGACGACAGTCTCGAGTCTGACCTTTTGCGTCAATACCCGCGTATACAACGGGGCTGTGGTCGTGCCCTTGCCGAGTCTCGGATGGAGTGCGAACAACATTATGAGCGAGGCTGCCGAACCTAGCTGTGTGAACCGATTAGGGGCCAGATTCGGCACGGGTAGCCTGAACGCATTCCCATTCACGGCGAGGCAGGCGGCCCGATCCGAGTCGCCGTGCTGGCGCCGATCGCGTGGAGGACGCCCCCTCGTCACTACGGGCCGTGGGAGCTGTTCGCGTCGTTGCTGACCGAGGGGCTGGTAGCCGCCGGTCATCACGTCACCCTGTTCGCCACTGCAGACTCGATCACCACGGCAAGGTTGCACGCGACCGCGCCGTCGGGCTGGTCTGAGGACGAGACGATCGACACCAAGGTCGCAGAGTGCCTGCACATCGCGTCCGTGTTCGAACGAGCTGGCGAGTTCGACATCATCCACAACGGCTTCGACTTCCTGCCGCTCACGTACAGCGATCTCGTCACGACACCGGTGGTCACCACGATCCACGGGTTCTCGTCCGACCGGATCATTCCTGTCTACGAGCGCTACGACAGCACCACCGCGTACGTGTCGATCAGCGACGCCGATCGACACCCGAATCTGCACTACGCCGCCACCATCCACCACGGCATCGATGTCGATGCGTTCGCGGTCCATCCCAGTCCCGGCGAGCATCTCCTGTTCTTCGGACGGATCCACCCCGATAAGGGCACCGCCCAGGCGATCGAGGTCGCCCGCCGCTGTGGTCGCCGGCTCGACATCGCCGGGATCATCCAAGACGAGCAGTACTTCCGCGATGAGATCGCGCCGCAAGTCGACGGCGAGCTGGTGCGCTACCTCGGCGCCATCGACACCTCTTCGCGCGCTGAGGTACTTGGGGGTGCGCACGCGCTACTCCACCTGATCGACTTTGACGAGCCGTTCGGTTACAGCGTCGTCGAGGCGATGGCCTGTGGCACGCCGGTCATCGCCAATTCCAGAGGCTCGATGGGCGAGCTGATTGCGCACGGCGTCACCGGCTTTCTGGTCGACGACATCGATTCGGCGGTGGCCGCGGTCGCTACTGCTGGCGAGCTCGACCGGCGCAAGATCGCCGAGCTCGCCGCCGAGCGCTTCGCAGTGGCCATCATGATCGACAAGTACGTAACGGTGTACCGCAACGTCATTGGCAATCGGAAGTGAATCTGGGCGGCCGACGCGATGCGGCTTGGTGGAAGTCTGCTGTCGTCTACCAGATCTATCCGCGCAGCTTCGCCGACTCGAACGGCGACGGGTTCGGTGATCTGGGTGGCATCATCGGGCGGCTCGACTATCTACGGGCGCTCGGGGTCGATGTGATCTGGTTGTCACCGATCTACCGTTCGCCTCAGGCCGACAACGGCTACGACATCAGCGACTACCGCGACATCGATCCGCTGTTTGGCAGCCTGGCCGAGTTCGACGTGCTGGTCGCCAAGGTGCACGAACTCGGGATGAAGCTCGTGATGGACCTGGTGGTCAACCACACCTCGGATGAGCACCCGTGGTTCGCCGAGTCGCGTTCGTCCCGCGACAACCCGAAGCGGGACTGGTACATCTGGCGGGACGCCCGTGACGGCGAGGCGCCGAACAACTGGGGCTCATTCTTCGGGGGATCGGCGTGGGAGTGGGAGCAGACCAGCGGCCAGTATTACCTGCATCTGTTCGACCGTAAGCAACCGGACCTCAACTGGAAGAGCCCGCAGGTACGAAAGGCAGTGCACGACACCATGGTTTGGTGGCTCGATCGCGGCGTCGACGGCTTCCGCATGGATGTCATCAACTTCATTTCCAAGAGCGAGGGCCTCCCCGACGCACCAGCGATCCCGGGGCAGCGGTTCGTCAGTGCGATGGACAAGTTCGTCGATGGGCCGCATGTGCACGACTATCTCGCCGAGATGACCCGCGAGGTGTTCGACGGCCGCGACGGCGAGTTCATCACCATCGGCGAAATGCCTGGGGTGACAACCGAACAAGCGCGTCTCTACACCGATCCGGCTCGGCACGAGCTGAACATGGTCTTTCAGTTCGAGCATGTGTCCGTCGACCAGGGCCCAGCGGGCAAGTTCGACTACCTCGGTCTCGACCTGGTCGTCCTGAAGAAATCGCTCGATCGTTGGCAGGCGGCGTTGGCGGAGATCGGTTGGAACAGCCTGTACTGGAACAACCACGACCAGCCTCGCGTCGTGTCCCGGTTCGGCGACGACGACCCGGACTATTGGGCCGCCTCGGCGAAGGCGCTCGCAACCGTTCTGCACGGCATGCGTGGCACACCGTTCGTCTATCAAGGCGAGGAACTCGGAATGACGAACTACCCGTTCAGGGTTCCACAGGACCACAAGGACATCGAGGCCGTGAACTACTACAAGAATGTGCGTGAACTGGGCGGCGACGAGGGCGCGGCGCTGGCCGGTCTAGCCAAAATCAGCCGCGACAACGCCCGCACACCAATGCAATGGGACGCGGGACCGAATGCCGGGTTCACCACCGCTGACCCATGGCTGCCAGTCAACCCCAACTACACCTGGCTGAACGCCGCAGCCCAAATCGAGGCAACGGATACGGTTTTCGCGCACTACCAAGCTCTCATTCGCCTCCGCCACGAATTTCCTATTCTGGTGGACGGCGCCTTCACGCCGCTGATGGCGGAGGACCCGCAGATCTGGGCATACACCCGAACCGCCCCGAACGGAAAACTCCTCGTCATCGCCAACTGCGGACGCGATCTCCGGACCGTCGAAATCGGCCGAGATTGGATCGCGGCCGATCTACTACTCGGCAACCTGCCCGATACCCCGGCCACGTCGGCGTCAACGTCTCTGGTCCTGGCCGGCTGGGACGCGCGCATCTACTCCGCTGCCCATTGACGGACGCACTTCGGGCCGAACGGACGGCTTACCCAAGCGAAATCGCCGGCCTTCGGTCCGGGGGGCTACGCCGCGGTGGCGTCGACCTGGGCCGCCGGGCCGAAGATGAGCTGGTTAAGGCTCGCCGGCTTAACCGCCGCCGTCGCCTTGCGCAGGACGTCGTTTGGCGGCGAGAGCCGGAAAACCTTCTTCCACGCCGAGCCGACCTGCTTGACATCGGGCCGCTGACGTAGGTCAGGCCATAGCGCTCGAAGAGTTGTTGGACCTTCGGCGCGATCTCCTGGTAGCGGTTGCTCGGCAGGTCCGGGAACAAATGGTGTTCGATCTGGAAGGACAGATTGCCGGTCATTAAGTGCAGCAACCGGTTCCCGCTGATGTTGGCCGACCCGAGCATCTGCCGTAGGCACCAGTCGCCGCGGGTTACGCCGTCGATCGATTCTTTCTCGTAGGTCTGGACGCCTTCGGGAAAGTGTCCGCACATGATGACTGAGTGCGTCCAGAGATTGCGCACCAGGTTGGCGGTCAGGTTCGCGGTCAGTGTCGTGATCGCTCAGGGCCCGGACAGCAGCGGGTGCAGCACGTAGTCTTTGGTCATCTGTCGACGGATCATGGAGCACGTTCTTGCCCTGGCGTGGGCGCCACATCATGGCCGGGTACTGGAACCGACCGGAAACGACCGCGGAGGCCATCACCGACGGCTGGTTGCACACCGGGGACATCGCTGTCCGCGACGCGGACGGCTTTCTCTATATCCAGGACCGGATCAAGGACATGATCATCTCCGGGGGAGAGAACGTGTATCCGGCCGAGATCGAAGATGTCCTGCTCAACCACCCTGGCATCGCCGACGTCGCGGTGCTGGGCACGCCGTCGGCCAAGTTGGCCCGGTTCAAGCTGCCGAAGCGGGCCGTTTTCACCGACGTCATCCCGCGCAGCCCGACCGGCAAAGCGCTGAAACGGCTGCTGCGTGAACAATTCCCGTTAGACGCCCCCGAGTGATCAAGGAACATCCGTGAAACAACTCACCGGCCTGGACGCCGCGTTCCTCTACATGGAGACCCCGACGACGTTCGGGCATGTCACCGCCCTGATGATCTTCGAACGGCCCAACCCGGACTACGACCCGTACGCGGCGGTGTACGCCAAATACGCCTCACTGGTCGGTCAGCTGGAGCCGCTGCGCCGCCGTTTGGTCGGGGTGCCGTTCGGATTGGACCATCCGTACTGGGTGGCCGACCCCAACTTCGACCTCGACTTCCACATCCGCGAAATCCATCTGCCCCGGCCCGGCATGGTCGATCAACTCGCCGAGCAGGTCAGCCGGATCGTCGGCCGGCCGATGGACCGCTCCCGGCCGCTGTGGGAGGTCTACGTCATCGACGGCCTGCACAGCGGCCGCTGGGCATTGCTGACCAAATACCACCACGCCACCATCGACGGCGCCGCCGGACAGCTGATGCTCAACATCCTCACCGACACCGACCCGGACGCGCCAGCGCCGGGCCCCGGCCCATCGTGGCAACCGGAGCCGCTGCCAGGCAACATCGACCTGCTGCGCCGGACCGTGGGCAACCTGGCAAGCCACCCGTTGCGCGCGGTGCGGGTACAGGCCCGGATCGTGCGTCAGCTCGCCGACGCCGCCGGCATCCACAGCCTGAGCAGCGCGGCCACTCAGGCCGGTGCCGGTATCAAGGCCATCGCCCGACTGGGCAAGGAGGAGGGGCCGACGATCCCGCTGCCGACCACGCCGGCCCCGCCCACCCCGTGGAACAAGACGATCACCGGCCACCGCCGCTTCGCCATGCGCACTACGTCTCTGGAGAACATCAAGCGGCTCAAGGCTGCCACCGGCGCAACGGTCAACGACGTCGTCATGGCGATTTGTGCGGGCGGGCTGCGCGAGTACCTGCTGGCCCACGACGCGCTGCCGGACCGGCCGTTGCGGGCGATGGTGCCGGTGTCGATCCGCACCGGCGAGGAAGCCGACCCGTGGACCAACCGGGTGTCGGCCATCGTCGCCGACTTGCCGACCGACTGCGACGACCCGGTCGAACGCATCGCCCGCTGCCGCCAGGCGATGCTCGACGCCAAACGCCTGCTCGATCTGGTGCCGGCGAATGACTTAGTCGACCTCACGCAGTTCTCGGCCCCGGTGCTGGCCACCGCCGCGGTGCGGCTGGTGTCCCGGTTGCGGCTGGCCGACCGGGTCGCCCAGCCGTTCAACCTGGTGATCTCCAACGTTCCCGGGCCCCGTCAGCCGCTGTACTTCGCCGGGGCGCAGCTGTGTCACCAGTTCCCGGTGTCGATCGTCACCGACGGGCAGGGTCTCAACATCACCGTCGCCAGTTATCTGGACCGGCTCGACTTCGGTTTCATCGTCGATCGCGACCTCGTGCCAGACGTGTGGGAGCTGGCCGACCTGCACATCGCCGAGATCGGTCGACTGTTCGACGCCACCGGCGCCGAATGGGCCCAACCACCGCAGCCGGCCGCTCCGCGACGCGGCCCAATTGAGCTTGCCCAAACTGCCGCCAAGCCAACGTCCAACAAGTCGGCCTCGACGACCGATTCTGGTGCCCAACTGTAGGAATCAGTTATCAAGGGACTGCTCGCTCAACCGACGACCGCGGGCTTTGCTGGCGCGCTAGGTTGCCAATTCGGTCCTTGTCCGTTCGGAGATCCCCTTTTTCGGACGTGGGTAGGAGCCCTTGGCTACAGCACTGACTTCGGGTGTCGCCCCGCAGGGCCTTTTAGAGGAGAGGTCCAATCGGGTGTCCATGTCCACCGGAATCGCCCGTAGGGGTTGATGTTCGACCAGAACAACGACGCGGGCCCCAAGGGATCGGTGACGGCCCCTCCGCTCATACGGCGATGCCGCCGGTGGTAGCTGGTGACCCGGCGGCGTCGTCTCACACCATGCAGGCCTCGCCGATCACCGTGCCATCAGTCGACCCTGAACTGCAGGCGCATCACCCCGGTGTCGCTGGGGTTCAGCTTCTCCGTCAGCCGCGTCATGCTGCGGCCGGGCGCTATGTAGTGCACACCTTTGGGCATCTTGGCTCCGTGTTTGCTGAACCAATTGGCGTCCCAGCTAAGGGTGCTGCCACCCCAGTTGCCGCCGTAGAACCC
>Ga0207689_10004286_pt1 | contig 12983 bp, 9 predicted proteins | sample KBSMisM52_FD_184312 | JGI IMG/M metagenome (GOLD analysis project Ga0207689, IMG submission 184312) | Miscanthus rhizosphere microbial communities from Kellogg Biological Station, Michigan, USA - KBS Miscanthus M5-2 (SPAdes) (version 2) | ecosystem: Host-associated > Plants > Roots > Rhizosphere... | reverse complement strand
CCGTGATCGCCACGGCGCTCTCACGCAGCGTGCGGTCGAGGATGCCGGGGCCGACATACCGTCCGATCAGCGAACCGGACACCGGCCCGTTGGCGTATGACAGGATGCCGGTCGCCTTCCACTTGGGCAGTCCCAGCGTGATCTGGCCGACCTGACCCGTGGCCTGGAGTCCGGTCGGAGCTGGCGGGGGCGGTGGCTGCGGCGTCGCACTCGCCTCGTTCGACTTCGCGCTCTCGACCGCACCGTTCACGGCAGTAACCTGGTAGTAGTTCGGCACGCTGGCGATAGGCGCTGTATCGGCGAACGACGTCGTCGCGATTCCCGTCCGGTAGGGCGTCGTACCTTCGCCGCCACTCGTCGACGCTCGATAGACGCTGTACGTCGTCGCGTTGGCGACCGCCGACCACGACAGCACGATCTTCCCCACCTGGCCCGAGGCCTGCAGCCCGGCGGGCGGAAGGAGCGGCGGCGGTGGCGCGACGGCGAAGCGCGCGAGAACGTTGCGTGTCGTCGTCTGCACGCGCGGGTCGAGCACGGACGTGCGTGGGTTCGGCACGTTGTAGTCGTCGAGGCCCCACGACCACTGCATCGACCCGGTCGCGAAGACGACGCTGCCGCTCGCCGCGGTGTAGACAGTCACGTGCGAGAAGCCGAAGTCATCAGGCGACTCGGCGACCTTTTGCAGGCCGGCAGGAGCGAAGCCGTTGCTGAACATGGCGTCGGTCTCGTAGCCGAGCAGGCCGACGAAGTGCGTGCCGTTGCTGACTGCGGTGCCGGCATAGATCCAGCTCGTCGCATCCGATACGACGATGTCGCCGTAGACGGGATCGCCGTGGTACATGACGCCGATCAAGCCGTTCTCGGGCTGCGCGATCGCGTCGACGACGTTGTACGGAGGCGCGGCGATATCGCGGAAACGAACACTGATGAACTTGTCGTTCGACCGGTCGACGTCGAGCCAGAGCGGGTCTTCGGTCTGCGCCGCCTCCTTGTACGTGACGAGCGTCCGGTTCGGCGCGAGCGTTCCGGATCTGGCGGCCTCGTACCGGACCTGCCAATAGATCGCGTTGGAGCCGAAGAAGCCGAGGTGCTTGCCGGAATTGCGCGCCTCGTGCAGCGCACTCTTCATCGCGTACGACCAGTATTCGTCGTGGCCGACCGACAGGAACGCCTTGTGCGAGGCGACCAGCGCCAACCCTTGCTCGTGGAGGTCGACGTCGGTCGAATACGTGACGTCGTACCCTTCGCGCTCGAGGAAGCGGAGCATGTTGAGCTCCCAGCCGCTCGACATGCTTCCGGTGAAATCGCCCGTGCCCGCGTTGCGGTCGTACGGCCGGTTGAACGAGACTTTGCGCGCGTGGACGTGGTCGGGGTAGCTGTTGAAGTCGTACGCTGACCTGCCGCCCCACGCGTTGTACGCCTGCCAGGTGTTCACGCTCGACTGGAAGAGGTAGTCGGCGGCGGGTGAGCGGCCGTCGTCGCGGACCGTGAAGATGATGTAGCTCTGCGGCCCGCCGCCGCCCCACGTCAGCTTCGCCAGGTAGACGCCGCTCGCCCAGTCGGTGGGATCGGCGGTGTTGTTCGGGATCGAGAGGACGAAGGGGTCGACCCAGTTGCATTCGATCGTCCCGAGACTGTCGGGCGCGGGAATCTGCTGTTGGATTCCGGTGCGGGTGATCGGGCCGAGGACCTGGCGTGCGCCGAGGCCGCCGTACCAGCCCATTCGGTAGATGTCGATCGTGTACGTCGGCGCGATCGTGTTGACGAACAGATTGATCGTCCCGCCGCGGTTCACGCTCGTGAGCGATGCGTAGCCCTCGATCTCGCGGAACTGGGCGGGACTCGTGAGTTGCCAGCTCGCGGTCCCGGGTTTGGCGTTCTCGATCTGGATCGGATTGGCGGCGAGCGCGCCTGCCGTCCACGCGAGACAGACGACGAGGCAGGCCCATCCACGGGCAAGGTGCCTTGCAGGCATTTCTTCCTTCCTCGCCCTTGGGGCTCGACGTCGCTTCCGATCGACGTTACAACTGTAACCGCGAGGGCTGCGGCCGCAACGTGCAAAAGTCGCGATCGCGCGGCGCGTGTCGTGAACGATCAACCCACGCGCTCGGACACGTTGTTGGGGACAGGAACCTCCGAAACGTCTCACCGAGAATCGCGGCGGTCCGTGTACGAACCGCTTCGAGCCGGGACGCGCGACCGCCGACATGCGCCAGCCGCCATCCACCCGCTCCATCGTCACGATTCCGTCGCTCGACGGCCTGCGCGCCGTCTCGATCGCGATCGTCTTCCTCGCGCACTCCGGGCTGAAGGGGATCGTGCCGGGCTTCTTCGGCGTCACCGTCTTCTTCTTCCTGAGCGGCTACCTGATCACGACGCTGCTGCGCATCGAGTTCGAGCGCTCGGGCGACATCGGCCTGGTCGACTTCTACGTGCGGCGGATGTTTCGCATCTGGCCGCTCTTCTACCTGGTGCTGATCGTCGCGACGCTGCTCACCTGGCTCGGCGCCTACGGGCCGCCGCTGCCGCTCGACCCGACGCTCGTCTTCATGCAGTTCGCGCACCTCGCGAACTACGCGATCGTCAAGGCCGGCTGGTACCTCGGCCGCAGCCCCGAGAGCTGGGTCTACTGGTCGCTCGCCGTCGAGGAGCACTTCTATCTCGTGCTGCCGGTCGCGTACCTCGCGATGCTGAAGGCGCGCTGGCCGGCGCGGAAGCAGGCCACGGCCTTCCTCGCGCTGTGCGCGCTGACGCTCGTCTGGCGCTTCGTCCTCGTCTTCGCGTTCGACGCGTCGAAGGAGCGGATGTACGTCTCGACCGACACCCGGATCGACTCGATCGTCTTCGGCTGCATACTCGCCGTCGTCTACAACCCGGTGCTCGACGAGGCGCCGTGCAGCGAGCGCTGGCTGAAGCGCCTCTGGTTCCCGCTCGGCCTCGTCGTCCTCGTCGCCAGCTTCCTGCCGCGGCAGCCGTGGTTCGACCAGACGCTGCGCTACACGGTCCAGGGGCTCGCGCTGCTGCCGGTCTTCCTCGTCGCCGTGCGCTGGCCCGAGTGGTGGCCGTGCCGCCCGCTCAACCACCCGTGGGTGCGCACGGTCGGCGTGCTCTCGTACGCGATGTACCTCGTCCACACGACGGTGATCCGGCTCGTCGAGCAAGTGACCGAGTCGCGCCTCGCGCTCGGCCTGCTCTCGGCAGTCGCGACGCTCGCCGTCTCGTACCTGCTGCACCGCACGGTCGAGGTCCCGTTCATCGAGTGGCGCAAGCGCCTGCGCGCGGGACGCTCGAAGGCGCCGGCGACTCCGGTCGATGAACGCTCGGCGCCCCTGAGCGGTCGCTAGTCCGAGACCTCGCCGACGCGCGGCGGCCGCACTCGCGCCGACAGCCGCTTGCCGAAGTCGATCCAGCGCTGCTCGTAGTAGAAGGTCGAGACGTGCGCGAGCAGGAACGTCGCCGCGAAGAGCAGCGGCCGCTTCAGATAGCGCACGAGCTTGTCGCCCTCGCCGAGCCAGGTGTGGACGAGCAGGAAGTGAAAGACGTAGAGCGCGAACGAGATCGCCGCGATGTAGCGGAGGAACCGGCTGCGCAGCGCGGCGCCGACGAGCTCGGGCGGGCTGTAGAGCGTCGTTCCGATCAGGAGGGCGGCCAAGTACGGCCGCAGGTAGTTGGCGAAGCCGCTCGCCGGATGGCACGAGATCGCGTACAGCACCGCGAGCACGTAGACGTTGGCGCGCGAGACGACGGTCGCGGCGCGGCTGCCGAGCTGCTCAGACCAGATCAGCGCGAGGATCGCGCCGGCGAGGATCTCGTCGACGCGGTGCCAGGTGACGATCTCGATCTCGGCGCCGGCGAAGACGCGGTGTGCCGTCACCGCGAGGCAGATCGGAATCAGGACGTAGAGCCCGCGCTTGCCGAGGACGGCGACGATCAGCGCGACCGTCGTGTAGAACTGGACCTCGACACACAGGCTCCAGAAGTGTGCCGTCGCGTCGACGAGATAGTACGGCGGCAGGTTGGCGTAGAAGATGAAGTTCGGCAGGTAGGCCGACGCCGGAGCGCCGACGATCGGCAGCGCGACGAGCAGCGTGAGCCACGCCAGCGGAACGATCCGGAAGAAGCGCCGGATCAGGAAGTCGACGACGCTGTCGTGCTGGAGCAGGAAGCGCGTGATCAGAAAGCCCGAAAGGGTGAAGAAGAGCGCCATCCCCATCGGTCCGGCCATCTCGTTGAAGCGCCAGCTCTTGGGGCTCAGCGGCAGCAGGTGCGCGCCGAGGACGAGGAGGATGCTGATCCCGCGCCAGCCGTCGAGGACGGCGAGACGGTGGCGGCCGTCAGTCATGGCGATGGTCGCGCCGCGCGCGCACCCACTCGCGCTTGCCGCGGCGCAGGAACCGCGCGTAGAGCGGCAGCTTGGCGAGGATGTAGAGCGGAGCGCCGAGCAGCTCGGCGAGCGAGACGATGCGGCGGCCGAAGCCGAGCCAGGCGAGCTTGGTCGCGGCGACGACCATCGCGAGCGCGGCAAGCGCAAGCACGAGCGGCAATGCCGCGCCGCCCACGGCCCAGAGCACGGCATCGATCGCGGCCTGGGCGACGAGCAGGAGCACGAAGAACGCCAGCGGCGGAACGCAGACGTCGAGCGCCATCGCGGCGAGCGCAGGACGAGCGCGCGCGACCGATCGCCAGAGCGCGCGCGGCGCCTCGCGGACGATGACGCCGACGTGGCCCTGCTCCCAGCGCGCGCGCTGCTCGGCAACGCCCTGTGCGTGGCTCGGAAAGACGCTCGTCACCAGCGCGTCGGGACAGAAGACCGGCGCCCTCCCCGCCGCCGCGAGGTCGAGCCCGAGCCGCAGGTCCTCGACGATGTGCCCGGACGCGAGCGGCGCTTCGCAGAGCACGTCCCACGGGAACGCCATTCCGGTTCCCATCAGCTGGCAAGGCAGGCCGAGGCGGCGGCAGCCGAGCGGCCGCACCTGGTTCTTGACGACCCACGCGAACTCGGCGATGCGCACACTGAGCCCGGCGCCCGCAGGCGCGCGCATCAGGTCGAGCGCCTGCGCCGGCCGCTTCGTCTCGGCGCACGACCGCGCGAGGCGATCGACGCTGCCGGGGTGGAGCTCGCAGTCGGCGTCGACGACGACGACGACTTCGGGCGGCGAGCGCTCGAGATGGCGGACGCCGAAGTCGAGCGCGTAGCCCTTGCCGCGTCGCTCGGCGTCGTTGCGCACGACGACCTCGGCGCCGTTCGCTGCTGCGATCTCGGCGGTCGCGTCGCTGCAGTTGTCGGCGACGACGAGCACGCGGTCCTCGGGGCCGAGCTGTGCGCCGATCGCACGCACGGTCGCGGCGATCCCGCCGGCCTCGTCGTGCGCAGGAACGAGGACCGCGACACGCGGCCGCGGCGCGGTCGCCGCGGCATCGTCGTCGCGGCGCGCGGGCACGAGCGCGGCGAGCACCTCGACGAGCAGCACGGACGCAGGGACGAGGGCGACGATCGCCAAGACCGTCAGCACATGGCCGACGAGCACCAGCGACGCCGAACCGCTCATGGCGCCGCGCCTCCGGGCTGGGCAGCGAACAGGCGCGCGAGCCTGCCGGCCTCGACGTCGACGTCGTGGCGCGCGAGGACGCGCTCGCGTCCGGCGCTGCCGATCCGCGCGAGCGCATCACCGTCGGCGGCGAGGCAGGCGACGAGCGCGTCGGCGAGCGCTTCGACATCGCCGGCCGGAACGAGCCATCCGTTCTCGCCGTCGCGGACGAGCTCGGGGATGCCGGCGACGAACGTCGTGACGACGGGCCGCCGCAGCGCCATCGCCTCCATGATCACCACCGGCAGCCCCTCGGCGAAGCTCGGCAGGACGAGCGCGCGCGCCGCCTCGATCTCGCTGCGCACCGCGGCGCTGGCGATCCAGCCGGTGATCCGAACGTGCGACGCGAGGTCGAGCGCGCGGATGCGCTCCTCGATCGCGCCGCGCAGCTCGCCGTCGCCGGCGAGGACGAGGTCGAAGACGGCGCCGCGGTCGAACGCGCGCCGCATCGCCGCGAGCAGCAGCAGGTGGCCCTTCTGCTCGCCGAGCCTGCCGACGCAGACGAGCCGCGCGCCGTTCGCCGGGGGCGCAACGGCGCCGTCGTGGAACGCGCGGTCGAGGCCGCAGTGGACGACGTGGATCTTGTCCCAGTGCACCGATTCGACCCAGCGATACAGCTGGCTGCGCGTGAACGCGCTGATGCCGACGACGAACGCGGCCCGGCGAATCTTCTCGGCGAGGCCGATCGCGCCGGGCCGGTCGAACTCGTCCGGGCCGTGCACCGTGAAGCTGTAGCTCGCCGGCGCGAGCAGCGCGGCGAGCATCGCGACCTCGGCGGAGTTGGTGCCGAAGTGCGCGTGGACGTGGCCGATGCGCGCCGCGCGGAGCCACCGCGCGACGACGCACGCTTCGCCGAGGTAGATCCAGTGGTAGACGAGCGAGCGGTCCGATCCCACCGCCATCCGCGTCGCGAGCCGCGCTGCGGCGACGAACGCAAGCGGGCGAGCGAGCGCGTTCGCGAGCATCGCCGCGAGGAGCGGGAGGCCGCCCTGCTGCAGCACGAAGCGCGTCCGCTCGCGCTCGCGCACATCGTCGGGATCGGCGAGCGCGCCGTCCCAGCCGCGCAGCGCGATCCGCATCACCTCGACGCCGCGCCGCTCGAGGGCGAGGATCTCGCGGCGGATGAAGCTGTGGCTCACCGCGGGATAGTGGTTGATGAGGTAGGCGACTCGCACGGCAGTGGCGGGCACGGCGGCGGACATCACTTGTATTCGATCAGCGCGCCCGACGTCCCGGAGACGCGGTGGGCGAGGAACTTGAGCACGCCGCCCGCCTCGGGAAACTTGCCGAGGACGAGGAAGCTCGCGCGCGCCAACCGGGTGCGCCATGGCCCGCTCCCGCGCAGGTAGAGACGCGAGACCTGCAACGGATAGATCAGCGCGCCGAGCAGCGCCCACGGGCCGACGACTGCCGTCGCAGCGACGATCGCAAGCGGCAGCGCGAGCCCCCAGACGAGCGCGCTGCGCGACTCGTGGACCCAGTGCTGCTCGGGCGTCGCGCCGTGCAGCTGCGCGCCCTCGGCGTAGCTGAAGCCGGTGCGCAACGACCGCTTCCACCACTGGCTGAAGTGCGTCATCGCGGCGTCGTGCAGCGTCATCTCGTCGTCGAGGCGCCAGACGCGCCAGCCAGCGGCGCGCATGCGCACGCAGAGCTCCGGCTCCTCGCCAGCGATCAGGCCGTCACGAAAGCCGCCCGACTGCTGCAAGGCGGCGACGCGCATCATCGCGTTGCCGCCGCAGAACTTGGTCGGCCCGGCGGCGCCGTTGCCCCACTCGATGTCGCAGAGCAGGTTGTAGATCGAGCGCTCGGGGAAGCGCTCGCGGTTGCGCCCGGCGACCGCGGCGACGTCGGAATGCGCATCGAGGAAGTCACGCGCGACGTCGAGCCAGCCGACGATGACCTCGCAGTCGCCGTCGACGAACTGGACGTAGTCGAGTCCGGGCTCGAGCTCGAGCAGGCGTCGCCAGCCGTGGTTGCGCGCGCGCGCCGCGGTGAACGGCCGGACCATGTCGAGCGCGACGACTTCGGCGCCGAAGCCGCGCGCGAGGTCGACCGAGTCGTCGGTCGACCCCGAGTCGACGTAGACGACACGAGCCGCGCCGGCCACGACCGACGCGAGGCAGCGGTGCAGCCGCTCGCCTTCGTTGCGGCCGATCGCAACGACGCCGAAGCGGCCGTGCGAGCCTGCGGTCATGCCCGCTTCTCGTGCATGGTCGCGTCGCCGCGCAGGTTGCGCACGATTGCGCGCGCGTCGCCGACCAGAAGGTCGAGCGCGAAGCGCGGCGGGACCTGTTCGAGTTTGGACGCGCCGCCGAGCCCGACCGCCCGCCGCGCAAGGTAGCTCGCGCGGCCGACCGTCCAGAGCAGGTCGGCGGCGATCAGGCCGAGCGTCCCGTAGGCCTTGGTGAAGTAGCGGCGCCGCGACTCGAACCAGTACGCAGGCCGGCGTCGCACCTCGCGGATGCCCGTCGAAGATCCCTCGCGGTGGACGACGCGCGCATCGGCGACCGTCCAGCACGTCCAGCCCGCGCGCCGTGCGCGCCGGCAGAAGTCGACCTCTTCGAAGTAGAGAAAGTAGCGCTCGTCGAGGCCGCCGATCCGCTCGAACACCTCACGGCGGACGACGAACGCGGCGCCCGAGACCCAGTCGCAGCGCTGCGAGCGGCCTTCGGCGAGCGCGTCGACACCGACCAGGCGAGCCGCAAGGCCGAGCTGCGATCCGGCGACGAGCTCGGTGAGCGGCGAGGGAAACGGGTGCGCGCTCTTCTGACGAGCGCCATGCTCGTCCTCGATCGTCGCGCCGACGATGCCGGCGTCGGCGTGCGAGTCGAGGTGGCTGAGGAGCGCGCGGAGCGCGCCGGGCCGAACGACGGTGTCCGGGTTGAGGAAGACGATCGCAGTGTGCTGCGGATCGATCTCGTGCACGCGCTCGATCGCGCGGTTGTTGCCGTAGGCGAAGCCGCCGTTGCGCGGCGCCGCGATCACCTCGGCCCAGTCGCTCCAGCCGTTGGCGGCGATCGCTGCCTCCATCCGTGCGATCGAATCGTCGCCCGACGCGTTGTCGACGACGATCGCGCGGCCGCCGCGCAACAGCACGCGCTGCGATTCGAGCGACGCCAGGCACTCGGCGACCATCGCGCCGGTGCGGTAGTTGACGATGGCGACGAAGACGGCGTTCACGGCGACGATGCGTTGCGATGGCCGGCGAGCGCGGGAGCGCCGCGGGCCTCGATCGCGCGACGGTACACCGCGAGCATCCTGGCGACGACCGCTGCGGGCGCATGCTCGCGAAGCACGAATGCGCGGCCGGCGGCGCCGAGCGAGCGCGCGAGCTCGCGATCGTCGAGCACCCGCTCGATCTGGCGCGCGAGGTCCTCGGGATCGTCGGGCCTCGCCTTCAGGCCGGTGACGCCGTGCTCGACGATCTCGCTCAGGCCCGACGTGTCGGTGACGACGACCGGGCACGCCTGCAGCATCGCCTCGAGCGCGGTGTAGCCCTGGCTCTCGCGCCGCGACGCGACCACCGTGACCGCGGCGCGCGGCCTGAGCTCGGCGACCTGCGCCGGCGCGACTGCGCCGGTCGTCGTGATCGCGTCCGCGAGCGCGCGGTCGCCGAGCGACGCGATGAAGTCGCGCAGCCGCACCGCACTTCCGTCGGAGCGCAGCACTCCGGGATCGGGGCCGACAAAGGCGAGGCGTGCGCCCGGCCTGCGCGCGAGCAGCCGCTGGAACGCGAGCACCATGAGATCGCCGCCCTTCACCGCGTCGAAACGGCCCACGAAGAGCACGCGGTCGCGCTCGCAACGCACCGGATCCCAGAGCTCGAGGCGCTCGGGAGGCGCCACGGGATTGGCGACGTGCTCGGCCGCCGCGGGATGAAGCGAATAGTGCGCCAGCGTCTCCTTCAACGTGTATCGCGACGGTGCGACGATGACGGCAAGGCGTGCCAACGCCTCGCCTTCGCGCCGCACCTTCTCGCGGCCGGGATCGGTCGCGAGCTCGGCGGCGACGAGTGTCAGGAACGCCGGCCCGTGCAGCTTGCAGACGACCGGCAGCGACGTCGCCGCCGCGACCGCGCCGGCCCAGCCGAACGACTCTTCCATCTCGACGACGTCGATCGGATCGCGGGCATGGACGCGGCGGATCGTCGCCGCGATCGTCTTGCCGAGGTCGAACACGGTGCGGTCGCGTCGCGACAGGCGCGCGACGAGCGCATCGACGACGCGCTCGGTCGGGCTCGCCGCGACCGGATGGACGTCGGGCGCCTCGATGCGAACGTCGGGCGAGAACAGCGACACGCGATGGCCCTGGCGGAGCAGCTCGGCGCGCATCGCGGCGACGTAGGTGACGATTCCGTTGGCGACGGTGCCGGGAGGCCAAGCGGGCGTGAACAGGGCGACGTGCATCGGCGCTAGCGGACGAGCTCGCCTTCGGGCGGGCGGCCGCGCAGCACGCGGTAGCCGCGGATCAGGGAGTACGGGATCGCCATCCGCACCAGCCCACGGCCGACGTTGGCCCACGTCCACGGCACCGGCTCGCTGAAAAGGACGCGCATCGCCTCGCGCTTCCTGCCATCCTTGACGAGCCGCCAGAACGTCAAAGGGAAGTGGAAGCGATAGAAGTCGCGGTATTCCGGGGTGTGGCGGTAGAGCGAGCCCATCTCGTGGAGCTCCGGGTCGACCGATTTCGCGGTCCAGTTGAAACCGTGCGAACGATAGAGCGTGAGCGAATCGGGGAGCACGACGACGCGATATCCGAGGTACGTCAGCTTCAGCACCAGCGTGTAATCCTCGATCCGCACCGATTCGTCCCAGCCGCCGAGCGCGCGCAGCGTCGCCACGCGGCACATCACCGTCGGTCCGGGAACGTAGTTGCCCTTCGTCATCAGCTCGGTGAACGTCGGCTCGCCCGAACGCTTGACGGTCGGCACCGGGCTCGGCCGTCCTTCGGCGTCGATCGATTCGATCTGCCCGGCGACGAGCTCGACGTCCGGGTGCGCGCGCAGGTACGCGACCTGGAGCGCGGTCTTGTGCGGCAGCCAGGCGTCGTCGGTCGCGAGCGGCGCGATGAACTCGCCCTCGGCCATCGCGAGGCCGCGGTTGAGCGTCCGCACCAGCCCGATGTTGTCCTGCAGGACCAGCGTGAAGCCGTGCGCATCGCGCAGCGCCTCGAGCTCGCGGCGGCTGCCGTCGGTCGAGCCGTTGTCGAAGACGATCAGCTGGATGTTCGGGTACGTCTGCTGCAGCACCGACTCGACCGCGGCGCGGACGTAGCGGACATGGTTCCAGCAGACGAGGACCGCGGTGACGCGCGGCGTCATCGCTGCAGCCGGCGCGTTCATGCGACCGCCGCGCGCGGCGTCGCGCGCATCCGCCGGACGACGAAGGCGACGCCGACGAACGTCGCGACCGAATAGAGCGCGTACGTCACGGCGTACGCCTGCGGCGCGCCGATCGTCCCGTTGTGGGCGATGAAGGCGAGCGAGAGCAGCCACCAGACGACGATCGTCACCGTCTCGAGCGCCGCCATCGCGAGCGCGTTGGCCTTGGCGAGGAGCAGGTAGCCGAACAGCCAGCCGACCATCTTCAGCGTGTTGCCGAGCATCTGCCACGCGAAGAGGTCGCGCATCGCGTTGAACTCGGCGGTGAAGAGGATGCGGATGACGAGGTCACGCAGCAGCCAGATCGCGAAGCTCACAACCGCGACCGTGGGCACGATGATCGCGAGCCCGCGCTTCGCCTCGCGGACGAGCTCCCCGGCATCGGCGATCTCGCTGAAGCGCGGGAAGTAGTACATCGCGAAGATGCTCGTCGCGACGCCGAGGTACATGTCGGAGATCCGGACGACGCCTTGCAGCAGCCCGACGTCGGCCATGCCGCCATGGCCGGCGACGGCGTCGCGGATGAGGATCTGCAGGAGCGGCAGGCCGACCGCGCTGATCACCGCCATCGGCACGAACGCGACGATGCCGCGCGCCTCGCGGGCGTCGAAGCCGTGCGCGAGCGGCCGCCGCGGCCACCAGTCGCGGCGGCGCGCAAGCAGCCACGCGATCGTCCAGCTGGCGAGCGGCAGCAGCGCCATCGCGAGGACGCCGCCGAGGACGCCGAACGGCGGACAGAGCGCGACGATGAGCGCCAGGCTCGAGACCGCGGTGCCCATGTTGATGAAGGTGAGCGTCCGGAAGTCCTTGGCTCCGTTCGCGCACGCGATGACGACGCTCGCGGCGAGGCCGAGCACGAACAGCGCCGCGAAGACGACGAACGGAATGCCGAGCGAGGCATCGTGGAGCAGCTCGCGCGCGAGCCAACCCGAGCTCGCCGCGATCACGAGCGCGACCGGGATGCCGGCGATGACGAGCGCGCGCAGCACGGTCGAGACGACGCGCTCGCGCGCCGGCCGATCGTCGCCGAGCTCGGCCGTGCGGCGCACGAGCCCGATGTTGAGTCCAGCGGCGAGGACCGCCTGCGTCATCGTGATGAAGTACGTGAACTGGCCGAGCGTGCCGAGGCCGGCGGGCCCGAGGAACACCGACGTCACCTTGACGCTGATGAAGCTGAGCGCCATCGTCGTCGCGGTCTGCGCGGCGCCCAGCGTCGCGGCTTGGCGCAGGCTCATCTCAGCGCCTCCGGCGCGGCGCTAGGCACACGCGCGAACCGCATCGATCACCTGCTCGACGGCGGCGTCGTCGAGACCAGGCCACATCGGCAGGCTCAGAACCTCGGCATGGATCGCCTCGGCGATCGGAAAGCGCCCTTTCGTCCAGCCGAGCTCGGCGTACGCCGGCTGCAGATGCGGCGGCACCGGGTAGTGGATCAGCGTGCCGATCCCACGCTCGGAGAGGCGCTGCTGGAAGCGGTCGCGGTCGCGGTGGCGGACGACAAAGAGGTGCCATGCCGGCTCGGCGAACGCTGCGACCTCGGGCAGGCGAAGCGGCAGGTCGCGCATGCCTTCGAGGTAGCGCGCCGCGATCGCCCGCCTGCGCGCGGTCGCGCGCTCGAGTCCGGCGAGCTTGGCCGCAAGGACGGCCGCCTGGATCTCGTCGAGCCGCGAGTTGAAGCCCTTGACCTCGTTGTGGTACTTGACCCGCGAGCCGTAGTTGCCGAACACACGCACCTGCTCGACGAGCGCGCGATCGTTGCCGCTCACCGCGCCGGCGTCGCCGAACGCACCGAGGTTCTTGCCGGGATAAAAGCTCCACGCCGACAGCTCGGCGAGCGAGCCGACCGGCCGACCCTTGTAGCGCGCCGCGTGCGCTTGCGCGCAGTCGTCGAGGACGCGGACGCCGTGCCGCACGGCGATGGCCTGGATTGCATCCATGTCGGCCGGCTGGCCGTAGAGATGCACTGGCAACAGCACCCTCGTCTTCGACGTGATCGCCTCCTCGATGCGCGCCGG
>Ga0207689_10004284_pt1 | contig 12986 bp, 11 predicted proteins | sample KBSMisM52_FD_184312 | JGI IMG/M metagenome (GOLD analysis project Ga0207689, IMG submission 184312) | Miscanthus rhizosphere microbial communities from Kellogg Biological Station, Michigan, USA - KBS Miscanthus M5-2 (SPAdes) (version 2) | ecosystem: Host-associated > Plants > Roots >... | reverse complement strand
CGCTGGCAATCACGATATCGCAGGCCGCAACCAGTTCGCAGCCGCCACCCAGCGCTGCTCCATCAACTATGGCGATCGTGGGTCGGGCAATCTGTTCGAGGTTTCGGAAAATCCCATGGAAAGAATCCAGCATTTGAAAGATCGTCTCTTCAACATGTTCTTCGACCGCAACTCCAGCGCTAAACGCATTACAATCCGGTGCGGCATCAAAGACGATCGCTGCCAATTCTCGCTGCTGGGCACATTCACCGAGGGCCTCATTGACCTCTCGCATCATTGCGATGTTTAAGACGTTGAGCGGCGGCCGCGCAAACGTTATGCGGGCGGCGCGATCTTCGATTATGAATTTGATGTGTTGATAGGTTTCAGGCATACGCAGCCAGTTCTAGTCTCTCCCTGTTCTGAATTTTATTGTACGTTGTTTGCGACCCAGGTAATAGCGGCGTAATAGCGGCCTCAAAGCAGCTCATAGTTTGGTCAGTGAGTTTCGCTGAACGCTGTTAACGGCGAGCCCAGCCACGACTGATAAATTCGCTTCTGCTCACCGGTCGGCTTTTCAGTGGGGATGATGCGAAAGTCTGCGTCCGATCGTGCTCCTAGCTTGATCAGCAACACGCTCAAATCATCGGAACGAAAGATTGTAAGGCTTACTAAGTCGCCGGCCCGCTTCTCAGCAATTCGTGCGTCAAGAAAATCCCTGGACGCGCGCATATTGTTCAAAGCCACCACCTGATCGCCTGCATTCAGGCCTTGTTCATAGGCTGGCGACCCGGCATAGACTCGTTTTACCAGCAGCCGGTCACCTTCCTGCGCCAACTCCGCGCCGAGATAAGCCTTATCAACGGCCCGGGCTCCCTCCGCTGTCAGTGTCTTGTCTAGACGCAACCCGGCTGTCGCCAACGCAGCATCATAATCAAGTTCTTCATGACCTCGTACATATCTCGCAAAAAACTGCTCCAGACTCGATCCGGTCATCAGCTCGCAAGCTTTCTGAAAATCTAACGGTGTGTAATTGCGATTGCGTTTGTAAAACTCCGCATTGAGGTGACGCATTACATCGTCGAGTGACTTTGTTCCCTTACTCTGCCGGCGAATTTCCAGATCCAGAAGAAAGCCCAGGATCCCACCTTTGTCGTAGTAATCCACTTGCGAGTTAACCGAATTCTCATCCTGGCGGTAATACTTGATCCAGGTATCGAAGCTCGCCTCTTCGGCGCTCATCTCCAGTCGACCTGGTGTGTTTTGCAGCGCTTGAAAAGATTTGGCGTTCTCTTTCAAAAACTCTTTGGCGGAAATGAAGCCTGCCCGGCACAAAACGAGTCGCGCATAATAGTCCGTGATGCCTTCCGCAACCCACAGTGATTTGGTGTAGTTCTCCCTGGTGTAATCAAAGGGTCCAAGTGCGTCCGGACGAATTCGTTTGACGTTCCAAAGGTGAAAAAACTCGTGCGCTACTAACGAAAGAAAGCCCCGATAGGTTCGCGTCGACTGCGCGTTCGGGCCGGCCGAATTCACGCCACTACCTTCCTTGGGTTCAGGTCCGAAACCAAAGCGCGGGTAGCCAAGTGCTGTTGAGTTTAAATGTTCCAGTCCACCGCCGGTATTCGAGCGCAAATGAAGAATGAAGGTGTAATCGTGATATGGAATCTCCCCGCCCATCAGCTCGACTTCTGTCTCGACGATCTTCTTAACGTCCGCGCGCATCTTTTCGGGGTTGTAGTTTCCCTCGCCGTCGATCACGATCCGATGAGGCACACCCTTAACTTCAAAAGAAAGCGTTTTGAAGTTGCTCACTTCAACTGGAGAGTCGTAGAGAATGTCAAAATTTTCGGCGCGAAACGTATTCTTTGCCCCGGGAACTGAGGGCAGTCCGGTTGCGACCTGCCAGGGCTGCGGCGCGAGAATGTGCAACGTTGAAGGCGCGTTTAGAAGCCCTTCGGGATACATGAGCAGAGTGGCGTTGTTCCAAAAAGCGTGATCTGAATTAACTTCGCTCGTCCTCACTGACAGCTCGTTACAGTAAACGCGATAACGCGCCCGCCATTCACGCGCACCGTTCGTTATGATCTGCCATGAGTTCTTGTTCAGCTTCGCCCAATTGAGCGCCTGTCCGCCGGCGTCATTAGCTTCAAAGTCCTGTATGTGGCGTTCAAATTCCCGAATCAGATACGAGCCGGGCGTCCACACCGGCAGCACCAGCACTTCTTCATTTGCAACCGTCTGGCCCGGACCACGTTTGATTCTTAACTCGACCTCGAGCAGGTGCGTGTGAGGCTTAGGAAGTGAAACCGTGAAGGCGATTTCCGGCGCTGTGTTCTGCTGCTGATTTTGAGCTGCCGCTGAAAATGTAGCCGCGAAAATCACCAACACTACGCCAGGCAGACATAAAGCGTTAGCGAAGTATCGTCTACCGTTTTGCCGTTTCATTTGCCACCATGTTACTACGAAGAAAGTCGACCAGCCTACCTTGGCTCTATTTTGGGTAGGGGTTAGTTTCAAGGAAAATGTCCGACAAACTTCAGTTTGTCGTAACACAACGACAAGCTAAAGCTTATCGGACATCACCAACCTTGAATTCCTAACTGACCTGCTACCCTATTTTGGTCGAAAGGTTCCCTTCGTTCCCGCGTTTATCATGAGCGGCGACACCTGTGTCGCAGTTGTGAGACTGTTTCGCGAAACTCTTCAGAAATAATTGTTGAAGGTTGGGAGGAGAAAAGAGATGCCGGTTGTAGCTTGCAGCAAATGTGGAACTAAGAACCGCGTGGATCCTCGTCAGGCAGCTGAACAAATCGCCAAATGCGGGAAGTGTGGTACGCCACTCGACCTGAGCAAAACCGGAGACTCTGCCGCGGAAACGAGGCCGCTAATAGTTACCGATGCGCGATTCCAACATGACGTACTGGAGGCGAGTGGTAAACCTGTTTTGCTTGACGCCTGGGCGCCCTGGTGCGGACCGTGTCGCATAGTGGGCCCAATTATGGAACAGCTCGCCGCCGAGTCGAACGGACGTTATCGCATCGCCAAATTGAACGTCGATGAAAACCCTTTGACGGCATCGCAGTTCCAGATTCAAAGTATTCCCACAATGCTGATCTTCAAGAACGGAAAGCTGGTTGACCGGATTGTTGGTGCGCAACCAAAACCAGCCATCGCCGCGCGACTGCTCGCACACGTATCTTAATCATAGGTGAAGAGGGGTATAGGGAAAGAGGGGAAAGGGGCAAAGCAAAAGTTCTTTACCCTTTACCCACTTCCCCTTTGTCCCTCTTCCCCTTTGCCTGTTCCCCTGTTCCGCTATTAGCCTGCTAATATCTCCGTCACCATTCGAAGAGTCAGCATGTGAAAGGATCTCTGCCATGTTTAAAAGAATTATTTCAACCTCCTCATCCTGGGTTACGATTCCAATCAGATTGGCTTTGGCGGCGATCTTTTTTGCTCACGGGGCGGGGAAAGTGTTTGGTAGCTTCGGCGGGCCAGGACTGAACAACTTCATCAACTCTGGACCGGCGCCGTTGAGCTTTATGCGACCGGCGTGGCTTTGGTGGGGTGCGGCAGCTGTTTCAGAACTTCTCGGAGCGATCCTGGTCTTTCTCGGGTTGCTTACTCGCGTCGGCGCGTTTCTTCTGGCCTGCGTTATGCTGACCGCGATTACGGTCCATTGGCCGGCCGGCTTCGTCGCCAAAGGCGGCTATGAGTATCCGCTGGCCCTGTTAGCTATGTCGCTGGCCCTTTTGATCGCAGGGGGCGGCATGGCCTCGATTGATCGCAATCTTTCCAGCGGCCGCAGAAGATAGGAACCCGTGACGAGTGGAGCGTGAAAAGTAAATAGTTCGTCGCCTTCCTGATTGGCTGGCAATAGACTTGAGACGAGGGAAGGCGGGCTTGCCCCGCTCTTAGACTTCAAACCCAGAAAAGACTTTGGTGATTCTGTCTACTTACTCATGAAACGCTCGCCACTCGTCGTCATCTTCACCACAGTTTTCATCGATCTGGTCGGCTTCGGTATTGTCATTCCAGTATTGCCGTTCTATGCCGAAGGCTCACTGTTTAATGCCACGCCACGGACTGTCGGGCTGCTGTTTGCGTCCTATTCCGTGATGCAGTTGATCTTCTCTCCGATCCTGGGACGGCTATCGGACAAGCACGGCCGCCGGCCCGTTTTGCTGATCTCGATCATCGGCACAGGCATCGGCTTTTTAATACTTGGATTTGCAACAACGCTCTGGATGCTCTTCGTGGGACGCATCCTGGACGGCATTACCGGCGGAAACATCTCGACCGCGCAGGCTTACATTGCCGACATCACCACCAAGGAAGATCGAGCCAAGGGAATGGGTTTGATTGGCGCGGCTTTCGGACTGGGATTTGTTTTCGGACCGGCGATTGGGGGCGTACTAAGTCACTGGGGCATTGGCGTGCCTTTTCTTTTCGCCGCGGGCCTGTGTTTCGCAAACGCGCTACTGCTTTACTTCACTCTGCCTGAAACCGTCACGCCCGATCATCCGGCCCGTGTTTCCGCCGCCGGAGGGAGAGGCCTGGCCCAGTTAATACAATCGTTGCGGAATCCGCGTCTCGGTTATGTGCTCATTATTTACTTCCTGTTTATCGTCGCCTTCTCAATCATGACGACCTCGTTTTCGCTCTACACCATGTTTCGCTTCGGCTACGACGCGACGCACACCGGCTACCTATTCGCTTATGTTGGCATACTTGCGGTCATAGTACAGGGCGGACTGATCGGGAAATTGGTGAAACGTTTCGGTGAACTGCCGCTCGTGATTGTCGGCGCGTTCTTGTTTGCCGGTAGCCTGTTTGCTGTTCCCTTCGTGGGCCCGGCGACCGGTGGACTGGCGGCACTCCTGGTTGGTGGCGGACTGTTTTCAATTGGTAATTCTCTGTCTGCGCCTTCGTTGACGAGTTTGGCCTCGAAGAGCGTAGGGGCGAATGAACAGGGCAGTGTTCTGGGCGTTACCCAGTCGGTAGCGAGCCTGGCGAGGGCAGTGGGCCCGGCACTGGCCGCCGTGTTGATTCACAGCGCCATAGCCTACCGGGGCGCAGACGGCGGGTCGCACTTTATGAGTGATCGCTCGCTGTTTGTCACTTTTTGGGTCGCATCAGCAATCATGATTGTGGCCTTGCTGCTGGCGATTTATTTCGCGCGGCTCCGGGCAGCGAAATACTCAGACGTTGATGTGGCTGAAGCGTGAGAGCAGGCGGTACCGCGGTACGGACCTGATTTCACCGCGAACCAGCTTGAGTAGGACTAATTCGCGAACTGAGCCACCACGCCATCAGGCTTGATGATCTCTTTCAGCGCCGAATAAGACACTAAAACTTTCTGCGGCCCAGCCGCATAGGCGGCCACTTGATATGGATCGAATGTGATTCCTAATCCCTTCCTGGTGATGGTCCAATTATCATAGTTCGTTAATTCCGCTCCGGCGCCCCTCTTGATCCAATCCTCATCCATCGCGGCATAGTCCCCTTGCGCTTTTGCTTGTTTGGTGAGTTCCTGAATGCAAAGGTTCGAAAGAGTCTGCAGGTATTTCGCTCCCGGCAAAAAAAGATCAGCAAGTTTGAGCAGCTTCCCATTTTTCAAATCGAAGTTAACCACTTCGGTGTAGGAGTTCGGATGCGCCGCCCCGGCTGAATAACTGCTTACGGTAAACTGTATGGCGATCAGATCGTCTCTGGCCAACGCCAATTCGTAGTTGACATTGATGTCGCTACCGAGGGACTCATCAATGACAGGATTATCATCCGGTGCGAGTTCGTCTTCGGCGGAGGGCGTCATCTCCTTCTTAAAGTCGCTCACCTTCCGGCTGATTAGGTTACGAACGGTTTGGTTAAACTTCTCGTAGTTGGGATCCGTTGCCCCGGTCAATTGCGGATAGGCCGCGGACACTTCGTACTTTAATTTCTTGTTCTTTTCTCTGATCTGCTTCGCGACAATCTCCACACCATTACTAAACTCTATCGGCTCCTGAACCAGCGAAAACGATGTCTTCTTTTCGCTGCTGGGCTTCGTCCAGTCTCCCTTAATCTCAACGGAACCGTCACCCTCCAGTTTCCAAAGGCCCCTGAAGACTCCCGTCTGTTTGCCGGATGGATCAAATTCTTCGAGTGTCACGTTGCCGTCTTTATCGACGGTGCCGTGCAAGTCAATCTTTGTGCCGACCTTCTGATAAAAATAGTTGCCGGTTAACTGTTCTCCTTCACGTACGAGTTTCATCTGTAAATCAAGCGCGTTGCCTATTGAGCCTTTGAAGAACCGGGTTTCTTCGACTGCCGCAATGCCACCTTGCGGATGCTGCAGTTGACTGCCCCCGGGCGGCACGGCCGCGGTCCCCTCCCTGGGAGCGGAACTTCTCCGGCAAGCCGCCGCGCTGAAAAACGAAATCAAGGTGACCGCTACTATCAGTTGCTTTGTTAGATTCATGATCCGTTGACAATTACCTACTCTACGCGACCTACAGACTGCTCCGAACCTGCGGATTCTGTCTGCGGCAGCTTGTCCAATCCGTTGCGTCTGATCGCTTCCCGAATGTCCACAAAAGACACTTGGCACAGTTTGCCGCCAGTGAATAGCTCGTTACTGGTGACCTCCGCGATGACAAACGGCGGCGGCGGATAGTTTCTAAGTTCTTCGTCAGTTTCAAAGCTAACCTCAGCCAACACCAGGCCGAATAAATCACCCAGGAACATATCCACTGAAAACTGTCGTCCCTCGAATTCAAATGGATATCGATTCTTGCGAATCTCGTTTGCATCAGAGACTGCGAGCATCTCCACTTCCAACGCGTTGAGATAAATATTGGTGATTATCGTTCGCGAGTAGTCTTCGCTGTCGGGAGCAAACTTCTGCGTCAACTTGACGGTCCATTTGTTTGTTTCCGGCTTGCGTACTTTCCTGAGCCGCAGCCGGGTGCCGGTAATGTAGTTGTCGGTTATCTGCACATGGGGACTCGCGCGAGTTAGTCCTTCAGGAAGATCCTGCAAGAGGTAACGCCGTTCGCGCTCAATACGCGCGTATTTACTGTCGGCCGGAACCACCGTGTTCTGATCTGTGAGTTTGGCGACGCCCATTTGTAACCACCAATGCTTGTTCGCGAACCTTACATTTGACGCTGGGATATGTAAAGTTAAGCCGCGACCCTGGCCGACCTTCAGGGTTACCGGCGTTTTTGCAGCTCGCTGCGGATTAGCGTAAGTATTTCGTAGTAACGCCAGGCCGCCGGCGGGTTGGGACCCTGATGGTGGTCGGGTTTAAGAATCAAGTCTCCGGTAGCCAACAACACTTTTCGAACTTCAGGATTCTGCCGCACCTTCGCTCGCGTCGCAGCGACGATTAGACGGTAATGCTCTCCTGGCGTTGCAGGTCGGTATTCAATTCTTTTTCCTGCAAACGTAACCCAGGAAATGTCCAACTGCTTCATGTTCTCTTCGGCAAGCGTGCCGGCATTTTTCGCCTCGAAGCTGGTGAGTTGCGCTACTTGCGCCCGCGTGTACTTCCATTTCAGCCCGGGAAGTTTAGCGCGCGGGTCGTTCGGACCTTCCGGGTATTTCATCATCTGCCAAAAGCCTTCCAGACTGGCGTAGCGCTTACCCTTGAAGGTGAAAGGCGTGGCGGCAAAATTTGAAAGCAGACCAAGTTCGTTGCGTTTAGACAGAATCACTTCGCCCGGGCCGGCTTCCTGCGGCAGGATCTCCCAGCTTGGCACACCTTCTTTCGAAATCGTCGTCCACCAATGTGCCGGGTAGCGCGAGTCTCGCATGACCTGTTGCGGCGACGAAGCTGGAAGTTGCTGAAACTGAAGCTCAGCCAGAGCGGAGCCAACCAGCACGAAGAGGAAGAAGCCCAACGCAACTTTTAATAAGAGGTAGATAGGCATGGCACGCGGCCGCTTCAGAGCGAAATTCCTGGCGGCTTAAGAAGTGTGGCAAGAGCAAGCCTGGCTGAGTGTTCGCCCCGGTCGCTACCCCGATGCGTCGGGGTTCTGTATTTGTCGACCCACAGCTGAACGGTTTGACTACTCACTGGCGCCATGTTGCTTTAAGAGATTTGCAACCGGCTTGGCTTTGTGAAATTCAGTTTCCGCCAATGGCGTTCGGCCGTTGATATTGGTAGCGTGGATATCGGCGCCGTGCGCGATCAGTAGTTCCGCGATGGCACGTTGGTTTGCGTGCGCGGCCGCGTGCAAGGGCGTCGTACCCCAATGATCGTTCTGATTGTGCGCATTAACATCAGCGCCCAGTGTTAGTAGTAACTCAACTACATTCTGATGCCCCTTCCAGGTAGCGCAATGGAGCGGAGTGGATCCGTCAGTATCTCTGGCGGAGATGAGTGCAGCGTCTTGATCGATCAATTCTTTAACTCTCAAAACCGATCCGGATTTCGCGGCCTTGATGACTTCTTTCTCTCGACTGAGCGCCACTTTTCGGTTCCCCTTACACTTTTGCTTTCTTGCCAAGGTTTGCAACTGCGATGGCCAGTTTGGCTGGATCGACGGGCTTCTTTATGTGAGTTTGGTAGCCTGCTGCCAGAGCCAACACGCGGTCTTCGTCTCTGACGTGCGCCGTCAGCGCCGCCGCCGGAATTTCGGAACCCTCTTCAGGCTTAAGCGCTCTCACTCTTTCGATCAAGGCGTACCCATCTTCTTCCGGCATCCCCAGATCGGATACCAACACATCAGGTTTCCACTCGAGAAATGTATTCATAGCATCGGTGGTTGACCCCGCACCACGCACGTTGGCGCCAAACTGGCTCAGAATCATGAGCAGGATTTCCAGCGTGTCAGGTTCGTCATCCACCAGCAGCACGCGCAGGCCGGCGAGGTTTGGTCTCTCTCCGTTACCTTCCCACGAATCTACCCTTTCGCCCGGCTGGAGTTTTAGCTCGCTCTCTTCGATCTGTGGCGCGGTCGCTATCGGTAACTGCAAGGTGAACTTCGCGCCCTGGCCCAACCCAGAGCTTTCAGCTAAAACCGTTCCTCCGTGCAGCTCGGCAAGATTCCGAACAATCGCCAGGCCCAGTCCCAACCCTCCGTGCGCCCGCGTGCTGGAGGAATCAGCCTGACGGAACCGTTCAAAAACGTGTGGTAAAAACTCCCTGCTGATTCCGATGCCGTTGTCGCTTACCGTCAATTCAAAATGGGAATTAACTCGAGCCAGCAGCACCTGCGCCATTCCGCCTTTCGGCGTAAACTTTATCGCATTAGATACCAGGTTCCAGACGATCTGCTGCAAACGATCAGGATCACCCACGACCAGACAATTACTGTCCAAGGAAACGGAAAGCGACAGCCCTTTAGCTCTGGCGGCCAGCTGCAAAGTATCCACCGCGGCGCGAACTATCCCCGCCAATTCAACTGCGCGTGCGTCGATACGCAACTTCCCTCTCATGATGCTCGAGACGTCCAGAATGTCGCTGATAATCTCGGCTTGCGCCTTAGCGTTGCGTTCAATCGTGCTTAACGCTATGCGCGTGGTCTTCTCATCCAGCTCATCCATGTTCAGCATTGCTGCCCAGCCAAGAATTGCGCTCAGCGGGGTGCGAAGTTCGTGAGAAACGGTGGCGAGGAATTCATCCTTTAGGCGATCAGCGGCTTCAGCCTGACGCCGCGCGCGCTGTTCATTTGCCAGCGCTGCCTCTAACAACTCTTGCTGCTCACGAAGTTTCTGCTCGGCGCTGCGGCGCCAGCTGGCAAACCACACGACGCTGGTAAACAGCACCATGCGATTGAAAATTATGATGGCGGACTTGAAAGCAAATTGCGGGGGCGTAAAGTAATCAAGCGTTAACTCGAGGATGAGGGCCAGCACCATCCCGGGGCCAAAGCCCAGGAACCAGGAGCTGCCGATCATGGCAATGATAATGAGCGAGGTGAGATCGATTCGGAAAGGGGAAACCTTCTCAATAGCAAAGGATGCCCCCAGAATGAGCGCGAATGACGCCAGCGCTAATCCGTAACGAAGGGGTGCAGATCTTATTTCTCGTGGCATCTTTGATTCTCAGGGGGCCTGAGATTCTACACTAGACTGACCGGTGTGCATCGAGAATGATCAAGCCCATCAGTAGGTTTTCCAGACCACAAAAGCGGACTGATAAGAAAAAAGGCGGGCCGTAGCCCGCCTTATGCGTTCGCATCTCACTTCAAGGTTACCGATTCGGACCTGCCTGTGTTGCTGGCACACCCTGCATCGGCATCATCAAGCGCCCGTCGGCGTGACGCGTGAGTGCGATGAAGTCTGAATCCTTGCGCAGCGAATCAAATACGGCGTCGACACGCGCTTCCATCATTTCCTTGGAGCGCACAGCATGGTAACGCTCGTACTGATAGAAGTGACGCTTCAGAAATGCCAAGGCCTTTTCGCGCTGACCATTCTGCGCGTAGATTGCCGCCAGGTTGTAGGAAGCCGGCAGCAGGTTCAGATTCGCGCGCGCAATCTTAAGAGCCTCTTCCTTTTGCCCTGAGGCAGCCATGAAGACGGCCGCAAACACAATGTTGTAAGGATCTTTAGGATCGAGTGCCAGCGCCTTCTGGGTGTATGCATTGCCCTGCTTCAGATCACCCTCGGAATTCCAATAGACGGCAAGATTCCGATAGGCAAGCGCGAGCGGGTATTCCTCAACTGACTGCTCCATCAAATGAAGTCCCTTTTTGAATTCGCCTTCATGGATGGTTATTTTGCCGAGGCCGTGCAGCGCGACAGCGCGCGAGAGCGGATCGGCCGGCATGTTGAGGATCGCATTGAAGCTGGTTTTCGCTGTGTCCCAGTCGCCGATGTGGTGGCGATAAAGTTCGCCGAGATAACGCAGCGGTGTAGGATCCGCCGGATCCAGCGAGTGGGCGCGCTGGTAAAGCTTTTCGGCGACAAGATACCTTGCGCCGTTTTCAGCGATGAGCCCCAGCTGCATAGTCCGTTCGATTTGAGCACTCCTGCGTGCGTCAAAAACCGGTACCGCAAACTCAGGACCGTCAGCCAGGGCAGCAACCTCGTTGACACCCAGCTTCTTCAGTTCCTTCGCGGCGCTTTTCGCCTTACCTGGAAACATGCACTTCTGTTCGGCTACTGCCTGAAAGAGCTTGATGGCCTCTTCTTTTTCTCCGGCAGCGGCCTTTGCTTTGGCATCTTTTAACTGTTGATCGAGAGCGCTCTCACGGCCCTTCATTTCTGTCGTGAGGACCTTTTCAACGGCCTCGACTTTTAGCTTACCGGCGGTGTTTTCAACTTTGGTGACCGGCGTACCGTCAGGGGTTGCTACCACAGCCACCGGCAACTTGGAGTCGCCCAGAAGTTTATCGGCATTCTCCAAACGCGTATCGGCCAGCTCCATCGAGATACACTGCGAGGCATATAAAGAAAGTGTGCGCGACATGCGCAAGCTCGACTTCTGTATCTCTTCCTTGGAGGCGGGGAACCAGTAGAGAACCAGCCCCTTCGCCGGTGGTGTTTTAGCGTCGTGGACTTTCCATGGCACCGGATAAGTCTCGGCAGCCGCGCCGCCGCCGCTGCTGCTGCCACCGGACATGCCCCCGCCGCCACCGCCGCCGCCGCCACCACAGGTAGCCCAGGCAGGTGAAACCGCGAAGAGCGTCATTAAAAGAACCGCGAGCGAACGCGCAAAAAGAGATGCTGGAGCTTTCATATTTTCACCTCAAACGAACAAGCAGTTGGGTCCAAAGGAAGCGGGGATATGCCGGAAACAATAACATTTCTGACGGTGTTTCGGGAAGGCAAAAGCCCTCGCGCGGGGGCAAGGGCTTTTGACGTTAGAAAGGGAGCAGGAAACGGAATTAACATGCGACAAAATTCAACGTGGCCTGCGCAAAATCAGAACTGGTGGCGATCGCGACCAGCCAAAAACAAAACCGCCGAATCATTCAGTCCAAACCATTTCCGTCCCCAGCCGTTTGCAGTGAATCTTTGGTGCTATCGGTACTGGTTCGAATCTTTCACGCCTTTTTAGCTTTCCATTCCGCGACGAGTTTTTCCATGTTGGCGATCTGTTGCGGGTTGGCCTTGGCGTCCTTGCCCACCTGGATCGCCCTTTCGCCGGCGGCGATCGCTTCAGCAGTCTTCCCTTGTTCAGCGAGTACGCGCGCCCTCAGGCCCAGGTTGCCGATCGTTTCCCTGGCTTTGATTGAACGGTCGAGCCACCCAATCGCTTCTTCAACACTCAGCTTGTTCTGGAGAGCATAGTTTGCCGCCTGGAGCGGCGTCACGAAGTCGTCCGCCTTGGCGGCGGCCACTGCGGCGCGTGCCTTTTGCATCGTCAGTCCCTGCACGTCTTTTACTTCGACGATAAAAGGAACCCTAACCTTCTCCCAACGGATGTTGACCTGCGCTGAATTGTCGCTTACCGGATCAATCCAATACTCCAACCACTCCTTGCTGTGCTCGCTCCACTCCGGCTTCACCTTCACGCGCAAAGTGTCCTTGGCGGGATCATAACTAAAGCTACCCCATTGGTTCGCGACGCTGTTGAAGATAATGGTGAACTCATCTTTCGTAGGAATCGTGTGCAGACTGTAACTACCTGCAGGCAGCTTCTGTCCATTGATAAAAACGTCGTCGGTCACAACGAATTGAGTAGCTTCATTGGCGCCCGTACGCCAGGCATGACCCCAGGGCACGATGGGCGCGCCTTTGGGACGCACGTTTTGATCATCAAGCGTTGCCTCGCCTTTGGTTGCGGCCTGCTCGGGTAACGGGTCGCCCCAAATGGTTCTGCCCTTCACCCCTGGCCGGCTGTAGGTAATGGTCACATCCGTCACGCCGATGGTTTGCATGACACTGGCCTTCGCACTTGGCCGCGGCGTTCGAATTTGTGCCGAGGCGATTAACGCACCCGAAAGCACAAACAGAACGGCAAAGAGAGAAATATAGAAGCGTTTTAGAGTATTCATGGTGTCTCCTCGTAAATTATCGCGGGGTTAAGCTAACTCGAATCGGGTATCCTTATTATCCGTTTTTATCCG
>Ga0207689_10004283_pt1 | contig 12987 bp, 7 predicted proteins | sample KBSMisM52_FD_184312 | JGI IMG/M metagenome (GOLD analysis project Ga0207689, IMG submission 184312) | Miscanthus rhizosphere microbial communities from Kellogg Biological Station, Michigan, USA - KBS Miscanthus M5-2 (SPAdes) (version 2) | ecosystem: Host-associated > Plants > Roots > Rhizosphere... | reverse complement strand
ACACGCGTTTCATCTGTTCGCCGTCAAGCATGGCGAGCGGAATGTCCGGCTGAAGATCCAGATGCAGCTCCACGCCGTTCAGGCGATCTTCGTAAAGGGCTGCGGCTTGCGTCACCACGTCGTTGAGTGACGTGTTTGACTTTTGCGCATCGGGCATCCGCGCAAAGCGGGAAAACTCATCAACCAGATACTTCAGTCCAGCAACCTCGCGCGTGATCGAAGAGGTGCATTCTTCCACGACACGTTGTAACTCCTCGTCATCCGTCGTCATCGCGTGGCCGTTGTCGGGGCCGTTATCGTCGCCGTTCGCCCGGACGCCGAACTGGCGTGCGATGCGTTCGGCGGAAAGTTGAATCGGCGTCAGAGGATTCTTGATTTCGTGCGCGATCCGGCGAGCGACCTCGCTCCATGCCGCCGCGCGTTGCGCCGTCAAAAGCTCAGACAGATCGTCAATCACGACAACTACGCCGCGCTCTCCGCGAGACGCCCCTCCTAACGCGGTGACGGTGAGCGCCACCGGAATCGAGTTAACGGCCGACCCGCGAGTCAACTGACTTTGTTCTGCGGCCCGGCCAGCACGCCTGGCCCGTTTGATCAGACGCTCGAGAACGGCGCGGTCCTCCTGGGTCAACAAACTCGACAACTTGGCCCACGCCGGCGGCGGTTCACTGAGTCTTAGAATTGAGGTGGCAGCCGCATTCATGGTTGTCACGCAGTCGTTCTGATCCAACGATACGACGCCGGTTGACAGTGAATTCAGCACCGTTTCGATGTAATCCCGACGTTCTTCCAACGCCTGATTCTTCTCTTTCAAAATCGCCGCGCCCGCTTCCAACCGCCGGCGATTCTCTTCCAATTGAGACGTCATTTGGTTGAAGGAATCGGCCAGCAACGCCAGCTCGTCGTCGCCGGGCGTCGTGACGCGGTGAGAAAGATTTCCACGCGCGACCTCCTTTGAAGCTTCGGCGAGAGATTTGATTGGCGCGGCCAGGCCGCGCGCCAGATGGATCGCTACCCAGGTCGACGCGAAAATGAGCAGCAACGTCATCAATCCAAGCGTCGACAAGCCGAGCAAGCGTACCTTACGTTGACGTTGCACCAGGTGCTGATACTCGCTTTGAGATCCTGCGATGATATCGTTCGCGTCCGCATCGCTGAATCGCCGCGGCACAAGAATCAGACGGGTTGAATCTGTTAGCGCCGCGGACGCCAAATCGAATCCTTTTGCGTCGGACAAATTACCGTCCGTGGGATTCGCTGAACGGCGCCCTGCTTCCAGCACGCGCACGAGCTCAAGCTCATTTACGCTCGGAATCTGCGAACGAGCCGCGGCGATCACGTCTCCCGAGTTAGAGACGATTTCGATTGCAGTGACTTCACCGGTACTCTGCAGTTCATCCAAAGTTGCCTGCCACTCCGACTGCGGTTTCGCGCGAATGGCGGTCGCGAGCAGGGTCGCGGTCTCGCGCAGTCTGTGGTTCTGAGTCTCGACAATTTCTCGTTGTTGCTCGCGCACACGCTCGACGACATTTTCCGGCAAACGGCCCATCCATTTTTCAACCGACCGGTTCAAGAACAAGTAAGAGAACGCAGCCATCGCCGTAATTGGCAGCAAACTCAGTCCGATGAAATACGCGAGCAGTCGCGTTTGGATTCGTGAGCCGGCCTGGCGTGCGTGCCGTGCGCGACGCAGCCGCACGAGTGTGCGCAAAAGAATGAAACTGAAGACAAAGAATGCGACAAAATTCAGCGTCGAAATTGCGTAGAGAAGCAGGGTGTCCGATCCGGTCTCGACCGGCACAAAGGCCCACAAATTGAACAGTCCTTGGGCAGCAATCAAAACCAAAAGGACGACGACAATCCCTCCCAAGACCCACGCACGGCCGCGGCGTGGGCGGGGTTGGTCTGTCGATCTCCGCTGATGTTCTGTGGATTCAGCCACCAACAAGTTCTCCGTTTTGGACGGACTTAGACTAGCGCAAAGTTTAGCATAGGCAGGTGTTTCGGCCCCCAGACATCCGACTTCGGATGAAGTGCTAGAATGGCGCTCGCTTCATGGAAATTCACAATTTTTTTGTCGGCAAAGACGGTCACCTGCGGAGTGGATGGCGTGCAACCTTTTTCTGCGTGGCGTTTCTCGTTTGCGCGAGATTGTTCGAAGCGGCTGCCTCGCTAATCACGCACGCCGGGGGTGGTTTACCCGCGGGATTCTGGGGAGACGTTCTGCCGTTCTTGATTGGCGCAGTTGTGCTCTTCAGTGCGGCGACGCTCGTGGGATGGGGCTGCGGGGCAGTCTTTGAAGAGCTACCCTTTAGTGCGCTCGGCTGGTGGCCTCATCGCGGCTGGTTGAAAAACGTTGCATTAGGATCACTGCTTGGCGCCGCTTCGCTGCTTCTCGCCGCAGGGTTCACAGCTGTCACGCGAGGAATTAGATTCACGTTCAATGCGAGTGCCGGAACCTCTATTGGCAAGACAGTAATAGTGTCACTCGTTATTTTTGTCATCGCGGGCGCTGCCGAAGAATCGCTGTTTCGTGGTTACGCTTTGCAAACTTTAACGCGCGCGAAGCTCGCGTGGGTCGGCGTGCTGTTAACGTCACTTCCCTTTGCAGCGGCGCACCTCGCTAATCCGAATGTCAGTCGCGGCTTCACCTTCATTAACACCGCCGTAGCCGGAGTCTGGTTGGCTGCCGCTTACTTGCGAACGCGCAGTCTGTGGTTCCCTGTTGGGCTTCATTGGGCATGGAATTGGACACAGGCATCGCTACTCGGTTTGCCGGTCAGCGGAATTCAACGCATTGCCCCCGCGCCGTTGCTACACGCAATGAACGCCGGACCGGATTGGTTAACCGGCGGAGCTTACGGAATCGAAGGCGGCGCCGCATGCACCGTGGCACTCGCGATCTCGACGCTCGTAATATGGCGCATGAAATTTTTGAGCAAGGCGCCGGTGGCATCAACTTCATCCAATCAGTAGAATGAACGCGTCAAATTTTCAAGATGAAACTATTCACTGTCGAAGAAGCTAATTCCCTTTTGCCAAACGTGCGGCCAATTGTGCACAAGATTCAGCGCGCGCATCGGCGCCTCGTCGCGCGTGAGAGTGTCGCGAACCAGGCTGCAGGTGGCGCCGAACATGGCGGCGGCGGAATCTCAAACGGTCAGACTTACGCAAAACACCTCATTGATCTTTCGCTCGGCGCCACTGAATTGGAAGCGCTGGGCATTCAACTCAAGGACTACGGGCACGGTTTGATTGATTTCCCCTGCATGCGCGACGGCCGCGTTGTACTTCTTTGTTGGAAAGCCGACGAGGGCGACAACATTGAGTGGTGGCACGACGTCGAAGCAGGTTTTGCGGGTCGCCAACCGCTGTAGAGTCTCCCGTCACTCTCCAGACAGCCACGATCCCTACATCAGCAACTCCAACGCCTGCTATATTTTCTCGTTGACGCGTTAAAGTATTACTGATACTATCGGCGGCGAATTGAGCCACCGAGTTTGGACGGGTGTCGTCCGGACTGGAACACAAACGGAGTTGCGTCGCCGGTCTCGCCCAAGGCTTGCGGCGCCTGGATTGAGGAGAATTCGTTCCTGCCCCGCAACGTCTCAGGTCCCTCGATGCGCACAACTCTAACTGAATCCACCAATTCCGAAAGTCTCGCTGCCGCTCACGGCAGCATGAAATCAATCGCGAACGAATCAGATCAGGAATCGCAATCGGCATCAACACTGATTGCATTCCCTTCAGGGCGAAACGTGCCTGACTGGCGCAAGCGACTCAGTCAACGTGTGCGTGAAGTCCAGGAGCAGAAAGCGCGCGAAGCTGCCGAAGCCGAAGCAGTGAGTCGCGCAGCTGAAACCGTTTCCTGCGCGCTGCCTTCGGGGCAACTAGAGTTGGTGCCCGAACCTGAACAAGCTCCGCTCAATCCGATTGTCTCGAAAGCGCTCGAGCGCGTTGGAAGGGCACGGCGCGGCGAACATTACGCTAGGCCGACTGCGACTGCTGCCGCGCGCACGTTAGCTGCGATTCCAAAGCAGCCAAAAGAAATACTGCTACCACTGGACGCTACGCCCGAAACACAAATCACTGCGGCGGTTGTCGAGGCGAAACCGAAATTGTCGATTGTTACTCCGGTTGTGACTGCTGAAGCGGCGGCGATAAACGATGACCACGAACAGATCGCTGAGAAGCCAAAACGTGTTCGGGTAATCTCCGAGAGGGTGGAGGACGCGGCGCTGTCTTATCTTGAAACCTGTTTGTCGGTCCCGGTGCTTTCATGCGAGACGCGAGGCGATGTCGCCGGGTTAACTCGTCGCGCATTCGTCGGGCTTCTCGATCTAACTCTCATCGCGTTTGTGTTGTCGCCACTCGCTTGGGCGATTCAAGCAACGTCACCTAACTGGTCAGAGCCGCGGGTTGTTGGTCTCGTCAGTGGCGTGGCTGCTGCGGTTATGCTCGCATATTTCACAGTCTCGATTGCGCTAACCGGCCGGACATTGGCTATGCGCGTGCTCTCCGTCAAAGCGATTGATGCTCGCACAGGTTTGATACCCACCGGCGGCCAGTCGATCAAGCGAGCGCTTGGTTACGTTTTCTCGCTCGCAATTCTAGGTTTGGGCTTCGCTTTCGCCTTCGTCGATCGCGATCATCGCACTCTTCACGATCGGTTTTCCCGAACCATCGTCGTTCACAACTAACCCGCCTTCGGGCCATCGATTTCCAGACCGTGGTTCCTTGTGAGCGGACCGCTCAGTTCTTCTCTGTGTTACCTTTCACATCGCATTATGGACGACGCAACTATTGCTGCGGTGGTCGCTGAAATCACGCCGCTAATCGTGGGCCGCGGGCCGGGAAAGATTTTTCAATTAAGTCCGTACGCGTTGGCGATCGATTATGGATTGCGAGGCGATGGCTATCTCTTTTTCAGTGTCGAGCCGGCCCTGCCGCGAATGTATTTGATCAAGCGACGCGTGCGGGATTTGGAAAAGCAGTCATTGCGTCTTGGCAATTTCGGATTGTCACTGCGCAAAGAGTTGGCGGGCACCAAGCTCTCTTCAATTCAAAAGACAGTTCATGACCGCGTTGTTTGGTTCACATACAGCGGACGCAATGAGATTGATGAACCCGTAGACAGAAGTCTGGTGGCCCAGTTGACTGGCCGCTCCGCTAATCTATTGCTTGTCAACGAAGAGCATCGAATCATCGCGCAGCTTCGTGAAGGTCAAGGCAAAGGACAGAAGGTCGGCGAAACATATCAATCTCCGCCGGTGCGACCCACTGCGAACAAACCGGACACCAATGCCGGACAATATGACGAATCGGTTTCTGAGTCGCTCGATGAGCACTATGTGGCGCTCACCGCGAAGCAAGCTTCTGACTCGCGACTTGCGTCTGCTCGCGCTCAATTACGCAAAGAAATCTCGCGGCGCCAAAAATTGCAGAGGCAACTTCAAAACGATCTCAGCGCTCACGCCAACGCTGAAAACGAGAAGCGAGTCGGCGACCTGCTGCTCGCCAACGTGGCCACCGCAAAGCGTCGGGGAGCGACTGTCGTCCTGACCGATTACTTTGCCGACGATGCTCCGGCAATTGAAATTGAAATCGACGAGAGCCTGACACTTGCTGAAGAAGCTTCGCGGCGCTTTGAATCGTATGCCCGCTCAAAGCGCGCTAGAAAACAGATTGCGGCTCGCATCGAAACCGTCAAGAGGGAGTTGGCGGAGCTAAACACTCAGCTTGAGGATTTACAGCAGAATCCCCTAACAGCTGATGTGCCTCTCGCACCAGCATCAGACCGCAAGCGAACACCCTCTGACGGTGTCAGCAAAACCAGAATTCCTGGAACTCGTCGCTACATTTCCTCAGACGGATACGAAATCCTGGTGGGCCGGGCGGCGCGCGATAACGACAATCTGACCTTCAAGATTGCGAAACCAAACGACCTATGGCTTCACGCCGCGGATTATTCGGGTTCGCACGTGGTCGTGCGCAACACGACACGAAAAGACATTCCGCACCGCACCTTGATCGAGGCAGCGCAACTCGCCGCGCACTTTTCACAGGCCAAGAAAGATCTCAAAGTTGATGTTCATTACACCGAGAGAAAGTTCCTGTCGAAGCCAAAAGGTGCGGCGCCCGGTTTGGTTCGCCTGTTGAGGTTTAAGAACATCACGGTCGCGCCGTTGGAAGCGGGCGAACGTGTTAAGTAAAGTCATTGACCGGCAGTTCGATCGTGAAGCTAGTGCCTTTCCCGCGTTCACTCTGGACGTCAATGGTGCCGCCATGCAGGTCGATAATCTGGCGCACGATTGAAAGCCCAAGCCCCGTCCCGCGCTTTTTCGTCGTGAAGAATGGTTCGAAGAGACGCGCGACGGTTTTTTGATCCATGCCGGTGCCTTCATCCCGGACTTGCACGCGCGCCCGGAGCTTTTCCATCGTGGCCGCGTCCGCTGACGCCGGTGCGGTGGTAGCGCCAACTAATTCTGTGGTGATTTTCACAGGTGACTGTGGCTCGCTCGCATCGATCGCGTTCCCAATGAGGTTCATAAACACTTCACGCATTTGCTCGCCGTCCCAATTACCGCGGATTTCTGAAGGCGCGTAGTTCTTTTCAATGGGCGTGTCCTTTTCTTGAATTCGATCGGCGACCAAATCGAGGCTCGAATCGATCAACTCATGCAACTCAACTTCCGCGCGCTCCAATTGCCGTCGCCGCGAGAACTGGGTGACGTCGACCACTAACTTATTCAAGTGCTGAATACCGCGTTCGACCAGGGTAATCGTGCGTTGCGCATCTTCCGCAGTCGCGTGCTCGCGAAGCATCTCCACGCCGAGGCGAATGCTACCCAGTGGGTTCTTGATCTCATGCGCCAGCTGCGCTGCTGCCTCACCAACCGCGGCAAGCGCTTCCGAGCGCCGCAAAGCGGCTTCAGATTTCGCGGCTTCAGTGACATCGACGAGTGTCAGAATCTGCCCGTGTTCGTTGTCCATCTCCAATGGCGAAGAGTAAACCTCAAACGTGTGGGCGGTGCCGTTTTCACTCAATTGATGCCGCCCACGATAGGTTGCCGCCGTTACGTGGGAAGCGGTGGCCGCCTCGAGCAGCTTCATGCCTTCCGAGGATGCGTCGCCGTCATGAATCGACGTGCCGATAACGAGGTTCGGAAAGATTTCAAAGAACGCGGTATTCGCGCTGCGAATGCGATCGTGCCGATCGATTGCCGCAATCGCGCTCACCATTCCTTCGAGCATCTGATTGCTGAATTCGCGCTCGCGGCGGGCAACTTCGGCACTCTCACGAGTTTGCCGATAACGGCGCTGCGCTTCCCAAACTGTCGCGGCGGTCACAAACAATCCCGCCAGCATCGCAATTAACGACCAGATCTTGATGGATCGCGCCGCGGAATTCGCCAATTGCTCGCTGCGCTGGGTTACTTCGTTTTGCTCATCCCAGTTCTGCTGAATCAATTCATTCAATTCCCGGTCGGCGCGTTGAAACTGCTCAAACCCGTGAAGGCTGTAAGCGTCGGAATCTTTGGTCGTTTCAACGTATGTGACCAGATCGTCGTGAAAAGTTCGCCATTGCGGCAATTGAGCAAGTGGAGGACCGCCAAGCTTTTCGATAGACTTCCCTAACTCCGACCGCGCGGTGCCAAGGCGCATGTCAAACGGCGGACGCAATTCATGCCGAAGCTGCGCCGCCATCTTGTCGCGTGCTTCGTGATCGAGTTGCGTTAGCGCGATCCGCAACTGCAGAAGAAGGGCCGCCCGAGCAGTGAATTGTTGCTCCAGAATGAGGACTTCACGGCTCGTATCTTCGACGCGGCGCACACTTAGATTGCCGAGCACAATCACAAACAGCAGGAGCAACGCGCAACCGATGAGCAGCGGCATCAGGGTCGGATCAAATCGTGGTTCGTTCGGTCCGCGCGACCGGGATTGTGGCGCAGAACGCGCAACCCGGCGATAAACAACCTCGCCTTCGGGCGATGTCTTAGGTTCTTGTTCGATTGAAGAACGCATTGAAAATTGAAAGTTGAAAAATGCTAATTGCAAATTTCAACGCACGTTGAAAGGCCTCTCCTAATGACCTTTTTTAGAAGCTCAGACTCCACTTTGCACTTTTCAATTTACAATTTTCAACTTGCACTGTCCGCTAATGTTTCGCGCTCATCCAGTCGTCCCCGATTCCCGTTTCGGCAATAAGTGGCACATCGAGCTCGACGGCGTTCTCCATTTCGCGCTTGAGTGTTGCTGCAACTCGCTCAGCATCGCCAGCCGCGCACTCGACAAGAAGTTCATCGTGCACCTGCATCAGCATCCGGGCCTGCAAGTTCTCGCGCTGAAACGCTTCGTCGGCGCGCAGCATCGCCATCTTCACGATATCACTGGCCGTGCCCTGAATCGGCATGTTGATCGCCTCGCGCTCCGCCGCACGTCGGATGTTGCCGTTTCGATCGTTGATGCCCGGCAACGGCCGGATGCGTCCGTATAGTGAGCGAACAAAACCTTGCTCACGTGCCTGGATCGGAATCTCTTCCATGTACCGCCGTACACCTTTGTAGGTGTCGTAATAATCGTCGATCACTTTGCGCGCTTCCTGACGCGAGATGCCGACGCGTTGCGACAAACCCCAGGGCTCGATCGCGTAGGCAATGGCGAAGTTTACAATCTTTGAAAAGCGGCGCGCCTCTTTCAGTTCTGATTCCGTCTGCGCGCGAAAGACCAGCCGCGACGTGCGATTGTGAATGTCTTCGCCGTTCTGGAAAGCGTCGAGCATGACTGCGTCGCGCGTAATGTGTGCGAGCAAACGCAACTCCAATTGCGAATAGTCGGCCGAAATCAGTTTGTTGCCCTTTTCGGCGACGAACGCGCGCCGAATTTGCCGCCCCAATTCAGTTCGGATCGGAATATTTTGCAGGTTAGGATCGCTCGATGAAAGGCGCCCAGTCGCGGCGACCGTTTGATTGAGCTGCCCATGCACACGTCCATCGGCCGCCACTTGATGCGGCAAAGCGTCGGTGTAAACACTCTTCAATTTTTCCAGCTCGCGATACTCGATAATCAAACGTGGCAGCTCATGAGTGAGCGCGAGTTCTTCGAGCACAGCTTTACTCGTCGAGACGCGACCCGTCGAAGTCTTACGGCCTGAGATGATGTTCAGCGCTTCAAAGCATTCCCCAACTTGTTTCGGGGAATTGATGTTGAACTCTCGTCCGGCCATCTGACAGATGCGATCCGTCAGCGTCCCAAGTTGGTCACCCAGGTTCTGCGAAAGTTCCGCCAGTACGTCGGTATCAATGCGCATGCCCGCACGCTCCATCCGATAAAGCAGAGGCGCGAGCGGCAACTCAATGTCACGATAGATACTGCCCAGATCCTTCTCGTCGATGCGCTGCCGCATCACCGCGGCGACTTGAGCAGTGAGATCGGCGACCTCAACCGCTTGCCATGCGGTTTCGCTCCAGCCGTCGTGCGGCGGTCCGCCGCCTTCAACACCGACTGCGTCACGCGCGAGATCAACCAGGTCGTAGCGACTGCGCGTCGGATCAATAACGTAGGCCGCCAGCAAAGTGTCGTCCGCGACCCCGGCGAGATCGACTCGAAGCGGCGCGAGCAAAGCAGTGCCGCGCTTATAGTCATGAACCGACTTCTCCAGCAACCCATTCGCGAAGAGTTCACGCAATGGCGGAATGGCCGCCTCTTTTCCTTCGTCAAAATTGTCGAGATCGACAAAAGCGGACTTCCCTGCCGCCGTAGAAAAGGCGATGCCGCGTGCCGCGTGATCATCACGCGTGCTCTGCTGCTGACCGGCGCCAGCCGGCGTGGAATTTGAAACTGCAAACCCGATTGTTTCCGCTTCCCACAGTTGTTTGATCAGATCATCCAACTCGCTGCGTGTGCGAATTTGTTTGTATTCAGGCGCCGCAGTTACGCGCGCGCTCGCCACCGCACCGTCTGCGAATTCCTGCGTTAGATTTGCGAACTCAAGTTCGCGAAACAGTTCGTAGGCTGCGCCTCGATCCGGCGGTTTGGCCTCAAGCGTTTCCAGATCCAATTCAACCTCGAGATCAGTTTTGATTTGTGCCAGCTCGCGCGATTTCCGAATCAGCTCTGCGTTATCACGGAGAGATTCGCGATAGCGTTTGTTCTTAATCTCTTCCCAGTTATTCAGCGCGTTTTCGATCGAGCCAAACTGTTGAATGATCTGGACGGCGCCTTTCGGACCGACGCCAGGCGCGCCGGGAATGTTGTCGATCGAATCGCCCATCAAACCGAGCAGCTCAACCAGTTTGCCTGCGGGCACACCAAACTTCTTCAGTACCCAAGCCTCGTCGCACCACTCGATGGGCGGCACGGGCTCTTTTCGCTTGACTACTTGTGAGTTTTGACGCATTGAAACGATCCAGGGATCGCGCACAAGTTGGCACATGTCTTTGTCGTTCGACACGATCACGGCTTTCAAGCCCGCGTCAGCAGCTTTCATCGCCAGCGTACCGATCACATCGTCGGCTTCGTAACCAGACAGGCTAATCATCGGGACGTTGTATGCCTCGCACAGCCGGCGAATGTAGGGCAATTGCGAGGCCAGCTCGTCCGGCATTTGTGTGCGCGTAGCTTTGTAGTCGGCGAATGCTTCATGCCGAAAAGTCTTTTCTTTCGATTCGAAAACCGCCGCGATGTATTTTGGCTTTTCGTCTTGAATCAGCTTGCGCAGCATGTTCGTGAAGATGAACACGGCCTGCGTCACCTGGCCTTTCGAGGTCATGAGCGGCGCAGCCCGGTTGGACAGCGGCGCGTAAAACGCGCGAAAAATGTGCGACATCGAGTCGATGAGAAAGACTCGCTCCGCCGGTTTCTCAGCGGCAGGGGCTTGTGTCTGCGGCATGGTCGGTTTTGATCATAGAGGTTCGGCTTTTGCTAACGCAAGCGACGTTTCAGATCAGCTCGTTGCGTCCTGTCATCATTTCTCTGAACCAAGCGTAGTTTCGATGCCACATACCGTTCGTCAAATCGGCATTTTCCTGCGGCACGATTCAGGCATAAGCATTGCTGAAAGAAAATGCTTGTCGAAATCAGTTACTATCAACTGACGCGCACCGAATGAAGCAAACAACACTCGCCTCCTCGGTCTCCACGAAAGGCATAGGACTTCACACAGCAGTTCCGGTAACGCTCAGTCTGTCACCGGCGCCGCCGCACACTGGCTACGTTTTCCGGCGCACAGACCTCGGCGGATTCGAGATTCCAGCGACAGTCGAATCGGTTGCGCATTGCAGCTACGCCACCACGCTGATGCGCACAGGCGTAATGCTTTCGACGGTCGAGCATCTTCTGTCCGCCTTACGCGGATGCAACGTCGATAATGCGTACATCGAAGTCGACAATCTGGAAATTCCGATCCTGGATGGCTCGGCTGAGACGTTCGCTGAAATGATCGAGAATGCCGGCATTGTCGAACAATCGACCGCACGCCGAGCGTTGATGGTGCGTCAAAGAGTAAGCGTTGAATCAGGCAATCGCCGCATCAGTCTGGAACCGTCAGAGACTTATGAAATTGATTGCCTCATCGATTTTGCGCATCCGATGATTGGCGTGCAGCATCGGAGGGTGGTGCTGGAAAATGGGTCGTTCGGCCGCGACATCGCGTCGGCGCGCACATTTGGCTTTATCGAAGAAGTCGAAGCCTTGCGCCGGGCAAATCTCATCCGGGGAGGTTCGCTCGACAACGCGATCGTGCTCACCAAGAGTGGCATGCTGAATGAGACGGGTCTGCGGTTCCCCGATGAGTTTGTCCGTCACAAAATTCTGGACATCATTGGCGACTTTGCCTTGCTCGGGATGACTCTGCTGGGTCGCGTGAAGGCCGAAAGAAGCGGCCACCTGCTCCATGCCGCCCTGATGTCTTCACTGCTCAGAAATCGGGCCGCGTGGGAAATCGTCGATTTACCGGTACCAGCGCCGCAGGCGGTCGCGAGCGGCTGATACCCTCGATGCGAATTCGGCGTGGTGCTCAAGCGCTTTCGGTCTCTCCTCTGCTAAAATCACTTTTCGTTAAACCCGCCGTGATTTTCCGGCATCTAAAGCTCCGACTTCAAGATTCGAAGGGTTCTTTAAACGCATGAAACACAAGCTAATTCTCGCAGGCTTATTCGCAGCGACTCTTTTGTTGGCACAGCCTCAGACCGGTCGGGCGCAACAACCTTATGTGACCGACGACGAGGTGAAGGTCAAAACGTACAAGAAGTTCGTCGATAATCGCGTGCCGAATCCGGTCGCTGCCTACCAGGCCGCACGCGACTACATGCAGCGTTACGGCAAAGAAGACGACCAGTACACCAAGTATCTCAAGGTGTGGATTGCCGCCTACGAGGAAGACGAACGGAATCGTCGTCTGGCCGCCGAAAAGGCGGATCGTGAGCAGCAACTGCTGGGCAGTTTTACGACGAAGGATTATGCGAAATCGTACGGCCTTGCGAAACAAGTGCTCACTGACAATCCGGATAACTTGCGTGTCTTGATTGCGCTCGGCTACGGAGCGGTTGCCGCGAGCACTGAAGCGCGTACCGAAGCGTTCAATGCCGACGCGGCGAAATATGCTGAGCGAGCGATTCAGTTGATCGAGGCAGGCAAAGCACCGGAGACCTGGGCGCCATTCAAGGGCAAAGAAGACGTACTCGGTTCCCTTCACTACGCGCTTGGCTTCTACAACCTGAAGACGGCGCCAGACACGGCAACCACCCACTTCATAAAAGCGACGCAGGTGGATGCTGATCGTCGCAACGCGCCGTCGACTTACTACTATCTGGCGGCTTCGTACCAAACCGGACCTTACAAGCGGCTGTCGGAAGACTACAGCAAGAGATTCGCGAATCAACCTGAATCACCCGAAAGCAAAGCGGCGCTGGATAACATCAATAAGGTTGTCGACAAAATGATCGACGCATACGCGCGCGCGGTCTCCTTGGCTGGGACAAGTCCGCA
>Ga0207689_10004282_pt1 | contig 12987 bp, 10 predicted proteins | sample KBSMisM52_FD_184312 | JGI IMG/M metagenome (GOLD analysis project Ga0207689, IMG submission 184312) | Miscanthus rhizosphere microbial communities from Kellogg Biological Station, Michigan, USA - KBS Miscanthus M5-2 (SPAdes) (version 2) | ecosystem: Host-associated > Plants > Roots >... | reverse complement strand
AGCAACGGGCGTGGCGCAGAAGTCTCGATGATCCTCGACTCGCTCGGCGAGTTATTAACTCTTCGTGGAGAGATGGCCGACGCGCAGGCCCATCTTGAGCGCGCGGTCACGGCCGCAGCAGAGCGCGGCAACCGCTGGTACGAAGGACAGGCGCGCCGCACGCTCGGCCGCTGCTACCTCGCGATGAGTAGCAACACCGAAGCCCTGTCCGCTGCCCAACGCGCAATGGAGCTGGCTCAGGAGATCGGCGATCGCCAGGCGATCTGTGAATCGCACTTGTTGCTTGCCGAGGCTTACCTCGCCATCGGCGATCAGCCACAGTCAGATGAAAACTTGCAGGCAGTGCTGAAGCTGGTTAACGACTCGCGGGCAGATCTACACATTGCCGGCGAAGCACAACGCCTCGTTGGATTGCTCGAGATGGCGAAGTCCGAGGCCGCCAGCGCCGCCCAGCATTTCGGCCGTAGTGTCTCGATCTTTGATTTGATTGGCGATCGGTATCGCAGCGCGCGCGCGCACTTCGAGTTAGGACGCGCTTACGTTGTGACGCAGCCGGAACGCGCGGAAGAACATTTGACGCGAGCGCTAAACATCTTTCGCGAACTGGGCGCGAAACTCGATATCGAACGAGCCGAAAAGGCGGCGGCGGAGCTCGCTGCGCTCGGTCCAGAGCGGAGAAAGCAACGCGACACGGTTGGGCAGCTGCTTACCCTGCGGTTGGCAGAGGCCGTTGCTTCGCGTGAACTACTCTTGCGCGAGCTTGCGGCCGTGATCCGCCAGGAAACCAACTCGAACCACGTAATTATTTTTGAACCCGAACAAGCCGGTCGCCAGCGCATAGTGATCGCACACGGCTGCGAAAAGGAAACGGCCGAGAAACTGGCCATTGAAATATCCGCAGCGGACCAGGCGAGCCGCGCCAAACTCGCAAACAAGCGGAACGTCGCGATAATCGAATTGAAATCGGATAACTCGCGACCTGCAACGCTCCTGATCTCGCCCCGCGATCGCGCCGTCCTTCCGGGCGGGCTCTCGCTCGATCCGCTGCTGCGCGTCGTTGAACTGGGCATGGACGTTTGCGCTTTGCGCGAACGAAACCGAACAAGCGATGGCGACGAAGAAGAGAGCACGGCCGCAGGGTCGAGCCTAATGCCCGGTTTCATTCACTCGAGTCCGGCCATGACTCGGCTTGTCGAGGAAGTTCACAAAATTCGATCGTCTGATGTAACGGTGCTGGTCACCGGTGAATCCGGGACAGGCAAAGAATTAGTGGCGCGGGCGATTCACGCGTTGTCAGCGCGCCGAGACAAGATCTTCGTGCCGTTTAACTGCACGGCCGTGCCAAAAGAGCTCTCCGAGGGATACTTGTTCGGCTATCGGCGTGGCGCGTTCACTGGCGCGGTTAAAGATTCGGGCGGGGTAATTAAATCCGCCGCCGGAGGCACCCTATTTCTCGATGAAATTGGCGATCTGCCGCTCGACGTTCAGCCAAAGCTTCTTCGATTTCTGCAAGAGGGCGAGATTCAACCGCTCGGTGAACAGCGTCCGATCAAAGTGGATGTGCGGATTATCGCCGCGACCAATACGGACCTGGAAGAGATGGTCGCGCAAGGGCGCTTTCGGGAAGACCTGTACTATCGACTGAATGTCATTCGCCTGCGTGTTCCGCCGTTACGCGAACGACGTTCAGAGATTCCCACGATCGTTAACTACTACGTAAATCACTACGGAGCGAAGTTCGGACGTCGTGACATACAAATGACGCCGCAGGCCGTCGACCTACTGATGGTGGCAGATTGGCCGGGCAACGTTCGTCAGCTTTGTAACGAGATTCAGCGCGTGGTCGCGCGCGCAGAAGACGGCGCCACGATCACGCCTGAGCAGTTATCACCCGAACTTCGTCAAATGTCAGCGCCTGTGACGCCGGCGAACGTTACGCCGATCGGAATTGGCTCATCCGCAGGCTCGCTTACGGTTCCAATGGACAATCTCTCACTGGCTGATGCAATCGCAGAAGTTGAGCGTCGCATGATTGCTGAAGCACTGCGCAAGCACAATGGAAACATCTCCCGAGCCGCGCGTGAGCTTGGCCTCACCCGTCGCGGTCTTTATCTAAAGCTCGACCGTCACCAAATGACGGCAAGCGCGTAAATCCACTCCATTCCCGCAGCTCAAGTCGCCAAAAAGGGCTGGGTACTTGGTAGCCACTGGATAGCTGCTACTCAATCGTCGACGACTCGTTTGTCCCTCGCTTTTCCTCGAAAACATTTAGAAAACATCGCGATCGCCTGCCTGGCTGGATAGCTGGTTTCCACTTGGATTTCTTTTTCTCGGGACTCGAAAGGAGCTCGGTCGGGTCGACGTAAACGAATCAATAACTGGACTTAACACTATTGGGAATGATGTTTTCCTGCCATGGCACAGGCATTGAAATAGAGGCAGGCATGACCACGAAGATTTCATCGCCGAAAGTTGTTAGGAGATTCGCCATGCCACGCCGTATCGCCCAATTCATTATCGTCGCAATCGTTAGCGCATCACTCGCCCCTTTGGCGACTTTTGCCGCTCCCCAGAACTCCCCGCACCGGGCTCGTGCTTCGAAGTTGTCAGCCAGTCTCGCAAGCTCGACCAGTTCTTCGGAAGTTACTCGCGTCATCATTCAAACTAACGGAGCTCCGTCAGCCGCCCAAGACAGTGCCATCCAATCCGAGGGTGGCCGCAAGCGAGGTTCGTTTGACGGATTGAACATGGTCGTTGCCGACGTACCGGGCAGTTCACTGGCTGACCTGGCGGGCCGCAATGACGTGAAATACATCTCGGCCGACAAGGCAGTTCGCGCGAATATCGACCTCGTGACGGAATCGACCGGCGCCGCCCAAGTGCAGGCAGGTACGCCGAGTGCGCCGGCAGCGGATGGCCGAGGCGTTACAATCGCGATCCTCGATTCAGGAATTAGTGGCAATCACCCGGACTTCGCCGGCACGAACAACAAATCACGCGTGATCGCCGCCGTGGATTTCACGGGCAGCAGCGCGACTGGTGATCCTTACGGCCACGGAACGGGCGTCGCCGGAATGGCCGCCGGCAACGGTGCGACTTCGAATGGTTACGAAGGCAACTACGCAGGTTCAGCCCCGGGAGCCAACTTGGTTGACGTGAGAGTTCTGGACAACACGGGCGTGGGCCGCATCAGCAACGTGATCGCCGGCCTGAACTGGGTAATTCAAAATCGCGACCGCTACAACATCCGCGTCGTGAACATGAGCCTAGGCGCAACTCCGGAAGAATCTTTCCATCTCGATCCTGTTTGCAAAGCTGTTGAAGCTGCAACCCTCGCCAACATCGTCGTCGTGGTGAGCGCCGGCAATCGCGGACGGACGGACGAGATCGTCGGACAGAACGCCGACGGTTCGCCGATCTACCAACAAGCGTTTGGCGGGATCAACAGCCCGGGAAACAGCCCTTACGTTATCACCGTCGGTGCGACAGATACGCATGGAACGGTGAAGCGCTCTGACGACACCGTCGCGCAGTTCTCTTCCAAAGGTCCGACGCCGTTCGATCGTCTGGCGAAGCCCGATGTCGTTGCTCCGGGACGCCGCGTGATTGCGCCGATGTCGCAAGAATGGAACGCAGCGCTGCCAATTCAATTCCCGGAAAAGATTGTGCATCCGATTTCTGGGGGCATTGACAATGCTTATCTAACTTACTCTGGAACCTCCTTTTCCGCTCCGGTCGTTGCCGGAACGGTGGCCCTGATGCTGCAAGCCAACAAATCGTTGACACCACTTCTGGTCAAAGCGATTCTGACGCGCACTGCGCAGCAACTGCCCGGCTTCGCGAACAAAGCACAATCGGTTCTGAGCCAAGGCGCGGGCTTAGTTAACGCCGCCTCGGCAGTTGAAATGAGCCGTGCGGTTGTTCCGAACGCTGGCAGCCTCCGTGCCGGTGACCGAATTTTCTCAGGCAACACCACCCTGAGTTCCCTGAACGCTTCCTACACGATTGGTGGCGAGCAAGTTGCCCGCAGCAATCGTGTGCTCTACGCTGATGGCGTACTCTTCTCGCAGCGTCCGATGCTGACGAACGGTGTCGTAATCGGCGAAGGAATCATGATCGCCGACGGTGTTATCTCGGCCGACGGCATCATCCTGGGTAACGGTGTCGTCATTGGCGAAGGTCATCTATTGAGTGACGGCGTCGTCATCGGCGAGGGCGTGGTCATCGGCGAGAGCGTCGTGCATGGCACGGGCATTATGATCGCCGATGGTTGGTTCCTTAATCAGAACATTCATCTGGCTCCGGGACTGGCGAGTGGCGAGGGAGTGGTACTCGGCGACGGACACCTGCTGAGCGACGGCGTGGTCATCGGCGAAGGCGTCGTGATCGGTGAAGGTCACCTGTTAGGCGACGGCGTGGTTCTCGGCGATGGTCACTTGTTGAGCGATGGCGTCGTCCTGGGTGAAGGCGTGGTGATTGGTGAAGGTCACCTGCTGAGCGATGGCGTAGTGATTGGCGAAGGCCACCTGTTGAGCGACGGCGTGGTGATTGGCGAAGGCCACCTGTTGAGCGACGGAGTCGTGATTGGTGAAGGCGTGGTTAACGGCGATGGTGTGGTCATCGGCGAAGGCGTCGTTCTGGGCGAGGGCGTCGTCATCGGCGAAGGCGTCGTAATTGGCGAAGGCGCTATGATCGCCGATTAAGTCGATAGGAATCACGTCTTTCCAGACCTCGCTCACACCAGTGGGCGAGGTCAGTTTTTTTGTCTATGATCCAGCGGGGCAGCCGAATCTGGTCGCATTTTCGAACTTCGGATTAAGAACTACGTGTAACGTAATGGCGAGCGGTGGCATCTCACACATTTCGTAAGAACCCGAGTCGCTGACGTTTGCGTCTATTAATAACCACCGTGTTATCCTTCCCGCGGAAAGTAACGAGCAGTGGTCACGAAACTAAACCTCTCAAATAACCCATTTCGCAACCGTGTATTGCCATGGACGGTGACCGGAGTAATTACGGTCTTCTCAATCATTGCCCTCATATTTATTGCGCAAAAGACGTTTCAAAAAAACGCTCAAGCGCAGGCTACGGCGCGCGACGTCGCCGAGTTGCGCAAGCAGATCAATGCGCTGAACCAGCAGGCAGATGAGGTACGCAAAGCACTAACACCGGAACAACAGCGCGACCTGAAATCGGCGCACACTCTGGTCAATCGGAAGCAGTTTTCCTGGTCTCGGCTGTTTGCGGATTTGGAAGCCGCACTTCCTCGGGACGTTCGTGTGCAGCGAATTGCCGTAAAGGAAGTGCGCTCTGATGGCGATCGCACGGTCGCGAATCTTGAACTGGTAGTCGTCAGCAAGAGTTCAACGATTGTTACTGAGATGATTCAGAGCATGGAGCGTGAAGGAACATTCCATGCGGAACTGACGTCTCAAAACTTGCAACGCGGCAGGGAAGAAGGTGGCGCCGAATACGAAATGAATGTGTACTATTCGCCGCGATCTGGCGCACCGATTACAGTGGCTGACCGGAACAATCGTCCTGCCGATACGGCGACTGAAGGAGCCGGCCCCAGATGAGTCAGGAACAGCCCATGCAGAATCCTGCGCTCGCTGCGCGACGATCGCGACCATTGGATTTTGCGCGCATCCGGCAGACCCCCGGTCTTGGCCTGATTGGACTGCCGGAATTGATCGGTCTAGCAGGTGCAGCGCTCATCGCTCTGCTAACGATCTTTGCCTATTTCTATTTTTATCTGCCGGCACAATCGCGTCTCACATCCACCCAGCTTGAACGCGAAAGACTGCAAGCCGTACTGCGTTCGTCTCAGAAAGGTCTGGAAACCAACAAGACCGTCAGTGAAAAAGTTAACGAGATCGGTGCCAGTATGAAGGACTTTGAGGGGAATTACCTTTCATCTGCGGCGACGGGGCGCATGTCGCTCTATACGACATTGAATGAGTTGATTAAGAGCAATGGACTGCGGAACACGGCTGGTCCAAGTTATTCACCACTGGATACCATAGGCACGAAGTCTCAAGTTAACGCCACAACAACCGCCGAAAGACAAAGCCATGCTAAGTGGCAGACAATCTATCCCGGTATCGAGGTTAGCATCACCGTCGAAGGGCCTTATCAGCGTGTGCGTCATTTCGTCCGCGACATCGAAACCAGCCGGCAGTTTTTGATTATCAACGAGGTGGAACTCGAGGGCGTCACGCAATCCGGCGGGCCGCTGGAGACTCTGCCCGTAACTTCCGGGCGGCCTGCGGCGATTGCGCCAATGCCGACCGGAAAAGGCGCGCTTGTCAGCCTAAGGCTCGAAATGGCCACCTATTTCCGGCGACCAGAAGCGGCCAGTACGCAGTAGATCTTCGACATCGAAGTTATCGAACGAAACGATCGCGAGAACGTTAAACGAAACAAATGCAGCTCTTCGACCCAAATAATCCGAACGAGAAAAAGAAGATCATCGCCGCAGTGGTGTTAGGAGTCGTCGCGATCGGTGTGCTGGGTTATTTGTTTTTTGGCGGCGGGACGAAGAAACCGACTCCGAACGCTAACCAAATTGGTTCGAGGTCGACGCCGACTCCCGCGCGGAATGCCAACCCGCAGCCGCTGCCGGACATGGCGTCAGATGATCTTTCAGCGGTGCAACCAATCGTCTACAACGGGACCGTCGCGGCAGCTTCGGAAGCTGATCGCAACATCTTTGCTTATTATGTGCCGCCTCCCGCGCCCGTAAAGATCCCGCCAACGCCAACACCGCCACCACCTCCGCCATTGACCGTTTCGTCGGTTACACCTACGAGTGTATACGCACGAACGGCGGACTTTAGTTTGCAAGTCGGTGGCGATAAGTTCACCCCGGCTGTTCGCATTTTCATAGACGGCCGGCAGATGCAGACTCGTTTCATCAACGCGCAACAACTAGCGACGACTGTGCCTGCTGATCTGATTGCCAATCCAGGCAATCGGCGGATTGAAGTGAAGACCACCGACGGTAGCTTGTATTCGAACGCTGGAAATCTGGTGGTAACGCCGCCGCCTGTGCCGAACTATAGCTACATCGGGTTGATTGGAAAGATGCGAGCGAATGACATGGCCGTCCTGCAGGACAAGAACAGCAAGGATCTCTTGAATGTGCAGCGCGGCGACGTGGTCGCCGGACGCTTTCGCGTTAACAGCATCTCGGACAAGGAAGTGGTACTCATCGATACCACTCTGAAGATCCGCCACACGCTGCCGTTCAGCAGTGAGAATAGCAGCCAGTCGCGCCCGACGATTCGACGCCCAGCGGCCGATGACGAACCGGAGTAGTAACCGGATAGAAGCGATGACGAGAATGCAATTAACACTTAGGGAACCAGACAACCAACGCGGTTACACAATGGTTGCATTAATGGCGTTGATGTCCCTGCTTGCGCTGTTTGCGCTCGCGGCGGCCCCCAGCGTCCAGCAGCAAACTCAACGCGAACGCGAAAAGGAAGCGATCTTCCGCGGTGAGCAAGTGGCCGACGCGATTCGTTCCTACTACATATATCGCGGCGGTCAAGGTCCGAATTCACTGCCAACAGATATCGATCAACTGCTCGAGGGAATTCAGATTCCCGGTCGCACAAAAAAGCTTCAGATTCTGCGCTCAGAAGCGGCCGTCGACCCGCTCTCGCAGGATGGCGAGTGGCGCCGAATCGGGGCGACTTCCAACGAATTTCGCGGATTTGTGCAAGCTCTGATGGAGTATTCGGGCGGCGTTGCGCCACAACCACGTCGTGAATTTACAAACATGGCGAGCTTGATTCCGCAACTCACCAATGTCCTGAACACAAGCTCTGAAGAGGGAGCTCCAGGTGGAGAAAACACTTCAGCAGATACCGCCGGACCATTCATCGGCGTCGCAAGTCGCAGTCAGCGCAGCGCTGTGATCACGTACTATGGAATCGAGCGTCACGACGAATGGATCTTCACACCAATGTTTCGCTAATTCTCTCTCAACACATTTCTGATCTAACTAACACAGTCACATTGTCTACGATCGCTTTGCGATCATCGCCGGGTTAAAACTCCATCAAGCGTCTCGGAGATCGGAGTTCGATCAACGAAAACAACTCGTCGCGCTCCAAAGATTTTTCACACCGCGCGTAATAAATTGTTGACAAGGGTGATAATTAAGTTTATATAGCAACATGTTGTGCGCTGTTTTCTCTAGTCCACAAGACACACAGCAACACAGCATCTTGTGGTAACGACCTCTAACCTGAAAAGGAGAGTAGAAAATATGGCAACTAAGAAGAAGGCCGCTAAAAAGGCCAAAAAGGGCGGCAAGAAGAAGGCCGCGAAGAAGAGATAGTTCGTTCAATCAGGAACTAACATCAACCACGTTCAAGTGGCGCACATCAAGTGAGGCCCTAGCGGCCCTTAGAAAAAGGAACGGCGAAAGCACTAACACGCCGTTCCTATTATTTTGTCCTCACGCTGACTGATTGCTGTGGCTTTCGAGAATTCAATCTCGCCGCGCTCGAGCGAGGGCTTTGTTTCTTGCCCTCGCCCATCGGCAGCTGGATTTTCCTGGCGCGATTAGGGTTGCGCACTTCCGGCCTTCGCAGAGGTTGAGCGCGCGGTGACGTCAGTGTCCCAGTTCTTGTCGGTGCGTAGATTGTTCTGCACGTTCTTCACACCGGTGACTGATTCCGCGACGTCTTCTGCGAGCCGCTTGTCGGTTCGATCAAAGACCTTGCCACTCAAAGTCACTTCGCCTTCTTTCACGCTCACTTCGATGTCGCTCGCATCGAGGTACGCGTGATCGGTCAAACGGTCGTTAACATCTTCGCGGATGCGTTCGTCTGAGCGGCGATACCCTTTCGGTCCGCGACCGCGGAAATTTCGATCGCGCATCTTGTCCATCCGACGCCGGCGCTCCGCCTGTTCATCACCGAACCACGAAGACACTTCATCGCTTGCGCGATCCAGCCAATCGCGATCGCCAGCCTCGCCTTCACCTTGATGTGTCCGCCGCTGGTTTGTTTGAAAGTCACGGCCGTAATTGGGCGGCCGGAACGTTCCCTGATACTCCCGTTCAGACTCACGCGCGTGACGATCACCAATACCAGTCGAACCATAGCTCCGGCCATAGTCCCTGTTGTACCCGCGTTCTGATGATGGCGTTTCGCCCCAATTGCGGTCGTACGACGATCGATAAGAGCGACCGCCGAGATCTCGTCCCCCCGCGAATCCTCGACCCTGTTCATCGCCTGTGTAGTATCGCGAGCCGTAGCCGCGTTCATAGTCGTCTCCCCAACCAGTCCCGTACCGACCTTCACTGCCAACTTCCCAGCCGCGGTCGCGTTCGTACGCTCCACCGTATCGTTGCCCGCGATCGCTGCCGCTCTCACCTGTCCCGTAACGCCTTTGTTCGCGGTAGCGATCGTCCTCGCGGTCATAATAATTCGCCATGTTTTGCTTACCTCCTCGTTATTGCATGAATGATTTTTGGACACCCGTGCTGTTTTGGAGAGAAGTAGTCAATCGCCGTGCCGATGTCGAACGATGCGATCAAGTCTGCTGAACGCATCGCCGCAACTCGTTTAGAGGAAATTTGTACGAAAAGTTGCTAAGTACCGGGAAAAACAGTCGTTGACGAAACGTACTTACGACAATAGAATCCGCGCCGCGCTTCGGTTCTATCATCTGCTTTCGGACGAGGAGAAAAATATGAAAATCAAAATGATCATACTTGCGCTGGTCGTGTTCTTGGGCGGCGCGGTTGTGGCTTCCGCTCAAAGCCCACACATGGGCACATGGAAACTAAATGAAGCGAAATCGAAATTTCCCAAAGGCGCCACGAAGAATCACACCGTTACCTATGAAGCAGCCGGCGATCAGACGAAAGTAACTGTCGATGGAACGGCCGCCGACGGCAGCGCCATTCACAGTGAATGGACCGGAAAGTTTGACGGCAAGCCTTATGCGCTGACTGGCGACCCTGCGGGCGACATGAGATCTTACCGCGTCGTTAACCGCCGCACGCTCTCGTTGAGAAGCACCAGGGATGGAAAACTAACAACTACGGCAACCATCACGGTCTCGCCCAACGGGAAGACCCGTACTGTCACAGCGCGTAGCCGCAATGCCAAAGGCCAGTGGACGACCAGTTCGGCGTTTTACGACAAGCAATGAGCATCTGCAGCGGCTGTGCGCAGCAAGTAGTAAGCAGTAATAGTTGAGCCGAGCGAATCCCACGATTCCGCTCGGCTCTTTCTGTTTGCGAAGACTTTTTTGACTTTAAAGCGGCTCTTGGCCGCGGCATCGCGATTAGTTAACAATCCGAATATCATCCTGGGTGCGGGGATCCACTTCGAAGTCACTGGCGAACTGGCCGCTGAAACCCGTGATTTCGACGGTCTGACCTTGACTCAAGCCGCTGACATCGATGCCTGTCGAGGCACACACGAACGAATGCACTTCACCCGACCCGTCATTCACAAATATGATGAATCCGAATGGTAAATCATTCACGATGGGTTGAGTGATCGTTCCCGTTATCCTGACAAGCGTCCCTTCTGTCGCTTCGCCTACTGCTCCGGTTGAGACCGCGACCGGTTGCACTTTCGGTCCGGTACCACGAGTTTTGACTTCGGTCACATCAACTAACACGAGCAATCCTGGCAATACGGTATCTGCAAGTGTGCCGGTCACGCGAACCTGTTGCCGTAGTGCCAACCCCAAATTATCGGAAGTACTGACATAGATGCCGCCTGTGCGATCTTGAATTGCGAACCCTTGATCGAAAGTGCTGGAGCTAAACGCACCGGAAGGGACCGTAACGGAGCCGTCAATGGTTACCACTGTTCCCAGAGGCAAACTGCGCGCTTCGGCGATGGAGATTGTTTTAAGGGCTGTTGTTGAATAAACAGCACCAGGGCTTCCAGCAAACAAGAAGGTGACGAGAGCGATTATTTGCAGAGCGGAAAGGGCCCGCCGATTGTTTAAGCCTGGCATTCGTAACATTATGAGTTTTCCTTCCTTAATAAATGCCTAGCTGCTTCGAAGATCTCTTAGCCGCTATTGAGGTAAGAAATTTGGCAGCGCATACGGGACTCGAACCCGTGATCTCTGCCTTGAGAGGGCAGCGTGTTAACCAACTACACCAATGCGCCGTGGAGTTGGGATTATAAAGTCGCCGGAACGAGGCGGCAAGTTCAGCGCGATCGTCGTCCACCGCTGCGCTTTCGTGAGCTCTTATTAACAAACTGCCACGACGAGTCGAGCAATTCCTTCAATGCTTCGGGCTGAATCCGCCGCAAACGCACGAGGACGCAGGGATAATTGATGTAGTGTGGTGCTACGTAATAAGTTTCGGGAGCATCAGCCAGCAGGCCGTCACGTTGATCGAAATCGATGCTGACGGCCAGCGATTCCGGTTCGGCGGACTTATGGATCGGGACGCAAGCCAGCAACTTGCCGTTGAGCTTTAAGGCGGGTGCTCCATACATCGTACCTGCCTCAACCTGTGGCAGCGCGAGCGCAAGCTCCTTCACAGTCTCAAACGTAATCCTTCGACGTGTCATGGTTTGCTCATCCTATTGACTGAATTAGATCCTTGGATTGTGCGCCAAGTCACACTTTCCTGGCAGCCCTACATGTTATACTCCGCCTTCGCAATCTGACTCCTTCGATGTAGGTGTCAGAAGCCCGACCGTCAGGGAGGGCTAGTTAACAATTCGCGCCCTTGCTTACGCGCGGGCTTCTGATACTGAAATCCTGACTAGCCTTAAATGAACATTGCGGTGCTGAACGAAACGTCTTCAGGCGAAGCGCGCGTAGCGCTCATGCCCGATTCGATTCAGAAGCTTGTTGCCGCCAAAGCATCCGTGTCTGTCGAAAGCGGCGCAGGTCTCGGCGCGGCGCGCACCGACGATGACTTCACCAACGCCGGCGCAGCAATCGCAAAAGATCCGAAGGTGCTTCTCGCCGATGCGGACGTGCTGGTCTGCGTCAGCCGGCCTGCCGACGAAGTTTTCCAATCGATGAAGAAAGGCGCGGTTGTACTCGGGTTTCTGCGCCCGCTCGATGAACCGGCCAAGTTAGTCCCAGCGCTGGAAAAAGGACTCACGACATTTTCGATGGAGCTGGTTCCGCGCATTACGCGCGCGCAGGCGATGGACGCGTTGTCGTCAATGGCCACGGTCGCGGGGTACAAAGCCGCTTTGATGGGGGCCGATCACATCCCGCGTATGTTTCCCCTGTTGATGACGGCCGCGGGCACGGTGCCGCCGGCGCGCGTGCTCGTGCTGGGTGCAGGGGTCGCAGGATTGCAAGCGATCGCCACCGCCCGGCGGTTGGGTGCAGTGGTCGAGGCTTACGACGTGCGCGCCGCGGCTGGTGAACAGGTGCGTTCGCTCGGGGCGAAGTTTCTCGAAGTCGATCTGGGCGGGATTCAGACCGAGGACAAAGGCGGCTACGCCGTTGAGCTTTCCGAAGAGGCCCTGAGGCGCGGCCGCGACTTGATCGCCGAACAAGCGAAGTCCGCGGACGTCATCATCACTACGGCCCAGGTTCCCGGTCGCCGCGCGCCCGTCCTGATGGACGAGACCGCGGTGAATGGAATGAAGCGCGGTTCGGTCGTAATCGACCTGGCGGGCGCGACGGGTGGCAATGTCACGTTGAGCAAGGCGGACGAGATTGTCGACCGAAACGGCGTGACGATCATGGCGCCGACAAACTTGCCGGCGACGGTGCCGGTGCATGCGAGCCAACTCTATTCACGCAACGTGACGGCGTTTCTGAGTCTGCTGATCAAAGAGGGCGACCTGCACATCGACATGAACGACGACGTGGTCGGTCCGTCTTGCGTGACGCACGAAGGCAAGTGGATGAATCAACGCGTAGCGGCCGCGATCGGAGCTGGATAGATTTTCCGACTGGAGCGCAACCGTCTCGGTTGCTTTGCCGATTGTGCAAGCGAGGACGCTTGCGCTCCAGTCAAAG
>Ga0207689_10004281_pt1 | contig 12989 bp, 11 predicted proteins | sample KBSMisM52_FD_184312 | JGI IMG/M metagenome (GOLD analysis project Ga0207689, IMG submission 184312) | Miscanthus rhizosphere microbial communities from Kellogg Biological Station, Michigan, USA - KBS Miscanthus M5-2 (SPAdes) (version 2) | ecosystem: Host-associated > Plants > Roots >... | reverse complement strand
GACCGATGTTCGTCTTCACCGAGCCGATACGGCAAGGCTGATCTGCCGGTCGATCGGACTTGAGCACGGTACCGAGCGCCATCGCTTCGATCGGATCGCCGACGCTCGTGCCGGTGCCGTGAGCCTCGACGTACTGCACCTGCCCCGGAGAGATGCCGCTGTTCTTGTAGGCCTCGCGCAGCACGGCTTCCTGCCCGGCGCGGCTCGGCGTCATCAGCAGGCCGCCGCTGCGGCCGTCGTTGTTGACGGCACTGCCGCGGATCACGGCATAGATCGGGTCATGGTCGGCCAGGGCGTCTGCGAGGCGCTTCAACACGATGATGCCCACGCCGTCGCTGCGCACGAAGCCGTCGCCTCGCGCGTCGAAGGCCTTGCACCGGCCGTCGCGTGCCAGCATCTGCGCCTGACAGAACCCGACGCTCGGCTCGGGCCGGAGCACCAGGTTGGCGCCGCCGGCGAGCGCGAGCACGGATTCGCCGCTACGCAGGCTCTGGCAGGCCAGGTGCACCGCCACCAGCGACGTGGAACAGGCGGTGTCGACGACCACGCTCGGTCCCTCGAGCCCGAGCGCATACGACAGCCGACCGGACAGGACGCTTCGCGCGTTGCCGGCGGCGAAGTAGATATCCATCAGCGACGGGTCGTGGACGATGTCCAGGTAATCGTTGGTGCACATGCCAGCGAACACGCCCACCTTCTGGCCGAGCAACTGCTCCGGCACCTGTCCGGCGTCCTCGAGCGCTTCCCACGCGACCTCGAGCAGCAGGCGATGCTGCGGATCCATGCCCGCCGCCTCGCGAGGGGCAATGCCGAAGAAGTACGGATCGAACTGATCGATCTGATCGAGGAATCCGCCCCATCTGCTGTAGATCTTGCCGGGGATCCCAGGGCGCGCATCGTAGAAGGCGTCAACGTCGAACCGACTCGCCGGAATCTCCTTGATGGCGTCGCCGCCCGTCGTCAGCAGACTCCAAAACGCTTCCGGCCCGGTGGCCTCGGGGAAGCGGCAGCCGATACCAGTGATGGCAATCGGAGCGTGCATCATTGCGTTCCCCCCATTGTTTCTCCTCGGCGCCCAGTGGCCCGGACCTGCGATCGACGGGCCACACTCGCCCGTTGCGGGGTGAGGTAGCCGCTCTGACCAGCGCTACCACCCGTTTGCCATGAGCATACCGAGGTCGCAACAGCTTGGTAGCAACGGTATTTGCTGTGACTATTGGTGTCGGTCGGTTTCGAAGTCAGTTCGAACCCGCAGCGGGGGCAGCGCGTTACCGTTGATCGACGGGCGGGCGTTCAAGCGTTCGCGTTGTTCTTTCCACGACGACAACCACCCCGTGAACCGGCCGCTGTCGCGCTCGCCGTCGTGCCATGCCGCGTGTACGACGCCATCGTTTGCCACCAGCAGCACCACGTCAAGACCCTTGGACCGGCGCAGCGTGTCGATCGCCTGGGCCGGGGTCTGCGCGATTGGGCCGGCGACATTGAAGGAAGTATTGACGGACATTTCCACGCCGATGCGACGGCCGAGCGCCTTGAGGTAAGCGTAGGTGAGGGGATCGTCTTCATGCCGCACAATCTGGATCCGGCCGGTGCCGTCGGCGTGAATCACCGCTGGAATTTTGTCACGGGCGCGCGGCTTCGCGTGCGCCGTGAAAACCATGTAGTTGTAGGCGTTGTAGTCGGCGTCGGATGCGCCCGGATGCAGCTCGAAGTATTCATGCGCCGCTTCCAGCGTCGCCATCGGCGCCAGCGGCCGGATCGCCTCGCGGTATTTGACGCGTTCATTGAGCCGCTCACGCGCCTCGGGATCGCAGGGGTTGGCGAAAATCGAGCGATGGCCGAGCGCGCGCGGACCGGTCTCAGCCGGCCCCTGACACAGCGCGATGACGGCGTTCTGCGCCACCATGAACGCCATCAGGTCGGCGACGGCATCGCTGCCCTCCGGCGTCGAGATGTCGCCGATCCGGCTCGAGGCAACATCGTCAGCCTTGAGGGCCGCCACGATGTCGTCACGTGACGGCGCGGTGCCGCAGTAAAACGCATGTGTCATCGCTGCGCCCCGCGGTGCATCGGCGAAATGGGCGAACAGCCAGGCGGCGCCAATGGTGACGCCGGGGTCGCCGGGAGTCGGCGGCACCCACAGATGCAAGCGGGCTTTGCGCTGCTGCGCCTTCGCGAACCACGCCTCGTCGAAATGTTCGAGCAGCCGCATGTTGCCGACGGCGTTGAGCGCCACGCCGCCGGTCAGAACCACCCGGTTGGCGCCGGTCGCGCGCAGCAAATGATCGACGACATGGATCAAGGCGTCCTCGAACACCAGTTGCGTCGCCGCCGCCTTATCGAGGCGGTCCTGGGTGTCGGGCCGATGGTTGATATCCTCGACGCGCAACATCGCGTCGGGGTTCCAGAGCTGTTCGGCCATCAGCGGCTCGCCGAGTATCTCGATGAGCGGGGCCTTGTAGGGATTGTCAAGGGCTTGGCAATACCAGTTGGCCATTGTGCGGTTGAGCTTTATCTCGCCGCCGTCGCCGAAATGCAGGACGTCTTTCAGTCCCCGATAATATGGGTTGCTCGCGCGATCCATATCTCCCCAGGCCGCGGCGCCCATGTAACGGCCCTCGCTGGAAAGGATGTTCCAGCCGCCCTGGGTCGCGGAGATCACGCCGTAGAAGGCGCCGAGTGAGTCGGACACGCTTGCATTGCAATACAGTTGACGCATCGCGCCACGCTCGGCGACGTACAGCGAGACCGATCCCCGGTCGCCGGTGCCGTCGAGCACCGCGATCGCGACCGGCTCCTTATCGTCGGCGAAGGGCGAGGCCGCGAACGAAAACCAGGCGTGATTGTCATGGTGTGGCATACAGATCAGCGGCACCGGTTTGTCCAATCCCAATTGCCTGCCGAGAATTCTCGGTGTGCGCCAAATCTGGACCAAACGGCGCTTGTGGATGCCGGCAAAATTGGAAACACCGAGCAATCTGAGGCTGGCCGGCGCTTCTTCGACGACAGTACGCGTTAGCGTGGCGAAAAACGTCGGATAGTCCCAGGTTGTGACAAAAGCGGCGATGTCGCCGACGTCGCGCCCCATGCTGCGCAGCGTGGCAACCATCGCGTCGAGCGATTGGCGCGGATATTCGGTGGTGTGTTTGTTTCCCGAAAAGCGTTCTTCTTCATTATTGACGATGATGCGTGGACCGTTCGCCTGCGTCACCTCAATGAGCGCGACGCCGGTGTTGTGGGTTCCGGGTGCCGCAAGGCCCGCGAGATAGACCGTTTCGCCGCGGTTCAGTTTCTCCCGGATCGATGCGATCCGCTGATTGGCGAAGTCCGAGCCTAGCCGGTGAAAGCCTACGCACGCCATCGACCGGGCGGCGAGCCAGCGCACGAAATGAAAACTTGCGGCGCCAAGTTTTGGGCGGCGGGGGCCAATTCGTATGTCCGGCCCGGTCAATTCGGGAGCCTGAGATAATTTGCGTAAGACAGGTTCATTGCGTCAATTATACGGATGGTGGGCAACAATGCCGTTCCGTGGCGAAATAAACCTTTGCCCTTGCATGCGCCTACGTGCCTTGCGACATTTCGTCAAAAGAAACTCGAAGTGGCTCGGGAGAAATCAATGCCGATTGGTATCAGAAATCACGCTAACTTGACACCCGTGCCGCGGCTGCGGCAATCGTCGCCGCGCCCGCCTCGGCGCAAAACAAATACGATTCGGGGGCGGCCGATACCGAAATCACCGAGCAACCGGTACGGGTTCGATTTCTTCTGCTCGTGATAGCGATGGAGTGAGGGCCATCTGCCCAGCGAAGCTTCGACGCTGGAAGGTGAAGCGGGAGAGTTGCTGAAGAAAACTTTTGCTAACGCCTGCGTCTCCACTGTCCGCGGCGATACTGCACAAGGTTGGATCACCCCATCAAGCCTAGGGTCGCGTGGGAACCAGCCCCGTGCGGTGCCATCATAAGCGGGCGAAGATCATCAAAACCGGAAGTGAGAAGCAGACCATGGCGGAAGAGTCGAGCGCGGGGTTTTCTGAGCAGTTCAAGGAGCTGGTGACGCAGAACGAGCAGCGGATGAAGGCGATTCAGGAGCAGATCGCAGGTCAGTGGGAGTCTCAGCGGAAGGCGATCGCGGACCTGATCGAGCAGCAGTGGAAGGCCCAGCAGAAGGCGATCGCGGACCTGATCGAGCAGCAACGGAACGGCAAGATCGCAGACCAGTGGGAGGCTCAGCGGAAGGCGATCACCGATCAGGTCGAGCAGCAGTGGAACGCCCAACTGAAAGCGATCACCGACCTGGCGGAACGGCAGTGGGACGCCCAAAAGAAGGCTATCCAGGACGCGCAGAATGCAATCGGCGGGGTGTTCCGACCTAAGCCCGAATAGCGTGTGCACGTGAAGACCTGAAGGAATGGCCGGAAAGTGTCCGCGGGCGCGCGGCGGAAGTTGAAGACCGTCGACTGGGCCATTGGGCTGCTGCTGACGGTGTGGTCACTTCATCCGCCGCGGTGTTTACCGGCCAGGGACGTCTGCGTCTGCTCGCGAAAGGCGTGTAACTCCGCGCCCTATCTCTGGGCATGACCCAGCGCGAATTATCGCTCATCCAATTGACCGCCACCCGGGCCTCCGGTGCGGTCGTCCTCATCCGCCTCTATGTCGGCCTGATCTTCGTCGGCGAAGGCGTCCTGAAGTTCCTCCGGCCAGATGCACTCGGGCCCGGCCGCTTCATTAAGGCAGGCATTCCCGCCGGCGAGTTCTTTGCCTACCTCGACGGTGTCTTCGAGATCGGGTGTGGCCTGCTGATCCTCGTCGGACTCCTGACCAGATTGGCGACCCTGCCGATGATCGTCGACATGATCGGTGCGCTGGCGATCACCAAGGTGCCGCTGTTGTGGGGGCACGCCCCGCTGTACCCGAAGGAGGGCGGCTTCTGGGACTTCTTCCACGAAGGCCGCCTCGAGGTGGCGATGCTGTGCGGCAGCATCTTCCTGCTCATCGTCGGCGCAGGCGGCTATTCGTTCGATGCTCGAATGAACCGCGTCGGATCGCCGGCCCGTGTCACCAGTGCCGCCGTCTGAACGCCCACACAGCAATCCTCAAGGTCGATTCCGGGACGGTGACGAGTGATCGCGAGCGAAAATGGGGCGCGCCGTCCTCGACCCGTGGAACCGCGGACATCGCGCCCGAAGGGAGGGTTGCAGCCGGTGGCGGGTGCGGCTTACCCGAATTGGGACGCGGTGTACCGCGACAACGTCACCTGGGTCTACCGGCTGATGTACGGCAAGGTCGGCAACCAGCCCGATGCCGAAGACCTGACCGCGGAAGTGTTCATGACGGCTCTGAAGCCGCTGAGGGTTTCGGCGACCGTACCGGAGGTGCGCAAGTATCTTCGAATGACCGCACGGACGGTACTTGCGTCCTACTGGGGCGAGCGAATGGGCAGGCCGGTGACATCGATCGAGGAGGATGTGCCGGAGGCCATCGAACCGGAGTCGGTCACGAGCGACGCACCCGACAAGGTGCGCCGGTTACTGGAGCGGCTACCGGACAACTACCGCCGCATCCTGGAACTGCGCTTCCTTCAAGCCTTTTCGGTGCGAGAGGCCGCCAGCCAGATGGGGGTGAGCGTCGCGAACGCAAAAGTGTTGCAGTTCCGCGCCCTGCGCATGGCGGCACAATCGGGTGAGGAGGCCACGTCGTGAGCGACCGAACCATACGTCGTTTCGTGGAGGGCCTGCTGCGCGGGCAACGCACCGAACATGCTCGCCCGGACGACTTCGAGGCCGAGCAGATGAAGACCGCGATCGAGTTGCGGGCGGCGCGGTTGGGCAGCGACGCACCGCGCGAGGAGTTCGTCACCGATCTGCATCGCAAGCTGGCCGCCGAGATGTCCGAGGAACAGGCACCTGTCTCCCATCCCCGATGGGCCCCACGCCGCCGCGAGGTCGTCATCGGCGGCTCCGTCGCGGCCGCCTCGGCGGCTGCCGGTTTAGTGGTCGGCCGCAACCTGCTTACTCCCGCCGTAACGCAGCAGGCGACGCCGCCCACCCAGGGTGAGCTCGAACCCAACGCGGGAACATGGCGGACCGTCGGCGCGAGCGGCGACCTTCCTGAGGGCGGAGCCCTCGCGTTCGACCTTGGCTCGGTAAACGGGTTCGTCCACCGCACCGACGCGAAGCTGGAAGCGGTGTCAGGTGTCTGCACGCATCAGGGATGCAAGCTGTGGCTGGACGCACCCGAGAGCCGGTTGCGCTGCCCCTGCCACTCGACGTCCTTCTCTCTGGAGGGCACCACCGTCACGCATCAACTGCCGATTGCTCCTCCGCCTCTGCCGAAGTTCCAGGTACGCGAAATCAACGGTGTGATCGAGGTTTTCGCGCCGACAGAGCCGGCCTAGGCGCATACGGTGTCGGTATGACCGACACCCCGTGGGAACCACCGCTGGCAGGCACCGAACTCGAGCACCTGGTGGGTGTGCTCGATCGCCTGCGCATGACGTTCCGTTGGAAGGCCGACGACCTCGATGCGGTCGGACTGGGCACGCGCATCGGTGCCTCCGCACTCACCCTCGGGGGCTTGCTCAAACACATGGCGATCAACGAGGACTTCGTGTTCACCCGCAAGCTGACCGGGGAGCCGGTCGGCGAGCCATGGGAGTCGTTGTGGGACGGCACCGACGACTGGGAGTTCACGTCCGCCGCCGAGGACACGCCGGAACAGCTCTACCGGTTCTGGGAGGCCGCGGTCGAACGGTCTCGGGCGAGGCTGGATGCGGCCCTGCAGCAAGGCGGCCTCGACCAACTCGTCCACATCTCCTCGACCGAGGGAGAGCACGCGAGCCTGCGCCGACTGCTATGCGACTTGATCGAAGAGTACGGCCGCCACACCGGACATGCCGACCTGCTTCGAGAAGCCGTCGACGGACGCGTGGGCGAGGATCCGCCGCCGGGATGGCAGCCGCGGTGAAACTGCAGCCGATGGCCTGACATCAGCTTGACGGGAATGTGGTGAGCGACGGGCGCCAGTTGGCCTGCCGGCGGGAACAGCTTCCACTGCCCGGGTACGCCCTTGAGCATGCGGGTGCCCCGCTCTTGGAAGGTGATGCCAGAGCCGTTGACGAGGTCCTTCACAGTGCTCGACGCGAGGACCTCGCCTGTCTCCGCCAATGCGGCAACCCTGGCCCCTTGTCGATCGGACCATGACCGAAGACCTGATGGGCGATACTCCCCTCCGAGCCTTCACATAGTGTGTCTCCGGCTGCGGGACCATCGCCGGTCAGCATCTCACCGAGACCGACGGGGTGAGATATTTCCCCGAAGCACGTCTCGGGACCACGTGGACTAGGTTGAGCCCGTGCGGCTGCTGCTGATCGCCGATACCCACGTTCCCAAGCGAGCCCGAGATCTGCCCAGCCGCGTATGGGATGAGGTGGCGGCCGCCGACGTGGTGCTGCACGCCGGCGACTGGGTGGAACCGTCGCTGCTCGACGCGCTCGAAGCCAGGTCCAAGCGTCTCGTAGCGTGCTGGGGCAACAACGACGGCGCGGAGTTGCGGCGCCGCCTGCCCGAACGAGCAGACGCGACGCTGGGAGGACTGCGGTTTACCGTCGTGCACGAGACCGGCGCGGCCGCCGGCCGGGACGCTCGGATGGCGAATGATTATCCCGACACCGATGTGCTGGTGTTCGGCCACAGCCACATCCCGTGGGACACCACCGCCAAAACCGGTCTACGCCTGCTCAACCCCGGCTCGCCGACCGACCGACGGCGACAACCGTTCTGCACCTTCATGACAGTCACCGTCGAGGGCGCCGCGCTCTCTGATGTCGTGCTGCACCACCTGGAACGACATGCGTGACCGCCGCGCCCGCGTCGCCGACTTGCACGAGATCGCGCTGTCGATGCCACATGTGACACGCATCGAGGGACCCAAGGGAAATGCGATCTACCAGGTGGGCGGCAAGTCGTTCGTGTTCTTTCGCACGCCGCAGCCCGACGCGCAGGATCCCGCCACCGGCGAACGCTACGCCGACGTGATCATGATCTGGGTGGAGTCCGAGAGCGACAAACTATCGCTCATCCAAGACCCGGACTCGCCGTTCTTCACCACCGACAGGTTCGACGGACACCCCTCGGTTCTGGTGCGCGCCAAGGACTTACACGCGATCAGCAGAATCGAGCTGACCGAGCTGATTCAGGACGCCTGGTTGTCGCGGGCATCGAAGCGCCGCGCCGACCTGTGGCTGGCCGAACAGGGCCGCTAGCTTGCCGCCGCAGGTAGCCTGCGAACCCAGCGCAGTAAAGGACCATCGCAATGATCCAGCAGAGAAACTGAAACACGTTGATCCCGCATGCGATAACGCCGTCGCCGAATCACCGGATCAGTTGCTGGGCGGCCCCACCGCGGCTGGGGAATCGGGCCTCCGGCTCGGCCTACGAGTAGACGCTGAACACCGTCCCGCCGACGAGGAAGGCCAGCGGCACCCAGACCCCGCGGTGGTGGAGGCGAGGCCGACGAAGGTGTAGAGGCCGGCGCCCGTCCTTCCGCCAACACCGATGGCGGTGGCGGCGACCGTGATCGATCCGGTGCCCGTCTGACCGGCGGCCTGGGTGGACTCCATCCGTGTCCGGGTAGCTACCCGGCACCGCGGCGTGCGAAGCGCCGACGATGAACAGGGCAAGCCGGGCCGGCATGACAGGGGCCACGGTCTCGTCGCTGACGAACACAGACTTGCCCGACGCGTCGTGTCCGGTCACCACTCGGCGGATATCCATTCGGTCAGTTGACCACCGGCTGCCAGGTTCGCGTGGCAATCTCGGTTCATGGACACGAGCATCCTGCCATTCGAGGACACCACCGACTTCGACGACGCCGACCGGGGATTCATCGGCGCGGTCGAACCCTGCATCGTCAAGGCCGCGGACGGAAGAGTGGTGTGGGACAACGACGTTTACTCATTCCTCGCGGATGACGCCCCGGCCACGGTGCACCCCAGCCTGTGGCGGCAGAGTCAGCTGTGTGTCAAGCAAGGTCTGTACGAGGTGGTCGAGGGCATCTACCAGGTGCGCGGTCTCGACCTGTCGAACATCAGCTTCATCGAAGGCGACTCCGGCGTCATCGTGATCGACCCGCTGATAAGTACCGAGACCGCGGCCGCTGCGCTCGGTCTATACCGCGCGCACCGCGGGGATCGGCCGGTCGTCGCAGTCATCTACACCCACAGCCACGTCGATCACTTCGGCGGGGTGCTCGGCGTCACGACGCAGGCCGACGTCGACGCGGGGAAGGTCGCGATCATCGCGCCCGAGCACTTCACGCAACATGCTGTGCAGGAGAACGTCTACGCCGGGACCGCGATGGCGCGCCGGGCCGCCTACATGTACGGTGCCGCGCTGGACCGCGGTCCGAAGGGTCAGGTGGGCTGCGGGCTGGGCCAGGTCGGCTCCACCGGTGAGGTCGGCCTGATCGTCCCGACGGTCGACATTCGTGCAACCGGCGAGACTCACACGATCGACGGCGTGGAGATCGAATTCCAGATGGCGCCCGGTACCGAGGCCCCCGCGGAGATGCACTTCTACTTCCCGCAGCACCGCGCGCTCTGTATGGCCGAGAACGCCACCCACAACCTGCATAACCTGTTGACGCTGCGCGGTGCACTGGTCCGCGATCCACACGGATGGGCCGGTTATCTGACCGAGGCCATCGACCGCTTTGCCGACCGCACAGACGTCGTGTTCGCCTCGCACCACTGGCCGACTTGGGGCCGCGACCGGATAGTCGAATTCCTTTCGCTGCAACGTGATATGTACGCGTATCTGCATGACCAGACACTGCGACTGCTCAACCAGGGCTTCACCGGCATCGAGATCGCCGAGAACTTCCAGATGCCGCCCGCCTTGCAGAAGGCCTGGCACACCCACGGCTACTACGGCTCGGTCAGCCACAATGTCAAGGCCGTCTACCAGCGCTACATGGGCTGGTTCGACGGCAACCCCGGCCGGTTGTGGGCACATCCGCCTGAAGCGCTAGGGCCGCGCTATGTCGACGCGATGGGCGGCATCGACCGTGTCGTCGACGCCGCGCAGAAGGCGTTCGACGAGCGCGACTTCCGTTGGGCGGCAACGCTACTGGATCATGCGATATTCACCGACCAGAGTCATGCTGCGGCAAGAGAACTCTATGCCGCCACGTTCGAACAGCTCGCTTACGGGGCCGAGAATGCCGTCTGGCGCAACTTCTTCCTCGCCGGCGCGACCGAATTGCGCGAAGGGGTCTTCGGCACACCGGTGCAGACCTCGACGTCGATCCTGGGTCAGTTGACACCGGAGCAGATGTTCGACACCTTCGCGATCAACATCAACGGGCCGCGGGCATGGGATCTCGATGTGGCCGTCGATGTCACCTTCCTTGACGCCGGCACCAACTACCGGCTGACGCTGCGCAACGGCGTGCTGGTGTACCGCGCGGTGCCCGCCGACGCGTCGACTGCCAACGCCACGGTCAAACTTGCAAACAAGCTGCGACTGTTGACATTTGCCGCCGGTGACAGCGACTCGCCCGGGTTGGAGGTGATCGGGGATGCCAATGCGCTGCCGTCGATCCTCGCGGTCGTCGACAGGCCCGATCCGAACTTCAACATCGTCACCCCGTAGCGGGAACACCGTCCGCCCCAGGTCGCGAAGTAAGGTACCCGTGCCGAGCGGCCAGGCTGGAATCAGTGGCTACGGGATGCCACCGTCGACGCGGATGATCGTTCCGGAAGTGTAGCTCGACGCGTCGGACGCCAGATACAAAGCGGCACCGATGATCTCGGGTGGATTGCCGAGCCGCTGAAGCGCGAAGTGCCGGGCCCCGGCAGTGGTCGCCGGTATATCCCAGGCCTTGCTGATGTCGGTCAGGAACGGGCCGGGCATCAACGTGTTGACGCGGACCGTTGGCCCGAAGGCCAGCGCGAGACCTTCGGTCAACGCGTTGAGCGCCGCCTTCGCGGCCGAATAGGGCAGCTGCTCCGGCCGTGGCCGCCGCGACCCGCTCGAGCTGACATTGATGATGGACCCGCCGCCGTCCGCCACCATCCGTTCGCCCACCAGAGCCGACAACCGGAACGGGCCCTTGAGGTTCAGATTGACGACGGCATCGAACAACTTCTCGGTGACCGAGCCCAGCGACTCGTACAGCGGCGACATGCCCGCGTTGTTGATGAGGACGTCGACCTTGCCGAACCGGTCGTAGGTGGCGTCCACCAACCCGTCGAGCTCGTCCCACCGCCCGACGTGCACCTGGTAGGGCAAGGCGGCGCGGCCGGTCGCGGCCTCGATCTCGTCGGCGGTCTCTACGCAGGTTTCGTATTTGCGGCTCGCGATGACGACGTCGGCCCCGCATCGAGCCGCGGCGAAGGCCATCTCGCGGCCAAGGCCGCGACTGCCACCGGTGACCAGCACAACCCGGTCGGTGAGATCGAACAGTTCGTCGGCGTATCCCATCTCGGTGCTCCTTATCGGTCGCGGGCCGTTTCGCGAATCACTCGGTGAATGAACCCGAGCTTGGCGACCACCGGCTCGGGAATCTCGAACGGATACAGGGGGTTTTTGCCCATCGCGGTGTTCACCCGATTGAAGAACAATGACATCCATCGCCAGTCGAACAGCAATCGTTCAATCGGCACGTCGTCGTAGGACTCCAGCGGAACGATGTCCCGCGGCGCCGAGAACCGAACCCGGTCGGCCTTCAAGACCATCCCGGCCTCCCGGCTGGTGTCGATCGTGTCGGCGATATGGAGGTAGTGGGCGAAGCACTCGGCGAAGTCCTCCCACGGATGCATGGTGGCGTATTCGGAGATGAACGTCTCTTCCCAGCCGTCGGGTGCGCCGAACTTGTAGTGGCGCGCGATGGCGTCGCTGTAGCTGGCGCGTTCGTCCCCGAACAGCGTGCGGCATTCAACGAGGTATCTGCCTGCGCCAGAACCAGTCTCGACAAGGACGTGTTGATAGTAGTGGCCGACTTCGTGCCGGAAATGGCCGAGCAGCGTCCGGTACGGCTCGCCGAGCCGTACCCGCAAGGACTCGCGGTAGTCGTCAAGCGATTCGACGAGGTCGATGGTGATGACGCCGTTGGCGTGGCCGATGACTACCTTCTCGCCGGTGCTGTAGCTCGACAACAGGTCGAACGCCAGTCCGCCGTCGCGCCGCCAGAACGGCTCGATTGGCAGGCCGATATCGTCCAGTTGGTAGATAAGGCGACGAAGCGCCCGCGCGGTGGGGACCAGCTTCTCGCGCGCCAACGTGTCATCGGCGGGGGGCTCGCGGCGGATCAGCGAGTGCGCCAGGCAGCGACCCCGTTCGGAGGGCGACTGCTCCTCGGGCGCGAGCCAGTTGCAGCCCAACGTTTCGCTCTGGGTGCAGCGCACCCACCGCCGTTCACCAACAAGGGCGACGCCCTCGGCTACCGGCAGCATTGACTTCGTCGGCAGGTGGAAGCCGAGCGCGGTGTGGCAGGTGGCGCACCGCATCGACTCGAACGCGGCGAAGTCATTGCACACCGGGCAGGCGAATGCGCGCACGGGCCATATGGTGTCATGTTCCGCCGTCGGAGAGAATCGCGATGCTGAGCGGCGTGTAGGCGCCTCCGCTTTGTCGGTGGTGGTTCGTATGGTTGTGGCATGGCTGGTGCGTCGGATGAGGTGTCGGCATGAGGCGGGCATACAAGTTTCGGCTGCGTCCAAGCGCTCGCCGGCACATCGCATTGACGGCGTGTGTCGAGTCGCACCGCGAGCTCTACAATTCGGCCTTGCAGGAACGTCGCGATGGCTGGATGCATAGCAAGACCAGGATCCGGTACACGGATCAGGCGGCCCAGCTGACGGAGATCCGCAGTGTGCGAGCGGATGTGGCCGTGTGGTCGTATTCCAGCCAGCAGGCTACGCTGCGCCGGCTCAACAAAGCCGTCGATGGATTCTTCCGACGGGTCAAAGCCGGTGGGAAGGTTGGCTATCCG
>Ga0207689_10004280_pt1 | contig 12989 bp, 13 predicted proteins | sample KBSMisM52_FD_184312 | JGI IMG/M metagenome (GOLD analysis project Ga0207689, IMG submission 184312) | Miscanthus rhizosphere microbial communities from Kellogg Biological Station, Michigan, USA - KBS Miscanthus M5-2 (SPAdes) (version 2) | ecosystem: Host-associated > Plants > Roots >... | reverse complement strand
GCGAAGGTCCTTCCGTACCGGGACGTTCACCGCGGCGACATCATCGTCTTCAAGAAGCCGGGGGACGACGTCAACCCCGGCAACGTGCTCGTCAAGCGCGCGGTCGCGGGCCCCGGCCAGACGCTCCAGGTGCGGGACAAAGCGCTGTTCGTCGACGGCCAGCCCGCCGACGGTCCGGGAGTGCAACACAGCGATCCCGAGGTCTACCCGAACGACCCGGCCATTCCGGACATGGCGCGCCGCCGCGATCAGTTCGGGCCGTTCACCGTGCCGGCCGGAAACTGGTTCGGGATGGGGGACAACCGCGACAACTCGCTCGACAGCCGTTACTGGGGACCGATTCCGCGCGAGAACATCTTCGGCCGTCCCACGATGCTGTACTGGTCCTACGAGGCCGAACCGAACTCGCACGTCTGGCACGGACCGGCCGCCAAGATCCGGCAACTCGCGGACGTGGCGATCCACTTCTTCTCGCGGACGCGATGGAACCGGATGTTCCGGCTGGTGCGCTGACACCGGAGCCCGCCGCCGACGGACGGCCGACTCCGGAGGCGGCTGCGGCGGACGGGGCCGACTTTCTTTCGCCGGAAGAGTCGGCGAAACCGCGATCTCGGGCGCGCGAGTACGCGGAAGCGATCCTGGTGGCAATCATCTTCGCCCTCTTCACGCGGACGTTCCTCTTCCAGGCTTTCCAGGTGCCGACCGCGTCGATGGAGAAGAACATCCTGGTCGGTGACCACCTGATCGTGAACAAGTTCATCTTCGCGCCCCACGGCGCGGGACCGCTCGATCGGCTCCTCCCCTATCGGCCGGTGCGCCGCGGGGACGTGCTCGTGTTCAAGTTTCCGGAAGACCCGCGGCGCGACTTCATCAAGAGGACCGTCGCCCTTCCGGGAGAGACCGTCGAGATCCGCGACAAGGTGATCTCGGTCGAGGGCGTCCGGCTGGACGAGCCCGAGGTGTACCACTCCGACGACCGGGTGTGGCCCGACGACCCGGCTCTCCCCGACTCGTATCGGCGGCGCGACCAGGCCCACCCGTTCACGGTCCCCCCCGCGTCCTACTTCGCCCTCGGCGACAACCGGGACAACTCCTACGACAGCCGGTTCTGGGGACCGGTGCCCGCCGCGAACCTGAAGGGGCGCGCCCTCTTCGTCTACTGGTCGTTTCCCCTGGAGCCCGCAACGCAGCGCTCCGTTCGGGAGCTCCTGACGATCGCCCTGAACTTCTTCAAGAAGACCCGCTGGGAGAGAACGCTCCTTCCCGTGCGATGAGAAATGTCGGGACGGGCCGCCCTGAGGTAATATTTCGACAATTTCCATGAGCGCGCGAGCGACAGGAAGACGCCGGATTCGCGGCGCGGGCCAGATCGGTTGCCTGCTCTGGCTGGTCGTGCTCGCCGCGATCGGGCACGTCCTCTACAAAGTCGTTCCGGTCAAGATCAAGTCGTCGACGTTCTACGACACGATGCAGGAGCAGGCCTCGTTCGGATCGATCAAGAGCGAGCAGCAGATCCTGTACGAAGTTCTCCGGCGGGCGCAGGAGCTCGGGATTCCGGTCACAAAGGAGACCGTCACCGTGACGCGCACGCGGGCGGCCGTCACGATCGAGGCGCACTACACGATCCCGATCGAGTTCTTCGGCGGTGCGTACAAGTACGTCTGGAAGTTCGATCCCGTGGTGACGCGACCCACGTTCGCGGTTTAGGCAAATCAAGGGGACAGGTCCCACGGACCTGCACCCGTCACCTCATTCCACTGGAATAACGGCCTCCCGCCCCCGCGTTCGGCGCCTGCAGGAGGATTTCTCATGCGTCCGTTCCGCGTCCTGCTCGTTCTCGCTCTCCTGTGCGCCGCGGCCTCGGCCCTGACTGCCGAATCTCCCGCGATCGGCGCCGCCGCCCCGGACTTCCAGCTCACGACGGTCGATGGAAAATCGTTCTCGCTGGCGTCCGAGGCGAAGTCGCACAAGGCGGTCGTCGTCATGTTCATCTCGACCCAGTGCCCCTACTCCAACGCCTACAACGACCGGATGCGCGACATGGCTTCGGCGTACGCGGCCAAGGGCGTTCTCTTCGCCGGCATCAACAGCAACAAGACGGAAGACGCGGCCGCGGCGCTCTCGCACGCCCGGGAGCACGGCCACACGTTCCCGATCATGAAAGATCCGGGGAACAAAGTCGCCGACGCGTACGACGCGCAGCACACTCCGACCGTTTACGTCATCGACGCGCAGGGGAAGGTCCGCTACGAGGGACGCATCGACGAAAACTCCGAGAACCCGAAGGGCGTCACCTCGCCGGACCTCGTGAACGCGCTCGACTCCCTGCTCGCCGGCAAGCCGATCGCGAAGACCACGACGAAGGCTTTCGGGTGCTCGATCAAGAGAGTCTGATCCGCGCGGACCTCCTGGCGTGACGAGAAAATCCGGGAGGGCGGTCACCGCCCTCCTTTTCATCTGCGCCGCCGGACTGGCGGCGGCTCCTTCCCCGCCGGTGTCGGGCGAGCTCGACGCGGCCGGCTTCCGCGAGACGATCGCCCGGGAGAAAGGCCACGTCGTGCTGGTCAACTTCTGGGCGACGTGGTGCGTCCCGTGCCGTGAAGAGTTCCCGGACCTCTCGAAAATGCAGGAGCGCAATCGGGCCGCCGGGCTCCGCATCGTGGGGGTCTCGACGGACTTCGCGAGCCAGAAGGCGGCAGTCGAGAAGTTCCTTCAGGCGATGCGTCCGGCGTTCCCGAACTACCGCAAGAAGTCGGGCGGAGACGACCAGGACTTCATCGATGCGGTCGAGCGGACGTGGGGCGGAGAGCTCCCCTTCTCCATCCTCTATGACCGGAGCGGAAAGAAAGTGAAGTCCTTCTCGGGCAAGCTGCCGATCGCCGCGGCCGAGAAGGAGATCCGGAAGCTCCTCGCGGCTTCCTGAACGGACCTAGCGCCGGCGGCCGCCGCCGCGCCGGAGAGCCGCGTCGACGGCCCAGACGCGGCCGGCGTCGGCGAGGACGAGCAGCCAGAGCAGCAGGAACGCGAACTTCGCGGTCAGGCCCGCCGTGACCCACTTTTCCCAGCTCCCGCCGGGAACCCGGGTCTGTCCGAGCAGGAGGAGGGTCATCAGGATCACGCCGCAAACCGACGCCACCCGGGTCAGGAGCCCGAGAAGAAGCCCGATTCCGAGCGCGAGCTCGGCGAGCGCGAAGAACCAGCCGAAAGGACGGGCGTTCGGGAGAACGACGGACCGGAGGAAGGACGCCCACATCGGCCAGGCCTCGGCGGCGACTTCGCGGACCGATTTCGCGAAGCCGCCCCTCACGAACTCGCCGAAGATCTTGGACGCGCCTTCCGCGACGAAGATGACTCCGGTCAGCATCCGCACGATCGCGACCCCGTAGGCGGCGCGCGGCGAAATCATTCGAAAGAGTGTAACGTCTCGACCTGGACCGGGAATTGCTGGCAGGTGTCGGGCGGTTGAGTGTTGCCGTGCGGAATCCGCTCAATTACAGGAGATAGCCAAATGAAAGCTCGTTTCCTTCGCGCCTGCGCCGTCGCCCTCGTGGCGGCCGCGACGACTCTCTCTGCGCCCGTGCTCTCGGCCGCGCCGACCCGCGTGCTCCAGAGGGGCTCGTCGGTCCGGACGGCGTCGGCGTCCACTTCCGCGGTTTCGTACTCCGTCGAGGTGCCCGTCGTCACCCGGGTCGTCGGGACGGCGCTCTTCCGGACGGCGATCGACATCTCGAACAACACCAGCGCGACGCCGGTGACCGTTCGGTTTCAGTACTCGTACAACCGGGTGAACGGGGACGGCACGACGAGCTTCTTCCGGACGCCGGTCCAGACCGTGAGCCTGCTGGCGTTCGACAACTTCCACTCGGACGACTTCGTCCAGTACCTCGGCACCCTGCCGGGCGCCCTTCAGCCCGGAGCGGATCAGTCCTCGTTCGGCACGCTCCTGGTGACGTTCGACAACCTTCCCTCGAGCCAGGGTTGGGAGGGAACCGTCTTCGCGCGGACTTACAGTCCCAATCCGACGGGCGCCGGGACCGTCGCGATCGCCTACCCCGCCTCGCTCTTCTTCGAGTCGGCGAACGCCACGCTCGTCGGCACGATTCGCGACACCCAGCTCGCGCCGGCGTCGCCGGCCGGCCGCCTCCGGACGAACATCGGCATCCGCAACACCGACGTCCGCGGCTCGGGCAACACGGTGAGTGTTCAGCTCGGGTTCTTCGACGTGACGACGGGGAACGCGACCAACGGCCAGCGGGTCGGCACCGTGCTCACCCTCTCGAATCTGCAGCCCGGGGAAGTCCGACAGCTGAACAACATCCGGGCGGCGGCAGCAATCCCGGCGAACGTGACCGCGATGCTCGTCTTCGCCGACGTCGTGGGCGCGACCGCGTCGAGCCCGACGATCGAGGGTTACATCAACATCCTGGACGGCGACACGCAGGACGGCGCGTTCTTCGAGATGAAGTGCGCGGACACGGACGGCTGCGGCAATTGACATGCAGCGGTCGGTGACGACCGCCGGGCGGCTTAGATCCGGTTGGGCTTGAGTCCGCCGGCGCCGATGTCGCGCCGGTAGTTCTTCCCGTCGAACTGGATCCGATCCGCGGCCTCGTACGCGCGCGTGGTCGCCTCGGCGAGCGTCGGGGCCGTCGCGGTCGCGACCATGACCCGCCCGCCCGCCGTCAGGAGCTGATCGCCGTCCTGGTGGGTGTTGGCGTGGAAGAGCTGCACGCCCGGCACGCGGGCGGCTTCCGTGAGCCCGGTGATCACCTTCCCTCGCATGGTGACGCCCGGGTATCCCGCGGCGCAGAGCACCACGCCGGCGCAAACTTCCGCCTTCACTTCGAGCGGGGAGAACTGCTCGAGCTCCCCCCGGGAGAGTGCGGCGCGGAGGACGCGCGCCATGTCGGTCACCACGCGGGGAAGGATCACCTCCGTCTCGGGATCGCCGAAACGGGCGTTGAACTCCAGGACTTTCGGGCCGAGGTCCGTGACCATGAGCCCCGCGTAGAGCACGCCGCGGAACGGCCGGCCCTCCTCCGCGAGGCCGCGGAGCGTCGGCCAGATGATCTCGCGCAGGACGCGCGACGAACCTTCGGCGTCGAGGACCCCGGCGGGCGAGTGCCCGCCCATTCCGCCGGTGTTGGGCCCCCGGTCACCGTCGTACACCTTCTTGTAGTCGCGGGCGGTCGGCAGGGGCAGCGCGTATTCGCCGTCGCAGATCGCCAGGAAGGACGCTTCGTGGCCGGTCAGGAACTCCTCGACCAGCACGCGGTCGCCGGCGGCTCCAAAAACGCGCTCGCCGAAGAAGAGGCTGAGCGCCTTCTGCGCATCCTCCGGCGACTCGATCGTGAGTACGCCTTTTCCGCCGGCGAGGCCGTCGGCCTTCAACACCGCCGGATATCCGAACCGGTGGAGCGCGGCGCGCGCTTCGTCCACGGTGCTGCAGATCTCGGCCGCCGCGGTCGGGATGTCGTGCCGCCCGTAGAACGCCTTGGCGAACGCTTTCGACGTTTCGATCTGCGCGGCGAGCCGCGTCGGCCCGAAGATCGGAAGCTGGCGCTTCGCGAACTCGTCCGCGATCCCGAGAGAAAGGGGGACCTCGGGTCCGACGACCGTCAGATCGATCCGGACCTTTTCGGCGAACTCCGCGATCTCGACGGTGTCGCCGGACGAGACCGGCAGGCAGTCGGCGAACTCCGCGATTCCCGGATTTCCGGGCGCGCAGTAGATCTCTCCGGCTTCGGAGCTCTTCGCGAGCGACCAGCAGAGCGCGTGCTCCCGGGCGCCCCCTCCGACTACCAGGATTCTCATCCGGCGGCATTTTAGTCTCTGCTCTTCGGAGACTTGTTCCGCGCGCGCGGCTTCCCTCCGCGCGAGCCGCCTCGGGACGAAGAATTCCTTTCGCCGGCCGGGACGACCTCGAAGCGGTCGAACCGCCCTTCGAACGAGATCAGGGTTTCGAGGGTCCCGTAGGGTTCGAGGATCAGACCGAAGCGGCCGCGCTCCCGCGCGACGACGGCGCCGCCCGAGAGAGCGCGCGCCTCGAAACCGATCGACCGGCCCGACCACGACCGCGCTCCGAAGTTTCGGGCGCGGACGCGGCAGAGCGTGACGTGATCGCTCGACGTCTGCCAGTCCCGTTCGATCGAGAGGATCACCTCCGGGCCCGGCGCCGCGCCGGGGGGCGCCAGAAGGAGGAAAAGGGCGAACAGCATCTGCATCCGGTTTCTCCTTTCGGAGGACCGGGGAACGCCCGTTCGGCGAGGACGTCCCGAGAGTACCGCTCCGGACCCGCCCGCGGAACTGTCGGTGTATTTGACACCTGCGCAATGCCGGCTTAGTGTTGAAGCGGCTCTTTGACCCGCCGGCGCCGAGGTTCGGTGGCGGGTGCAGGGTCGTAGACCCTGTCCCCGCGACTGGTTCTCGGGGCCGGACACATCGAGAGTGGGTGAGGGACCGGCCCGAGGCCCGTTCCGGCGCATCGCCGGAAGGGCGCTAACCCACGGCAACCGGAGCGGCGCGTCGCGGCGCGGCTCGCCAGGTGCCAAATCCGGATTCTCCGACCGGAAGGACGGGGAAAAAGATGCGAGGGGCGCCGCGACGGCCGACGGTCTCGCCTCTCGCCCACGGGAGGCGTTTTTGTATCCATGAGAAAAGATTTCCGGAAGGCGATCGAAGACGGGATCCTGCTGGCCGACGGCGCGATGGGGACGCTCCTCGTTTCCCGGGGCGCTTCTCCGGACCAGGCCAAGTCGCCGTTGAACGTATCGGACCCCGAAGCCGTGCGCGACGTCCACGAGGACTACGCCGACGCGGGCGCGCAGATCCTGACCACGAACACGTGGGACGCGAATCGCGTGAAGCTGACGACCCACGAGTGGGCGGACTCCCTCGAAAAGATCAACCGCGAAGGGGTTCGCCTGGCGCGCGAAGCCGCGGCCGGCGAGATGGTGTTCGTGGCCGGCTCGATCGGCCCGCTGGGCGCGCTCGTCAAGCCGTACGGCACGCTGACGATGACGCAGGTTCGCGAGATTTTCGCGGAGCAGGCGCGCGTCCTCCTCGAATCCGAGGTGGACCTCGTTCTGCTCGAGACGTTCGGCAGCCTTCTCGAGGCGGCCGAGGCCGTTCGTGCGGTGCGCGACCTGTCGAGTGACGTCCCGCTGCTCGCGCAGATGACGTTCCTCGCCGACGGCCGGACCGCTTTCGGCGAGGACGCGGTCCACGCCCTGACGACGCTCGCGCGCGCGGGCGCCGACGTCGTCGGGATGAACTGCACGCTCGGTCCGCAGGAGTCGAACGACGTATTCGCGCGCCTGCCCGCGATGATCCCGGCGCCGCTCTCGATCATGCCGAACGCGGGGTATCCCACGATCGTCCACGGAAGGAACGTTTACCTCTCCTCCCCCGACTACCTGCGCGAGTACGCGGAGACCTTCGTCGAGGCGGGCGCCGCGGTCATCGGGGGATGCTGCGGCACGACGCCCGAGCACGTCCGCGCGATGGCGCGCGCGGTTTCCGGAAAGAAGCGCGCGCGGTCGACGGTGCGCGCGAGCGTCGTGGTCGAAAGCCCGGCGCCGCAGGCGGGCGTCACGCCGATCGAGACGTCGCGATTCAAGCGGCGCCTCGCCGACGACCGCGCGTTCGTCGTGACCGCCGAGATCGAGCCGCCGAAGGGGATCGACGCGTCCTCCGCGATCGAGGGAGCACGGCTCCTGAAGGCGCACGGCGTCGACGCGGCGAACGTGACGGACAACCCGATGGCACGGCTCCGGATGTCGTCGATCGCGGTCGCCGCGCTCATCCAGCGCGAGGTCGGGCTGGACGCCGTCGTCCAGATCACGACGCGGGATCGCAACGTCCTCGGGCTCCAGTCGGACCTCCTGGGCGCCGCCGGCCTCGGGCTGAAGGCGCTTCTCTGCCTGGGCGGCGACCCGTTGAAGATCGGCGACTACCCGCAGGGCAAGCAGGTGTCGGAGGTCGACGTTCTCGGTCTGCTCCGGATGGCGAAGAGCCTGAACGCGGGCGCGGACCTCGCCGGCAACTCGATCGGCGCCGCCACGCAGTTCGCGATCGGATGCGCCGCGAACCCCGCCGCGTCGGACCTGTCCGTCGAGCTCTCGAAGATCCGGGCGAAGATCGAGGCGGGGGCGAGCTTCGCGCAGACCCAGCCGGTCTACGAGGTCGCCTCGCTCGAGCGGTTCCTCGCGTGCGAGGAGGCGCGGGCGATCCCCGTCGTCATCGGGCTCATCCCGCTGCAGTCCCTGAAGCAGACGATGTTCTTCGCCAACGAGGTGCCCGGGATCGTCGTGCCGGTGGAAATCCAGGACCGCATGCGCCGCGCCGCGGAGAAGGGCCCGGAGCACGAGAAGGCCGAGGGTTTGGCGATCGCCCGGGAGCTCGCCGCCGCGATCCGCCAGGTCGCCCGCGGCATCCACGTCATGCCGATGGGCAAGTACAAGCTGACGGCCCAGATCCTGGAGGCGATCCCTCGCGAAAGCGAAGTCCGGCGCGAGGCGTCCCCGGCCTGATTCTCGAGTCGCCCCCCGGGCCGCCCGCCGCTGGAATCAACTCCGGCGCGGCTTCGTTTTTCCGTCGCCGGGAGAGGACAGGCCCGGCGGACCGGTCGCGCCCGAGCACGCCGGTCCCGTAGAATCCAGGGCGATTCGGGCGGTCGGGCGAAGGAGCCGCCGCCGTCACTTGTTAGAGGAGATGAGATGAAGAAGACCCAACGCTCCGCTTCGCTCCTGGCGGCGCTCGCGCTGTTCGCCGTTTCCGCGGTCCTCTTCGCCGGAGCCCAGGCCCGGTTGAAGGGCAAGGTGACGGACGCCTCCGGAAACCCGGTCGAAGGCGTGTCGGTGACCCTGACGACCCCCAACCTGCGCCTCTTCAAGGTCAACCTGAAGACCGACAAGAAGGGGGAGTACGGCACGATCGTCAACGACGCCACGATGCCGTACCACCTGAAGTTCGAGAAGGAAGGCTTCGTGCCCTACGAGGCCGACAAGAAAATCCCGGTCGGTGACACGGGCGTCGTCGACGCGCGGCTCCAGACCATGGAGCAGGCCGGAGCGGCCGCGCGAGCCGCGGGTGGCGCGGCGCCGCCGTCCGCGAGCGAGCAGGCGGCCCTGGTTTTCAACGAGGGCGTCGACCTCCTGAACGCGGGCAACAAGGCGGGAGCCGAGGCGAAGTTCCTCGAGGCGGTCGGCAAGAACCCCGACCTGCCGCAGGGCTGGCAGGCGCTGACGGCGCTCGCGTACGAGAAGAAGGACTGGGCGAAGACTCTCGAGTACGGTCAGAAGGCCGTCGACCTCGACCCGTCACTCACCCAGATCTACGGGACGCTCGCGAATGCCGCGACGCAGTCGGGCGACAAGAAAGCCGCGGCCGAGTGGCAGGCGAAGTACGAGGAAGCCCACCCCGACACGCCCGAGAGCCTCTACAACAAGGGGATCGAGGCCTACAACACGAAGAAGATCAAGGACGCCGAGGCTCTGCTCACCAAGGCCGTGGAGGCGAAGCCGGACTTCGCGATCGCGCACTTCTGGCTGGGAATGGCCTCCTTCAATCTGAACAAGAAGGCCGCCGCGAAGGAGCACCTCGAGAAGTACCTCGAGCTCGACCCGAACGGCGCGGAAGCCGCGACGGCCAAAGAGATCCTGCCGCTGGTGAAGTAGCGGCCGGCGAATTAGATCGGGACGCGGTCGCGAATCCGCCGGCGGGAGGTCGCCATGGCCGGCGCCGGGGTCGGCGGATTCACGAGGCGGTGCAGCCAGCGGAGGATTCGATCGGCCCGATCTTCCCGCCGGGCGGCGCGTCCGCCCACGTTGCGGCAGCTCCAGTCCCTTGCTTCGTTTTCCACGCCCCGACGAGAGAGCAAGCGAAACGCCATTCGGGCCCTGCGCATAAACCGTAAGGCTGGATGAAGTTGCGTCGGCGGAGCGTTCCTGCGGTGACCGAATCGACCCCCCGCGCCGGCCGCAGAGCGACATTTTCTGACACAATCCCGAGCGTGGGCCGCAAAGGCGCCTTCAAGGATCGGCCGTTGTGGCGGCGCCTCCAGACCATCCACCACGAGATCAAGGAAGGTCGCTTTCCGAACGCCACGGGGCTGGCCGCCGCCCTCGACGTCTCGACGAAAACGGTCCAGCGGGACCTCGACTATCTCCGCAACGAGCTCGCCGCGCCGATCGAGTTCGACCGGGAGAGAAACGGCTACTCCTACTCCCGGACCGACTACGTTCTCCCCTTCCTGCCGGTCGACGGCCGCGACGTCTTCTCGATCGGTGTTGCGAGCCAGGTGCTCTCGCTCTTCGGCGGAACCCCCCTCGGCCGGGACCTCAAGAGCTGCTACGAGCGGCTGGCCGAGTTGATGCCCCCGGCGGTCCGGCTCCGCCCCGAGGTCGTGATGGAAAAGCTCGCGCTGCGGGCCGCGGCGTTCCGTCCCGTGAAGGAGGAGACGTGGCAGGCGGTGTCCGAAGCGCTCCAGAGGGGGGTCGGCCTCGCGATCCGCTACCATCGGCCGGGTGAGCCTCCCGGCGAGGAACGCCGCGTCAAGCCGTACTCGCTGGTCGTCTCGGGACGCGACTGGATGATGCTCGCCCTCGACGAGACCGACGAGCGCGTCAAGAACTTCTACCTCGCCCGCATCGAGAGCGCGCGATCGACCGGGATGCGCTACGCCATCCCCCGCGACTTCGACCCGGAGAAGTTTTTCCGCAACACCTTCGGGATCTTCGTGGGCGGGGGAAAACCTTTTCGTTTCCGCGTCCGTTTCACCCCCGAGATCTCGGAGGAAATCCGCGAGATGCAGTTCCATCCCAAGCAGAAGCTCGAGAAGGGCCCGAACGGGGAGGCCATCCTGGAGCTGCCGGCCGAGTCCCTGAAGGAAGCCCGCAAGTTCGTCCTCGGTTACGGGAAGGATGCGGTGGCCCTTTCGCCTCCCGAGCTCGTCGAGGACCTGCGCGGGGAGTCGGCCGCCATGCAACGCGCGTACTCCCGGAGGAAAGAGTCCGATGAATCGAAGTCCCGCTAGCTCGCTTGGCGCCGCCGTCGCCGTCCTCCTGGTCGCGGCGGGATGCGGGTCGAGTACCGGCCTGACGCCCGTGACCTACCCGGATCCCGCGGTGCCCTGTCCCGGAGCGCTCCGCAGCTGGAAGCTGGAGGTCCTCGACCGCCGCGCCCGGCGCGAGGGCTCCGAGGGGATGCAGGCGCTCGTCGGTAACTCCATCCGGCAGTCCTTCCCGGGCTGCCAGTGGGACGGCGCCGGCGACGCCGGGCGCGTCCAGCTCGAGGTTCACCGGTTCGCCGCCGTGGCGGACGGCAACTCCTGGGAAGCCGCCGCCGACTGGAGCGTCGTCGTCAGCGACCCCTCCGGCCGCACGCTGACCGAGTTCGAGGCCAGCGAGGAGGTCTCGCGACCGAACTACCGCGGCTCGAACAACGAAAAGGAAGCCCTGCGGGAGGCCTTCGACCGGGCGATGCGCCGCACGCTCGCGGGTTTGCGGTCCGTCACCTCGGCCGCGGTGTTTCGTCCACCCGGGAGGACGGGTTTGGTTGCCCCGGCGGCCGGCCGGCTGGAAGGGCTTTCCGTATCTTCCACAATCTTCGAGGTTTCGGCGATCCGCTCCGGCGTCCTCTTCTGCGCCGGACTGGAACGCTTCTCGCAGCCTCGACCGTTGGAGGTTTTATGAAGTCGACAGCTCGAATCGTCACCATCGCGGCCGCGCTGCTCGCGGCCACCCTGCCGCTCGCCGCGGCGTCGAACAACCCCGAAATCGACCTTTCCCGGATGCTCTCCGGGATCTTCCGCGGCTCGACCCCGGGCAACGACCTGACGCTCACGATCCGGTCGGTCACGACGGATCCGAGCCACCTGTACGACCTGTTCGTCCAGGTCAGCGGGCAGTACCAGGGCGAGAACATCCGGCAGCAGGGGTTGATCCGCCTGGAGTCCCAGGGCAAGTCGGTCTACTTCGGATACATCCCGCATTTCGACCCGACGGTGTCGTCGATGTCCGCGAACGCGGCCCGGTTCTCGGAAGAGGAAGCGAACGCCGCGTGCGGTCTCGTGATGGACGCGAAGGGCGACGGCTTCGCCGGAGAGACGGTGGGCACGACGTGCGCCCGCGCCATCCGGGGAGCAATCGGAAAGTGGACCATCGAGGTCGAGCCCGGCTCGATGCGGATCCGGAACAGCAAGACGGGCGAGACGCTCAGGTTCAAGAGAGTGGAGAAGTAACCGGGGCCGGTAGACGGAGACGGTAGACGAGGGGAGCCGGGCCGCCTATTCCGGCGGAAACAGGCTCCCCATCGTCGGCCGCGGATCGGCGGCCGGCGGCTTCGGGGCGGCCTCGTTCGGATCCTTCGGCAGGAACTTCCCCACGATCTCTTTTACGAATCGGGAGAAGTCTCCCTTCAGGATCCACCGCAGGACCCCGGGCTCCTCGCGGGAGAGGGCGCGGAGGCTCCTCCCGCGATGCCGGCCGAAGTTGATCGTCGGCTCCCCGTTCACGAGCCGGATCCGCCCTTCCGGGTCCATGTCCTGGTCGATCCCCGCGCAGAATTGCTCGTGCAGCTCGGCGACCGAGCGTGGAAGATCCGAGTAGCGGCCGAGCTGTCCGAGGATGACCCGCAGCGTCATGACCGCGTCCGCGAGCGCGCCGTGCGCGCCGTCGTGGTCGGTGTCACAGTAGAACCGCGCCGCCGCCGAAAGATTGCGCGGCTCCCGCGCGAAGAAGATCCTCTGGCCGTCCACGAGACGCCGGGTGGTCACGTCGAACGCGACTCCGGACCGATGAAACTCGTTCCGGAGGACGGGCAGGTCGAACCCGGTCATGTTGTAGCCCGCGAGGTCGCAGCCTTCGAGAAAGTCCGCCAGCTCCCGGGCGGAGTCCGAAAACTTCGGCAGCCCCGCCACGTCGCGGTCCGTGATCCGGTGGACCGCGGTCGAAGCCGGAGGAATCCGGATCCCCGGATCGAATCGCCGG
>Ga0207689_10004279_pt1 | contig 12990 bp, 8 predicted proteins | sample KBSMisM52_FD_184312 | JGI IMG/M metagenome (GOLD analysis project Ga0207689, IMG submission 184312) | Miscanthus rhizosphere microbial communities from Kellogg Biological Station, Michigan, USA - KBS Miscanthus M5-2 (SPAdes) (version 2) | ecosystem: Host-associated > Plants > Roots > Rhizosphere... | reverse complement strand
ATTCGCGTCGTAGCCGGGTACACCCGCCTGCGACAACGTCGGAATGTCTTCGGCAACGCGCGAGCGCTTGAGCGTCGTCACTGCGAGTGCGCGCAGTTTGCCCGCGCGCGCCAACGGCAGGGTCGTGACGATGTTGTCGAACATGAATATCGTCTCGCCCGCAAGCACCGAGGTCGTGGCAAAAGATGCGCCGCGATACGGCACGTGCAGCAGTTGTACGCCCGCCATGCTGCCGAACATCGCGGTGAACAAATGGCCGCCGGAGCCGTTGCCGGCCGAGCCATAATTCAATTGCCCGGGCTTCGCTTTGGCGAGCGCGATGAACTCCTTCACGTTCCTGACCGGCAGCGACGGATGCGTGACGAACATGAATGGCGTATCGGTCACCTGGGTGACGGCCGCGAAATCCTTCAACGCGTTATACGCGAGTTTCTTGTACAGACTCGGATTGATCGCGGTCGACACCGTGCCCATGAAGATCGTGTGGCCATCCTTGGGCGCGGTCGCGACCAATTCGGCGGCGATATTGCTCGCGGCGCCCGCGCGATTGTCGACGACGACCGGCTGCCCCAGTGCTTCGGACAGATGCTGGCTGATCGCACGCGCGACGACATCGGTCGCGCCGCCCGCCGGAAAGCCAACGATGAAGCGCACCTGTTTGCTCGGATAAGTCTGCGCGATGGCCGGCGCACAGATGAGCGCAACGCCAATTGCGGCGAGCGTTATTTTTGGCGGAATCATGGAATCATTTTCCTTCACCAATGCTGGCGGCGTCCGTACCGGCCAGGCGTCCAAATACCGCCCCCTTAAGCACCGAGGTAGCGCCGGTGTAATTACGGTAGTACGTGCCGATGATTTCGCCGGCCGCGTAGAGGCCCGGGATCGGGTCGCCCTCCTGATTCAACACGCGCGCGCGGCTGTCGACCTTCAAGCCGCCAAACGTGAATACATTCGATGAAATGATCGGGTACGCATGAAACGGCGCCTGGTCGAGCGGATGCGCCCAATTCGACTTGGCGGGCGTTAGTCCCTGCGTCGACAGGCCGTCCAGCACGAGCGGTTTATAGTCGCCGGTGCGGCAGGCGCCGTTATAGCGGGCGACCGTCGCCTCGAGCGCCGCGGCAGGCACGCCGATTCTCGGCGCCAGATCGCGAATGCTGCCGGCGACTATCGGCGGCTGATCCGTCCGCAATCCCAGCCGGTAGTTCGGAATCGCCAGGTGCCGCGCATCGAGCACGACGTACGCCATGCCATTGGTCTGGTCGAAGATTCGGCGCGTCACCCGTTCATACCATGCATCGACGGTGCCCGGCGCTTCGTCGGTGAAGCGCTCGCCTTCCGCATTCACCAGTATTCCGTACGGAAAAATAAATACCGACGGCTCGGCAATGCCCGAGCGTGGATCGACCGGCTCCGCGTGGTAGCTGCCGAAGTCGCCGCAGGGCGCCGCACCGATGTCGAGCGCCATCCGGATGCCTTCGCCCTTGTTGTAATGGCCGCCGCGGCACACCGGCCGCAGATAAATCGACCGCGGACCGAGGTAGCGCGTGAGCATTTCGGCATTGCCTTCGAAGCCGCCGCACGCCAGCACCACTGCTCTGCCTTTGAGCTCTCGCGCGCGCCCATTCTTGCCGACCGCGCGCACGCCGATGACGGCGCCGTCGTCGTTGCGCAACAACGCGGTCGCAGCGGTTTCGTATTCGAACTTGGCGCCCAATTTCTCGGCTGCTGCGCCGAGCGACTCGATCAAGGCGAGCCCGCCGCCGACGGGCAGCAGGCGCGGCTGCGATTTGGTCAGAAACTGCGTCGGCAGAAAATCGAACCGCAGGCCGAACTCTTTCATCCACTGGATCGTCGGTCCCGCGCTGTCGGCGAATGTCGAAATCAAATCCGGATCGTTGAAGCTTAGCGACTTGACGATACCGGGCCAGTTCGCGCGCGGCTCCGCGGTGGCGTGCACGAGCGACGGATCGAGGTAGCCGCTCGCATGTTCGGCGAGATGCGCTTCGAAGTCGTCCGTCACTTCGTGCTCGCTCTTCATGCGGAAGTACGCTTCGGTGTAGCGCGTTTGCCCGCCGCGCTCGTCGTGCGGCGCGCGCTCGAGCACGGTAACTGTGGCGCCACCCTGCAGCGCGGCGACCGCTGCCGCCATGCCGCCAATGCCGCAACCCGCCACTATGACATCCGATGTGCTGCCTGCCACGACAACCTCCGCGCCGAACTTCCGCTGACCGTGATTCGAATTAGTGGGACGTGTTGGCCCCGAACCAACGACCAAAGATTATGACTCCTACCCGACATGAAAATGACACCATAGCACAATCAACGAACACAAAAGAATCAACGGAGTTGGAATTATGCGCATCTGACAGACAATTCTGAAAGAACAAGTCATTATGCTGAGCGAATGTTTGTGATCAATGCGCGATCGATGCAATGCGATGCCTGAGATCTTCCTGAGTTATCGTCGCGCGGACGCCGCAGGCACGGCGGGTCGCCTGTTCGATCGCCTGTCGCAGCATTTCGGCGCCGGGCAGGTTTTTCGCGACATCGACTCCATTGAAGCGGGCGACAATTTCGAGCAGTCGATTCGCGACGGCTTGCGCACGGCCACCGCCGTTCTTATCGTGATCGGCCCGCGGTGGCTAGACCTGCGGCGGGACGACGGAACGCGGCGCCTCGACGACCCGCTGGATTACGTGCGCCGCGAGGTCGAGCTCGCCCTGGACTCGGAAGCTATTGTCATCCCCGTGTTGATCGAAAACGCTGTCCTGCCGGCGGCGGAGATGCTGCCCGCATCGATTCGCGAGCTCACCAAACGCAACGCCGTGGAACTGTCCCTTCCCCGCTGGGAGAACGACCTCGAAGACTTCATCCGGCGGCTCGAAGTCCGCGGCATCCCGGTAGCGGAACCGCGCGGGTCCGAAGGAACAACCAACCCGAAGGCAACCTATGGCCGCGTCGTGACGGGCGCCCTGGCGGGGTTCATTCCCAATTTGTTTTCGCTGCTATATCAGCCGCGCCGCTTTCTCAGCCGATGCACGCAGGGACGGCCGGGGGACCTGATTGCAGCATTCATCTTTTTTGCGGTCGCGGTGCTGCTTGCCATTGCCATCCTGATATCGGTGTATACGCCTGATCAATCTGTGGCCAGTTTCGGACTCGCGGTGCTCACGATCGGCGTGCTGGCTACGGTCGCGCTCTCCGCTTTGGTCTGGCTGGCCTGGCGGTTGGTGGGCGCCACTCGCCACTACTCGAGGCTGCTGGTCGTACTCTTGCATCAGATGGCAATCCTCCATCTCATCGTATTCATCATGATGGCGATTGTGCTTTTCGGGCTCGATCTGCGATCGCGGGATGTCGCGCGCGAGGCGATGCATGAAGCGATGAAGCCGGGCACTTCGGCGAGCACAGCTTTCGATGCGATCAGATTGAGGTGGGACCCGCTGGTCGATACCAGCGAGGTCCGTGTCGCGCTCGCGCTTGGTGGCCTCGTGCTGATCGTGGGCGCGGTCTGGATCGTGCGGTCCTGGGGCGCCTATCGGGATGCTTTCGGACTCGGGCGGTGGCGCTCGATCGCCGCGCTGGTCGTCTCGGCGCTCCTTGCATGGACAGGCGCAGTGCTCATCGGTCTGCTTACCTGAGCTTTTATTGCAAGCTCAAGAGAGCGGGAGATCGGTGATGCGCTGGTTGCGGCCGACGTTCTCTGCACTTCGAAACGCAGAGAATAATCGGCCAAACACCGCGCGCAAAGAGATTCTTGGTGGGTCGTGTTGGACTCGAACCAACGACCAAGGGATTATGAGTCCCCTGCTCTAACCGACTGAGCTAACGACCCGTTGTGCGATGCGAGGCGGCATTTTACCAGCGTCGGCGCGGCGCCGTTTGGATTAGAATCGGGCTCACGCCGTTTCAATTGAATGCTTTTGCGCCGCATGTCCGCCGCCCAATCCCTGCCGCTGCTCTTCACGCCGATCGAACTCGCCGGAGTGACCGCGCGCAACCGCGTCGTCGTCTCCCCGATGTGCCAGTACTCGTCGGCCGACGGCGGCCCGACCGATTTTCATCTGGTTCATCTGGGCAAGTTCGCGATGGGCGGCGCGGGCATCGTGTTTTGCGAAGAAACGTCGGTCGAGGAACGCGGGCGCAAGTCCTATCACTGCGCCGGCATTTATGACGATGCGCACATCGCGCAATATCGGCGCATCAACGAATTCATCCGCAGCCAGGGCGCCGTACCCGCGATCCAGATCGGCCATTCCGGACGCAAAGGTTCGGGCTGCGCACCATGGGACGGCTATCGCTCGCTGACCGCCGACGATGCGAAACATGGCGAGCCGCCGTGGAACACGGTGTCTGCGAGCGCGGTGCCGGCGAGCGCAACGTCCATCGTCCCGCGCGCGCTCGAGCACGCCGAAATCGGCGCTGTGGTCGCGCACTGGCGCGAAGCGGCGCTGCGCGCTGCGGACGCGGGCTATGACATCATCGAGGTGCACGCGGCGCATGGCTACCTGATCCACCAGTTCCTGTCGCCGGTAACCAATCAACGTGACGACGCGTACGGCGGCGATCTGGCCGGGCGCATGCGCTTGTGCATGGAGATCGTCGAAGCCGTGCGCGCCGCGTGGCCCGCCGACCGACCCGTTTTCATGCGCGTCTCGGCGGTCGACGGCGCCAACAGCTTATGGAGCGTCGACGATACCGTCGCGCTCGTGCGCGCGGCAAAAGAGCGCGGCGCGACAGTCGTCACGACTTCGTCGGGCGGCATCAACGGTCCCGGTACTGCGACCCTGGTGCCGCGCTATCCGGGCTATCACCTGCCGTACTCGGAGCGAGTCAAACGCGACGCCGGCGTGAAAACCATTGCGGTCGGCCTGATCACCGAGGCGCGCCACGCCGAAGCGATATTGCAGCAGGGCCAGGCCGACTTGATCGCGCTCGCGCGCGAATTGTTATGGAATCCCAACTGGCCCGTGCATGCGGCGCGCGAACTCGGCGTGCCGGATTATCTCGAGCTGCTGCCGCGCGGATATTCGTGGTGGTTGAAGCGCCGGGAGGAGATACGCGAGGTTACGCGCAAGGCGGGCGGCGACCAGGCGTAGGACGCGGGCTTACTGCTTAATGTTGCGTCCTCAGTTAGGCTGGCGCGGCGGACTTTCACGCCGGCGTTCCCACATCTTCAAGTACGCCGCCTCCAGGTCGCGCACGCGCATGCGCGTATCGAAAAACGGACTCGTACGCTCGCCGAGCCTGTGTTTGGTCGCGGCGAGCAAGGTGCGGTCCTGGCCGAGCCGCACCGCCGCGCGCACATAATCGGCGCGGTCGCAGCGCACGAGTTCCGGCAGGCCCGCGGCGCTCGCGAGGCTCGCGGCGACGCGATTGGCGAAATGCTGGCCGGGCACCGTCAGCACCGGCACGCCCGCCCACAATGCGTCGCTCGCGGTGCTGTGACCCGTGTGCCAGCCGATTGTGTCCAGCATGAGATCGGCGCGGCTCAGCCGCTTCAGGTGGTCGCGCTTGGTCGGCACGCGCTGGGCGAAGATCAACCGCTCGGTATTGACGCCGCATTCTGCAGCCTCCTCGCGCAAGTTCCCCACCATCAACGCATTGGCACCCTGCAGCCACAACACGCTGCCCGGCACCTCGCGCAGGATTTCCATCCATGAGGAGAAGTCCTCGCGCGTGATCCGCGACCCATTGTTGAAATTGCAAAAGACGAGCGCGTCGGGTGCGAAAGTCGCGTCGGCGAACGCACCGAGCCGGTCGGCAAAGTTGGGGGCATCGGCGCCATCGCTCACCATGAAGCAAGTTGGCAGGTGCACGAGTTTTTCGCTGAATGCGTCGGCCATCGACGGTGGTGTCGCGACCTGATCGCTGATGAAATGGTCGATATAGGCGGCGCCCGTGGTCGTGGCGTATCCCAGATAATGCGCCTGCACCGGCGCCGGCCGCCGGGCGAGGACCGCCATGCGGTTACCGGTGGTATGGCCGGCGAGATCGACGAGTACGTGGATGCCGGCGGCCGCGATGACCGCGGCCAGCTCGCCATCGGTCATCGCATGGGCATCGATGAAGCGATCGACGCCCGACTCGATTGCTTTGCGGTATTTACTGCCGTCGTCGACGCCGTACGAAAAAGCGTAAATTTCGAACTGGGTACGGTCGTGCAGCGCGAACGCGTTCGCGAGCAGGTGGCCAACCGCGTGGTCGCGCAGGTCGCGCGACAAGTAGCCAATGCGCAAACGCGCCGGGCGCGGAGGCGCAGGCGCATCCACGACAATGTCGCGGCGGACGGGCACGATGCCTCTGGCGCATTCAGCGGCATGGTACTCTGAGACTGCTTTGACCTGAGCGGGGGTGAGGCCGAGCCGCAATGCGGTTATCGGCGCTATGGCACGCATCCAGCGCCCGGATGTATCGTTCGAGATTGTCGCGTGTAACTGCTTCGCCACGCGATCCGCGCGATCCCAGTCGCAGATTTCGGCGAGGCAGTTCATGAGCTCCTCGCGGGCGTGCGTAAACCCGGGATCGGCATCGACTGCAGCCTGGTAGTGCTCGACCGCATCGCCCCGCCGGCCGGATACGCGCATGACATTCGCAAGGTTGTAATGCGCCGGCGCAAAACGCGGATCGATCTCGAGCGCGCGTTGCAGCGAGGCGACACCATCCTCACCCCGGTCCTGCTCGAGCAGCACGATGCCCAGATTGGTGGCCACTACGGCGTCGCCGGGGAACTGCTCCGCTGCTTCGCGCAGCAGTTGCTCGGCGTCGCGCAAACGGCCTTCCCTGCGCAATGCGAGGCTGCGGTTGACGAGGGTGTCGGGTTGGTCCCGGGGACCGAACGCCGAGCGCAGGAGATTCCGCAGCATAGTGTCGTAACTATACCGCAGCACGCCGACCAGGATTACGGGCGGCGCGCCGGCCGCCCGCGTGGCCGCCTGCTAACTCTCGGTATCGAGGAAGCTGCGCAACCGCTCGGAACGCGACGGGTGGCGCAATTTCCGGAGCGCCTTCGCCTCGATCTGGCGGATGCGCTCGCGCGTGACGTCGAACTGCTTGCCGACTTCTTCGAGCGTGTGGTCGGTGTTCATCTCGATGCCGAAGCGCATGCGCAGCACTTTCGCTTCGCGCGGCGTCAGGGTATCGAGTACGTCCTTCGTCGCATCGCGCAGGCTCGCATACACGGCCGAGTCCGACGGCGCCATGGTCGCCTGGTCTTCGATGAAATCGCCCAGGTGCGAATCGTCGTCGTCGCCGATCGGCGTCTCCATCGAAATCGGCTCCTTGGAGATTTTCAGGATCTTGCGGATCTTCTCCTCGGGCATTTCCATTTTTTCGGCCAGGAGCGCGGGATCGGGTTCCTGCCCCGTTTCCTGCAGAATCTGACGCGAGATGCGGTTCATCTTATTGATCGTCTCGATCATGTGCACCGGGATGCGGATCGTGCGCGCCTGGTCCGCAATCGAACGCGTGATCGCCTGGCGTATCCACCACGTTGCATAAGTCGAGAATTTGTAGCCGCGCCGATATTCGAACTTGTCGACCGCTTTCATCAGGCCGATGTTGCCTTCCTGGATCAGGTCGAGGAACTGCAGGCCGCGGTTCGTGTACTTCTTGGCGATTGAAATCACGAGCCGCAGGTTGGCCTCGGTCATCTCGCGCTTCGCGCGGCGCGCTTTCGCTTCGCCGGTCGACATCTGCCGGTTGATTTCCTTCAGGTCCTTGATCGGAATGCCGACCTTCTTCTGCAGATCGAGCAATTTTTGCTGCTGCTCGACGATCGCCGGCTCGAAACGCTCGAGCGTGTCGCTCCACGGCTTGCGCGCGGCGATTTCATTGGCCGCCCAGCGCAGGTTGCTTTCCTTGCCCGGGAATTCCTTGATGAAGTGCTGGCGCGGCATCTTCGCCTTGTTCACGGAAAGATCCATGATCTCGCGCTCGTGGCTGCGCACCCGTTCGACGAGCTTGCGCAAGCCGTCGCACAGCGCCTCAACTTGCTTGGCGCCGAATCGAATGTTCATGAGCTCGTTCGAAATCTGGTCGCGCGCCTGGAGATATGCTTTGCTGCGGGGCCCGTTCTTGGCCAGGGCGGTCAGCATCTTTTTATACAAATTGCGAATGACCGCGAAACGCTTCAACGCATCGCCCTTCAGGCGCAGGAGGTCGGCAGTCTGCACAGCAGCCTGTTCCTCTTCGCTCATTTCCTCTTCTTCAGCGGCCTCTTCGCCTTCTTCTTCGGTCTCTTCGTCAGCCGCTTCGGAGGCGAGTTGGTCGGCGGTCGGATCGACTAGCCCGTCAACGACTTCATCGACGCGGATCTCGTCTTTCTCGATGCGGTCGGCGAGTGCCAAAATTTCGGCGATCGTGGTCGGGCACGCGGAGATCGCCTGGATCATGTGCTTCAGGCCGTCCTCGATACGCTTGGCGATTTCAATTTCGCCTTCGCGCGTCAGGAGCTCCACCGAACCCATTTCGCGCATATACATGCGCACGGGGTCCGTGGTGCGGCCGAATTCGGAATCCACCGTCGACAGCGCGGCTTCGGCCTGCTCGACGACGTCTTCGTCGGCGACCGGCGGCGTTGCATCCGACATCAGCAGTGTTTCGGCGTCCGGCGCCTCATCGTAGACATGGATGCCCATGTCGTTGATCATCGCGATGATGTTCTCGATCTGCTCGGCATCCATCATGTCGTCGGGCAGGTGATCGTTGACCTCGGCGTAGGTCAGGTAGCTGCGCTCCTTGCCGAGCACGATCAGGTTCTTCAGACGCAGGCGGCGCGCTTCGGCTTCAGCCGGCGACAATTCCTTGCGTTCGAATTCGCGGACAAGCGCCTTCTCTTTGGCGGTCAGGCGCTGGCGCGTCTTGGGCAGCTTCGCATCGCCTGCTGCCGCAACTGCGGGCGTGGCTTTGCCGGCGGCCTTCAGCTCGGCTTTGGCCTTTGCCTTGGCTTCCTTCTGGTCGGCCTTCAGCTTGGCCGCGAACTGCTTGGGGGTTAACGCTTTCGGCTGTTTCGGCGCAGCTTCAACGCGCGCCGGCTTGGCGGCGACGACTTTGCGCGGGACGGCTTTTTTGGCGGGTTTAGCTTTGGCTTTTTTCAGAATAATTTTCTTTTTGACTGCCGGCTTTTTCTTCGCTGCCGGGCGCGCCTTCGTCGCTTTTTTGGGTTTTGCCATAGCCAATCTCACCTCTCGGGTGGTCTACGCCGAAAAACCGGAAATTATACCTTAAACCCGGTCCCTTATCACGACGCGTGACTGCTTCTTTGCGGTTGCAACAGGGCCCGGTACTCGGCTTGCTCTTCCGGAGTAAGGGTCTGTTTTTCCTGTAAAACTTTGCGTCTGCATTCACGCAGCTCGGTGTCGATGGCGGCGCGCAAATTCTGCCAGTCGTCGACGAACTGTTCTTTGAGCGCCGACTCCTCGAATCCGGCTTCCGGACGGTTTAACACGCTCGCCTCGATTTCGCGTATCGCGGTCTCAAATTCGGTGCCGCGAAAATACTCGCCGACGCGGGTGCCCGGCGATTGGCCGAAAACTTCCAGCAGGGCGTCGAGCAGGGCGATTTCGTCCGGCCGGATTGATGCGACTCCCTTGGCCCCCGCAAGTTCCCGCCGCTCAGCTAGGACGTGCAATTCGGGACGCAACATCAGGAGCTCGATCACCTTGCGGGCCGGGCCGCGCACGGGTGTCGCCGCGCTGCGCGCTGGCGCGGCCTGCGCCGTCCGCGCGGTTTTGATGCCGTATTCGCGCTCGAGGTCCTGCACGTTCAAGCCGGCGACCTGCGCGAGATTTTGCCGGATGATGCGGCCCAGAAACGGCGCGGTGATGCGCGTGACCAGCGGTTTTGCTTCCTTCAGCAGCGCGGCCCTTCCCTCGCCGGTTGCAAGATCGACGTGCGACTTCAATTCGTCGAGCAGGAACTGCGACAGCGGCTTGGCCTCGTCGAGCAATTTTTCAAACGCGTCCTTGCCGAGCTTGCGCACATAGGTGTCGGGATCCTCGCCCTGCGGCAGGAATAGAAAGGACAGCTGCTTGCCGTCGGCCAGCTGATCGAGACTATTCTCGAGCGCGCGCCATGCGGCTTTGCGGCCGGCGTTATCTCCGTCGAAGCAAAACACGACATCGTCGACCTGGCGCAGCAATTTCTGCACGTGCGTCGGCGTCGTCGCGGTCCCGAGTGTGGCCACCGCATAGCCTATGCCCGACTGCGCGAGTGCCACGACATCCATGTAGCCTTCGACCACAATGACGCGGCGGGCGTCGCGAATCGCGCGGCGTCCCTGGTAGAGCCCGTAGAGTTCGCGGCCTTTTTCGAACAACGGCGTCTCGGGCGAGTTCAGATATTTGGGCTCGCCCTTGTCGAGCACGCGCCCGCCGAAACCGATGATGTTGCCGCGCTGATCGACGATCGGGAACATCACGCGATCGCGAAACCGATCGTAGCGTTTTCCTTCGTCGCCCTGAATGACGAGCCCCGCGGCCACCAGCGACTTGGCGTTGTAATCGGGAAACTCGGTCTGCAGATTCTGCCAGCCGTCGGGTGCGTAGCCGATGCCGAAATCCTTGGCGACTTCGCCGGACAAGCCGCGCTTCTTCAGGTATTCGATGGCGCGCGGCGCGCTCTTCAACTGGTTGCGGTAATACTGCGCGGCCTTCAGCATGATGGCGTAAAGATCGTCGCCCTCTTCGGTCTTGCCGCGCGGGCGCTCGGGCTTGAACTCGGGCATCTGCATGCCGGCGCTTTGCGCGAGGTCTTTTACCGCGTCGATGAAGCCCACTCCCGCGTACTCGATCATGAAACCGATCGCCGTGCCGTGCGCGCCGCACCCGAAGCAATGATAGAACTGCTTGGTCTGGCTGACGGTAAACGACGGCGTCTTTTCACCGTGAAACGGGCAGCACGCCACGTAGTTGGCGCCCGCCTTTTTCAGCGGCACGTAGCGCTCGACCACGTCGACGATGTCGACGCGATTCAAGAGATCCTGGATGAAAGATTGGGGTATCAATGCTCGAGGATTGAGGATCGAGGACTCAGGATTGAGCAAAGCTCAACTCGCTGTTACATCCACAATCCTAATGATAGACGATTCCAGCGCGGGTTCCAGCGCGCGCGAAACCGAGAAACAACCACAGAAAATACGCTAGCCGGCCAGCTTGGCCTTGATCAAGCCGGACACTTTCCCCATGTCGGCGCGCCCGGCGAACTTGGGTTTTAATATCGCCATGACCTTGCCCATGTCGGAAATCGCTTTGGCGCCGGACGCCTGCATCGCGGCGGCGATTTCAGCATCGATTTCCGCATCCGACAGCGGCTGCGGCATATACGCCTGCAGGACGCCGACTTCGAATTTTTCGGTGTCGGCGAGATCCTGGCGCCCGCCTTTTTCGAACTGCGCGATCGACTCGCGGCGCTGCTTCAACATCTTGTCGATAATCGCCACCACGTCGGCATCCGACAGCTCGACGCGCTCGTCGACTTCCTTCTGTTTCATCGCCGACAGCAGCAGGCGGATCGCGGACAGGCGCGGTGCATCCTTGGCGCGCATCGCTGCCTTCATGTCTTCGCTGATTCTGGCTTTCAATGTCATAACTGACCCCGTAAAAAAGCAAAAAGGGCGAAGGTTATTTCCCTTCACCCCTTAAGTCGTGCACCTGCGCGAAATCTTAGAATAGTTTCGGCGGCAGCATGTGCGAGCGCAGGCGCTTGTAATGGCGCTTGACCGCTGCGGCATGCTTGCGCTTGCGCTCGGAAGTGGGTTTCTCGTAGAACTCGCGGGCACGCAATTCGGTCAGCAGTCCGGTTTTCTCCACGGTGCGCTTGAAGCGGCGCATTGCGACTTCAAACGGCTCGTTCTCTTTGACGCGTACGGTCGGCATAACTTGGGGGTTCCCGCTCGGAAATTACGAAAGGCGCGTATTATAGCAGCGGGATTTACGTTGTCAAAGCACTGATTTAGGCCGCTTTTTACCCCTCCCCATGCTCGTTTTAGGCATCGAAACCTCGTGCGATGAGACCGGTGTCGCGCTCTATGACAGCGCGCGCGGACTGCTCGCGCATGCACTCCACACCCAGGCGGCTTTGCATGCCGATTACGGCGGCGTGGTGCCCGAGCTCGCTTCGCGCGACCACATCCGGCGCGTGCTGCCGCTGACGCACGCCATACTGCGCGAATCCGGCAGCAAACTCGGCGATCTTGGCGCAGTCGCATACACGCAGGGACCGGGATTGGCGGGCGCGCTGCTGGTCGGCGCCAGCATTGCACAAGGCCTGGCGTATGCGTTGGGCGTGCCGGCGCTCGGCATCCATCACCTCGAGGGCCATTTGCTGTCGCCATTGATGGCGAAGCCGGCCCCGGGCTTTCCGTTCATCGCGCTGCTCGTGTCCGGCGGCCACAGCCAGTTGATGCGCATCAACGGCATCGGCGAATATGAATTGCTCGGGGAAACGCTCGACGATGCGGCCGGCGAAGCATTCGACAAGACCGCCAAACTCCTCGGCCTGGGCTATCCCGGCGGGCCGGCGCTCGCCGCACTGGCCAAGCAGGGCACGCCGGGGCGGATTAAGCTGCCGCGTCCGATGCTCCACAGCGGTGATCTGGATTTCAGCTTCAGCGGTTTGAAGACCGCGGTCGTCACGCAGGTGAAATGCCGGGCGATGGAGACGCAAACGCGCGCGGATATCGCCGCCGAATTCGAGACCGTTATCGTCGACGTGCTGGTCGCCAAATCGCTTGCCGCGCTCGAGCAATGCGGCGTGGCTCATCTCGTGGTGGCGGGTGGCGTCGGCGCCAATGCGCAATTGCGCGCGCGCCTGCACACGGCCGCTGCCCGCGAAGGCTTCAGCGTCTATTTCCCGCCCGCCGAATTCTGCACCGACAACGGCGCGATGATTGCGTTCGCCGCCGCGTTGAGGCTTGCTCAGGACGCTGGAAAAAGAGCCGCGACGGACGGCGTGTTCTCAGTTCGGCCGCGCTGGGATCTCGCCGCG
>Ga0207689_10004278_pt1 | contig 12990 bp, 13 predicted proteins | sample KBSMisM52_FD_184312 | JGI IMG/M metagenome (GOLD analysis project Ga0207689, IMG submission 184312) | Miscanthus rhizosphere microbial communities from Kellogg Biological Station, Michigan, USA - KBS Miscanthus M5-2 (SPAdes) (version 2) | ecosystem: Host-associated > Plants > Roots >... | reverse complement strand
GCCATGAAGGACTCCCGTTCCGCTCGCCGGCGGCGAGGCTCGCGAGGAGCTCGGGTACCCGGTCCGCCGAGACCGGCCGAGCGAAGAAGTAGCCCTGACCCTGGTCGCAGCCGACCTCGCGGAGCTGGGTGAGCTGATCCTGCGTCTCGATGCCCTCCGCGGTGACCGTGATGCCGAGACTGTGCGCGAGGCTGGCCACCGCCCGGATGATCGCGGTGTCCTCCGTCTCGTAGCCCACGCCCTTGACGAGTGAGCGATCGATCTTCAGACAATCCACCGGCAGCCGCTTCAGATAGGAGAGGGAGGCGTAGCCCGTGCCGAAGTCATCGATGGCCAGGCGTACGCCCAGAGCTTTGAGGGCCTCGAGCCGGTCGAACACCCGCGGGTCGTCGCGCATCAAGACGGCCTCGCTGATCTCGAGCTGGAGACGACGCGGCTCGAACCCGGTTTCACGCACGATGGTGGCGACTTCCTCGGGGAGCTCGTCCCGCTCGAACTGGCCCGCCGAGAGATTGACGCTGACGATGAGAGGAGGCATGCCGGCCTCGGCCTGCCAGACGCGCGCCTGGCGGCACGCCTCGCGCAGGATCCACCGGCCCATGGGCAGGATCAGGCCGGTCTCTTCCGAGAGACCGATGAAGTCGGCGGGAAGCAGCGCGCCGCGCCGCCGGTGATCCCAGCGGACCAGGGCCTCGACCTCGACCGGGCGCAGGGTCCCCAGCGCGACCACCGGCTGGAAGCGCAGACTCAGCTCCTGCCGTGCGCCCGCGGTGCGCAGATCGGCCTGCAGGTCCAGGCGCTCGCGGGTGGAGACGTTGAGCCCGGGCTCGTAGAGCTCGTACCGCGCGCGACCCTCCGCCTTGGCCTGATACATCGCCAGGTCCGCGTTGTGGAGCACCTCCTCCGGCTGCATGGATCCGCCGCCGGTGAGGGCGACCCCGATGCTCGCCGAGATCAGGACGTCGCGGCCGTCCACCACGAACGGCCGCTGGATCTCCGCGGATACCTTCTCGGCGAGGGCGGTGGCGCCGCTCAGATCGGAGGTGTCCTCGAGCAGCAGCGCGAACTCGTCGCCGCCCAGGCGCGCGACGGTGTCCTCGGGGCTGAGGCACCCGGCCAGGCGATGGCCGACCTCCACCAGGAGCCGGTCGCCGACCTCCGGGCCGAGCGTCTCGTTCAGGATCTTGAACCGGTCGAGATCGAGAAAGAGCACCGCGAGGTTGGCGCCGCCGCGCTCCGCGCGGGTCAGGGCGTGCGTCAGGCGATCCATGAAGAGGGCGCGGTTGGGCAGCCCGGTGAGGGAATCACGGAAGGCCTCGCGGATGAGCTGGTCCAGCCGCCGCGGGAACTCGTTGATCTCCTGCGACTGCTGCTCGATGGTCGCGAGCATGCGCGCGAAGGAGCTCATCAGGGTGCCGATCTCGTCCTTGCGGGAGGGCTCCACCGGCAGGTCCGGGCTCTGCTCGTTGCTGAGCTGCGCGGCCCGGGCCAGCGCGGTCGCGATGTCCCACACGATGAAAGCGCCGGCCGCCATGAGGAGCGCGGTGAAAGCGAGGAGCGCCGGGATGCTCACCGAGTCGTTCAGGCCCACGATCGGGCCGAGGAATTCGCGCACCGGTGCGTGAAACGCGTAGGTCAGGAGGAGCAGGGGAATGACCGAGCAGAGGGTGAGGGCGAAGATCACCTTGCGCCGGACCTGCTGTCCGGCGAGGGCGACCTCGCGATTGATCGGGCTCTTGCTCATTCGTGTCTCACTGGCGGGCTTACCGGGTATGCAAATCGAGCAAGAGCGGTGCCACCGAAATCCGTGGCTAAGCCGCTGATAAGGCGAGGGTCCGGAGTGGGCCGGCCCTTAAAAAACGTCGGTCTGGCCGACGATTTTCGTCTACGGCGCTTTCCAGACGGCGTTACCCTCACGATCGGACAGCTGAAGCGCCGGGCTCTGAGTGGGGCTGGTGGCGACCGACACCTGGGGCTTGCCCGGATCGTTCCCGAGCGCAAGGCTCGACCCGCTCGGGGAGGCCACCAGCCATCCCCGCTGCCCGCGGGCCGCGACCGAGAGCTGGCCCGCCTCGCCCACCGCCGCGAGCTGCGCCTGGGCGCCCGCGCGGCCGACGGACAGGGCCGCGGACTGCCCGGGGGTCACGGTCAGATCCGCGCTGGTGGCGCCGTCGCGGTCGGTGAGCGACAGGCGCGTACGATCGCTCTCGTCCACCGTGAAGATGGCGCGCCCGCGCCCCTCGCCGTCGGTGATCACGAGCCGGCGGGTCTTCACTTCGTCGGGATTGGTGGTGACGGTGGCCGCGACGACGCCTACCAGACCCACGCCGGCGAGCGCGGCGACGCCGACGCGGCGCCACCAGCCGACCTCGCGCTCGAGGCGATCCAACCGGGCATGCAGTCCATCGAGTGACGGTTCCCTCATCGCGTGTCCTCCCGTGGTGGCTTCGCTCTCGCTGGGGCCGGGTCGCCGCGCCTTGACCCCCCTCGACTCGGCATGTTACACAAGGGCGGCTTCCGATGACGCCCCCGCTTCCCGTTGCCGTGCCCGACCGACTCCGAGGAGAACCGACCATGCAGCGTCGCCTGGCTTTCGTCTTCGCCCTCTGCCTCGCCGCCGTCCTGGGCGCGCCGTCCGTCGCTCCCGCGCAGTCCGCCATGGTGTGGAAGGCGGGCACCGCGACCGCCGGCGGCAATCCGCTGAATGACGCGATGGGGATCTTCGCCAAGCAGCTGGCCGAGCGAAGCCGGGGCCAGATCAAGGTCGACGTGCACATCGCCAACGCTCTGGCCAAGGGCGAAGGCGCGCATCTCGAGGGCGTGCAGCTCGGCACCATCGACGTGGCCGCGATCGGCAGCGCGCCGGTGGGCGGCATGTTCGAGCCCTCCTACCAGGCCCTCGACCTCCCCTTCCTCTGGGCCACCCGCGAGCAGGTGTGGACGGTGATGGACGGGCCGCTGGGCCAGGAGCTGCTCAAGAAGATGGAGGCCAAGAACCTGAAGGCCTTCTGCTTCGGCGGGGGCTGGGGCTTCCGCAACATGATGTCGAACAAGCGCGCCATCGTGACCCCGGAAGACATGAAGGGGCAGACGATCCGGGTGCAGGAGTCTCCCACCTACGTGGCGATGATGAAGGCGATGGGCGCGAACCCGGTGCCGATGCCCTACGTCGAGGTCTACCTCGCCATGAAGCAGGGCACGATCGACGGCATGGAGCTGCCGTCCTTCACGCTCACCTCCGACAAGTTCCAGGAGGTCACCAAGTACTACTCGCTCACCCGACATTCGTACCCGCCCATCGCCTGGTTCATGAACCTCAAGAAGTACCAGGCGCTGGCGCCCGACCTCCAGAAGGCGGTGGACGAGTCCATGCGCGAGGGCTGCCAGGTTCACCGGCGCCTCGAGGTCGAGAAGGAGAAGCTCGACTTCGAGATCATGAAGAAGGCGGGCGTGCAGATCAATGAGGTGAAGGACATCAAGGCCTTCCAGGGGCTGATGAAGCCGGCCTACGACTACGTCGAGGGGCAGGTGGGCAAGGAGTTCATGGCCAAGCTCCGGGCGGCGGTACAGGCGGCGGCGCCCAAGTAGTCCGTGCTGGCCCGCGCCGGCTCCAACGTGGTGGAGGGCCTGCTCCTCCTGATGATGGTGGCGTTGTGCGCGGACGTCTTCCTGGGCGTCTTCTCGCGATACGTGATCGGGAGCACCTTCACCTGGTACGACGAGATCGCGCGGCTGCTCTTCGTGTGGATCGTGTTTTTGGGGGCGGCGGTGGGCGTGCGGCGCACCGCTCACTTCCGCCTGCATCTCCTGGTCGACCGTCTCCCGACCGGCGTCCGGCGCGTCGTCGACGTCTTCGGCGTGCTCGTGCTGATGGGCTTCGGCCTCGTGCTGATCCAGCAGGGCTGGAAGCTGGTGGAGCTCGGGCAGTTCCAGCGCACGCCGGTGATGGGCCTCTCCAAGCAGTACATCTACCTGTCGGTGCCCGCGGGCGGGGCCCTGATCATTCTCTATAGCCTGCCGCACCTCTGGCGCGCGCTCCGCGGCGACCCCCGGCCGGTCGCGGCATGATCACGCTGATCGCGGTCTCCTTTCTTCTCCTGCTCGCGCTGGGCGTGCCGGTGGCCTTCGTGATCGGCGTCTCCGGATTCGTGGGCCTCTGGTGGAGCGGGCAGTACCCGCTCACCGTGGTGGTGAAGCAGATCTTCGAGGGAATAGACTCCTTCGTCCTGCTCGCGATCCCCCTCTTCATCCTGGCCGGCGCCCTGATGGAGACCGGCGGGATCGCGGTGCGTCTCGTGCGGCTGGCCCAGGTGCTGGTGGGCTGGGTCCGGGGCGGCCTCTCCATGGCGGTGGTGGTGGCGGAGTACATCTTCTCCGGCATCTCGGGCTCGACGGTCGCCGACGTCTCGGCCATCGGCTCCACCATGATCCCGCCCATGCTGCGGGCCGGCTACCGGCCGGAGCAGGCGGTGGCGGTGGTCTCCGCGGCCTCCGCGATGGGCATCCTGGTGCCGCCCTGCATCCTGATGATCGTCATCGGCTCGGTCGCGAACGTGTCGGTGGCCGCGCTGTTCGCGGCGGGCTTCGTGCCCGCGGTGGTCATCGCCCTGGCGATCATGGTCTACATCTGGTTCGACGCCCGCCGGAGCGGCATCGAGGCGCGCGAGCGCGCGACCTGGGGCGCGTTCGGCCGCGCGTTCACCGACGCGGTGATCCCGCTCGGGCTGCCCGCGATCATCTTCGGCGGCATCCTGGGCGGGGTGGTCACGCCGACCGAGGCCGCGGTGCTCGCGGTGGTCTACGCGTTCATCGTGGGCATCTTCGTGTACCGCGAGATCGCCTGGAAGGACCTGCCGCGCATCCTGGTGCACAGCGCGGTGGTGACCGCGGCGGTGTGCTTCCTGCTGGGGACGGCTGCGGTGGTGGCGTGGGTGCTCGCGGTGGAGCAGATCCCCCAGCTCCTCCTGAAAGTGATGCTGGCGGTGCCCGGCGGGAACATCGTGTTCCTGGTCCTCACCGCGGTGCTCTTCATACTCCTGGGCGCGGTGCTGGAAGGTCTCCCCGCGGTGGTCATCCTCCTGCCCACCTTCATGCCGGTGGTCACCCGGCTCGGGATCGACGTGATCCACTACAGCACGGTGGTGGTGGCGGCGACCGGCATCGGCCTCTTCCTGCCCCCGATCGGCGTCGGGTTCTTCATCGCGTGCGGCATCGCCAACGTGCCCAGCGACCGCGCGACCCCCGCGATGATGCCGTACGTCTACATGATGTGCGTCGGGCTGCTCGTCGTCATCCTGGTGCCGTGGTTCACCCTGATCCTCCCACGGCTACTGGGGCTCGGCTGATCTTGCGAGCTGCGCCCGCGCCAGAGTAGGCTAGGGCGCCGAACCGGAGCCCGGCATGCACGGCTCCCAGCCCTGACAGCCAGACCAGGAGGCCCAGATGCCCGAGCTGACCCGGCGGTACATCGTCATGGCCATGGCGACCGAGGCCCCGTTCGACGTGCACGATCCGGAGGCCCCGTTCGTCCTGAAGCCGTGGAAGGACCCGGCGGCGCTGCGCGCGCTCGAGGCGTACCGGGACCACTGCTATCCGGAGCTGGCCGCCGACCTCGGCGGCTGGATCCAGGCCATCAGGAGCGGCGCGCGGATCCGCGGTGGGGTAGGGGCCCGGAATGACGCCTACGGGGCTCCGAAGGCGAAGGCCCGCAGCGCGGCCCCGGCGGCGCGCCGGCCGGCTAAAGCCGCGAAGAAGAAAGTAGCTAAGAAAGTGGCGAAGAAGAAGGGAAAGCGTCGCGGGTGATCGGGCCCGATCTCGAGAGGCTGGCCGAGCTGGTCGAAGGGTCCAACCGCATCGTCGTCTTCACCGGAGCCGGCGTCAGCACCGAGTCCGGCATCCCTGACTTCCGCAGCCCGGGAGGAATCTGGGATCGGTTCGATCCCACCGAGTTCACCTTCCAGAACTTCATGGCGAGCGAGGGTGGCCGCCGCCGTTACTGGGAGCTGGGGCGCACCACCTTCCCGGTGATCCGACGGGCCGAGCCCAACCCCGCGCACCACGCGCTGGTGACCCTCTGGCGGCTCGGGAAACTCGACTGCGTGATCACCCAGAACATCGACAACCTCCACCAGCGGGCCGGCCTGCCCGCTGACCGGGTGATCGAGCTGCACGGCAACGCGACCCGGGCCCGGTGTCTCAGCTGCGAGCGGCCGTACGATCGGGAGCGCGTGCAGGAGTGGCTGGACGGCGGGGTGGCGGTGCCGCTCTGCGATCCGCCCTGCGGCGGCATCATCAAACCCCGCACGGTCATGTTCGGCGAGGCCATGCCCCGCCGCGAGATGGAAGAGGCGGAGCGGCGCGCGCGGGCCGCCGACCTCTTCGTAGTCGTGGGCTCGTCCCTGGTCGTCTACCCCGCCGCCTACATGCCGCTCCACGCCAAGCACGCGGGCGCCACCCTGGCGATCGTCAACCTGACCGACACGCCCCACGACGGCCAGGCCGACCTCGTGATCCGCGGCAGCGCGGCCGCCGTACTCGCCACGGTGACCGACCGCCTGCAGCCGCGGTCGGCCGCGCGCTGACCATGAGCGCCGCGCTCGTCGAGCATCTGCTCAAGGGACGGCTCGGCCGGGCCGCGGTGAGCCCGGTGGGCGAGCTCGCGCCGGACCTGACCCTCGAGCAGGCTTACGCGCTACAGCGGCAGCTCGAGCAGGCGCTGGTCGGCCGCGGGGAGCGCGTGGTGGGCTACAAGGTGGGCTTCACCACCGCCGCGCTGCAGGAGCGTCACGGCATGACCGAGCCGGTGCTCGGCTTCATGCTCGCCTCCGGCGTCTTCGCCAGCGGCGACGCGGTGCCGCTCGCGCGCTTCGTCGCGATCGGGGTCGAGGTCGAGATCGCGTTCCTGCTCAAGGCGGATCTGGCCGGTCCCGGCGTCACGCCCGCGTCGGCCCTGCTCGCGGTGGAGGGCGCGATGCCCTCCTTCGAGCTGATCGATTTCCGGCTCAGCGGGACCCCGCGGGGGATCGATGTCGTCGCCGACGGCGTGTATACCAACGCCATCGTGCTCGGCCGGCCGCTCACCCCGGTGACCGGGATCGACCTGGCTCTGGAAGGCGTGGTCTTCGAGCAGGACGGCCAGATCGTCGCCACCCAGACCGCGGCCGAGGTGCTGGGCAATCCCCTCGTCTCGCTCGCGTGGGCCGCGAACGCGCTCGGCCGGATGGGCCGCGGTCTCCGCGCGGGCGACATCGTGCTCACCGGCTCGATCTCGAAAGTGCTGCGTCCCACGCCGGGCCAGTCGGTACGGGCCTCGTTCACGCGGCTGGGGTCGGTGGGCTGTCGTTTCGCGTGAGCCGGCCTCTGGTGCGGGTCGAGCGGCGACCGGGAGAGTGCGGGGGCCATTTCGGGGTCCCCGCATATGGACTGGGGGAGTGCGGGGGCCATGTCGGGGCCCCCGCATATGGAGAGATGCTCCGGTAGTATGCCCTCCCAACCATTGGACCTGGAGAGCCTGCGCCGACTGCTCGATGCGGGGCTGAGCCGGCGGCCGCGGGTGGCGCTCGACCGGAGCGACCTGGTCTCGGCGGCGGTGCTGGTGCCGGTGACGGATCACGACGGACCGCACGTGCTCTTCACCAAGAAGACTTCGGGCGTGCCGCATCACAAGGGCCAGTTCTCGTTCCCGGGCGGGGTCGTCGAGGAGCGGGACGGCTCGCGGGTGGAGACCGCGCTGCGCGAAGCGTGGGAGGAGATCCGGCTGCCCGCCGAGGCGGTGGAGGTGCTCGGGCTGCTGGACGACACGGAGACGCGCGCGACCAACTTCATCATCACCCCGGTGGTCGGCATCGTGCGGGACCAGGTGGATTTCGCGCCGGACGGGCGGGAGATCGAGCGCGTGATCGAGGTGCCCCTGGCCAAGCTGCGAGACCCGTCCATCTTCCACACCGAGATCTGGGAGCGCAACGGCGAGCCCCACCCGGTGCTCTTCTACCAGGTCTCGGCGGACGACGTGGTCTGGGGCGCGACCGCGCGCATCCTGAGCCAGTTCCTCGAGCTCCTGGACGAGCCGCCCGCGCGGTGAGCGAGCCGGTGCCGCCGCCACCCGTCCTGCAGGTGGAGATCGCCGAGGGGGTGGCCCGGGTCACGCTCAACCGGCCCGAGGTGCGGAACGCGCTCAACGCGGCTTTGCTCGGCGAGCTGGAGTCGGCCCTGCGCCGGCTCGAGGATGATCCCGCCGCGCGGGTGATCGTCCTGCGTGGGGCGGGGGATCGGGCGTTCTGCGCGGGCGCCGATCTCAAGCACGTCGGCGACCGCGGCACCACGCTGCAGGCGCGCGAGTCCTTCGGCGGCCTCGCGCGCATCCTGGAGGCCATGGCGCGGATGCGCACGCCGGTCATCGCGCGCGTCCACGGGTACGCCCTCGCGGGCGGCTGCGGGCTCGCCGCGGGCTCGGATATCGTGATCGCGGCGGACGACGCGGTCTTCGGCTTGCCCGAGATCAAGGTCGGCCTGCTTCCCCTGATCGTGATGGCCCCGATCCTGCGCGCGGTCGGCCGCAAGCGCGGGATGCTCATGATCCTGAGCGGCGCCCCGGTCTCCGCGCGGGAGGCGCTCGAGATGGGTCTGGTGAGCCGGGTCGTGCCGCGCGCGGAGCTCGACACGGAGGTCGACGCGCTGGCCCGGACCCTGGCGGGCTACTCGCCGACCGCCCTCGGGCTGGCCAAGGAGGCCGCGGCGACCGCGCCCGACATGGAGTACGGCGCGGCCCTCCGCTATCTGCGGGAGCTCATCACGCTGGTGGCGCTGTCCGACGACGCCCGCGAAGGGATCGCCGCCTTCTTCGACAAGCGTCCGCCCCGCTTCACCGGACGCTAGCCGTGGCGTCGCGGCCGGACCCCGGCCTCTGCGCCACCTGCGCGGAAGGGCGCCGCGTGGAGTCGGCGCGAGGGTCGGAGTTCTGGCTCTGCGCGCGCGCCGCCCGCGACCCGGCGTTTGCGAAGTATCCGCGTCTCCCCGTGCTACGCTGTCCGGGATATCAGCCCGGGTCCCCGGAGGTCTCAGCGTGATCAAGATCATGTGGGCGGCCGTGGTGGTCGGTGCCGGTCTCCTCGTCGGGTTCTCCGCCGGGCCTGTCTGGTCCCAGCCGAAGGAGCTGCCCGCTCAGGTCGTCACTCTCGGCGGGCCCGCCGAGATGCACAAGAAAGGCGCCGCCGCGTGGACTTCCACTACGCTCCGCGATCAGCTGGGCGAGGGCGACAGCGTGCGCACCCAGGTGGGCGGCCGGGTCACGCTGAAGACGGCCAGCGGGCAGGCGCTGCGCCTCGGATCGCGCTCCCAGCTCGCCCTCCTTCCCGCGGAAGGAGAGGAAGGTCCCACGCGGGTCCGTCTGGACAATGGCTGGCTCTGGGTCGCGGTGTCTCCCAATAGCTCGATCCCCACGCAGGTCGAGGTGCGCGCCGGTCCGGGGGCCGTGACGGTGCGCGGCGCGGGTGTCGGGCTCCGCCGCGGCGCGGACGGCGCGGTGCTCGTACAGGTGCACCACGGGACCGCGGTGTGCGCGGGACCGAATCGGCAGTGGGAGCGCACCCTGACGGGACCGCAGGAGCTGCTGATCCCCGCGTCCGGGATTCCCGGCGCGCCGGTGGCGCTGACCGTCGACAAGCTCGAGGTCACCTGGGTGAAGTGGAACGCGGACCAGGACCTCGCGGGCGGATACGGCGGCGCGAAGCCCGCGCCGTGAGCCTCGACGCCCTCGTCGTCGGCACCGCGCTGCCGGAGTACCGCGTCAGCGCCACCCCGACCCACGACGCCTGGGAGAACAAGATCCACGAGGACCGGCTGGCCCGCGCCTTCGGGTTCCGCGGCGGCCTCGTCCCCGGCGTGACCGTCTATTCGTGGATGACGCATCCGGTGGTGGCGGCGCTCGGCGGAGCCTGGCTCGATCACGGCACGTTCTCGGTGCGCTTCGCCAAGCCGGTGTACTTCGGCGAGACGGTGACCGTGCGGGCCAGCGTCGCGGCCCACTCCAAGGAGGACGTCACCATCCAGGCCCGCGTGGTGAACGGCCAGGACGAGGTCTGCGCGACCGCGACCATGGGCCTGCCCCTGGGCCCACTCCTGCCCCTGCCGGACGTTGCCGCGTACCCGGTCGCCTCGCTGCCCGCGGAGCGTCCCCTCGCGAGCCGCGCCTACTTCGAGCAGCGCCCGGTGCTGGGGACCCCACAGCTCATCCTCGAGCGCGCGGTGGCGGACGCGTTCCTGGAGAAGGTGAGCGAGAAGCTCTCGATGTACCGCGACCGCGACGCGCCCGCCCATCCGGGGATCTACCTGGAGCAGGCCAACCGCGCGCTGGACCGGAACGTGCGGGTCAGCCCGTGGATCCACGTGGAGAGCCACGGCCAGCATCTGAGCGTGCCCCGGGTGCGCGAGCGGCTCGAGACGCGCGCGCGGATCAAGAACCTCTTCCAGGGCAAGGGGCACGAGTTCGTGGAGCTGGACCTGCTCCTCCTGGCCGAGGGCTCCCGCGCGGTGGCCTCGATCCGCCACGTGGCGATCTACCAGCTCCGCCCGTCGGCCCCGACATCGGCCCCGGCGTCCGCCCCGACATCGGCCCCGACATCGGCCCCGACATCGGAATGATCGGTTGACCAAGATCCTGGTGGTCGACGACGAGCCCGAGATCCGCTCCCTCCTCGGCGCGGTCCTGCAGTCCAAGGGATTCGAGGTCGTCACCGCGGGGGACGGCGCGTCAGCGCTGGAGCAGGTGCAGCGTGAGCACCCGAGCGTCATCCTGATGGATCTCAGCATGCCCCGGATGAGCGGCATGGACGCGCTGCCCGAGATCAAGCGGCTGGATCCGAAGGTGCCGGTCATCATCTGCACCGCCCACACCGACCTGGCCACCGCGGTGCAGGCCATGAAGCTCGGCGCCTACGACTACCTGACCAAGCCGTTCGACGTGGAGCTGCTCGCCCTCACCCTGCAGCGCGCGGTGGAGCGCAACCAGCTCCGCTCGCGTATCGACGAGCTGAAGCGCCAGGGGCAGGGCGGGGGGCTCGCCGAGCGTATGGGCGGCAGTCCCGCGATCGCCCAGGTGATCCAGCAGGTGGGCCAGGTCGCCGAGTCCAACTTCACGGTGCTGGTGCAGGGCGAGACCGGAACCGGCAAGGAGCTGGTGGCGCGCGCCATTCACCAGCAGAGCCCGCGGCGGCAGGCCCCCTTCGTGGCGGTGGATTGCGGGGCGATCCCGGAGACGCTGGTGGAGTCCGAGCTCTTCGGCCACGAGCGGGGAGCGTTCACCGGGGCCCAGAGCCGGCGGGAGGGACACTTCCAGCTCGCGAAGGGCGGAACCCTGTTCCTCGACGAGATCGGCAATATCCCGGTGGCGACGCAGGCCAAGCTGCTCCGGGCGCTGGAGCAGCGCGAGGTCCAGCCGCTCGGCAGCGCCCGGGTCGTGCCGGTGGACGTCCGCATCATCGCGGCTACCAACGCGGAGCTCGAGGATGGCGTCAAGGCCGGCCGCTTCCGCGCCGACCTCTTCTATCGTCTCGGCGAGTTCACGATCACCCTGCCCCCGCTGCGCAGCCGGCGCGAGGACATCGCCCATCTCTCGCAGCGCTTTCTCGACGAGGTGAGCATGGAGCTGCGGCGGCCGGTGCGCCGGATCGCGGACGAGGCCATGCAGGCACTGCTCCGCCACGACTGGCCCGGCAACGTGCGCGAGCTGAAGAACGTGGTCCGCAAGGCGGCCTTGGTGGCGACCGAGGAGGTCACCGCCGAGCACCTCCCCGCGCTGACCGCGGGAGCGCCGGGGGGCGCGCCGGCCGTCCCCGAGCACGCGGTGGGCGACCTCTCGCTGCGCGAGGTCGCGGAGCTGGCCGCGGTGCAGGCCGAACGTGACCTGATTCAGCACGCGCTCCAGGCGACCAGGGGCAACAAGAGCCAGGCGGCCCGGCTCCTGCGAACCGACTACACGACCCTTCACGCCAAGATGAAGCGCTACTCGATCTCCGCCCGCGACTTCATGCCGGGCTGATCAGGCTCTGGCAGCCCCGCTATAGCCGCCCCGCCATAGTTCTGGACCTTCCGTGATACCCGGGCCCTCCGGGGGCCCGCCAGGTCGCCCAGCCGCTGATCCAAGTAGCAGGAAAGACAGGTAGGCTTCGCCCTTCCTCTTGCTCCCCCCGCGTGGCACCACCCTTGCCGCACGACAGGCAGGCGGTCGCATCAGTGACCTCCGGAGGAGAGCACACATGAGCACGGTCGAAGACGTATTGCCCTGGATCTCGAGCCTGGACATGGGCCCCCTCTCGCGGGTCTCGTTGACCTGCGGTCTCGCCGGCCGAGCGCCGGGCCAACCGCCCGGACGCGTGGAGGCGTCCCGCCTGCGGGTCGGCACCAGCTCGCTCCGCCAGATCGTCGGCGGCGCGGTTGCCGAGGCGGAAGGCGAAGCGATCCGGCGCGCGCTCGCCGCCACCGTGGGCAACAAGAGCCAGGCCGCGCGGCTGCTCCGGACCAACTACACCACGCTCCACGCGAAGATGAAGCGGTACGGCATCACCGCCGCGGAGTTCCAGGGCTGGCGCGGGCGCCTGTGAGTGGGGCCGGTCGTCCGCTGCGGCTCGTCTCTCCCGCCGGGTCGGTGCCTGGGGCGCCGGACGCGATGACCCCGGCCGCCTGGACCGGGGGACCCGGCCGGCTCCTGCTCGACGCGCTGCCTTCGATGGCGGTCATCGTGGACTACCGCGGGGACATCGTGGCCGCCAACGAGGCCTGGCGCCGCTTCGGCCGCGAGAACAGCGCGGGGCCCGCGGTGGCGGAGGGCGTCGGGCAGAACTACTTCGCGATCTGCCGCGACGCGGCGCTCGTCGGGTGCCCGGCCGGCCCGCGGGCCGCCGCGGGCATCACCCGCGTGCTGCGCCGCGAGCTGCCGATCTTCACCCTCGACTACGCCAGTCACGGGGAGGAGGCGCAGCGCTGGTTCATGCTGAC
>Ga0207689_10004275_pt1 | contig 12997 bp, 10 predicted proteins | sample KBSMisM52_FD_184312 | JGI IMG/M metagenome (GOLD analysis project Ga0207689, IMG submission 184312) | Miscanthus rhizosphere microbial communities from Kellogg Biological Station, Michigan, USA - KBS Miscanthus M5-2 (SPAdes) (version 2) | ecosystem: Host-associated > Plants > Roots >... | reverse complement strand
AACAATAATTGCGAGAACCCCTAGTTGTGCAGACCATTCGCGAAAGCGGGTGGTCTTTTTTTTGCCATTAACTGAGCTGCCGGCCTGAGACTCTTTTTGGTGATCATAAATAGATCACCCATGCTGAAGAATTTGTATGCAAAATGACCAGGTGATGGCTGCAACCGAAATGGCGGACTAACCACATATCCAAAAAGAGGTTCTGCGTCTCTTGATTTGCCTTTTCTTTACTAAGCTGTTGCAACGATTCCTTTTATTTAATTGTCAATGGCGGCAGAACCCAACATGGATTATTACAAACTGGTAAGGGAGTGCCTGGCCCAGAAGCCGGTAGCGCAGAAGCAGCTTTACGAGCATTTTTCAGAAACAATGCTCGGAATATGCTACCGGTATACCAAATCATTAAAAGACGCGGAAGATGTTCTGCAGGAAGGGTTTGTAAAAGTATTCCGCAATCTTCACCAGTTTAAAAATGAAGGAGAACTAGGCGCCTGGGTACGCAGGATAATGGTAAACACAGCTTTGAATTTTCTAAAACGAAACCGGAAATACCAGGATGAAATGTTTTTTACGGAGGAGTATATGCATCCTGTCACAGATGATGATCCTGAAGTGCATCTGAGTTCAAAAGAGCTGGCCGATCTGATACGCCAGTTGCCTTCGGGCTATCAAACCATATTTAACCTTTACGCGGTCGAAGGCTATTCACATATTGAGATCGGAGAAATGTTAGGGATCAGTGATGGCACATCCCGGTCGCAGTATGCCCGTGCGAGGGCATTGCTTGCGACATGGATAAAAAAACATTTTTCAGAAGTTAAAAGCAGAAGCTATGCAGGAAAATGAATTTGAAAAACAGGTAAAGCAGAAAATGGATGAGTTCCGGCTCCGTCCTTCTGAACCTGTATGGCTGGAGGTAAGGAAAGAGCTGGTAAGGAAAAGAAGAAGGCGTCTTCTTGTTCTTATTCCCCTGTTTGCAGCATTATTAGCAGTAGGCTATCTGACCTTGCGGCCATTTATTTCAAAAGACAGCATTCCAACTGAAGTAAAAAATGTTTCAGCAAATAACAAGAATGATAACGAAGTGAAACCGGCTATTGATAACGATAAAAAACTAAATAATAGGACTGATGAACCTGTAAACAGAGATGCAGTTGCAAATAAGGAGAGCAAAACTGCTGATGAAAAAAAGAATGACAATGTGAGTATAAAAGAGGAAACCGAATCAGCAAAAACAAAAAATAACGAAAAGCGGAAATTGCCAGTCAATAAGAGTACGTCAATAGCACTCAATGATATCAAGGCTAAGAAAAAAGGAAACGATATTGTAAAAAATGATTTTTCTGAAAAAACAAATAAAAAGCGGCTTTCTAATAAACAAGTTGATAGTTATTCTGCCTCAACTGCAGACCGGCCATTGGATAAGACTGTGGATAAAAAAATAGCTGATAGCCGGAGTTTAAATAATAACGGCAACGAACAACCGGTAAACGAAAAAGACCCTGCTAAAGATATTGCCGTTATAAACACAGTAAATAACATTGATAACAGCCCGGTACCCATCCTTTCGGATTTTCAGAGAAAAATAATCACAGACAGCCTGTTTACACGGCGGTTATCGGATGTGCAGGTGCCTGTTATCAATAATCAACGTTTCAGTGCACAGCGTAGCCTGAAAATTGGGTTTACCCTTGCTGTCGGGGCTTCTTCGCGGGCGAATAAACCGCTTCAATTGGCGGGCTCTTCTTCTTCGGATAAAGCTCTGCCCTCCGCTTTTTACGGTCCCGGCTCAAATGCAAATGGTGGTGTTTTAGCTTCCCCGCCTTCAGATGTAAAGCCTGGTGTTGCATTTAAAGCAGGCCTGACTATAATGAAACCTGTTTCAAGACGATTTGATATTGCCGCAGGGCTTCTTTACTCATATTCAAGTGATCATATCCGGATTGGAAAATCATTCAGCTCTTATATTACTTATAACAACAGGGATTTTTTAAATATACAGGCCCAGTCAACGGCAGTAAGCGGAAAGAATACAGATTATACGAATAAATACCATTTTATTGAATTGCCTGTTTCGGCTTATTTCAAACTGACTGGTAAATGGAAAAGGCCTTTGATCTGGAATGCCGGTGTATCTGTCAGTCAACTGATTTCGTCGAATGCATTGCTTTATGATGCTGCATTGGGAGGAGTATATTATGATGGTAAACGGGATATTAATAAAACACAATTGAACCTGTCAACAGGTTTTTCATTGCGGTTTTACAATAATAGTGGCTGGCAATGGAATATCGGGCCACAGATTTACCTGAGCGCAACCAAGCTTTTTAACAACGCATATGATGAGAATAAACATCCGGTATATGGAGGTTTGCATATGCAGGTTTTATTGCCCACCAAAAAGAAAAGCAGGAAATAAGTCAGGATTGAATAAAGTGAAGGTTTCTCTTTATACCCGCAAACTTCGATCGTTTCAATGGTGAATCCCGGAATATTTTTTTAAACTGTTCTTCCGTAAGTTCTTCCCATTCTTTGGTTGTAAAATCGAGTATTTGGGGTATGGCTTCGAATGAAGGTTCATGTGACGGGGCAGAAAACCGGTTCCATGGACAGACGTCCTGGCAAGTATCGCAACCGAACATCCAGTTGTCGAATTTTCCTTTCATATCACCGGGTATAAGCATCTCCTTCAATTCAATGGTGAAGTAAGAAATGCATTTGCTTCCATCAATTACTTTATCGGGTAAAATTGCTTGAGTAGGGCATGCATCTATACATCGGGTGCAGGTGCCGCAAAAATCTTTTGCGAAGGGATCATCATATAAAAGTTCGAGATCCGTAATAAGTGTAGCAATAAAGTAAAAAGAACCATTTTGCTTTGTAATCAGGTTCCCGTTCTTTCCTATCCAGCCTAAACCACTCTTTTGCGCCCACGATCTTTCCAATACCGGTGCGCTGTCTACAAAACCTCTTCCATGTATTTCTCCGATTTCGGTTTTTATTTTTTCAAGGAAATCTTTTAAAAGTGATTTTATTACTTCGTGATAGTCCTTGCCATAAGCGTATTTCGACACCTTTGGCGAATAAGTGTTTTGACTTAGCCCGGGATAATAATTTTTTAATAAAGTAATGACTGATTTTGCCCCTGCCACAAGGCGTGCAGGATCAATACGCAGGTCGAAATAATTTTCCATGTACTGCATATTACCGTGAAAACCTTTATTGAGCCATTTTTCGAGGCGAAAAGCGTCTTCGTTCAGCTTTTCCGCCCTGGCTATGCCACAATAATCGAAGCCGGATTTTTTAGCCTCTTCTTTAATGAAAGCAGTATGTTTCTGAATCGGAATCAAATATTATTTTAAATTTAAATAGCAAATACAAACTTAAGACTTCCCGCCTCAAAGTTTATACACAGGGTATTCCGATTCTTAAATAGTTTTTATATTTTGGCAGCGGTATTTTTAACCACCAAACACCAATTATGAAACTTGTTTGTCTGCTAGCCACCACCTTAGCAACGCTTATTTCTTCATCAATTTTTGCCCAGGAAAAATCACCTTACAAATTCGGCAAAGTAAGCCTGGAAGACCTTCAAAAGAAAGTATATACAATCGATAGCAATGCGAATGCCGTCGTGTTATCGGATGTAGGCTCTTCTGAAATTGTCGGAAATAATAAGGGATGGTTCTCTCTATCGTTTAAGCGATATACGCGTATTCATATTCTTAATAAAAACGGGTATGATGCGGCGAATGTTGAAATATCATTGTATAAAGACGGTTCTCTCGAAGAAGAACTTGCCAACCTGAAGGCGGTGACATATAATATTGAAAATGGCGCAATACAAGAAACGAAACTGGAGAAATCAAGTGTTTTTAAAGACAAATCAGGTGAGCATTGGTTTGTTAAAAAGTTTACGTTACCCAATATTAAGGAAGGAAGCATAATTGAGTATCAATACGAAATAAAATCAGATTATATAAGAAATCTTCAGCCATGGGCATTCCAGGGTGAGAACCCTGTATTGTGGAGTGAGTATAATACTTCTATACCACAGTTTTTCAGTTATGCGTTTTTATCGCAGGGCTATCATGGGTTTGATATAAAAGACAAAAAAGATAAGACAATATCTTTTTCGATTCACGAAACGCGATCAGCCGCTGCAACAGAGAGCTACACGTTTTCAGCAGGAGTTACAGACTATAGATGGGTGATGAAGAATGTACCGGCATTAAAAGAGGAGAGCTATACATCCACGATTGAAAACCATATCTCAAAAATAGAATTTCAGTTAACAGAGTATAGAGAACCTCTTACCTACAGGAATATTATAGGTACCTGGAATGATCTTGGTAAAGAACTGCTGGAGTCAGAATATTTTGGTCAGCAGCTTGATAAAAACAATGGATGGCTTGGTGACACAGAAAAGCCATTGCTGGCAGGAGCAAAGAATGATGTCGAAAAAGCGACGAGGATTTATGATTATGTCAGGGATAATTTTACGTGCACCAGCAGGGGAAATTTATATATGAGTAAATCGTTAAAGGAAGTGTCGAAAACGAAGAATGGAAATGAAGCAGAAATAAATTTGCTTCTTACTGCCATGCTGAAATATGCAGATATAAAGGCGGCCCCGGTCATTTTAAGCACAAAATCTCATGGATATACGAACGCACTTTACCCACTTCTTTCAAGGTTTAACTATGTTATTTCGAAAGCTGTTATAGAAAATAGAGATTATTATTTTGACGCCAGTGTGCCCCGCCTGGGATTTGGTAAATTAATGTCTTATTGTTATAACGGGCATGCACGGGTTATTGATGAAAATGTGGCACCGGTTGATTTTAATCCTGATTCGTTAAGAGAGAAAAAAGTGTCTTCTATATTCCTTACAAACGATGAGAATGGTAATATAAAAGGTACGATGCAGCAATCGCTGGGATACTATGAATCCCTGCATATGCGTGATGATATAAAAGAAAAAGGACAGGAAGCGATTGTAAAAGAGATTCAGAAAGGCTACCAGGGGTATGGCGAAGATGCACAGGTTAAAAATGCTGAGTTTAACTCATTTGATAAGTTTGATGAAACAATGGCATTGAAATATGATATTTCCATAAAAAACAATAAAGAGGACATCATTTATTTCAATCCCATGTTTGGAGAAAGTTATAAAAACAACCCGTTTAAATCAGCGGTTCGTTATTATCCGGTAGAAATGCCATATCCTACAGATGAAATGTTTGTGATGAATATGGAAGTTCCGCCAGGATATGAAGTAGATGAACTGCCCAAGCCAATACGAATGAAGCTGAATGAAGAAGGCGACGGCTCCTTTGAATATCTTATACAGCAGCAGGATGAAAGAATTTCGTTGCGGATGAAATTGATCATGAAACGTACCTATTTTTTACCCGATGAGTACGACCTTCTCCGCGAATTTTTTAATATGGTTGTAAAAAAGCAATCTGAGCAGATCGTGTTTAAAAAGAAAAAATAACTATCCGTTTATGAAATCAATTTTCGCGGGGATTTTTAGTACGTTTATTGCCATGGCTTGTTTCGCAGGAGATGGTGACTATGCTGTGTCAAAAATAACTTCTGCACTTACCAAAAATGCTGACGCGGTTTTGCGGATGGAAGAGATAAGATTTGAAATCAACAGTACAAAGGACGCAGTTGAAAAAAATCATTATGTAATTACTATACTGAACGAAAACGGCGATAAATGGGCTGATTTTTCCGAATATTATGATAAGCTAAGGGAGGTTTCATCAATAGAAGGTTATTTGTATGATGCTTCAGGAAAGCAGCTCAAAAAGATGAAGTATAAAGATCTGCAGGACCTGAGCGGCGTGGGCGATAATAATCTTATTGATGACAACAGGATAAAACATCATAATTTTTATTATAAAGTCTATCCTTACACCATTGAGTATAATATCGAAATCTCGTATAAGAATACATTATTTTTCCCGATGTGGTCGCCACAGGGTGGAGAAAAAATGTCTGTAGAAAAAAGCCAGATGAGTGTAGCCTGCCCGCCGGATTATCAATTTCGTTATAAGGCATATATGTATTCCGGTGAGCCGGTAACCACAACTGAAAGGAATAAGAAAATTGTTACATGGTCCGCAAAAGATATGCCTGCAATAGTAAAAGAAGTATATGAACCGAATTGGCATGAGTTGACAACCGTCGTTATTTATGGCCCTACTGATTTCCAGGTTGGAGAATATAAAGGGAATATGGCTACCTGGCAGGACTTTGGCAAATTTGTATATGCGCTTAAGCAGAACCGTGACGTGCTTCCGGATCCCGTAAAACAAAAAGTGCATAATCTTACCGCAGGTGTTACTGGTGTGAAAGAGAAGATACAAGTATTGTATGAATTTATGCAAAAGAATACAAGGTATATAAGTATTCAATTGGGTATTGGCGGATGGCAGCCTTTCGACGCGTCTTATGTTGCAAATAAAGGATATGGCGATTGTAAAGCTCTGACCAATTATATGTATAGTCTTTTAAAAGAGGCAGGAATCACTTCATATTATACGTTAGTGCGTGCCGGAAGTACTGCCCAATATATGACCGACGACTTTCCTTCCCAGCAATTTAATCATGTTATTTTATGTGCTCCTGTAAATAAGGATACTGTATGGCTGGAATGCACAAGCCAAACACTGCCGGCTGGATACCTGAGTGATTTTACCAGTAACCGCTATGCTTTGTTAATTGATGAAAACGGGGGTAAGCTTATCCATACACCCAAATATGGACTGAAAGAAAATATGCAGGTCCGTAATATTAAAGCTAAACTGGAGGATGATGGAACATTAATTGTTAAGGCTGATTCAAAATATGATGCAGAGCAGCAGGACGAAATACAAGGCGTGATAAATGCTTTGTCAAAAGATAAAGTGAAGGAATATTTACATGATCATTTTGATTTCGCCACCTATGATGTCAATTCATTTAATTATAAAGAAAACAAAAGTGAGCTGCCTTCGGTAAATGAAAGCCTCGATATTTCAGTAAGCAATTATGCAACAATTACCGGCAAACGCCTGTTTATTGTGCCCAATGTGATGACAAGGACACGCCGCCGGCTGAAAGAAGACGAAACCAGGAAATATGATATAGTATTAAAGTATGAGTTTACGGATATTGATAGTGCGGAAATAGAATTACCTGCCGGTTATGAAACTGAGTCAAAGCCACAGGATGTTTCTGTTGCTACTAAATTCGGGAAATATAGTTGCAGCCTGAAATTGAAGGATAATAAATTGGTTTATTACCGCAGCATGGAGCAATACAGTGGCCGTTTCCCCGCATCCGATTATAAAGACCTCGTTAGTTTTTATGAATCTATTTACAAAGCCGACAGGAATAAAGTTGTGTTAGTGAAGAAAGGAGAGTAGAAGTCAATAATCAAGTTGAGTTTTAACCTTCAACCTTAATTCAGATTTTTCCTGATACCAGCTGTGTTCAGGACTTTACGATAATTGGAAGGCGTGGTTTTTTTCTGTTTCAGGAATTGCTTATTGAAATTAGCCAGCGTATTAAACCCGCTTTCATAGCAGATATCCATCACTGCTTTTTGCGTATCATTCAACAGTTTACAGGCATGGCCAATGCGGATCTCATTCAGGAAATCGATATATGTCTTCTTCGTGCTTTTCTTAAAATAATTACAGAAAGCCGGAACACTTAATCCGGCAGTTTGCGCAACCCTGGGAAGTTGAATCGGTTCCCTGAAATTATCTATTGTGTATTGGAATACGGCATCAATCCGTTCTTTATGCTTTGCATTAAATTGTTTTATTTCCTGTGTAGATACACAATCATATTCACTGGATGAAGCAATTGCAGACAGGCAATTGCAAAGATTTATTATTCGCTGAAAGCCTTCCGCTGTTTCTAATTGTTTTATTAAACTATTTAATTGCTGCCTGCAGTTACCGTGCAGTTTTAATCCTCTCGCTGCTTTTTCGAAAAGTTTTCGAATGGATTTGTTTTCGGGTAACAAAAGAAATTCTTTTCCCCAAAAATCTTCACGAAACTGTACCACGACTGCGCTTGTTATTACATTTTTTACAGGTTGAAACATATGCGGCAAATCAGCACCGAGAAAATAAACATCGCCCGGTTCAAATTCACCAATATAATTTCCGATAAATGCGGTTCCTTTTCCTTTTGTAAATAATATCAATTCGCACTCGATATGCTGATGCCAGGGCACTTCGAAGTGAGGTGTTTTATAGGTTCTTGCCACGAAGGAAGTATTTTCCGAAAGAGGCAGCTTTTCAATCAATAACTTCATACTATAACTATCTTAAGCATAAATGAATGGCTAATTTATGATTTTTATTAAAATAGTTTCAGTTTTCAAAAATAAAGTGGAAGCAAGAGTCCAGACACACAGTTACCTTAGTGATCCCAAAACGATTTTGCTATATGCTTCTTCTTGGTATTGATTTAGGCACATCCTCTATTAAAGTTTCAGTAATAGATGCGGATACGCAGCAAACTCTTGCGTCAGTGCAATATCCTGATGAAGAAAATCCCGTTATTGCAATCAAAACAGGTTGGGCCGAACAATCTCCTGATACATGGTGGCAACATGTGCAGCATGCTATATGGAGGGCGAATGCGTTAAAAAAATATGAACCCAAAGATATCGGCGCTATTGGTATCGCTTACCAGATGCATGGTTTAGTGATTGTGGATAAGCAGCAAAAAGTTTTACGTAATTCTATTATCTGGTGCGATAGCCGTGCAGTTTCGATAGGAGATCAGGCTTTTGAAGAAATAGGCCGAAAAAAATCATTATCGCATTTACTGAATTCTCCCGGAAATTTTACCGCTTCAAAATTGGCATGGGTAAAAGATAACGAACCTGCTATTTATAAAAAAATTGATAAGATTATGTTGCCCGGCGATTTTATCGCGATGAAATTAACAGGTGAGGCAACAACAAGTATATCTGCGTTGTCGGAAGGCATATTCTGGGATTTTAAAAAAGAGAAATTATCAAAAGATGTTTTCAGTTACTACGGTTTTGATAAAGAGATGATTCCCGGTATAAACCCGGTTTTCTCCCCGCATGGGTATATAACTAAGGCAGTTGCCGAATCGTTATCTCTCCGGGAAGGAATACCTGTTACTTATAAAGCAGGCGATCAGCCGAATAATGCATTATCATTAAATGTGCTTGAGCCCGGCGAAGTAGCCGCAACAGCGGGAACATCGGGGGTCATCTATGGTGTAAGTGATCAGTTAACGTATGATCCGCAATCCAGGGTGAATACCTTCGCTCATGTTAACCATAACAATGATAAAATAAGAACAGGAGTTCTGTTATGTATCAACGGAACAGGTATATTGAACCGTTGGGTGAGAGATACTATTTCAACAGGAATACGTTATGACCAGATAAATGCAGAAGCATATACAATAAAAACAGGTTGTGACGGACTAAGGATATTACCGTTCGGAAACGGGGCGGAGCGTATGCTGAGTAATAAATTAACGGGAGCACATTTCCTGAATCTTGATTTGAATCTTCATACACGTCCGCATATATACAGGGCCGCCCAGGAGGGTATTGCTTATTCCTTCCGCTATGGTTTGGATATAATGCGGGAAAATGGAATGAGCCCAAAGCTGATCCGTGCGGGAAAAGCAAATATGTTTTTGAGTCCGTTATTCAACGAAGCATTTGCAAATATTACCAATTGTACGGTTGAGTTGTATAATACAGATGGATCGGCAGGAGCTGCCAGGGGTGCGGGTTTGGGACTGGAGTATTATAAAAATTACAAAGATGCATTTTCCGGTATGGAAAAGTTAGCAGTTATAAAACCGGAAAAGAAGAAGAAACAGGAATATGAAGAAGTGTACCAGTTATGGAAGAATGACCTCAATAAAATAATTCAATAAATTATATTTCATTCAAAAGAAAATATTTAAAATCTAAATAGTTTTTTATGAGCATTACTACCGGCAGTAAAGAATTCTTTCCCGGCATCGGAAAGATTAAGTATGAAGGCCCACAGAGTGATAACCCCCTTGCCTATAAATGGTATGATGAAAACAGGATTGTTGGCGGTAAAACGATGAAAGAATTTCTTCGCTTTGCTGTTTGTTACTGGCATACCTTCTGTAATACCGGCGCAGATCCTTTTGGCCCGGGTACAAAACATTTTCCGTGGGATATTTCAAACGATGCAGTGCAACGCGCAAAAGATAAAATGGATGCTGCGTTTGAATTTATTACGAAACTTGGTGTTCCGTATTATTGTTTTCATGATATAGATGTTGTTGATGAAGGAGGCTCTATCAAAGAGTATGAAAGCAGGATGCAAACAATGGTTGACTATGCCAAGCAAAAACAATCTGCCAGTGGTGTAAAATTATTATGGGGTACAGCAAATGTATTCAGCAACCCACGGTATATGAATGGTGCTTCTACTAATCCTGATTTTGCGGCTGTTGCCTATGCAGGCACACAGGTGAAGAATGCCCTTGACGCGACAATTGCCTTGGGGGGTGAGAACTATGTATTCTGGGGTGGCCGTGAGGGTTATATGAGTTTGCTGAATACAAATATGAAAAGAGAGGTTGATCATCTCGGCCGTTTTTTAAATATGGCAAAAGATTATGCACGCAAACAAGGTTTCAAAGGAGTATTTTTTATCGAGCCAAAACCCTGCGAGCCAACCAAGCATCAATACGACTACGACAGTGCTACTGTAATTGGATTCTTACATAAATATGGCCTGGAAAAAGATTTCAAATTGAATGTAGAAGTAAACCATGCAACATTGGCGGGTCATACGTTCCAGCACGAGTTGCAGGTAGCCGCTGATGCAGGTATGCTGGGCAGTATTGATGCCAATCGCGGCGATTACCAGAATGGATGGGATACTGACCAGTTTCCAACCAACCTGAATGAATTAGTAGAAAGTATATTAATTATTTTAGAAGCAGGTGGTTTTGCAGGCGGTGGTGTAAACTTTGACGCCAAGACCAGGAGAAATTCGACTGACCTGGAAGATATATTTCATGCACATATCGGGGGTATGGATGCTTTTGCCCGTTCGTTAGTTATTGCAGATACCATTTTGCAGAAATCACCCTATAAAAAAATACGTCAGGCCCGTTATGCTTCATTCGATAGTGGCAAAGGCAAAGAATATGAAGATGGAAAATTAAAGCTGGAAGACCTGAGAGAATATGCAGTTGCAAATGGTGAACCGAAACAATTGAGTGGTAAACAGGAGTGGCTGGAGAATATTATCAATCAATATATTTAATAAAACCTTTTTTCCAGGAAGACACAAAGAATTCAAAGTTGTATACACCGTGACTTTGTGTCTTCCCAGGAAATAATTACTTACAATTTGAAGAACTTATCTGCTGATCAATTTCATCTTTTACCGTTTTATTGCCAATGTATTTATCATTATCAACTGTTGCCTTTGGCAATATAAAATAAGCATAGCCTCTGCAATAATCAACAACAGCCCATGTGCCATTAAAACCAGGGCAGCTGAATGTGGTTCCTTTGCCGTTGTTGTCGTAATCTAATACCCAACTACCCAATGCGTAATTTTCACCCAGCGTTACTTTGGGCGTGAATTTTATTTTATCGGGGGTAGTTTGTATTTCGAGTAGTTGATTCATGGATTGCTCGGATATGATTTGCTTTCCGCCAAACTTTCCTTTGTTCAGAAGCATCGCCAGGAATTTGATATAATCATCACCGGAAGACTGGGCGCCGCTGGCGGGATCAACAGTTCCTCCGCTCATATCAGAAAAGGTAGTTCTGCGCATAGCCAGTGGTACAAATAATTTTTGCCGTATCAGCACATCGAATCGACGTTTGCTTACAATTTCAAGGATTCTTCCCACGATATTAAATCCAAAATCACTGAAACGAAATTCCGTTCCGGGATTGGTTTGAATCTCCCTTGCGGCATAAGAATTTACTTCATCTTCCAGCGAAGCAAATTTCTTCCGGTCAAACATTTTCTGCAAAAATTTTTCATCCTGTTGTATGCCTGTAAAGTTTGATAGACAATTACGGATCGTGATATAATTCTTGGCATATTTGGCATATTCCGGTAGCCACTTTGTTATCTTATCATCGATTGAAATTTTTCCTTCGTCAATGAATATCATGGCTAATGCTGCAGTCAGCCATTTGCTCGCCGAACCTATCGGCGCAGCAGTTTTAGAATTGAACTCCCCGAATTCTTTCTTATGGATCATCGTGTCTTTCCAGATCATAGCGACCACATTGTTCCCCAATTGTTTTTTGTTTCGTTCCAATGCGGCATCCAGGCTGGTGAAACTATATTGGGCAACCAGCGGCTGTAATAATAGCATGAAACAGCTTACAATCATGACTTTCATGCAGATAGCGTTAAATTTATGTGACATTGTTACGGAAATTTTTGGCTTGGATTATGATTTGATGCTTACTAATCGTTTTGAAATTGTATTACCTGCCTTTGAGTTATTATTAGCATGCGTTGTGTCACTTTATTAAGCGTTATGTTCTTTTGTTGACCTCTTCCGGAAATCATAAGATACTCCGAAAAAGATGAATAGAATTACCAAACGTACAAGTGTGCGACGCAACCGGAGTATAATAGTACAACAAAAGCCGGTCACCAAAAACTTAAAACAAAAAACTATAAACTCGTTTTATGAACTTAGGAAATTTTACGATAAAAGCTGCTGAAGCTGTGCAACAGGCGCAGCAATTAGCATTTAATTCACAGAATCCGAATATTGAAACGGAACATATATTAAAAGCGTTGGTTGATCAGCAGGATTCGCCGGTGGAGTACCTGATGAAGAAGAATAACGTGACAGTGAATCTTGTTGACAGCAAGCTGGATGAACTGATCGGTAAACTACCCAAAACAACCAGTGAGCCGGCCCAGGCAATAGGACGTGAAGCAAACAGTGTTGTATTGAGAGCTGG
>Ga0207689_10004272_pt1 | contig 13000 bp, 10 predicted proteins | sample KBSMisM52_FD_184312 | JGI IMG/M metagenome (GOLD analysis project Ga0207689, IMG submission 184312) | Miscanthus rhizosphere microbial communities from Kellogg Biological Station, Michigan, USA - KBS Miscanthus M5-2 (SPAdes) (version 2) | ecosystem: Host-associated > Plants > Roots >... | reverse complement strand
GTTCGGGATGCCTGAGGACCTCGACCGCCGCGATGAACTGGTCGAGGTCCACGTGCAGCACCCAGCGCGCCACGCTCCACTCCTACCCCACCCGGTAGCGTGAAGACCATGTCGTGGTCGAAGTATGCAGAGTTCCTGGCGTTCGCCGTGGTCCTAGTGCTGATCCCCGGGCCCGACTTCGCCGTGGTCACCAAGAACACCCTGGTCGGCGGGCATCGCCGGGGGAGATGGACCGCGCTGGGCGTGAGCAACTCCAACCTGGTGCAGGGGACGGCGGCGGCGTTCGGCGTCAGCGGGCTCATCCTCAGGGTCCAGCCGCTGTTCGAGGCGATCAAGTGGGCCGGCGTCGGCTACCTGGCGTACCTGGGCGCGCAGGCCATCCGTTCGGCCATCCGCGGCCAGTACCAGCCGATGGACGAGGCGGACGGTCACACCAGGGGCCTGGCCGGCTGGCGGCAGGGATTCATCTCCAACATCACCAACCCCAAGGTCCTGGTGTTCTACCTCGCCGTCCTGCCGCAGTTCCTCACCCCCGGCGCGGGCCTCGGCTGGCTGCTGGTGCTGGCCTGGAGCCACGCGGTGCTCGGCCTGAGCTACCAGCTCGCACTGGTCACCGGCGTGCACGGCGCCCGGCGCCTGCTGATGCGCCGCAAGGTGCGCCGCGGCCTCGACGCCACCACCGGCGCGGTGCTCCTCGGATTCAGCGCCAAGCTCGCCACCGAGCACGTCTAGCCCAGGCCGCCGCCGGCGTCGGCTGAGCGAGTTCCCAGGCCCGTTCGGCCCAAATGGTTTTGATCTGTTCGTGCCAGGCCGGACACAATGCAGTGTGCTGCTGACCATTACCACCACCCGCGCGCCAGCGACCGATCTCGGGTACCTGCTGCACAAGCACCCGGATCGGGCCCAGTCGTTCGCCGTCGCGGCTGGTCAGGCGCACGTCTTCTACCCCGAGGCGGCGCCGGAGCGGTGCACCGCCGCGCTGCTGCTCGAGGTCGACCCGATCGGCCTGGTCCGCGGCCACAAGGGCCAGGACAAGGACATCGCACTCGGCCAGTACGTCAACGACCGGCCGTACGCCGCCTCCAGCATGCTCGCGGTGGCGATCAAGGAAGCCTTCCGCACCGCGCTCACCGGCCGCTGCGACGCCCGTCCCGCCCTGGCCGCGAGCCGCATTCCGCTGGCGATAAACGTCCCGGCCCTGCGCTGCCGGGGCGGCACGACGCTGGCCCGTCGCGTCTTCGAACCCCTCGGCTGGACGATCGAGGCGACCAGAAACCCCCTGACCCCGCCCGAATGGGGCGACTCCCCGTACCTCAGCCTGCGGCTGACCGGCGAGCTCCGGCTGGCGGACGCGCTCAACCACCTGTACGTACTGCTGCCGGTACTCGACGACGCCAAGCACTACTGGGTGTCCACCGAGGAGGTGGACAAGCTGATCCGGGCCGGCGGCGACTGGCTGGCCGGGCACCCGGAGAAGGAGCTCATCACCCGCCGCTACCTCAGCCACCAGAAAAAGCTCACCCGGTCCGCGCTGGCCCGGCTGGCCGAAGCCGACGACACGGAGCCCTCCGAACTCGACAACGCGGTCCCGGAAGAACCCATGGACAAGCCGCTCGCCGTGCAGCGCCGCGAGGCCATCCTGGCCGTGCTGCGGGAGCGCGGCGCCCGGCGGGTCGGCGACCTCGGCTGCGGCGCGGGCGCGCTCACCCGGGACCTGCTGCGCGAGGCCAGCATCGACCACGTCGTGGCGACCGACGTGTCCGCCCGGGCCCTGCAGCTGGCCGCCCGCCACCTGAACCTGGAGCGGATGCCGGACAAGCAGCGCGAGCGGCTGACGATCTTCCAGTCCTCGCTCACCTACCGCGACGACCGGCTGGCCGGGCTGGACGCCGCCGTCCTGATGGAGGTCATCGAGCACCTGGACCCGGACCGGATCCCCGCGCTGGAACAGGTCGTGTTTGGCGCGGCGGCGCCCGCTGCCGTCGTCGTCACCACCCCCAACGCCGAGTACAACGCGCACTTCGCCACGCTGGCGGCCGACGCGATGCGGCACCCGGATCACCGCTTCGAGTGGACCAGGGCGCAGTTCCGCGCCTGGGCCGGCCGGGTCGCCGACCGCTACGGTTACCGGGCCAGGTTCCTGCCGGTCGGCCCCGAGGACCCGCAGGACGGCCCGCCCACCCAGCTCGCGGTCCTGGAGAAGAGGGCCGAACCGTGGACCTGAGTATCCCCGAGCTGAGCCTGGTCGTGCTGATCGGCGTGACCGGCTCGGGCAAGTCGACGTTCGCCCGGACGCACTTCAAGCCGACCGAGGTGATCTCCTCGGACTTCTGCCGCGGCCTGGTCGCCGACGACGAGAACGACCAGTCCGCCACGGCGGCCGCGTTCGAGGTGCTGCAGTTCATCGCCGGCCAGCGCCTCAAGGCCGGCCGCCTGACCGTCATCGACGCCACCAACGTGCAGCCCGAAGCCCGCCGCGAGCTGGTCATGCTGGCCCGCGAGCACGACGTGCTGCCGGTCGCGATCGTGCTCGACCTGCCGGAAAAACTCTGCGCGGAGCGGAACGCCGATCGGCCGGACCGGGACTTCGGCCCGCACGTGCTCCGCCGGCAGCGCGGCCAGCTCCGCCGCGGGCTGCGCGGTCTTGGCCGCGAAGGGTTCCGCACCGTGCACGTGCTGCACACCCCCGAGGAGGTCGGCGCGGCCGCCATCGCCAGGACCAGGCTGTACAGCGACCTGCGGCACGAGGCAGGCCCGTTCGACATCATCGGCGACGTGCACGGCTGCCGGGCCGAACTCGAGGAGCTGCTGGCGGCGCTCGGCTACGAGATCGATCGTGACCCGGCGGGCCGCCCGGCCAACGCCCGCCACCCCGGCGGCCGGCGCGCCGTATTCACCGGCGACCTGGTCGACCGGGGACCGGACACGCCGGGCGTGCTGCGCCTGGTCATGGGCATGGTGGCGGCCGGGACGGCGTTCTGCGTGGCCGGCAATCACGAGGCCAAGCTGCTCAAGGCACTGCGCGGCAAGAACGTCAAGCGCAGCCACGGCCTGGACGCCTCGATGGAGCAGCTGGACGCCCAGACCGAGGAGTTCCGGGCCGGCGCGGAGACGTTCATCGACGGCCTGATCAGCCACTACGTGCTGGACGGGGGCCGCCTGGTGGTGGCGCACGCCGGCCTGATCGAGCGCTACCACGGCCGCGCCTCGGGCCGGGTCCGCGAGTTCTGCCTGTACGGGCAGACCACCGGCGAGACCGACGAGTACGGCCTGCCGGTCCGTTACCCGTGGGCGGCCGAGTACCGGGGCCGCGCCGTCGTGGTGTACGGCCACACCCCGGTGCCGGCCGCGGAGTGGCTGAACAACACCCTGTGCGTGGACACGGGCTGCGTGTTCGGTGGCCGTCTGACCGCGCTCCAATATCCCGAACGGTCGTTGGTCTCTGTCCCCGCCGCCCGCGTCTACCACCCCCCGGCCAAGCCGTTCCCCTCGGTTTCCGCCCCGCTCGCCGGCCGGCGTGAACCCGACGTCCTCGACATCGGCGACGTGTCCGGGTCCCGCGTGATCGAGACGGCGTACCTGCCCCGGGTCGGAATCCGCGACGCGCACGCCGCGGCCGCGCTGGAGGTGATGAGCCGGTTCGCGATCGACCCGCGCTGGCTGCTCTACCTCCCGCCGACCATGAGCCCCGTCGCCACCCAGGCCGACGGCGACCTGCTCGAGCACCCCGACCAGGCCTTTTCGGCCTACCGCGCCGAGGGCGTGGCCGAGGTGGTGTGCGAGGAGAAGCACATGGGCTCGCGCGCCGTGCTGCTGGTGTGCCGGTCTCCGCAGGAGGCGGCCGCCCGCTTCGGCGTCTCCCCGGCGCCCGGGGCCGTCTGGACGAGGACCGGCCGGCCGTTCTTCCCGCCTCCGCTTACCGCTTCGCTGCTGGACCGGGTCCGCGCGGCGGCCGAGGCGGCCGGGCTGTTCGCCGAGCTCGACACGTCCTGGCTGCTCCTGGACGCCGAACTGGTCCCCTGGAACGTCAAGGCCGGCCAGCTGCTCAGGGACCAGTACGCGGCCGTCGGCGCGGCCGCCCGGGCCTCGCTCCCGGCCGCGGCCTCGGCCCTGGAGCAGGCGGCTGCCCGCGGCCTGCCCGGCGTCGGCGAACTGCTGGACCGGACCAGGTCGAGGCTGGCCAACGCGGACGCGTTCACCGCCGCCTACCTGCGCTACTGCTGGGCCACCGACGGGCTGGCCGGGGTGCGCGTCGCCCCGTTCCAGCTGCTCGCCACCGAGGGCGCGGTCTACCACGACCGGCCGCACCTGTGGCACCTCGCCCTCACCGACCGATTGGCCGCCGGCGACCCGTCGCTGATCTCGGCCACCCGCCGGGTGTGCGCCGATACCAGCGATCCGGCCGCGGCCACCGCGTGGTGGGAGGAGCTGACCGCGGCCGGGGGAGAGGGCATGGTGGTCAAGCCTGCCGCGAACCTGACCCTCCATGGCGGGGCCGGCCAGCAGAGGCTGGTCCAGCCCGGCCTGAAGGTGCGCGGCCGCGAGTACCTGCGGCTGATCTACGGCCCCGACTACACCGAGCCGGCCAACCTGACCCGGCTGCGCCAGCGCGCCCTGTCGCACAAGCGCTCGCTGGCGCTGCGCGAGTACGCCCTCGGCCTGGAGGCCCTGGACCGGGTGGCCGGCGGCGAGCCGCTGTGGCGCGTGCACGAGTGCGTCTTCGCCGTCCTCGCCCTGGAATCCGAACCCGTCGACCCGAGGCTCTAGCCATGACCATCATCGCCGTCCCGTACCACCTGGACGAGTACCTGCCCGACCTTGACCTCCCGCTCGAGCCGGACGAGGTCGTCACCGCCCAGTTCCCGCCCGGCGATCCCTGGGAGCGACTGGCCGTGCTCTATGACGCCGTGGCGGGCGCGGTGGCGGCTGACGCCGGATTCGGCGGTTGCCCCGTCGTGATGTCCGGGGACTGCAACACTTCGGCCGGGATCATGGCCGGGCTGCAGCGCGCGGGCGCCGACCCGGCCATCGTCTGGTTCGACGCCCACGGTGACGTGCAGACGCTGGAAACCACCACCTCCGGCTACTTGGGAGGTCTGGCGCTGCGGCTGCTGACCGCATACCGGCCCGAGCTGATCACCGCCCGGCTGGGCCTGCGCCCGGTGCCCGAGGATCGGATCGTGCTGGCCGGCGCGCGCGACCTCGACCCGCCCGAGGAGACCTACCTGGCCGGCGCCGCGATCCGCCGCCGCGAGGTAGCCGGCCTGAGCGCGGCCGGCCTGCCGGACGGCCCGCTCTACGTGCACGTGGACATGGACGTGATCGACGCAACCGGGCTGCCCGGCCTGCGCTACCCGGCGCCAGGCGGACCGGACGCCGCCCAGCTCGCGGACGCGCTGCGCGCGTTGGTGGCCACCGGCCAGGTGGCCGCGTTCGGCCTTTCCTGCTCCTGGTACCCAGGCCACGATTCTGCCCAGCACATCGCGGCCCAGCTGGGCCCGATCCTGGAGTAACCGCCCCGGTTAGGCCGCTCCGTTTTACGGCCCGGTTAGGCCGCGTACGTGCGGACCAGGCGCAGGGCGGTGGCGCCGGCCGGCCCGCTGGCCTCGAGACCGGACCGCTCCGGATCCAGCCGCTGCGCCGCGACCCGGCAGAACGCCCCGGCCGCCCCGGTGATGGCCGACTCGGCGTCCGGCGGCCCGAACCGCCACACCTGCTCACCATCGGGCGCGGTCAGCTCGCACCGCACCGCGGCGGCCGGCTCGCCCGCCAGGCTCAGCGCGTACGGCAGCGTTCGGTGCGCCAGCCAGGCGATGTGCCGCAGCCGATCGGTATCGGGGAAGTCGGCGCCGAGCGGCCCCGCGATATCGAGCCCGTGCGCCCAGTGCTCGGCCAGCCGGGTGGTCGCCAGCGTGGCCGGCTTGAGCGTGCCGACCATCCACGGCACGGGCTGGTCCGGGTCGGCGGCCCGCATCGCGGCCAGCGCCGCCTGCCGGGCCCGCTGCCACCGGGCGAACACCTCGGCCGGTGCCGCTCGTTCCATCCGGACCGCCGCGTCGGCCCGGGCGTCTATCGTGTCCCCGGCCACCGCGCCCAGCCCGGCGCGCAGGGTGCCATGGGTCGCCGTGGCCGCGGCCGCCTCCTCCGACTGGGCCAGATGCAGCACCACGTCGGCGATCGTCCAGCCCTCGGCCGCCGAAGCCGACCTCCACTGCGCCTCGTCCAGGCCGCTCAGGATCTTCTCCAGCCGCTCCTGTTCGGCCCCCAGGTCATCGAAGATGCTCATCCCCGCACTATCGCACACCGGCCTACCCGCCAGTAACGCGCTCGCCCGCCGACCCGCCGAACCCCCGCCGAACGCACTGGATTCGGGCTTTCACGGCGTCAGAACGCCTTGGGCTCCGGGGTTTCATGGCGTTCCAGCGGGCATGAACGCGGCATCTACATCGAATAGATCAATCATTCATTGGTGCGGAAGTGCAGGCTGTGCACGAAGGTGTCATCGGGCCTAGCCCACCCGACTTGGTGCCTTTCTGGAAACCGCCGAACATCAGCGACAGGATGATCAATACCACGATCAGCAGCAGTACCAGCATCAGGCATCCGCCCGTCCGCGATTGCGGCCAGCGGCGCCGCGGGCGCCCCGGGCCCCTAGACCTGTACATACGCATGTGTATGCCCAAGCACAGCGCAATATGCCGGCCGCGCCGAATTATCTGAACCGGTCCGGGTAGCTCAGTGACTCGTGAAGCTCCTTAGCCAGCCGACGGCGCAAAACCCGAGGAAAACCCGGCCGCGTATGCCGAGAGTGGGCGGGATCGTGGCGGCGATCGTGGCCGTGCTCGTGCTTATCCTGGTCCTTTCCGCGGTCCACCTGCTGCCCCAGCTGCGGAATCCGTTCGCGGAGACCACCACCGTCCGGAGCCAGCCGGTCATCTTGAAGTCGATCACCAATCTCAGCCGCTACGAGGCGGCCAGCGGCTCGTTCCAGGTCGTGGTCGACCTGACCAAACGGAGCAGCCTGATCCCCTCGTTCCTCGAGGGCAGCGAGACGCTGTTCATCGGGCAGGGCACCGATATCGCGTACGTCGACTTCGCCACGCTGAAGAGCGGGGCCATCGCGGTGAACGCGAACCGCACCGCGGTCACCGTGACGCTGCCGAAGCCGCAACTCGAGCCGGCCGTGCTCAACGTCAACCAGTCGTACGTGTACGCCGAGCAGCAGGGGCTGTTCAACCGCATCGGCAACTTCTTCTCCGGCAACCCGAACAGCCAGCAGCAGGTGTACCAGATCGCCCAGCAGAAGATCGGGACGGCGGCGCGGCAGAGCCCGCTGCTGGCCGATGCGCAGAAGAACACCGAGGGCATGCTGACGGGCATGCTGACGTCGCTAGGCTTCAAGCGCGTCACCGTCACGTTCGGCGGTTTGCGTTAGAGCACACTCCAACTCGTAGGCTCTATTCGTGACGACCTGGAGCATCGGCGAGGCCGCCGCCAAGTGCGGTCTTTCCCAGCACACGCTGCGCTGGTACGAGCGGATCGGCCTGCTCGCGAAGATCGAGCGCGGCGGGGACGGCCGCCGCCGCTTCAGCGAGGGCGACCTGGAGTGGCTGTCCCTGCTGACCAAGCTGCGCGCGACCGGGATGCCGGTCAGGGACATGCAGCGGTACGCCGAGCTGGTCAGGTCGGGCGCGGGTGAGGCCGAACGCATCGAGCTGCTGAAAAAGCACCGCGAGGAGGTGCGCCGGGCCCTCGCCAGCCAGCGGGAATGCCTGAAGCTGCTCGACGCGAAGATCGACTACTACGCGGACTGCCTGGCCCTCGCGCCGCACGCCAACGCACTCTAAGACACTCGCACTCAAAGGCTTTCCAAGAGGAGCACGAGCAACATGCGCACCACCACACTCGGCCAGTTGACCGTGTCCGCCCAGGGCCTGGGCTGCATGGGGATGAGCGAGTGGTACGGCGCCACCGACTGGGACGAGTCGATCGCGACCATCCACCGCGCCCTGGACCTGGGCGTGACGTTCATCGACACGGCGGACATCTACGGCGCCGGCCACAACGAGGTGCTGGTCGGCCGCGGCATCGCGGGCCGCCGCGACGAGGTGCAGCTGGCTACGAAGTTCGGCATCGACCGATCCGGCGGCGACGCCCACCGGGTCATCCGGGGCGAGCACGACTACGTGAAGCGGGCCTGCGAGTCCTCGCTGACCAGGCTCGGCGTGGATCACATCGACCTGTACTACCTGCACCGTCCGCCGCAGACCGCCGAGATCGAAGAGACCGTCGGCGCGATGGCCGAGCTCGTGGCCGAAGGCAAGGTCCGCTACCTGGGCCTATCCGAGGTCAACAACGAGCTGCTGCGCCGCGCCTACGCGGTCCACCCGATCACCGCGGTGCAGAGCGAATACTCGCTGTGGACCCGCGACGTGGAGACCGACGCCATGGACGCCATGCGCGATCTCGGCGTCGGCTTCGTGCCCTACTCGCCGCTCGGCCGCGGCTTCCTCACCGCCACCGTCGACCTGAGCGCGCTGGGCGAGCGCGACTTCCGCCGCCGCAACCCGCGGTTCAGCGGCGACGCCGGGCAGAAGAACCTGGCCATCGTGGACGCGGTCCGCGAGGTGGCCGACGCCAAGGGGGTCGCCCCCGCGCAGGTCGCGCTGGCCTGGGTGTACGCCCAGCAGGAGCGCCTCGGCGTCAACCTCGCGCCCATCCCGGGCACCAAGCGGGTCAAGTGGCTCGAGCAGAACGTGGCCGCCCTGGACGTCACGCTCACCCCCGCCGAGCTAACCGTCCTGGACCCGCTGGCCGCCCAGGTAGTCGGCACCCGCTACTAGGCCGTTTACCGGGCCCGTTGGCTGGGCCTGTTTACCGGGCCAGCCAACGGGCCGTGCCGCTGGCGGCCTGCCTAGGAAGGCGAACTAGGGAGTTTCTCTAGGGTTTTTGCTCTCGGTATGACCGAAAGTGGAGCTATCCACTGAGGAACCACTGAGAATCGGAGATCCCGAGATGAGCACCCAGTCCTTCGCCCCCGACCGGCAGGCCAGCGGCCAGCAGGCCAGCGGCCAGCAGATCACCAGCCAGGGGACCACCAGCCAGCCCACCACCAGCCAAAAGGGCACCCGCCCGTCCTGGTTCCAGATCTGGGCCGCGGTCATCGGCACCGCGGTGCTGGCGGGTCTGGTCGTGCTGGCCGTGGGCCTATGGCACGGGCAGCCCAGCGCTACCCCCGCCACCACCAGCACGCCGACCTCGACGTCCGCCCCGGCGCAGCCCTCCGCCAACCCCGCCGTGCCGAGCCGCCCGAACGTCAACCCCGCCGTGCCCACCGCGCCAGCAGGGGCCCAGGTCCCCGGCGCCTCCGCCCGCTAGATGACACCCACCCGCCGACCGGTTCCAGGCGCACGTCTGGAGCCGGTCATACGGCTGCTGGCTGGCGCCATTGCTCGACGAAGCGCCGAAGCTCCTGCCGTCCCCGCAGGCCGCACTTGGCGTAGACGTTGCCGAGGTGGTACTCCACGGCCTTGCGGCTGATGAACAGCTCGGCCGCGATCTCCGGGTTGGACAGTCCCTTCCCCACCAGGTGGGCCACCTCGGTCTCCCGGCTGGTCAGTGCCAGGACGGACTGCTTCTTCTTTGCCGGGTTACCGGGAAGGCGGCAGGCCGCCAGCTCCTCTTCGGTCCGGGCGATGAACGGCGCGGCGCGCAGCGCCTGGAACAAGGCGTGCGCCTGCCGCAGCCGCTCGACCGCCAGGCGCCGCTGGCCCGTCCGCCGCAGGAGGCGGCCGTGGGCCAGCAGCAGCCGGGCCGCATAGACCGGGCTTTGCGCGCTGGCGGACTCCTCGCCACCGGAATAGATCCGCCGGGCTTCCTCCGGGGCGTCCCGCTGCTCGGCCAGCCACCCTTCCAGCCAGGCCAGGCCCGGCTGCAGGTAGCCAACCTGGCCGTGGCCCTCGCGCAGCTGGTCCAGGACGGCGGCGGCCAGCTCCGTCTGACCCGAGCCGACCAGGCCCTCGATCAGCAGCGGCCGCCACAAGACCGCGTACGCCCGGCTCCGGCCGTCCAGGGCCGCGTCGTCCTGCCAGTGGCCCAGTGCGTCGGCCATGCCCAGGTAGTCGCCGGCCGCCTGGTACACCAGGGCCCGGGCCATAGCCGCGTACAGCTTCTCCTGGCCGTAATCCAGGCTGTCGGCCGCCTCCTCGGCGAGGCGGGCGTGCCGCTCGGCCTCCTCGGCCGCGCCCCGCCCGGTTGGCACGCAGCCCGCCGCCAGGTGCAGCAGCGGAAGCTCGTAGCGGCGGGTATGGATCGCCGCGGCGGAGAACCCCTGCTCGGCGGTGAGCAGCACGTCGTCCCACGCGCCGGCCAGGTACTGGGCCAGCGCCAGGTAGAAGTAGGCGCGCAGGCCGAGCGTGAGGGTGGCGCCCCGGCGGGCCAGCTTCACGCTGGCGGTCAGGTCGGAGATGGCCCGGTCCAGGTCGCCGGCCAGTAGCCGGAACACCCCGCGGAACGTCAGCCCGTCGACGTCGACCGGGCCAATGCGGGCCGGATCGACGTCGAGGTGCTCCAGTTCGGCCAGGGCGGCACGTGGCCCGGCCACCTGGGAGGCGCCGATGGCGATCAGGGTGCGCGTCTGGCTGGCGGCCGCCGCGTCCAGGCATCCGGTGCCCAGCGCCCACCGGCCGAACGTCATGACCTGTTCGCCGTCCCCGAGCAGCGTGTAGGTGCCCGCCAGCCGGTTAGCGATCATGGCGGCCAGCGGCTGGCGGTCCGGATCATCCCGTGCCTCGGCCAGTGCCTCGCTGAACCGTCGCTCCGCCTCGGCGAGCTGACCCGAGGAGAACGCCATCGTGCCGAGTACGCAGCTGCGTAGCGGGGATGGCGCCGCGGCCTCCACCGCCTCGCGCAGGGCCAGCCCGCGGGACTCCTCGGCCAGCATCAGCTGCAGCGCCGCGGTCAGCAGCCTCCGTTCGCGTTCGGCCCGGGCGGGGGAGATGTCCGAGGCCCACTGCAGGTGGGTGGCTGACAGCGCCAGGCGGCCGGCGGCCGCCTCCCCGCCGGCCAGCCGCTCGAGCTGGGCGGCCAGGTCCTCGTCGGGGCGGTCCAGGGCGGCCACCCGGTGCTCCCAGGATGCCGACTCGGTTACGACGGAGGCGGCGCGGGCGTGCAGCGCGCGGCGCCTCGTGGCCGTGATGCCGGCGTAGATGGCATCCCGGACCAGCGGGTGACGAAGCACCACGGGACAGCTCGGTTCCTCCGGCGACCAGTCGACCAGGCCAGAGGCTACCGCCGGTTCGATCGCCGCGCTGGGCGACTCAACCTCCGCCGCCTGGCCCAGCTGAGCGAGGGGGATGCGGAGGTTGAGGACCGCGAGCATCTCGAGGATGGTCTGGGTGTCCGCCGGCAAACCTGCCAAACGGTCGCCGATGGCGGCGGCCAGCGACCGGGGCAGCACCTGCCGCCCCGGAGCCCCCGGATCGAAGCCGGATTCCTCGCTCAGGACCGTGCGCACGTACAGCGGATGCCCGCCGGTACGCCGGTACAGCCCCTGGATAGCCTTCTCGTCCAGCGATTCCGTCCTGAGCGCGGCGGCCAGCGACGCGACCTCATCCGCGGTCAGCCCGTCCAGCGTTATCTGCAGCCGGTTCTCGACGCTAGCCAGCATGCGCTGAGCCGGCTCGTCCAGGAGGTCACCAGGTCCGCGGTAGGTCATGATGGCGAGGACCGGATCGACCGACAGCCGCCGCAACATGAACGTCAGGGCCTCCGCCGACTTCCGGTCGACCCACTGCAGATCATCGATCACGATGGCCAGCGCCCCCGTGGCCAGCTGCTCTCCGATCACCTCGAGCAGCCGCGCGCCCACGGCGAACGATGAGGTGGGGGCGCTGGTCTCGGCCGTCAGGACCGCCTCACCGGCCGGCCTGAGCAGCTGATCGACAATTCCGAAGTCCAGGTCGGCCTCGGACAGGCTGGCCCGGGCCTGCAGCACCCGCAAGCCTGCGGCCTCGGCCAGGCAGCGCCGCACCAGGGTTGTTTTCCCCACCCCCGGATCGCCCTCGATGGCTACCAGCCACGGCTGTCCCGCCTCCACCCGGGCGACTACCTCCGCCAGCTGGCCGCGTTCTGCCGCCCGGCCGACGAAAACGTCGAGCGGTGCCTGCCGGTGCTGCACGCGACCCCACCCACTTTGCTCGTGCCATCGGCATATTCCTGACAGGACGAGCCTAACTTGCGCGGAACGCGCCGCGACAAGACCACCGCCGGCAGATCATTCGGCGACACGACGCGATAGCAGTGTCCACATGCGCCGGATTTTCCGGACTTGACACAAAGATGGTGCTGTGGAGTCGCGGAAAAGGGGCCGACGCGTCACAGTCGTCGTGACGGTGCTGGCGCTGGTGGAACTGGTGACGCTCGTGGCGGGCTGCCTCAGCCGGCCCGTCGCGGCGCTGGTCCCGCTGCACCTGGGGTGGGCTTTCTCGCCTGTCTCGGACACCGTGACGATCCGGGTGACGTCCCCGGCCGGGACAACCGGCCAGCGGGTGCTGGCGCAGAGCCAGCTGGCCGTGTCGGAACACGCCGGCGGGCACACCGGACGCTGGTCGGCGGGCGGCGGGACGATACGGGTGCCGGTGCCCGCGGGCGGGCGGACCAGCCTGGTCGTGAAGCTCACCGGCCCGCAGCCGCTGACCAGGACGGTCACGGTCACCACCCCGCCGCCGCTGCGAGTCGTCTCGTCCGGCGCGAGTTCCGGCCGGTGGCTCGTGTACACCTCCGGCCCGCTGCGTCCCGGGCCGGCGCAGCTGCTGTGCGGCACCGACAAGGTCAGCTTCGTCGCATCGTCGCAAGTGGCGGTCACCGAGAGCGCGAAGGCCTGCCCGGCCACGCTGCAGCTGACCGGGCGGGACGGCGAGCATCTGGTCGTCCCGGTCACGATTCCCGCCCGGTCCACGGCCAAGCTCCCCGCCGTGTCCGTGGCCGGTCTGTACTGCTT
>Ga0207689_10004271_pt1 | contig 13002 bp, 10 predicted proteins | sample KBSMisM52_FD_184312 | JGI IMG/M metagenome (GOLD analysis project Ga0207689, IMG submission 184312) | Miscanthus rhizosphere microbial communities from Kellogg Biological Station, Michigan, USA - KBS Miscanthus M5-2 (SPAdes) (version 2) | ecosystem: Host-associated > Plants > Roots >... | reverse complement strand
CCGGGACGTCTGTCAGTCGAACCATTACAGTCTCCTCGCCAGTATCAACCAATCAGCCACCGAGCATATCGTTGACGTTTCCTGCATCCGGAGCAACCTTCACCGCTCCCGGATCGATCACGCTGAGCGCGAATGCGAGCGACAGCGATGGCACGATCGTGCGAGTCGATTTTTATTCGGGTGCAACTCTCCTCGGCACCAATACGAGCAGCCCTTACAGTCTCGCGTGGAACAATGTGTTGGCAGGCAGTTATTCACTGACGGCAGTGGCGCACGACAATGCAGGTGCGATGACCGTATCATCGACTCACGACATTACCGTGAAACCGGTGGCGCTGCCGAGCACCGCGGTCTTCACGCCTTCGAGCAATCATGACACCGCCGTCGATCGATACGTCCTGGAGATATTTCCGCTCGGGGCTGATACGACGGTCGCGAATCCCATTGGCACGCAGGATCTCGGAAAGCCGGCGATCAACAACGGTGAATGCCGAGCCGATGTCTCCGCAGCCATTCTGGCACTGTTGCCCGGCAGCTACGTCGCGACCGTGACGGCGATCGGCGAAGGTGGGAGCGCGCAAAGCGCACCGTCTCCGCAGTTCACAAGGTGACGAGCACGACGCCCGGACACAATGCCGGTTGCCCGTGTCCGCATGCGCATAGTCCGCTCCAGGAAGGAAGCTCATTATCGGGACGCGCACCGAGAGCCCCGATGACTCGATAGCCTCGATGCGTCCTTCGACTTCGACGCCAGCCATCATCACACGCACCGGATCACCAACCGCGCAGTCTGGCCAGCCGCACTGCTCTCGGCTGCGGCTCGTCTTCCCAGTCAAACTGCACACATCCGGCAGAGACGAGCTTCGACTGGGGGAAAGTTGTCGCACGATTCAACGATGGACGTATCGTGCGTGGCTATACGAAGGACTTTGATCCATCCAGGGCGCACCTGCACGTCTTGTCCGATCTCCGTGACGGTAAATCGACAATCATTCTTCTCTCGGACCTGAAAGCGTTGTTCTTCGTTCGTGATTTCGCGGGTGACCCGATACGACTGGACGACAAGTTCTTCTCCCAAACGCCGAACGGCGACAGGATCGAAGTCACGTTTTGGACAACGAGGTCATGCTCGGATCGACGCAGAGCTATGGAGACGAGGGCCGGGGGTTCTTCCTTCAACCGACTGATTCCCGGTCGAACAATCTCAGTGTGTTCGTCACTGCGGCGGGCGTGCAGAACATGCGCTTCCTCTCGCCAGAGCGGCAACACACGGAGCGTCCGCAAAGCCGACGCGGACTGAATCGTAAGGCGGGTTCCCGACGTGCTCACGCTCCGTTCGGACGACGCTGAGTCTCAAAGGCTCTGGACGGCCGATACGCAGACGCGACTGGGATGAACCAACAGGCTCCACAGGCGTGCTTGGAGAGGCAGATGGTCGCGCCAGTCACGGTTAGATTCCGCGCGGTACCCCGAACCTGGGCATTTACCAGTTTCTCGACACTTCGACGCGCCGGGGGCAGGAGCTACAAAGCAGCGGGCTTCGGAACAGCACAAGCTGCTTCGCAACTGTTCCAGCTCTGTCTCATCTCTAGAACCGTTTGCCCCCCAACGTTCCATCCTTGTGCATGGACTTCAGCGGCACGCACTATGCCTTACGTCCCAACGCAAACGAGACGAGAGGAAGGGTTGGCCATGCGATTCCGCGCGGTGATGTTGGGTTTGATTGGCCTCCTTGGTTGCACTTCGGAATCTCTGGCTGACCCCATTGACCTTTCTGGATTGAGGCGAGCCTCCGACGCCGTTTCCCTCCAGAATCATTTGAACCAGGAATTGCCTCCACGTCGATTGGCTATCGAAACTCTAGATGACATCGCGGTGTCGGATGCAAACGTGAGTATCAGCGAGTCGGAGTTGACTGGAAATGCACTTCATTTCCCGTCATTGATAGCACAACCAACCGCACTGGCTAAATGGTGGCTGGAGGGCACAGGTTCGGCGGCGACTCGGCTGTCAAAACACGATCGGGACAAGTTCACACCAAAGAAGCCGAAGGACAAATGTGAAGGCGGTCCCTGTCCCACGACGGTGCCTGAACCTGCAACAGCGATGTTGCTAATAATCGGAATGGGCCTCGCGAGTGTTGCAGCGCATTATCGTTTCAGGTTGTGACGCTTCATCGAGTCTACGGCACAAGCGAGTGCTGATTACATAGGTCAGCCACTTCCCGGAGGAACGCTGCATTACGGCTGCAAGCCGATCACGCCAGAACAGGCCGACGACCAACGCGCACCCTGAGCATCGAGGACTCGACAGCCCCGGGGACTTTCTACTTTGACAGCAGCGCGGCAGTCGGACGTCGCGACGGTCCGTGATTCCAACGCGGCTACTCCTTCGGGCAGTCGTCCGCCGTCCAGCGCCCACTTGCGCGGTCAGCAATAGGTCGCTGGCGATCCGCTGCGAGTAGCACCATCGAAACACTCAGTGATTAGCGTGGCCTAGAGGGCACGTTTCTTGTTCATCTAGCCTTCATACCGTCAGGAGAGTGTTCATTCCACTTTCCGCGTTGCCTTCACGGAATGTGGGGAGATGTAGAACCTTGAGCATTGCAATATCGGCCTGCCCGGCGTGTGGTTTCGTGACGACTGTGGTGGCCTTTTCCCGGCTGAGCGCAATCGTGAATTACTACCTGTGCAAGAAATGCGGGCACATCTGGGCGGTTCACAAGACGGACCCGACCGTCATCGACCACTTCATGCCGCTCCGGAAGGGGGCTGAGTAACTTCCAATCACAACTGGCACGAGGGCTCGATAGCGATGCGTCCTTCGATCTCGACTCCAGCAACCGTCACGCGCATTGGATCACTAACTCACGCCGACCCGCTTGGATTTCACTGCGCCGACGTCGGCGAAAGCTTTGTCTAACGGCTCAATCACAGCCACTATCCGGCACAACGGATCCCTCCTTCCGCTCGCGACGGCCCCAAGCGTCGTGGGGAACAGAGAGTGACGTTCCGCAGTCGGGGCAGATGATGATGTCGAGCCCCGTCTGCCGGACCGCGACCGTGAGTGGGCTCGACAGGCAGACCGGGCAGAGCCCAATTAAATGGCTCAGATCCGGTGGTCTCTTCCGGTCCATGACCGAGGGTGCCATGCAAAGGACGCCGCGTCGTCCGGTGTAGCGTGCAACGAAGGCCTGAGTCAGACGTTTGAAGCACGCGACGCGTTAGCGGAATCACCCGTCTAACCCTGTCACCATCTCACCCGCAGCGTCTTCATCATTCCGGTCTTGAATCGATTGACCCATCGGGTAACCGCAGCCCAGGTCACGTTGCGCGAACGTCTTGTTCTCCTGTAGCCCTCGAGATTCAATCAGCGTGTCCCGACTGGATTGGAGCGAGATTGTTGTGATGTTCAATCAGGGGTCCTGCCAGCTGACGAAACCGACACTCGTCTAACTACCGGTCTGTGCGGCGGTGTCGATGCGAAGCTCGGCGATGCGAAGCGTAAGGGTTACGTTTGAGGTGACGCCGGAATGCCGGTAGGTCAGATTGCAGAGCGGCTCGGCGACGTCAACGCCAGCCTTCGCGGCGCTCAGCGCCACGTGTGTGAGCAGCTCGATGAGACGGTGATCGGTATCGTCCAACTCGATCCGAATGCTCCGGCCTGAAGACGACGATCCGAGTTCGACGGGACAGCCGAGGCCATGGGCAAAGTCGTGGACGAGACGCAGCACCAGATCGTGCTCGCTGACGAGCGTCACGGATACAGTCATAAGCCCATCAAGTCTACTGCCTTTATTTTGCTCATTGATGCCCTGGTCCGGAAATCGTCTCGCCTCAGTCACCCACCATTAGGCCACGAACGCAGATACCGCTGGACTGCCGGGCATAATTCGCCTACGCGAGGCCTGCGACGGGAGCCGCGAGGTCGGCGACGAGCGTGGGGAGCAACTACTCTTCCGATTCCTCTCAGAGCGCCTGTCAAACACTCAGCGGAGGTCCTGTCCTAGCGTCCTAGCTGTCCCAGTGAACTCTGCACGGAGGCAATTCGGAGAACAGAAACACGGGATGGAGTGGAAGTGCCAGGACATCTGGGACAGCCTCGCGCAACCGACTCGCAATCGCTATTTGCGAACCAGCCGTACACCCGCCTGGGCTATCTCCGCCTCCATCACTCCATGTTCATTCGGTCTGAACTCAACCTCGAACAGCCGCGCGGTGAACCGAGTGGTAGACAGCGATATAAGCGGCAGACTTCCTCTGCCGTCGATGTCCAACAGCAGTTCTCCATCGACTAATCTCACATCCAGCGTCTTGAAGGGGATGCCCGGTGCGGGACCGTCGACAACATAGCGTCCGGCGTATCGTGAAAGCGTTTCGACGGGAACGACGACCTGTTTCTGTTCGTCTGTGGGGCCGGAGAGTGCTCGTCGCCTTGACTCGTTTTCGTTGCAGACGTATTCGAGCAAGTCGGTGTCGGGAGCGAGCACCACGGTCACGGGCACTGTCCAGGGGCGTGTATAAGCGCCCTTATCCTCCAACGTCACCTGAAGGTCGATGGCGCCGACGTTTCGGCGTTGGAATCTTTCCGTGGTGCGAAGTGCTTCAGTGTGTGGGTGACCACCGAAATCGAGCCAAGTCCTCTCGTTGAACCCAGTGCTCTCCACGACCAATGTGTCTCCCTCCCAGCGGCCCACCGAATACCCCATGAAGCTCGGCGTCGGGTCGGCTGGCAACGCACGTCCATCGAGAAATATCTGTCTGTAGCTCAGGTCCTCGTAAAGGAGCGTGATGACGTTGGGAATCTGTGTGATCTTGACCCACGGCGTCATGGGTCTACTTCCAACGATGAGGCGAGGACCACCCGGTAAACACCCAATGGTCCAGGGATCATCTTTGCCATGGTTGGACACCCGCTCACGGAAAAGCTTGTTCGCCCAAGGCATGATCTCGGTGGTCTTTAGATCAGCGACGATGTTCTGGATATAGGCAATCGCGAGCCGCATCTGCCAAACACCTGAGAAATCGGGTTTGCCATCCGCGCTTTTGGGAGCAGGTGCAGTCAAATCCGGCTTGCCGTCTGGTGTGCGCGGAATACCGGGTGTCGGAGACTTGAGCCACTGCGCGTCTGTGCTGGTCGCGAGCAGCACCGTCAGCGCCAACGCACCCATCGCTAGTCGCGGCATACGTCCTCCAATCAAACATCGCCGTGCAGAACGGATGTGGGGCGACCAGATTATATTCGGGAGGGGCGAGCAGCGATACCGACCAGCGTTGCCCTTGACGACTGTGGGCAGCAACCGTGTCCTGGCGTTATGCTGCGAGCCGTGCAAGGCAGAGATAAGTTAGTCGGTCTCCCACTCGTTAGACGAAAGTAGGAAGTGAAGATGGGGCAGCGCCTAGATCGCTTCTTCGCGGGCTCACCCAAGCCGCTCCGCCTAGCCTTCGTCGGGTGGGTGATTGCCGCTATTGGCGCTGCACTTGCCTTCGGCATCGACTTCGGGCCGGGCAAGCCACTGGCCTATGTTGCGGCCGTCATCGTCCTTCTAGGCATCGGCATTTGCTGGGTCGGGGTGGGATGGGGCTGGTGGCGCACGTTCTTCAGGCCGTCTGGCGATCGCGGTGATGGCGACTAAAACAACCGACGACCAACGCGCACTCTGAGCGTCGAGGACTCGACAAGCTCGATGCGGCCTTCCACTTCGACACCCGCAACCTTCACACGCGCCGGATCGTCAACCCGCACCGACCCGCTGATCAGCCGCACGGCTCTCGGCTGCGGCTCGTCTTCCCACTCGAACTGCACTGGCCGGAGGCGTGTCCAGTTGTTCCAGCGAGTCATCCTCGCCACAGCTTCTTTGTCCCTTAGCTACTAACCATCGGCAAGCTGCCTCGTTTGTCTACGTGTCGTCAACCGGTCGCCACCATCGAGGACGAAGCGACGGGAACGGTTATCTTCAACTGCCCACGGTGCGGCTACCTGGTCAACGGACAACGCGACAACGAAGGTGGCACGTTACACGAGGCTCGTCGATGATGAGGAGCTTGGGTTTGCTATAGAAAAGGGCCCGGGGCGGGCCACGGGACCCCCTGGGTGATAACGCGCCGACGTGCCCCCGAGTGATGAGGACATCGCGACGCCGACTTATCGGACCTTTGATCAGGCCAAGCTGGCAGCGTCCGATTTCATTTGGCCTGCTATTTTCGCGAGCGATGTAGTGCCCGCAGGCTCACTCGGCTCGCCGACAGCGTCTACTTACGTCAGATAGTCGGAATGGGCGCTCCCGCTATCGCCTCCGTGGCAGCCAACGACATTCAGTAGACACATCGCCATCGATCAGGACGAATCGCATAGAATGCCACTTGGGGCGTAATGGCACTTGCCCCTGGCACCCGACTCGGCCCGTATGAAATTGGCGCCCAGATCGGCGCGGGCGGTATGGGTGAGGTTTATCGCGCGCGGGACACGCAGCTGCACCGCGACGTCGCCATCAAGGTCCTGCCTGAGGCTCTCGCACATGACCCCGAACGCTTGGCCCGCTTTGAGCGCGAAGCGACGACGCTTGCCGCGCTGAACCATCCCAACATCGCCCACATTCACGGTCTGCAAGAGAGCGACGGCACAAAGGCCCTCGTGATGGAGCTGGTCGAGGGGCCTACCGTCGCGGATCGCATCGCGCACGGAGCTATTCCTGTTGACGAAGCGCTGCCCATCGCGAAGCAGATTGCGGAAGCGTTGGAGGCCGCGCACGAGCAGGGCATCATCCATCGCGACCTCAAGCCCGCCAACGTGAAGGTGCGGCCCGACGGCATCGTGAAGGTCTTGGACTTCGGGTTGGCGAAGGCACTCGAACCTGCGTTGTCCGGAACCACAGAAGCCACGGCATCGCCCACAATCACCTCACCGGCGCTGATGACCCGCATGGGCGTGATTCTGGGCACTGCAGCCTACATGAGCCCCGAACAGGCCAAGGGTCGTGCCGTGGATAAGCGCAGTGACATCTGGGCGTTCGGCTGCGTCTTGTATGAAATGCTGACGGGCAAACGCGCCTTTCAGGCCGATGACGTCAGCGACACGCTGGCAGCTGTGTTGCGCACCGATCCTGACTGGGCGGCATTGCCAAAGACGATTCCGTCGGCCGTTCGCGCGCTGATCGAAGGATGTCTCAACAAGGACCTCAAAGCGCGAATTGCCCACATGAGCACGGTGCGATTCGTGATCAATCAGCGACATGTCCTGATTGACGAGACACTCGCGCGTTCACCTGTCGTTGCGCGACAAATGTGGCTGGCCGTTGCACTCATCGTAGCGATTGCCGCTGCGGCAGGCGGTTTCATCGCGTGGAACGTGAAGCAGCTGCCGACCGTGACGCCCACGGTGGTGCGCTTCTCAGTCAATCTGGGAGAGGATCAGCGATTCACGAACGGCGGTCGCCGCTTAGTCGACATTTCTCCGGACGGAACTCAGGTGGCCTACGTCGCGAATCGACAGCTCTATCTGCGATCGATGCCCGAACTGGAGGCGCGACCGATCGCCGGTACCGAGAGTCCAGCGGCCGTCACCAGTCCGGTGTTCTCGCCTGATGGCCGCATGGTCGCGTTCTGGTCTGGAACCGATCGAACGCTGAAGAAAGTCCCGGTCGGCGGCGGGACAGCCGTCACGGTCTGCCAGGCTGATAATCCGTTTGGCATGTCGTGGAGCGCCGACGGGCTCGTGTTCAGCGACGGGCAAAGCATCAAGCGGGTTTCTGCGGACGGTGGAACACCAGAAACTATTGCGCACGCCGTCGGCGATCAGCTCGCTTTTTTACCGCAGACGCTTCCCGATGGACGTGGGACGCTGTTCGGGCTTGCCACGCCACCCTCCGAAGAACGTGGAGACGCGGCCCAGTCGCGAATCGTCGTGCAGCGATCGCTGAATACCGAACCTACGACTCTGATTGAAGGCGCTGAGCATGGCTGGTATCTCAACACCGGCCACATCGTCTACATCGTGGGAGGCAAATTGCTCGCCGTCGCGTTCGACGTGGCAAGCATGACCGTCAAGAGCGATCCGGTTGTCCTGGTGGAAGGTATCGCGCGGGGTGCAGTCGGCCGGGGGCCGGGTCATTACGCAATTTCCAACTCAGGTCCGCTCGTGTACATCCCGGGGCCTGCATCGCCCGGTGAACTGACGTTCTACCTGGCAGCGATTGATCGTGCCGGCAAGGTGCAAACGTTGAACGCGCCACCGGCGGCGTACCACTTCCCTCGGGTATCTTCTGATGGTCAGCGCATTGTTATTGGCATAGAAAATGGGAAAGACGCGGATCTGTGGACTTACGATCTGTCCGGAGCCACGGCTATGCGAAAACTGACGTTTGGCGGCCGCAACCGATTTCCGGTGTGGTCGCCTGACAGTCAGTACATCGCGTTCCAATCCGATCGCGAGGGCGACGCGGCGATCTTCAGACAGCGTGCCGATACCGGCGGCAATGCAGAGCGACTTACGAAGCCTGAGCCCGGGACCCAACATGTGCCGGAATCGTGGTCGCGAAGCGGCATCATCTCGTTCAGCGTGCAATCAGGCGCACGATTTTCTCTGTCGACGTTGTCACTGAGCGATAAACGGGTGACACATTTTCCGGGGGTGGAGTCGAACGTTGTTGCAGGCTCGGCGTTCTCGCCCAACGGAAAATGGATCGCCTATCAGGCTGGCGAGGTGGCGATAGGGGGCGGCAACAACGTAGCCGCGTTTGTCGAACCATTTCCACCGACCGGCGACAAATATCAGGTCTCGCCGACCAATCGAAACGGGTTTCATCAGTTCTGGTCGCGCGACGGCGACGAGCTTTTTTACACCGCAGGGGCTGGAACCGGGCAGTGGTTTGCTGTCAAGGTCGTCACGCAGCCGGTCTTTACGATTGGCCTGCCTGTGCAACTGCCGAATCGCGACCTACCTTTCGTCGGCAATGCACCATTTCTGCCACGCAATTACGACATCACGCCGGATGGAAAGCGGATTATCGTGGTGCGCAAGACGAGCCCGCTCGAAGCCGTCGAAGCGAGCACTAGTATTAACGTCGTTCTCAACTGGACAGAGGAGCTGAAACAGCGTGTTCCCACGCACTGATATCAGCTCGCAAAAATCGATGAACGACACTGTAGGCCCGAGAGAGGGCACGAGGCCCCCTGGGTGATAGCGCCCCGGCATGACCCCTCGCTTCAAGATGAGACACAGCGACAGCACTCCGCGTCACCTGGTGCTCGTGTGCCCACAGCCAGTGTCGCAGGACGTTGTATTGGGTGGTGATTGGGATGTCCGGTCTTCGATAGTTTGGCGTGCAACGATCTCGCGACTGCGCTGACTATTGTCTGCCGCTCGTCGTCTATGTGACGGTGCGCCGCACCGAAGCACCGATCATTGTGGAGTGGCGCACTGCGCTCGGTATTGCTTGTCCCTTATAGGGGGCAAAACGCTGACTACATGACTACAACCACTCGCGCGGCTATCTACGCTCGTGTATCAACAAGCGACCAGACATGCGAGAACCAACTGCTGGAACTCCGCCGCTACTGTGACGCTCGTGGGTGGCAGGCAACCGAATACGTTGATACCGGTATCAGCGGTGCAAAAGATCGCCGACCAGCCCTTGACCGGTTGATGGCCGATGCCAAACGCCGGAAGGTGGATGTTGTCGTGTGCTGGAAGCTGGATCGGTTTGGCAGGAGCCTCGCCCACCTGATAAACGCCATCCAGACGCTCACGGATGCGGGCGTGGGCTTCACGTCCATCGGTGAGGGCATCGACACCCGTAGCGCCACTGGACGGCTCATGCTCGGCATCTTGGGCAGCTTCGCGGAATTCGAGCGCGAACGGATTCGGGAACGCATCCACGCGGGGCTCGCGCGAGCTCGCCGCCAAGGCCAACGACTGGGACGTCGTCGCGAACGAATCAGCCACCACGACCTGGAGCGAGTGCAGGGGCTATCTGTGCGTGAAGCTGCCAGGGTGCTGGGAGTGCCGCCCTCTCGCATTCATCGGGCGCGGGCCCTGTTTCAAAAACCCTCCGACCGAACGTCCGAATGTGGGCCTGATTCGTCGTCTTCAGACGCCCCGGCATAGCGTTTCAGAATCAGCTGATTGATAAACGCGAATCGTTGGGCGCCGAGAAGCGTCTGCCCCAGTCTGCGAGAGCGTGGGGCGTGTCGAAGAGCACGGCTGCGCATTGGATTGCACGGGGCACACCACGGCCGGTCGCGAATAAGACTACTGCGGCGCCTGCAACACAACCGTCGCTTGAGTAAGTAGCTGCTTCCAGACGCCACCCTCGCGGACGAACACACGTGTGACGCGCTGAAGATCACCTCCAACGTTGAAGTAGATGAGTGGAGCCAGAGATTGGAATACGCGTAAGCGGAAGTCGCTGTGATTCGGGTCCTGACGCTCTGGCCCGCTGCGATCTCCGACAGCGACGATGAACTGCTCACGCGTATTCACGCGCCCGTCAGTCGTGACCCGGATGAACGACGGCGCCGTCAGCTTGATGTAGGCCTCCGCATCGCGTTTGGCGAATGTTTCATTCAGTGCACGTTGTGCGTCAAAGATCTCTTGTTCGTCGCGTGTGCGTCCCTGTGGCCATTGCGTCGGGCCGGGGCGCTGAGCCGGAACCGGTTCAGGGTTCGACGGCCGAACAGTCGAAGTCTCGTGCACCAGAGCGAGCCGCCACACGCCATCTTCACGATGCCAGACGCGCAGGAATCTGACTGCTGGTGTTGCGTCACGGAGTCCAGTTACCAGGGCAGCATCGTCGTGCGTCTGCACCGATACCTCTCGTTCGACGCCTGCAGACCGCATCAGCGCTGAAGCAACGGCATCTTGGGTCAGCAGGTGCCCTGTTGCTGTTATCGCTACAACGTCTGGTGACATTAGAGGGGAGACTGCCGCAAGATTTCTGGCCAGCTGCGCAGCCCGGAGACGGTCCTCCGTCAATGTCGGACTATCCTGCGCCCTAATCGGCGCAGACTGCAGGGCTATCACCAGCATCAAAGCGGCAAGTGGGGCCGAACAGCGCGGCATGTGCCCAACGTAGAACCTCACGCTACGGAAAGCCTGCCACAGGCATTATGCCCACGCAACGGGACAATCCTCTTCGGACGCTCCCCGCCTTTCGCCCCTGGTTTTTCTCCGCGGTGAGCGGCAGCTATCCAGCCCGGCACAATCATCCCCTTTCGGGCACTCCGCAATGCGTCCGTCTACAATTCAGGGGACTCCTGAGTTGGTTTCTTGGTCGAAAGGAGTAGAAGCACGAAGTGACGCTTGGTGCGCATCCGCTGAGTGGGTGCGCCAAACGCTCTCTTGATAACACTCGATGCACTCTGAGTTTCATGATGTAGACAAGGTTGCAACAAGGCGGTACGTGCTCGGCGGGATCAGTGGCCCCGTTGAAGCTGTGTCGATGATCCATGCCGACCATGTCATAACCTCGCCCTGCAGCCTGGTTAAGACCTTCTGCCACCGTGGTATGACCGGAAAAGGGTGGACATGGGCAGAACTTCCGGACAGCTGGCCTATTTGTCTGAACGTCACAGTACCCCGCGCAAAGCGGTCAACCATATTGGGTGTGCCATTTGTGCCGTCGCACAGGGCCCACCCAGCAGGAGCAATTATCCTCTCAACCCGATTCGCTAGATCAATTTCGACTTCGCCCCGATCTGCACTCGGAGACCAGGCAACAACGGTTCCTGCCGGAACGCCATACGGCGTCGGAGCCGGCACAGTAGGACGCTCTACCAGGAGGGTTCGGCAGTTTGGAAAATCCGCCAAAGTGTGAAAGAGCGATTGTGCTTCAACGCGAACCGGACCAGGGGCAATACTTACAGACCCGTCGCGTGCTCCGGTAAGTAAATTCGCGATGTCCTCCCATCTCGCAACAATTCGTCTCTGTTCAGTTACGCATGTGAAACAGGCGCGTAGCGCCGACGCTCGGTACGCGGTTCGGACGAGCGTTATGGCAACGGTGAGCAAGGTTCTGAGGCGTCCCTACTATCACTGTGGTTGATGTTCGAACCGACGCGACCGCATCAGGAGCACTGCAAGGCGTCGTGCCGGATGGCGGCGTTTAAGGCGAAGGCTGATCGACCCGTGTTGCCGGGACTGCTCGAGAGCAGGCGCAGCAATTCCTGCATCGCTCTGCCTTTACGTTTGCAAGCTGGAATCTGTAGTCCGCGATTGTGCTATCCAGGAACCGTTCGCCTCCCTCCATCTCGCCGAGCGGCGAGGTGAGAGCGGCGGTCACAGGTTGGCACGGGTGGCCATTTGGGGGACCCTCTGGACGTCGAACGAAGCATGCGCAGGTCCGGTGTGATCGGTATAGCGCAGCCTCGGACGCCACGATGATGCTCGTGAGCAATTCGTCTTCACCCACCTTCGCGATGCGGGTGGCCACGAGCCCCTGCGGCTGGGTACGAGAGCCGTCGCCCTCCCGTCGCTGCTTGACGTGTTGGCCACGTTGAAGCGGCTCGCCACGTCCAGCTGTTCAAGAACGGTCGTAACGTGCGTGTCAGATGGAAATCCGTGCTTTCAATCCTTGAGGATTGGAGGTGCCTCCCGAATTTGAGCCGGGGATGGACGGTTAGCAGACCGCGCGACATCGCGTCAGCGGCTTTGAACGGTTGACAGCCATTCTGACAGCCAAACCGACGGACGCGGGCGGAATTGGCGTACTCGGGCGGACGCCGAAGCTGCAATTCTCCTAAAGGAAACGACCTGGCGATACTGGGCGGACACTCTCCTCGCGATCTTGTCCTCTCGATCTCTAATCTGTGGACTGAGGATTGAGTTGCAGCGCTCGAGCGTCAGCGCAAGCCGCAAGAGTGAGTTGCGCTCGACGTCGGCTCAACACACCCGGTTGCCCGAAATGATTAGACCGCAGCCGACTTCACCAGATGTCGGTCGACTTCGCTCGGAAGGTCAGGTGCGAACAGAGGCATGCTCACCAGTTCCTGAACGGCGTTTGGGTGT